>ERZ869909.141-NODE-141-length-107749-cov-10.152444_pt1 | contig 107749 bp, 111 predicted proteins | sample MGYA00520892_ERZ869909 | MGnify/ENA primary metagenome ERZ869909 (study PRJEB32215, sample SAMEA104723947) | bioreactor metagenome | biome: bioreactor; feature: anaerobic bioreactor; material: water | place: China | collected 2015-03-12 ... | reverse complement strand
CCCCATGTGAGAGTAGGTCATCGTCAAGCACCTATACCGAAACCCCGATCTGGCAACAGATCGGGGTTTCTTCTTTGGGCACTGAAAAACTGGCGCCAGTCAGACTGAGGCCAAGGCCCCCTCCCCTGTATGTCCTTCCTTCTGCCTACAAGGTTCTCTTCTGCCTGTGGAGCTATCAAGCGATAACATACATCGCTCCAGCACAAGACCCTCGCAGCCTGCTGGTGGGATCGTCAGCTCTTTCCTAGTCGTGTGCTGCTGCCTGCTTTGAGGGTTGCCATGATGTTGCAGGTTGGCTGAGCTGTGCTGGGTGATCGCGCGTAAGGTTGCCAGGGTTGTGGCTTAGGGGAGAGTGAGGTGTGCTGTTGTCCGGCTGGGGGTGTGCCGGGTTGTCCTGGGCTGGCTGGCCAGGCATAAAAAAACGCCTGATGCAAAGCATCAGGCGTCTTCTGTCCAAGAATTGGCGTGAGCCTTATTTCTTGGCGGCTTTCTTCTCTTTTTCCTTGGCGATTACAGCCTCGGCTACGTTGGCCGGGCAGGCCGAGTAGTGAGAGAACTCCATCGAGAACTGACCGCGACCGGAGGTCATGGTCCGCAGGGTGCTGATGTAGCCGAACATTTCTGCCAGCGGTACATCGGCCTTGATGCGTACGCCGGTTACGCCAGCTTCCTGGCCGGCAATCATGCCGCGACGACGATTCAGGTCGCCGATTACGTCGCCAACGTGGTCTTCGGGGGTGAAGACGTCGACCTTCATGATCGGCTCCAGCATTTGCGGGCCGGCTTTGGGCATGGACTGACGGAACGCGCCCTTGGCTGCGATTTCAAACGCGATAGCCGAGGAGTCAACGGCGTGGTAGCCGCCGTCGGTCAGTTCAAAGGAAACGTCCAGTACCGGGAAGCCGGCCAGTGGACCGGTGTCCATCAGCGAGGCAAAGCCCTTTTCGATGGCCGGGAAGAATTCCTTCGGAACGTTACCGCCGACTACGCTGGACTTGAAGGTGAAACCGGAGTTTGGCTCACCGGGGCGAATGACGTAGTCAATCTTACCGTACTGACCCGAGCCGCCTGACTGCTTCTTGTGGGTGTAGCTATCGGTCACTTCACGGGTAATGGTTTCGCGGTAGGCAACCTGCGGCTGACCCACCACCAGCTCAACGCCGTAGGTACGCTTAAGAATGTCGACCTTGATATCCAAGTGCAGCTCGCCCATGCCTTTGAGGATGGTTTCACCGGAGTCCGGATCGGTTTCAACGCGGAAGGTCGGATCTTCTGCAACCATCTTGCCGATGGCTACGCCCATTTTCTCGGTGGAGCCTTTGTCTTTTGGCTCAACAGAGATGGAAATTACCGGCTCGGGGAAGACCATCGCTTCCAGGGTGCACTCGTTGTTCGGGTCACACAGGGTGTGACCGGTCTGCACGTTCTTCATGCCGACGATGGCAATGATGTCACCGGCCTGAGCGCTGGTCAGCTCGTTACGCTCGTTGGCATGCATTTCAACCATGCGGCCGACGCGTTCGGTCTTGCCAGTGAAGGAGTTCAGGATGGTGTCACCCTTGGCCAGCTTGCCGGAGTAGATGCGGCAGAAGGTCAGGGCGCCAAAGCGGTCATCCATGATCTTGAATGCCAGGGCGCGGAAGGGCTCGTCTGGAGAAACGATAGCGAACTTGCCGGTCGGGTTACCTTCTTCGTCGGTCAGCGGCTGCGGGTTGACTTCGGTCGGTGACGGCAGATAGTCAACAACTGCGTCGAGCAGCAGTTGCATGCCCTTGTTCTTGAACGCCGAGCCACAGTAAGTCGGGAAGAAGGCCAGCTCCAGGGTGCCCTTGCGGATGCAGCGCTTGACGTCGTCGATGGACGGCTCTTCACCTTCCATGTAAGCCATCAGCAGGTCATCGTCCATTTCCACGGCGCTTTCAATCAACTGCTCGCGGTAGACTTCAACATCATCGACCATGTCGGCAGGAATTTCCTGGATGCTGTAGTTTTCCGGCAAGCCGGTTTCGTCCCAAACGAAGGCTTGGCGGCTCAGCAGGTCAACCACGCCGCAGAAGGTGTCTTCGCGGCCGATCGGCAGGGTCATGATCAGCGGCTTGGCGCCCAGAACGTTTTTAACCTGCTCGGTGACGCGGATAAAGTCAGCGCCAATACGGTCCAGCTTGTTGACGAAGATCAGGCGCGAAACCTTGGAGTCATTCGCGTAGCGCCAGTTGGTTTCGGACTGTGGCTCAACGCCACCGGAGCCGCAGAATACGCCAATGCCGCCGTCGAGCACTTTCAGTGAGCGATAAACTTCTACGGTGAAGTCAACGTGGCCGGGGGTGTCGATGACGTTGAAACGGTGGCCCTTCCAGAAGCAGCTAACGGCTGCGGACTGAATGGTAATGCCGCGCTCGGCTTCCTGCTCCATGAAGTCTGTGGTGGATTCGCCTTCGTGGGTCTCCCCCAGCTTGTGAATGCGACCGGTGAGCTTGAGGATGCGCTCAGTGGTAGTGGTTTTGCCGGCATCAACGTGGGCGAAGATACCAATATTGCGATAAAGGGATAGATCAGTCATGACGTTCTCTGATAGCCGGTTTGGTTTGAAAATAGGCGGACATTCTACAGGACTCAAAGCCAGTGCGCTCAGTTTTTGCGTCAAACAGTGTTGTAGAGGTGGTGCTGGGTCAGCCTGTTGCGATAAATGGTCATAGTCATTAGTGTCGTTGTGCTTCTTTTCTCCCGGGCGGTGGCCATAAATAAGTATTTCCAATTCATTCCGGGCGCGCTGGACGGTATGATGCTGGGTCTGTTTGGGTGGCGGTTTTTTAATCATGCTGCAACAGCTTTTAAAACTTCTGGCTGATGGGCGCTTTCATTCCGGTGAGGCGTTGGGCGAGCGGCTGGGCGTTAGCCGTGCGGCTGTCTGGAAGGCCCTGAAGCGTCTGGAAGAACAGGGCTTTCCTTTGCAAAGTGTGCGCGGCAAAGGCTATCGCTTGCCGCGAGGGGTAAGTCTGCTCGATCAGTCGCAAATTATTGAGCTGCTGCCGGCGGCGCGGGCGGAAGACTGGGAGTGGCATCTGCATCAGGAATTGGATTCAACCAATGCTGAGGCTCAGCGCCTGTTGAATGTCGGTGGTATGCGTCCGTTGGTGTGTCTGGCGGAGCGGCAGACAGCTGGGCGTGGGCGGCGTGGCCGGATTTGGCAGAGTCCTTATGGGCAAAACATCTATATGACGGTGGTGGTGCCGTTTGATAGTGGGGCGCAGCGGCTCGAAGGTCTGAGCCTGATGGTCGGGATGGTGTTGGTCGATACGCTTGAGGCTGCAGGTTATAAAGGCTGTCGCTTGAAATGGCCCAATGATGTATTGCTTGATGGTGCCAAACTGGCCGGCATCCTGGTTGAGGTGGCAGGCGATCTCACTGCCGAATGTGCAGCTGTCATCGGTGTTGGGGTGAATGTGTTGATGACTGCCCCGGCTTCGGAGATTGATCAGGCCTGGACTTCGCTGCGCTTGTCTGGCCAGGGGGGTAGCCTGGATCGCAATGTCATGGTGGCTGACTTCGTTGCCCGGCTGGGTGCGGCTATGGAGTCGTTTCGTGTTCAGGGTTTTATGCCCTTTGCTCGGCGCTGGTCTGAGTATGATGCATGGCGCGGGCGTGAGGTCAAAGTGGTGGCCGGCGCCAGTGTTGTTGAAGGGTTGAATCAGGGTGTGACTGAGCGAGGGGCGCTAAGGTTGCTGACCGTAGATGGAGAGCAGCAGCTGAGCGGGGGCGAGGTAAGCCTGAGGTTGAATGATGCTACTTGAGCTGGATTGCGGGAACACCTTGATCAAATGGCGCCTGCTCGATCGTGAGGGGCGAGTGCGTGATCGCGACATGGCGCCGGATCTGGTGGAGTTGCAGCGGCTTTTGGGTGGGCAGGAGCGCGAAATTCGTGGCTGTCGCCTGGTTAGCGTGCGCTCGGCTGATGAAACCCAGGTGGTGATGGATCAGTTGACCAGTTGGTTGAAGTTACACCCGGTGCTGGCAAAGGGTAGTCAATTGCTGGCAGGGGTGCGCAATGGTTATGAGGATTACGCCAAGCTGGGAATGGATCGCTGGCTGGCCCTGGTTGCCGGTTATCAATTGTGTCGGCGTGCCTGCGCGGTCATTGACTTGGGGACGGCAGTAACGGTTGACTTCGTTAATGCCGAGGGCGAGCACCTGGGCGGCTATATAGCGCCGGGTAGCAAGTTGCTGCGCTCGAGTCTCAAGCGCCATACGCGTCTGATTCGCTATGAAGGAAGTTTACAGGGGGATCTGTTGGAACCCAGTCCCGGGCGGGCGACAGCTGAGGCGGTGGAGTATGGTTGTGAGTTGATGCTGGCAGGTTTTGTGCGCGAGCAATTGCGCATTGGCCGTCAGTTGCTGGGTGATGCGATGGTGGTGATTTTGACGGGCGGGGATGCGGCGCGGATGGCTGAGCTGTTGCCTGGTGAGTGTCATGTTGTCAATGATCTGGTGTTCGAAGGGTTGGCTCTGGCCTGTCCCATGGAGGCCGACTGATGCGCTCGCTGTTCCTGTTCTTGCTGCTGCTTAACATATTATATGGCTTGTGGCAGTTTCAGGATGGGCGGGCGAGCCAGGTGTTGCGGCAGGTGGCTGACTCTGCGTTGGAGAGTGGGTTGTCTGGTCGCGATGCTGCGCAGTCGTCGGTCGATGCCCCGGTAGTTTCTGGTCGAGTCGAAGAGCGTACTACTTTGTGCGTCAACCTCGGTCAGTTCGAGTCGCCGACCGACGCGGGGCGGTTGCGTCAGCGGCTGCTGGCTCTGAATATTCAGGCGGACGTGATCCAGCGTGATGTGCCGGACAGCGTTGATTATTGGTTGTTGATGTCGGTGCCTGGTGGGCGGGAGGCGCAGATGCAGCGTCTTGCGCGACTGCAGGAGCAGGGGGTGGATAGTTTTGTTGTGACCCAGGGGGAGCATGCGGGTCAGTTGTCTCTGGGTGTATTCAGTCGTGAGGACTATGCCCGCGCGCGGCAGTCGCAGCTACGGGCGCAGGGCTATGATGTTCGTGTGGAGTCGGTGGAAAAACTTGGGAGGCTCTACGTCGTGCAGGTCGATAGTGCGGCCAGGCGTCTGGTGGACCAGGCAATGTTGGCGCGTCTGCGCAGTGATTTTCCTGGGTTGCAGCACCAGTTTCATCCCTGTAGACCCATTGCTAACGGCGGCAACATCCCCTAGAATGGCGCCCGCTTCGGTTGCAGGGTCTTGATGGTTGTGCTCCGAAGTCTCTGTCAGACTTCAAGTGGCGGTTTTTGCTAAGAAAAGTGTTGACAGAGTGGTGCCAAGTGATGAAAATGGCGCCTCTTTTACGGAGGGGTTCCCGAGCGGTCAAAGGGATCAGACTGTAAATCTGACGGCTTAGCCTTCGAAGGTTCGAATCCTTCCCCCTCCACCAGATTCGCAATAGCCGGGCACTTGGCGGGTATAGTTCAATGGTAGAACCTCAGCCTTCCAAGCTGATGGTGCGGGTTCGATTCCCGCTACCCGCTCCAGCACGGCGCTGCAAAAGTTGTAAGCTCATGTAGCTCAGTTGGTAGAGCACACCCTTGGTAAGGGTGAGGTCAGCGGTTCAAATCCGCTCATGAGCTCCAGATAAAGGCAGATATGCGAATATCTGCCTTTTATTTAATGGTCGCGTGACTCGCGCATTGCACTCACGAATAGGGGATCTCTCGATGGCTAAAGAGAAGTTCGAACGTAGCAAACCGCACCTGAACGTGGGCACCATCGGTCACGTTGACCATGGCAAGACCACTCTGACCGCTGCGCTGACCAAGGTCTGTGCTGAAACTTACGGCGGTTCCGCTCGCGCTTTCGATCAGATCGACAACGCGCCGGAAGAAAAGGCTCGCGGTATCACCATCAACACTTCGCACGTAGAGTACGATTCTCCGACTCGTCACTACGCGCACGTTGACTGCCCTGGCCACGCCGACTACGTCAAGAACATGATCACCGGTGCTGCCCAGATGGACGGCGCGATCCTGGTTTGCTCGGCTGCTGACGGCCCGATGCCGCAGACTCGTGAGCACATCCTGCTGTCTCGTCAGGTTGGCGTACCTTACATCGTCGTGTTCCTGAACAAGGCTGACATGGTTGATGACGAGGAGCTGCTGGAGCTGGTCGAGATGGAAGTTCGCGATCTGCTGAGCACCTACGACTTCCCGGGCGACGACACTCCGATCGTTGTTGGTTCGGCGCTGATGGCGCTGGAAGGCAAGGACGACAACGGTATCGGTGTATCGGCTGTGCAGAAGCTGGTTGAGACTCTGGATAGCTACATTCCGGAGCCTGAGCGTGCTATCGACAAGCCGTTCCTGATGCCGATCGAAGACGTATTCTCGATCTCTGGTCGCGGTACTGTTGTGACTGGTCGTGTTGAGCGCGGTATCGTTCGCGTTCAGGAAGAAGTTGAAATCGTTGGTATCAAAGCTACCACCAAGACCACCTGTACTGGTGTTGAAATGTTCCGCAAGCTGCTCGACGAAGGTCGTGCCGGTGAGAACGTTGGTGTGCTGCTGCGCGGTACCAAGCGTGAGGACGTTGAGCGTGGTCAGGTTCTGGCCAAGCCGGGCACCATCACCCCGCACACCAAGTTCGAAGCTGAAGTCTACGTACTGGGCAAAGACGAAGGTGGTCGCCACACTCCGTTCTTCAAGGGCTACCGTCCGCAGTTCTACTTCCGTACTACTGACGTGACTGGTTCTTGCGAACTGCCGGAAGGTGTTGAGATGGTAATGCCGGGCGACAACGTCAAGCTGGTTGTTACCCTGATCGCTCCGATCGCCATGGAAGACGGCCTGCGCTTCGCGATTCGCGAAGGTGGTCGTACCGTTGGCGCCGGCGTGGTTGCCAAGATCATCGAGTAAAAAGTCGTTGATCTTGAATGGTTGGGCCGGTATTATTGCCGGCTCAACTGCGATTACAGGCCAGTAGCTCAATTGGCAGAGCGGCGGTCTCCAAAACCGCAGGTTGGGGGTTCGATTCCCTCCTGGCCTGCCAGATTTTTAATCTGGCTACCAAAACAGGACTTGATGATTCATGAGTACCAAGGCAGAGCTGAACGATAACCGCTTCGATGTAGTTAAGTGGGTTGTTGTCGCCATTGTCGTGTTCGTCGGTGTTTACGGAAATCATCATTTTGCCGCCGAGCCTGTTTTGTATCGCGCTGTAGCGCTTGTTGCTCTGGGCTTAGTCGCTGGCTTTGTGGCCTTGCAGACCGTCAAGGGCAAGGCGTTCTGGGCGCTGATGAAAGAGGCGCGCATCGAGATTCGCAAGGTCGTCTGGCCGACTCGTCCGGAAACCACTCAGACCACACTCATCGTGGTTGCCGTAGTGCTGGTCATGGCTCTGATTTTGTGGGGGCTGGACAGCCTGCTGGGCTGGATTATTTCTAAGTTCATTGGTTAAAGGTGCGCCGTGTCTAAGCGTTGGTACGTTGTGCATGCCTATTCGGGATTCGAAAAGCATGTCATGCGCTCTCTGAAAGAGCGGGTCAAGCTGGCCGGAATGGAAGACCAATTCGGCGAAATCCTGGTGCCCACTGAAGAAGTGGTAGAAATGCGTAACGGGCAGAAGCGCAAGAGTGAGCGCAAGTTCTTCCCGGGTTATGTCCTGGTTCAGATGGAAATGAACGAAGGTACCTGGCACTTGGTGAAAGACACCAGTCGGGTTCTTGGTTTTATTGGTGGTACCGCCGACAAGCCGGCGCCGATCACTGATAAAGAAGCTGAGGCTATTCTGCGTCGCGTTGCCGATGGCAGCGACAAGCCGAAGCCTAAGACCCTGTTTGAGCCGGGTGAGGTTGTTCGTGTTACCGATGGCCCGTTTGCTGATTTCAACGGCGTTGTCGAAGAAGTGAATTATGAGAAGAGTCGTGTTCAGGTGGCTGTTCTTATTTTTGGTCGCCCCACGCCAGTGGAGCTGGAATTCAGCCAGGTAGAGAAAGGCTGATTCCGATAATCCCCTGAACCCTGCAGTGCCTCGGGCAGTGCGGGGTTTTGTTGTCGCTGGGGGAATATTGCTAATTGGGGAGCCGTAAGGCGCTACTACCCTTTGGAGAAAACAGATGGCAAAGAAGATTCAGGCTTATATCAAGCTGCAAGTCAAGGCCGGTCAGGCTAACCCGAGTCCGCCGGTAGGTCCGGCTCTGGGTCAGCACGGTGTCAATATCATGGAATTCTGCAAGGCGTTCAACGCCAAGACTCAGGGCGCTGAGCCCGGTCTGCCGACTCCTGTGATCATCACTGTTTACAGTGACCGTAGCTTTACTTTCGAAACCAAGAGCACTCCTGCTGCCGTGCTGCTGAAGAAAGCGGCCGGTATCAGCAGCGGTTCTGCGCGCCCGAACAGCCAAAAGGTCGGCACCGTAACTCGTGCCCAGCTGGAAGAGATCGTTAAGGCCAAGCAGGCCGATCTGACCGCTGCTGATCTGGAAGCCGGTATCCGTACCATCGCGGGCTCTGCCCGTAGCATGGGTCTGAACGTGGAGGGTGTGTAAATGGCCAAGCTGACCAAACGCCAAAAGGCTATCAACGAGAAGGTTCAGCCGAACAAAGCCTACAGCTTTGAAGACGCTGCCGCTCTGCTGGCCGAAGTATCCAACGTCAAGTTCACTGAATCCTTTGACGTCGCCATCAACCTGGGTGTTGATCCGCGTAAATCTGACCAGGTCGTTCGTGGCGCCACGCTGCTGCCGCACGGCACTGGTAAGACCGTGCGCGTAGCCGTGTTCACCCAGGGTGCCAATGCCGAGGCCGCGCTGGCCGCCGGTGCCGACAAGGTCGGGATGGACGATCTGGCTGCTGAAATGAAAGCCGGCGACCTGAACTACGACGTAGTTATTGCCTCGCCCGACGCCATGCGCGTTGTGGGTCAGTTGGGCCAGGTGCTGGGTCCTCGTGGCCTGATGCCGAACCCGAAGGTAGGCACTGTTGCTGCTGACGTCGGTACTGCTGTGAAGAATGCCAAGGCTGGTCAGGTTCGTTACCGCACCGACAAGAACGGCATCATTCACTGCTCGGTCGGCAAGGTCGGCTTCGAAGCCGTCAAGCTGAAAGAAAACGTTGAGGCCCTGCTGGCTGACCTGAAAAAGGCCAAGCCGTCGACCTCCAAGGGTGTGTATCTGAAGCGCGTCTCCCTGAGCACCACCATGGGGCCGGGCGTCCAGATCGATCAGGCTTCCCTGAACATCTGATAAGCATTAACGGCGCACCCGTTGGGTGCGCCACCTATTGGGGTCCCTGCCATGCGGGGGCCGTCCAAGACCGTAGGCGGCGCAAGCCTTAAACCCGGAGCTTCGGCTCTTGAGCCTACGCAGATGGTGCTCCCGATTCAGTGCAGGCTGGATCAGACACCAAAACATGCCATCCGAAAGGGTGGTTAATGGTAAATCCAGGAGTGAAACCCGTGGCAATTAAGCTCGAAGACAAAAAGGCCATCGTCGCTGAAGTCAACGAAGCTGCCAAAGGTGCGCTGTCTGCCGTAGTGGCTGATGCCCGCGGTGTGACCGTAGCTGCCATGACCGGGCTGCGCAAAGAAGCGCGTGAAGCTGGTGTATACGTTCGTGTCGTTCGTAATACCCTGCTGCGTCGCGCCGTTGAAGGTACTGAGTATGAGTGCCTGAACGAAGTCTTTGTCGGTCCTACCCTGATTGCCTTCTCCACTGAACACCCGGGCGCTGCTGCTCGTCTGTTCAAGGAGTTCGCCAAGGGTCAGGACAAGTTCGAGATCAAGGCTGCTGCGTTCGAAGGCAACTTCCTTGCAGCTAATCAGGTCGACGTACTGGCTTCTCTGCCGACTTACGACGAGGCAATCGCCCAGCTGATGAGCGTGATGCAAGGCGCTACCAGCAAGTTCGTTCGTACTTTGGCCGCTGTCCGCGATCAGAAGGAAGCCGAAGCCGCTTAATCAGCTGTGCTGAGTGCTTGCTTGTTTGCATTTAATGTCGACGGCCAGGGTGCCGTCCCCAATACAGGAATATAGAGTCATGGCTCTGACCAACGAAGATATCATCAACGCCGTTTCCGAAATGTCCGTGATGCAGGTTGTAGAACTGATCAAGGCTATGGAAGAGAAGTTCGGTGTAACTGCCGCTGCCGCTGTTGCTGCTGGCCCGGCTGCTGGTGCCGCTGCTGCTGCTGAAGAACAGACCGAGTTCAACATCGTTCTGGCCGAAGCTGGTGACAAGAAAGTGAACGTGATCAAAGCCGTTCGCGAAATCACCGGTCTGGGTCTGAAAGAAGCCAAGGCTGTTGTTGACGGCGCTCCGAGCACCGTGAAGGAAGGCGTTTCCAAGGAAGAAGCCGAAGCTGCCAAGAAGGCGCTGGAAGAAGCTGGTGCCAAGGTCGAGCTCAAGTAAGCTGGCAAGACCTTGCATCGACAATCTGATTGAATCGGTCAGATTGATGGCTGGTGGCCAAAGTGCCACCGGCCTTTTTCCGTTCTAGCCTGCTTTTGTCGTTCAGGCTGCGGATGCACTCTTCGCGAGTGAGCAAGACTTAGGGCTTGCACGCATTTTAAGGCTTTGCCAGCGGGCAGGGCCTATCAAGCAGGTGACCAAGCTGGGGAACGCTGATGGCTTACTCATACACTGAGAAAAAACGTATCCGCAAGGACTTTGGCAAACTGCCGCATGTGATGGATGTGCCCTATCTGCTGGCGATTCAGCTGGATTCCTATCGGGAATTCCTGCAGAGCGACCTGCCGAAGGAGCAGATTCGCGATGTCGGTCTGCACGCGGCCTTCAAATCTGTTTTCCCCATTATCAGCTATTCCGGTAATGCGGCACTCGAGTATGTCGGTTACCGGTTGGGTGAGCCGGCTTTCGACGTCAAGGAATGTATCCTGCGCGGCGTTACCTTCGCCGTTCCGCTGCGGGTCAAAGTCCGCCTGATCATTTTTGATCGTGAGTCTTCGAACAAGGCGATCAAGGACATCAAGGAGCAGGAAGTCTACATGGGGGAGATCCCCCTGATGACCGAAAACGGTACCTTTATCATCAACGGTACCGAGCGGGTTATTGTCTCCCAGCTGCACCGCAGTCCTGGTGTGTTCTTCGATCACGACCGTGGCAAGACCCACAGCTCCGGCAAGCTGCTGTACTCCGCTCGCGTGATTCCTTACCGCGGCTCCTGGCTGGACTTCGAATTCGATCCCAAGGACTGTGTCTTCGTCCGTATCGACCGTCGTCGCAAGCTGCCGGCCAGCGTACTGCTGCGTGCTCTGGGGTATCAGACCGAAGAAATTCTCGACATCTTCTACGACACCAACGTGTTTGAAGTGAAGGGTGAAAGCCTGCAGTTGGAGCTGGTGCCCCAGCGTCTGCGTGGCGAGATCGCGACCTTCGATATCAAGGACGAAAAGGGCAAGGTAATTGTCGAGAAAGGCCGCCGGATCACTGCGCGCCACATCAATCAGTTGGAAAAAGCCGGCATCAACAGTCTGGAAGTGCCGTTTGAGTACCTGATTGGTCGTACCATTGCTAAGCCGGTCGTACATCCGGCTACTGGCGAGATCCTGGTCGAGTGCAACACCGAAGCCACAGTTGATATCGTTACCAAGCTGGCCAAGGCCGGTGTTGAGCGTCTTGAGACGCTGTATACCAACGAAATCGACTGCGGTTCGTTCATCTCCGACACCCTTCGTATCGACAATACCGGTAGCCAGCTCGAAGCGTTGGTTGAGATCTACCGGATGATGCGCCCGGGCGAGCCGCCGACCAAGGACGCGGCCGAGACTCTGTTCGCCAATCTGTTCTTCAGCAGCGAGCGCTATGACCTGTCGGCCGTTGGTCGGATGAAGTTCAACCGCCGCATCGGTCGTGAGGAAATTGAAGGCCCTGGCGTTCTGAGCAAAGAAGACATCATTGAAGTGCTCAAGACCCTGGTCGACATCCGTAACGGCAAAGGTGTGGTTGACGATATCGATCACCTGGGTAACCGCCGGGTGCGTTCGGTCGGCGAGATGGCCGAGAATCAGTTCCGTGTTGGCCTTGTGCGTGTTGAGCGTGCGGTCAAGGAGCGTCTGTCGATGGCTGAAAGTGAAGGCCTGATGCCTCAGGACCTGATCAACGCCAAGCCGGTCGCTGCCGCGGTCAAGGAGTTCTTTGGTTCCAGCCAGCTGTCGCAGTTCATGGACCAGAACAACCCGCTGTCGGAGATTACCCACAAGCGCCGTGTGTCAGCTCTTGGTCCGGGTGGTTTGACTCGTGAGCGCGCCGGCTTCGAAGTGCGCGATGTACACCCGACCCATTATGGTCGCGTATGTCCGATCGAAACCCCGGAAGGTCCGAACATCGGTCTGATCAACTCCTTGGCGACTTACGCCCGTACTAATCAGTACGGCTTCCTTGAGAGCCCGTACCGCCTGGTCAAAGACGCCGTTGTCACCGATGAGATCGTGTTCCTGTCGGCGATTGAAGAGGCTGATCACGTGATCGCTCAGGCCAGCGCCAAGGTGGAAAACAGCCGCCTGGTCGACGATCTGGTAGCCGTGCGGCACATGAACGAATTCACCGTCAAGGCGCCGGAAGATGTGACCCTGATGGACGTGTCGCCGCGCCAGGTTGTCTCGGTCGCCGCCTCGCTGATTCCGTTCCTCGAGCACGACGACGCCAACCGTGCCTTGATGGGTTCGAACATGCAGCGTCAGGCTGTGCCGACCCTACGTGCCGAGAAACCGTTGGTAGGTACCGGCATGGAGCGCAATGTGGCCCGCGACTCCGGTGTCTGCGTAATCGCCCGCCGTGGTGGGGTGATCGACTCGGTCGATGCCAGCCGCATCGTTGTACGTGTAGCGGATGACCAGGTTGAAGCGGGTGAGGCAGGTGTTGATATCTACAGCCTGACCAAGTACACCCGTTCCAACCAGAACACCTGCATCAACCAGCGTCCGCTGGTCAAGAAGGGTGATGTGGTGCAGTGCAACGACATCCTGGCTGACGGCTCTTCGGTCGACATGGGTGAGCTGGCCTTGGGCCAAAACATGCGCGTGGCCTTCATGCCCTGGAACGGCTACAACTTCGAAGACTCGATTCTGGTCTCCGAGCGCGTGGTTCAGGAAGATCGTTTCACCACCATCCACATTCAGGAACTGACCTGCGTATCGCGTGACACCAAGCTGGGGCCGGAGGAAATTACCTCGGATATCCCCAACGTTGGCGAAGCCGCGCTGGGCAAACTGGATGAGGCCGGTATCGTCTATGTTGGCGCCGAAGTTGGCCCGGGCGACATCCTGGTCGGTAAGGTCACGCCCAAGGGTGAAACCCAGCTGACCCCGGAAGAAAAACTGCTGCGTGCGATCTTCGGTGAAAAGGCGTCCGACGTTAAAGACACCTCCCTGCGTGTGCCGACTGGTACCAAGGGTACCGTGATTGACGTGCAGGTCTTCACCCGTGACGGCGTTGAGCGCGACTCGCGTGCACTGTCGATCGAGAAGCAGCAGCTCGACGAAATCCGCAAGAACCTGCAGGAAGAGTTCCGGATTGTCGAGGTAGCTACTTTTGAGCGTCTGCGCGCCGCGCTGGTCGGCCAGACTGCAGAAGGTGGTGCTGGTCTGAAGAAAGGCACTGTGCTGACTGACGAGATTCTCGACGGTATCGAGCATGGTCAGTGGTTCAAGCTGCGCTTGAGCGAAGACAGTCTCAATGAGCAGTTGGAAATGGCTCAGGCCTATCTGTCCGACCGCCGCAAACTGCTCGACGAGAAGTTCGAAGACAAGAAGCGCAAGCTGCAGCAGGGCGACGATCTGGCGCCGGGCGTACTGAAAATCGTCAAGGTCTATCTGGCGATCAAGCGCCGCATCCAACCGGGTGACAAGATGGCCGGTCGTCACGGTAACAAGGGTGTTATCTCGGTGATCATGCCGATCGAAGACATGCCGCACGATGAGAACGGCACGCCGGTCGATATCGTCCTCAATCCGCTGGGCGTACCGTCGCGTATGAACGTTGGGCAGATCCTCGAAACCCACCTGGGCCTGGCGGCCAAGGGGTTGGGCGAGAAGATCAATCGTATGCTTGAAGAGCAGCGCAAGCTGGCCGAACTGCGCGAGTTCCTCGATGAGGTCTACAACAAAGTGGGTGGTCGTCAGGAAGATCTGGCTGCGCTCAGTGATGCCGAGATCATCGAGTTGGCGAACAACCTGCGCGGTGGTGTCCCGATGGCGACTGCGGTGTTTGATGGTGCTCACGAGCAGGAAATCAAGCACATGCTGCGTCTGGCTGATCTGCCGGATAGTGGCCAGATGAAGTTGTATGACGGCCGTACCGGAAACGCCTTCGACCGTCCGGTAACCGTGGGTTACATGTACATGCTCAAGCTCAACCACCTGGTGGATGACAAGATGCATGCGCGCTCCACCGGTTCCTACAGTCTGGTTACCCAGCAGCCGCTGGGTGGTAAGGCGCAGTTTGGTGGTCAGCGTTTCGGGGAGATGGAGGTCTGGGCTCTGGAAGCCTATGGTGCCGCCTACACCCTGCAGGAGATGCTGACTGTGAAATCGGACGACGTGAACGGCCGGACCAAGATGTACAAGAACATCGTGGACGGCGACCATCGGATGGAGGCCGGTATGCCCGAGTCCTTCAACGTACTGGTCAAGGAAATCCGTTCGCTCGGTATCGATATCGAACTGGAATCCGAATAAACACCAACTGCCCACGTCTCGGGCGGCGAGAGCTGCCGCCCTTGAGACACTGCGAGGAGTATAGGCCTTGAAAGACTTATTGAACCTGCTCAAGTCCCAGGGACAGATTGAAGAGTTCGATTCCATTCGAATCGGCCTGGCTTCACCGGAAATGATCCGGTCCTGGTCCTACGGCGAAGTTAAAAAGCCGGAAACCATCAACTACCGTACCTTCAAGCCGGAGCGTGATGGTCTGTTCTGCGCCAAGATCTTTGGTCCGGTCAAGGATTACGAGTGCCTGTGCGGCAAGTACAAGCGCCTCAAGCACCGTGGTGTGATCTGTGAGAAGTGCGGCGTCGAAGTGGCGCTGGCCAAGGTCCGCCGTGAGCGCATGGGCCACATTGAGCTGGCCTCTCCGGTTGCCCACATCTGGTTCCTCAAGTCGCTGCCGTCGCGGATCGGTCTGCTGCTGGACATGACCCTGCGTGATATCGAGCGGGTGCTCTATTTCGAGAGCTACGTAGTAATCGAGCCGGGCATGACTACCCTGGAGAAGGGCCAGCTGCTGAACGACGAGCAGTACTTCGAAGCGCTGGAAGAGTTCGGCGACGACTTCGATGCCCGTATGGGTGCCGAGGCGGTATTCGAGCTGCTCAGCGCCATGGACCTGGAGCACGAGATCAGCAAGCTGCGTGAAGAGATTCCGCAGACCACCTCGGAAACCAAGATCAAGAAGCTGGCCAAGCGGCTGAAGCTGATGGAAGCCTTCCAGGGTTCCGGCAACAAGCCGGAGTGGATGGTCATGACCGTGCTGCCGGTGCTGCCGCCGGATCTGCGTCCGCTGGTACCGCTGGATGGTGGCCGTTTCGCGACTTCGGATCTGAATGATCTGTACCGTCGGGTGATCAACCGTAACAACCGCCTCAAGCGCCTGCTCGACCTGTCGGCGCCGGATATCATCGTGCGCAACGAAAAGCGCATGCTGCAGGAATCGGTTGATGCGCTGCTGGACAACGGTCGCCGTGGCCGTGCCATCACCGGCACCAACAAGCGCCCGCTGAAGTCCCTGGCTGACATGATCAAGGGTAAGCAGGGGCGCTTCCGTCAGAACCTGCTGGGCAAGCGCGTCGACTACTCCGGTCGTTCGGTGATCGTGGTAGGTCCGACCCTGCGTCTGCATCAGTGCGGTCTGCCGAAGAAGATGGCGCTGGAGCTGTTCAAGCCGTTCATCTTTGGCAAGCTGGAGCATCGCGGCCTGGCGACTACCATCAAAGCCGCTAAGAAAATGGTCGAGCGCGAGCTGCCGGAAGTCTGGGATATCCTGGCTGAAGTCATCCGCGAACACCCGGTTCTGCTGAACCGTGCTCCGACTCTGCACCGTCTGGGTATCCAGGCGTTCGAGCCGGTTCTGATCGAAGGCAAGGCAATCCAGCTGCACCCGCTGGTCTGTGCGGCCTACAACGCCGACTTCGACGGTGACCAGATGGCCGTTCATGTTCCGCTGACCCTTGAGGCTCAGCTGGAAGCGCGGGCGCTAATGATGTCGACCAACAACATTCTGTCGCCGGCGTCTGGCGAGCCGATCATCGTGCCGTCCCAGGACGTGGTTCTGGGTCTGTACTACATGACCCGTTCGCGGATCAACGCCAAGGGTGAAGGCATGCGCTTTGCCAACGTGCAGGAAGTCGAAATGGCTTACCGCAGCGGTCAGGCCGAGCTGCACGCAATGGTCAAGGTGCGGATCACTGAAACCGTCAAACACAAGGACGAGAGCTGGACTACCGAGACTCGGGTAGTCGATACCACGGTGGGTCGGGCGCTGTTGTTCCAGATTCTGCCCAAGGGGCTGCCGTTCGAGCTGGCTGACCAGCCGCTGAAGAAAAAGGCGATTTCCAAGCTGATCAACCACTGCTACCGGGTGGTGGGGCTGAAGGAAACCGTCATCTTCGCCGACCAGTTGATGTATACCGGCTTTGCCTATTCGACCATCTCTGGTGCCTCGATCGGGGTCAACGACTTCGTGATTCCGGACGAGAAGGCCCGGATCATTGAAGAAGCCACCGATGAGGTCAAGGAAATCGAAGACCAGTACGCTTCCGGTCTGGTGACCCAGGGTGAGAAGTACAACAAGGTCATCGACTTGTGGTCCAAGGCCAACGATGAAATTTCCAAGGCCATGATGGACAACCTGAAAACCACCAGAGTCATCGATCGTGATGGCAATGAGGTGGATCAGGAGTCGTTCAACTCGATGTACATGATGGCTGACTCCGGTGCCCGGGGTTCGGCTGCTCAGATTCGTCAGTTGGCCGGGATGCGGGGCCTGATGGCCAAGCCGGACGGCTCGATTATCGAAACGCCGATTACCGCCAACTTCCGTGAGGGTCTGAACGTACTGCAGTACTTCATTTCGACTCACGGTGCGCGTAAGGGTCTGGCCGATACCGCCTTGAAGACCGCCAACTCCGGTTACCTGACCCGTCGCCTGGTTGACGTTGCCCAGGATCTGGTCATCACTGAGGTCGACTGCGGCACCGACAACGGTCTGCTGATGTCGCCGCACATTGAAGGTGGCGATATCGTTGAGCCGCTGGGTGAGCGCGTACTGGGTCGTGTTGTGGCGCGTGATGTATTCAAGCCCGGCACCGATGAGGTGATTGTTCCGGCCGGTACTCTGATCGACGAGCAGTGGGTCGAGTTCCTGGAAATGAACAGTGTCGACGAAGTGCTGGTGCGCTCGCCGATCACCTGTGAAACCCGTTATGGCGTGTGCTCGACCTGTTACGGTCGTGACCTGGCTCGCGGTCATCAGATCAACATCGGCGAGGCGGTAGGTGTTATCGCGGCCCAGTCGATTGGTGAGCCTGGCACCCAGCTGACCATGCGTACCTTCCACATCGGGGGTGCGGCCAGCCGGACTTCGGCGGCCGACAGCGTACAGGTCAAGAACGGCGGCGCCATTCGTCTGCATAACCTCAAGCACGTCGAGCGTGCCGATGGGGCGCTGGTCGCCGTGTCGCGTTCCGGTGAGTTGGCAGTGGCTGATGAGTTCGGTCGTGAGCGTGAGCGCTACAAGCTGCCCTACGGTGCCGTGATTTCGGTCAAGGAAGGTGAGAAGGTTGAGGCTGGCGCCATCGTTGCCAAATGGGATCCGCACACCCACCCGATTGTCAGCGAAATCTCCGGTACTGTGGCCTTCGTTGGCATGGATGAAGGGATCACCATCAAGCGTACCGCCGACGAGCTGACCGGTCTGACCAACATCGAGGTAATGGATCCGAAGGATCGCCCGGCTGCCGGTAAGGATATTCGTCCGGCGGTTAAGCTGGTCGATGCCAATGGCAAGGAATTGATGATGCCGGGCACCGATGTGCCGGCACAGTACTTCCTGCCGGCCAACGCACTGGTCAATATGACTGACGGCGCCAAGGTCAGCGTGGGTGACGTGATTGCACGTATCCCGCAGGAAACCTCGAAGACTCGTGACATTACCGGTGGTCTGCCGCGCGTTGCTGACCTGTTCGAAGCGCGGCGGCCGAAAGAGCCGGCGATTCTGGCAGAAATCAGTGGGGCGATTTCGTTCGGTAAGGAAACCAAAGGCAAGCGTCGTCTGGTCATTACCCCGACCGATGGTGGCGAGCCTTACGAGGAGCTGATTCCGAAGTGGCGTCACCTGAACGTGTTCGAAGGTGAGCAGGTCACCAAGGGTGAAGTTATCTCCGACGGTCCGAGCAACCCGCACGATATCCTGCGGCTGCTGGGTGTCAGCGCGCTGGCCAAGTACATCGTCAACGAGATCCAGGACGTTTACCGTCTGCAGGGCGTGAAGATCAACGACAAGCACATCGAAGTGACCATCCGTCAGATGCTGCGTAAGGTCGAGATCAGCGAAGCTGGTGACTCCAGCTTGATCAAGGGTGATCAGGTTGAACTAACCCAGGTACTGGAAGAGAACGAGCGCCTGGCAGCCCAGGACAAGTTCCCGGCCAAGTACGAGCGGATTCTGCTGGGTATCACCAAGGCCTCGCTGTCGACCGAGTCGTTCATTTCCGCGGCCTCCTTCCAGGAGACCACGCGGGTACTGACCGAGGCTGCGGTTACCGGCAAGCGCGACAACCTGCGCGGTCTGAAGGAAAACGTGGTGGTGGGACGTTTGATTCCGGCCGGTACCGGTCTGGCCTACCACGCCGAGCGCAAGCGTCAGCGGATGGCGGACAAGCCGGTCAAGGTCAGCGCCAGTGAAGTCGAGCAGGCACTGTCCGACGCGCTCAACTCGAGCGGAAACTGACAGGGTGGCCCGGCGCCTAAGGGGGCCGGGTACCTTGACGTTCGGGGGCGGGCTCTATAGAATTCCGTACCCCTAAAATTGGCGGGGCACTTCGTCCTGCCATTTTTTATTTAATATGTCCCAGTGACATCAGTGGAGTTTTGCTAGATGGCAACAATCAACCAGCTGGTACGCAAGCCGCGTAAGCGCGTTGCTGAGAAGAGCGACGTGCCGGCGCTGCAGAACTGCCCGCAGCGTCGTGGCGTATGCACTCGTGTGTATACCACTACGCCGAAGAAGCCGAACTCGGCTCTGCGTAAAGTCTGCCGTGTGCGTCTGACCAACGGCTACGAGGTTTCATCCTATATCGGTGGTGAAGGTCACAACCTGCAAGAGCACAGCGTCGTTCTGATTCGCGGCGGTCGTGTAAAGGACTTGCCGGGTGTGCGTTACCACACTGTTCGCGGTTCGCTGGACACCTCGGGTGTCAAGGACCGTAAGCAGGGTCGTTCGAAGTACGGCGCCAAGCGTCCTAAGTAAGTTTAAAAATCATTTACCTGAGTCGATAAGAGTAAGGTCAGGTGTAACGCAAGCGTTACAGTCCTGGGCTAACCTGAAGACCGTTTGAGGGCTTATCATGCCAAGACGTCGTGTAGCGGCAAAACGTGAGATCCTGCCAGAGCCGAAATACGGCAGCCAGATTCTTGCCAAGTTCATGAACCATGTAATGGAAAGCGGCAAGAAGTCGGTCGCCGAGCGCATCGTTTACGGTGCTCTGGACAAAGTTAAAGAGCGTACCAAGGCCGAGGATCCGGTCGAGCTGTTCGAGAAAGCTCTCGACGCCATTGCTCCGCTCGTAGAAGTTAAATCCCGTCGTGTTGGCGGTGCCACCTATCAGGTTCCGGTTGAAGTGCGTCCCGCTCGTCGCAACGCTCTGGCGATGCGCTGGCTGGTAGATGCTGCCCGTAAGCGTGGTGAGAAGTCGATGGACCTGCGTCTGGCCGGTGAGCTGCTTGATGCGGCTGAAGGTAAGGGCGCTGCGGTTAAGAAGCGTGAAGACGTGCACCGCATGGCTGAAGCCAACAAGGCCTTCTCGCACTACCGCTTCTAAGAGCCTCAGGAGACTACCATGGCTCGTTCTACCCCGATCAATCTGTACCGTAATATCGGTATCTGTGCGCATGTGGATGCTGGGAAAACCACCACCACTGAGCGGGTGCTGTTTTATACCGGTATCAATCACAAGCTGGGTGAGGTGCATGACGGCGCTGCCACTACTGACTGGATGGTGCAGGAGCAGGAGCGTGGTATCACCATTACCTCTGCTGCTGTAACGACCTTCTGGCAAGGTGCGCGTGGTCAGTTTCCGAACAAGTACCGTGTCAATATTATCGACACTCCCGGCCACGTTGACTTCACTATTGAAGTAGAGCGTTCGTTGCGTGTACTGGACGGTGCTGTGGTGGTGTTCTGTGGTACTTCCGGTGTTGAGCCGCAGTCCGAGACCGTATGGCGTCAGGCCAACAAATACGGTGTGCCGCGCATTGTCTACGTCAACAAAATGGATCGTCAGGGCGCCAATTTCTTGCGTGTGGTTGAGCAGATCAAGAAGCGCCTGGGGCATACCCCGGTTCCGGTTCAGCTGGCTATCGGTTCTGAAGAGAACTTCGAAGGTCAGGTGGATCTGATCAAGATGAAGGCGATCTACTGGAACGACGAAGACAAGGGCATGACCTATCGCGAGGAAGAGATTCCTGCGGAGCTTCAGGGTCTGGCCGAAGAGTGGCGCTCGAACATGGTCGAGGCGGCAGCCGAGGCCAATGAAGAGCTGATGAACAAGTACCTCGAAGGTATTGAGCTGACTGAGGACGAGATCAAGGCTGGTTTGCGTCAGCGTACTCTGGCTTGTGAAATCGTTCCGGCGGTGTGCGGCTCCTCGTTCAAGAACAAGGGTGTTCCTCTGGTTTTGGATGCGGTTGTCGACTTCCTGCCGGCACCTGATGAGGTTGAAGCCATCAAGGGCGTGCACCCGGATGACGAGGAGAAGCACGACTCGCGCAGCTCCAGTGATGACGAGCCCTTCGCTGCGCTGGCGTTCAAGATTGCGACCGACCCCTTCGTCGGGACTCTGACTTTTGTGCGGGTGTATTCGGGCGTGCTGTCCTCCGGTGACTCGGTTGTCAACTCGGTCAAGGGTAAGAAAGAGCGCGTCGGCCGTATGGTTCAGATGCATGCCAACCAGCGTGAAGAGATCAAGGAAGTGCGTGCGGGCGACATTGCGGCGCTGATCGGTATGAAGGATGTCACTACCGGTGACACTCTGTGTGATGCCGATAAGCCGATTGTGCTCGAGCGCATGGATTTCCCTGAGCCGGTAATTCACGTTGCGGTTGAGCCCAAGACCAAGGCCGATCAGGAAAAGATGGGTATCGCTCTGGGCAAATTGGCCCAGGAAGATCCGTCGTTCCGGGTTAAGACTGACGAAGAGTCCGGTCAGACCATTATCGGCGGCATGGGTGAGCTGCACCTGGACATCATCGTTGATCGCATGAAGCGTGAATTCAACGTTGAGGCCAATATCGGCAAGCCGCAGGTGGCCTACCGTGAGGCGATTCGCAATACTTGCGAGATTGAAGGCAAGTTTGTGCGTCAATCTGGTGGTCGTGGTCAGTTTGGTCATGTGTGGATCCGCTTCGAGCCGGCTGAAGACGGTGTCGAGGGTCTGGTATTCGCCAACGAGGTTGTCGGTGGTGTGGTTCCCAAGGAATACATCCCGGCAGTACAGAAGGGTGTCGAGGAGCAGATGAAAAACGGTGTTCTCGCCGGCTGCCCGCTGATTTCCCTGAAGGCAACCATCTTTGATGGTTCCTATCATGATGTCGACTCCAACGAAATGGCGTTCAAGATCGCCGCTTCGATGGCTACCAAGCAGTTGGCCCAGAAGGGTGGTGCTGTATTGTTGGAGCCGATCATGAAGGTCGAAGTGGTTACCCCTGAAGATTACATGGGTGACGTAATGGGCGACCTGAACCGTCGTCGCGGTTTGATCCAGGGTATGGAAGATTCCGTCTCCGGTAAGGTGATCCGCGCTGAGGTTCCGCTTGGTGAGATGTTCGGTTATGCCACGGACGTGCGCTCCATGTCCCAAGGCCGTGCTAGCTACTCTATGGAATTTGCCAAGTACGCCGAGGCTCCGGCCAACATCGCAGAAGCAATCATCAAGAAACAAGGCTAACTTGAACCTAAGCTAATTTAAGAGGTTATCAACCGTGGCTAAAGAAAAGTTTGAACGTAGTAAACCGCACCTGAACGTGGGCACCATCGGTCACGTTGACCATGGCAAGACCACTCTGACCGCTGCGCTGACCAAGGTCTGTGCTGAAACTTACGGCGGTTCCGCTCGCGCTTTCGATCAGATCGACAACGCGCCGGAAGAAAAGGCTCGCGGTATCACCATCAACACTTCGCACGTAGAGTACGATTCTCCGACTCGTCACTACGCGCACGTTGACTGCCCTGGCCACGCCGACTACGTCAAGAACATGATCACCGGTGCTGCCCAGATGGACGGCGCGATCCTGGTTTGCTCGGCTGCTGACGGCCCGATGCCGCAGACTCGTGAGCACATCCTGCTGTCTCGTCAGGTTGGCGTACCTTACATCGTCGTGTTCCTGAACAAGGCTGACATGGTTGATGACGAGGAGCTGCTGGAGCTGGTCGAGATGGAAGTTCGCGATCTGCTGAGCACCTACGACTTCCCGGGCGACGACACTCCGATCGTTGTTGGTTCGGCGCTGATGGCGCTGGAAGGCAAGGACGACAACGGTATCGGTGTATCGGCTGTGCAGAAGCTGGTTGAGACTCTGGATAGCTACATTCCGGAGCCTGAGCGTGCTATCGACAAGCCGTTCCTGATGCCGATCGAAGACGTATTCTCGATCTCTGGTCGCGGTACTGTTGTGACTGGTCGTGTTGAGCGCGGTATCGTTCGCGTTCAGGAAGAAGTTGAAATCGTTGGTATCAAAGCTACCACCAAGACCACCTGTACTGGTGTTGAAATGTTCCGCAAGCTGCTCGACGAAGGTCGTGCCGGTGAGAACGTTGGTGTGCTGCTGCGCGGTACCAAGCGTGAGGACGTTGAGCGTGGTCAGGTTCTGGCCAAGCCGGGCACCATCACCCCGCACACCAAGTTCGAAGCTGAAGTCTACGTACTGGGCAAAGACGAAGGTGGTCGCCACACTCCGTTCTTCAAGGGCTACCGTCCGCAGTTCTACTTCCGTACTACTGACGTGACTGGTTCTTGCGAACTGCCGGAAGGTGTTGAGATGGTAATGCCGGGCGACAACGTCAAGCTGGTTGTTACCCTGATCGCTCCGATCGCCATGGAAGACGGCCTGCGCTTCGCGATTCGCGAAGGTGGTCGTACCGTTGGCGCCGGCGTGGTTGCCAAGATCATCGAGTAATGATCTGAAGCGTCAGCAAAAGCCCCCGTTCTTCGGGGGCTTTTGTATTTGAGTTGACAGTGGGTGGTTGCATCAGTAGAATTGCGCCTCCCTTGGATGGGCCTGCCCGTTGTGCGGGTGTGCTCAGAAGAACCGTTACTTGGAGTTTCTGGTCAAATGCAGAACCAACAAATCCGTATTCGGTTGAAGGCTTTTGACCATCGCCTGATTGATCAATCTACCCAGGAAATCGTGGATACCGCGAAGCGTACTGGGGCTCAGGTGCGTGGTCCGATTCCTTTGCCGACTCGCAAAGAGCGTTTTACCGTATTGATTTCTCCGCACGTCAATAAAGATGCGCGGGATCAATATGAAATCCGTACCCACAAGCGGGTGCTGGATATCGTTCAGCCCACCGACAAAACTGTTGATGCGCTGATGAAGCTGGACCTGGCAGCAGGTGTAGAGGTCCAGATCAGCCTCGGCTGAAGCCCCACACGACGGGGGCTATCAGTCGTGTAACGCCCTGAAATGGGCGGCCATAGCGGGTAAATAGCCCCGTGCACTCATGAGGTTTACAACATGACTATTGGTGTAGTCGGCCGGAAATGCGGTATGACCCGCGTTTTCACTGAAGATGGTGTTTCCATTCCGGTTACGGTGATTGAAGTAGAGCCGAACCGTGTCACTCAGGTTAAGTCCCAGGATACCGACGGCTATCAGGCCGTGCAGGTGACCGTTGGTGAGCGTCGCGCTACTCGCGTGACCAAGCCGATGGCAGGGCATTTTGCCAAGGCCAATACTGCGGCAGGTCGCCGCGTATGCGAATTCCGCCTGGAAGCAGGTCAGGAGTTTGAAGCCGGCGCAGAAATTACCGTTAGCATTTTTGAAGCGGGCCAGAAAGTAGACGTTACCGGGCAATCCAAGGGTAAGGGCTTCGCCGGTACCATCAAGCGCTGGAACTTCCGCGGTCAGGATGCTACCCACGGTAACTCCGTTTCCCACCGTGTACCGGGTTCGATTGGCCAGTGCCAAACTCCGGGTCGCGTCTTCAAGGGCAAAAAAATGTCTGGTCACATGGGTGCTGAGCAAGTGACCGTGCAGACCCTGGAAGTCGTGCGCGTTGACGCCGAACGTAACCTGCTGCTCATCAAGGGCGCGGTACCTGGTGCTACCGGTAGCGACGTTGTTGTTCGCCCGGCAGTCAAGGCCAAGGGTTAAGGGGGAGTTACCATGAATTTGAATGTAGCTGGCGCAAGTGCGATCGACGTTTCCGATCTGACCTTTGCCGCCGAGTTTAACGAAACCCTGGTTCACCAGGCAGTCGTCGCCTACATGGCTGGCGGCCGTCAGGGCACCAAGCAGCAGAAGACCCGTTCCGACGTTTCTGGCGGTGGCAAAAAGCCCTGGCGCCAGAAAGGCACTGGTCGCGCCCGTGCCGGTACCATCCGCAGCCCGATCTGGCGTGGGGGCGGTACCACTTTCGCCGCGCGTCCGCGTGACTTCGAACAGAAGTTGAACCGCAAGATGTACCGCGGTGCTCTGCGTTCGATCCTGTCCGAGCTGGTCCGTCAGGAGCGTCTGGTTGTGGTTGAGAGCTTTGCTGTCGACGCACCCAAGACCAAAGGCCTGATCGGCAAGCTGAAGGATTTGAACCTGGACAACGTGCTGATCGTGACCGACAGCGTTGACGAAAACCTGTACCTGGCAGCGCGCAACCTGCCGCACGTCGATGTACGTGATGTACAGGGTTCGGACCCGGTCAGCCTGATCGCCTACGACAAGGTGCTGATTACCGTGCCTGCCGTCAAGAAGTTCGAGGAGATGCTGGGATGAACCAGGAGCGCATTTTCAAAGTACTGCTGGGCCCGCATGTGTCTGAAAAGGCGACTGTGCTGGCTGACAGCAAGAACCAGTTTGTGTTCAAGGTGGACACCACTGCCACCAAGCTGGAAATCAAGAAGGCCGTTGAGCAGTTGTTCAACGTTAAGGTCAAGAGCGTCTCGACCCTGAACGTCAAGGGCAAGACCAAGCGTACCATGCGCGGCCTGGGCAAGCGTAATGACTGGAAGAAGGCCTATATCAGCCTGGAAGCCGGTCAAGACATCGACTTCGCCAGCGCTGAATAAGGGGATACATCATGGCTATCGTTAAATGTAAACCTACTTCCGCTGGCCGCCGCTTCGTCGTCAAGGTCGTCAACTCTGACCTGCACAAGGGCGCGCCTTATGCTCCTCTGGTCGAGAAGCAAGGCAAGTCTGGTGGTCGTAACAACAATGGTCGCATCACCACGCGTCACCGCGGGGGCGGCCACAAGCAGCACTACCGTTTGGTCGATTTTCGTCGCAACAAGGATGGCATTCCGGCCGTCGTTGAGCGTATCGAATACGATCCGAACCGTACCGCTCATATTGCTCTGCTGAAATATGCCGATGGCGAGCGTCGTTACATCATCGCGCCCAAGGGCGTGAGTGCTGGTGATCAGGTGATCTCCGGTGCCGATGCACCGATCAAGCCGGGTAACACTCTGCCGCTGCGCAACATTCCGGTCGGTAGCACCATTCACGCGATCGAACTGAAGCCCGGCAAGGGTGCTCAGGTTGCTCGCAGCGCCGGTGCCTCCGTTCAGCTGGTTGCTCGTGAAGGTGCCTATGTCACCGTGCGTCTGCGCTCTGGCGAGATGCGCAAGGTGCTGGGTGAGTGCCGCGCCACCCTGGGCGAAGTGTCCAACGGTGAGCACAGCCTGCGCTCTCTCGGCAAGGCTGGCGCCAAACGCTGGCGTGGTATCCGTCCGACCGTTCGTGGTGTTGCCATGAACCCGGTTGATCACCCGCATGGTGGTGGTGAAGGGCGTACTTCTGGTGGTCGTCATCCGGTGTCGCCGTGGGGCTTCCCGACCAAGGGTGCCAAGACTCGGTCCAACAAGCGCACTGACAAGATGATTGTCCGTCGTCGCAGCAAGTAATTAGAGGGGATACGACAGTGCCGCGTTCTCTGAAGAAAGGTCCTTTTATCGATCTTCACCTGTTGAAGAAGATCGAAGTGGCAGTTGAAAAGAATGAGCGTAAGCCGATCAAGACCTGGTCGCGCCGTTCGATGATTCTGCCGCAGATGGTTGGTCTGACCATCGCCGTACATAACGGTCGTCAGCATGTACCGGTCATCGTTACCGAAGACATGGTCGGCCACAAGTTGGGCGAATTCTCTGCTACGCGTACCTATCGTGGTCACGCGGCAGACAAGAAAGCCAAGCGCTAAGGGGTTAGGAAGATGGAAGTAGCCGCTACTCTCAAGGGCGCCCGACTCTCTGCCCAGAAAGCTCGCTTGGTCGCCGACCAGATCCGCGGGAAAAAGGTGGATGAGGCCCTGAACCTGCTGAGCTTCAGCAACAAGAAGGCCGCTGATGTCATCAAGAAAGTGCTGGAGTCGGCAATTGCCAACGCCGAGCACAATGATGGCGCAGACGTGGATGACCTGAAGGTCTCCACCGTGTTTGTCAATGAAGGTCGCTCCCTGAAGCGCATCATGCCGCGTGCCAAAGGCCGTGCTGATCGCATCGTAAAGCGGTCTTGCCATATCACGGTCAAGGTTGCTGACAAGTAGGAGTCGATCACATGGGTCAGAAAGTACATCCGGTAGGCATTCGCCTCGGTATCGTTAAAGAACACACTTCGGTGTGGTACGCAGATGGTCGCAACTATGCCGACTATCTGAACACCGACCTGAAAGTACGTGCGTACATTCAGGACAAACTGAAAAGCGCTTCGGTCAGCCGCGTGGATATCCAGCGTCCGGCCCAAACCGCCCGTATCACCATTCACACCGCTCGTCCGGGCATCGTGATTGGCAAGAAGGGTGAGGACGTCGAGAAGCTGCGTCAGGAACTGACTCAGCAGATGGGCGTGCCGGTGCACATCAACATCGAAGAGATCCGCAAGCCGGAGCTCGACGGTGCCCTGGTGGCCCAGAGCGTTGCTCAGCAGCTGGAGCGTCGCGTGATGTTCCGTCGCGCCATGAAGCGTGCGGTTCAGAACGCCATGCGTATCGGTGCCAAGGGTATCAAGATTCAGGTCAGCGGCCGTTTGGGCGGCGCCGAAATCGCCCGCACCGAATGGTATCGCGAAGGTCGTGTGCCGCTGCACACCCTGCGCGCCGACATTGATTACGCGACAGCTGAAGCCCACACCACTTACGGTGTGATTGGCGTCAAGGTTTGGATCTTCAAGGGCGAGATCATTGGTGGTCTGCCGGAAGAAACCAAAGCTGCCGCTCCCAAGAAAAAAGCTGCTAAGTAAGGGGTACGCACATGTTGCAACCGAAGCGTACGAAGTTCCGCAAGCAAATGACCGGTCACAACCGTGGCCTGGCGCATCGCGGTAGTAAGGTGAGCTTTGGCGAGTTCGCCCTCAAGTCCGTCAGCCGTGGTCGTCTGACTGCTCGTCAGATCGAGGCGGCCCGTCGTGCCTTGACCCGTCACGTCAAGCGTGGTGGCAAGATCTGGATCCGGGTATTCCCCGACAAGCCGATCTCCAAGAAGCCGCTGGAAGTGCGGATGGGTAAAGGTAAAGGTAACGTCGAGTACTGGGTAGCCCAGATTCAGCCGGGCAAAGTCCTGTACGAGATTGAAGGTGTTTCCGAAGAGCTGGCGCGCGAGGCATTTGCCCTGGCCGCAGCCAAGCTGCCTCTCGCTACCACCTTTGTTAAGCGGACGGTGATGTGATGAAAGCGACAGAACTTCGTGAAAAATCAGCCGAGCAGCTCAACGAGCAGCTGCTCACCCTGCTGCGTGACCAGTTCAATCTGCGCATGCAGAAGGCTACCGGTCAACTGGGTCAGAGCCACCTGCTCAAGCAGGTCAAGCGTGATATCGCCCGTGTGAAGACCGTGCTCAATCAGAAAGGTGGTAACTGATCATGGCCGAGAACAAAACAGTACGTACCGTTACTGGCCGTGTGGTCAGCGACAAGATGGACAAGACCGTCACTGTGCTCGTTGAGCGTCAGGTAAAGCATCCCCTTTACGGTAAGTACGTAAAGCGCTCTACCAAGCTGCATGCGCACGACGAAAACAACGAATGCCGCATCGGCGACCTGGTCACCATCCGGGAAACCCGCCCCTTGGCCAAAACCAAGAGCTGGACCCTGGTGCAGGTTGACGAGCGCGCGGCGCAGGTATAAGCCCCGCGCGGTATAGCGGATTATTTAAGGGTCGGAGAAAGTTATGATTCAGACTCAATCCATGCTGGATGTGGCTGACAACAGTGGTGCACGTCGAGTGATGTGTATCAAGGTTCTGGGCGGTTCTCACCGCCGCTACGCCGGCATTGGCGACATCATCAAAGTTACCGTCAAGGAAGCGATTCCGCGCGGTAAGGTAAAGAAAGGCCAGGTGCTCAACGCGGTCATCGTGCGTACCCGTCACGGCGTACGCCGTACTGACGGTTCGCTGATCCGTTTCGATGGCAACGCTGCCGTTCTGCTCAACAACAAGAATGAGCCGATCGGTACCCGCATCTTTGGGCCAGTGACGCGTGAACTTCGTAACGAGAAGTTCATGAAGATCGTTTCCCTCGCGCCCGAAGTGCTGTAAGGAGCCCGGTCATGCAAAAGATCAAACGTGACGACGACGTAATCGTCATCGCCGGCAAAGACAAAGGCAAGCGTGGCAAGGTCCTCAAGGTCCTGGCTGATGCCCGCCTGTTGATCGCTGGCGTCAACATTGTCAAGCGCCACACCAAGCCTAATCCGATGGCTGGTCGTCAGGGCGGCATTGTTGAAAAGGAGGCGCCTATCCACGTCTCCAACGTGGCTATCTTCAACCCTGAGACCAGCAAGGCCGATCGCGTCGGCTTCAAGGTCGAAGACGGTAAGAAGGTTCGTATTTTCAAGTCGACCCAAAAAGCGGTCGACGCTTGAGAATCTAGGTGCTTACCATGGCAAGATTGAAAGAGCATTACCGCACTAACCTCGTTCCCAAGCTGAAAGAAGAGCTCGGCCTGAAGAACGTGATGGAAGTGCCGAAGATCACCAAGATCACCCTGAACATGGGTCTTGGTGAGGCCGTTGGTGACAAGAAAGTCATCGAGAACGCACTGGCCGATCTGGAAAAGATCACCGGTCGCAAGGGCATCGTGACCTATTCGCGCAAGTCGATCGCGGGCTTCAAGATCCGTGATGGCTGGCCGATCGGCGTCAAGGTAACCCTGCGTCGTGAGCAGATGTACGAATTCCTCGACCGTCTGCTGTCGATTTCGCTGCCGCGTGTACGTGACTTCCGTGGTCTGAACGCCAAGTCGTTCGACGGTCGCGGTAACTACAGCATGGGCGTCAAGGAACAGATCATTTTCCCGGAAATCGATTACGACAAGATCGATGCTCTGCGTGGTCTGGACATTACCCTGACCACCACCGCGCGGACCGACGATGAAGGTCGTGCGCTGCTACGTGCGTTCAGCTTCCCGTTCCGCAACTAGGAGTCAGGTCATGGCCAAAATCAGCATGAAAAACCGCGAGGCCAAGCGCGCTCGTCTGGTTGCTAAGTACGCCAAGAAGCGTGCTGAGCTCAAGGCTACCATCGGTAATATCAACGCCTCCGCCGAGGAGCGTTGGAATGCCCAGGTAGCCCTGCAAAAATTGCCGCGCGATGCCAGCCCGGTCCGTCAGCGTAACCGCTGCCGTATCACTGGTCGTCCGCACGGTGTATATCGCAAGTTCGGTCTGAGCCGCATCAAGCTGCGTGAAGCAGCTATGCGCGGTGATGTTCCCGGTCTGGTCAAGGCCAGCTGGTAATCCAGACCTTTATTACTCAGTTTCAGGAGCAGAAAGCCCATGAGTATGCAGGACCCGTTGGCAGATATGCTGACCCGTATCCGTAATGCCCAGATGGCTGAAAAGTCCAGTGTCAGCATGCCTTCGGCAAAGCTGAAGGTGGCTGTCGCCAAAGTACTTAAAGAAGAAGGCTATGTTGCCGGTTATGAAGTTTCAGGCGATGCCAAGCCTGTGCTCTCGATCGAGCTCAAGTACTTCGAGGGCAAGCCGGTAATTGAAGAGCTGAAGCGTGTGAGCCGTCCCGGCCTGCGCCAGTACAAAGCCGTTGACCAGTTGCCGAAGGTCAGGGGTGGACTGGGTGTCTCGATCGTCTCCACCAACAAGGGTGTAATGACTGATCGCGCTGCTCGCGCTGCCGGTATCGGCGGCGAAGTACTCTGCACCGTATTCTGATAGGGGGTTACGATGTCTCGCGTCGCTAAGAACCCTGTCAAATTGCCGCAGGGTGTAGAAATCAAGGTCAACGGCCAGGAGCTGTCAGTCAAGGGCGCCAAAGGTACCCTGCAGCTGAATCTGCACTCCACCGTTGAAGTCGTTCAGGAAGATGGTGAGTTGCGCGTAGCCGCTCGTCCGGGTAGCCCGAACATGGCCATGGCCGGTACCACCCGCGCCCTGGTCAACAACATGGTTATCGGCGTCAGCCAGGGCTTCGAGCGCAAGCTGCAGCTGGTCGGTGTAGGTTACAAGGCTCAGGCCAAAGGGCAGGTTCTGTCGCTGGCTCTGGGTTACTCGCACCCGATCGACTATCAGTTGCCCGAGGGTGTTTCCGTTGAAACCCCGAGCCAGACTGACATCATCATCAAGGGCATCGACAAGCAACTGGTCGGCCAAGTAGCCGCGGAAATTCGTGATTTCCGTCGTCCTGAGCCTTATAAGGGCAAGGGTGTACGCTACGCCGATGAGGTCGTGCGTCGTAAAGAAGCCAAGAAGAAGTAGGGCATAGCAAATGAGCGATAAAAAAGTTATTCGTCTCCGTCGCGCTCGCCGTTCGCGTCTGAAAATGCGTGAGCTGGAAGCCGTACGTCTGTGCGTGCACCGCTCTTCGCAGCACATTTACGCACAGGTGATCGCTGCCGATGGTTCCAAGGTTCTGGCCAGTGCCTCCACCCTGGACGCCAGCCTGCGTGGTGGCAACACCGGCAACATCGAAGCCGCCAAGAAGGTTGGTCAACTGGTCGCCGAGCGCGCCAAAGCTGCCGGCGTTACTCAGGTCGCTTTCGACCGTTCCGGCTTCAAGTATCATGGCCGCGTCAAGGCGTTGGCCGACGCTGCTCGTGAAGGCGGGCTGGAATTCTAAGGGTAAAAGCTATGGCTAATTTCGACCAAAAGCGCGACGAAGGTTACATTGAGAAGCTGGTTCAGGTTAACCGCGTTGCCAAAGTAGTAAAAGGCGGCCGTATCTTCGCCTTCACCGCACTGACTGTGGTAGGTGATGGCAAGGGCCGTGTTGGCTTCGGTCGTGGCAAGGCACGTGAAGTGCCTGCCGCTATCCAGAAAGCCATGGAAGCCGCTCGTCGCAACATGATCCAGGTGGACCTGAACGGGACCACTCTGCAGTACCCGGTCAAAGCTGCCCATGGCGCCTCCAAGGTGTTCATGCAGCCGGCTTCCGAAGGTACTGGTGTCATCGCTGGTGGCGCAATGCGTGCCGTGCTGGAGGCTGCGGGCGTGCATAACGTTCTGGCCAAGTGCTACGGTTCCACCAACCCGGTTAACGTCGTTCAGGCTACCTACAAGGGCCTGAAGTCGATGCAGTCTCCCGAGTCTGTAGCGGCCAAGCGCGGCAAGACCGTCGAAGACATCGCGGGGTAAGCTCAGATGGCTAACGAAAAAATCAAAGTAACGCTGACCAAGAGCGTTGCCGGTCGTCTGCCCAAGCACATCGCCTGTGTAAAGGGCCTGGGCCTGCGCCGTATCGGTCACACTGTTGAAGTCGAAGATACTCCGGCTGTCCGTGGGATGATCAACAAGGTCTCCTACATGGTTCGGGTAGAGGGTTAAGACATGAAACTGAATGATCTGCGTTCCGCACCGGGCGCCCGTCGCGAGAAGCATCGCGTCGGTCGCGGTATCGGTAGCGGCCTGGGCAAGACTGCCGGTCGCGGCCACAAGGGTCTGACTTCTCGCTCCGGCGGGACCGTCGCCCCGGGCTTCGAGGGTGGTCAACAGCCGTTGCATCGTCGTCTGCCGAAGTTTGGTTTTGTTTCCAAGATTGCCATGGTGACCGCCGAGATCCGTACCAGCGAGCTGAACAAGCTGGACGTCGAGGTAGTTGACCTGCAGGCGCTCAAGGATGCCAACATCATTGGCAACAAGTATTCGCGTGCCAAAGTGGTTCTCTCCGGAGAAATCACCAAGGCCGTCACCCTGAAAGGCCTGATGGCTACCAAGGGTGCACGTGCAGCGATCATCGCGGCTGGCGGCAAGATCGAGGACTAAATGGCTAAGCAAGGCGCTCTCTCTGGAATGAATCAAGGCGGCCTGAGTGAACTGTGGGGGCGTTTGCGCTTCCTGTTCCTGGCGATCATTGTTTACCGTATCGGGGCGCATATCCCGGTGCCGGGTATCAACCCTGATCGTCTGGCCGATCTGTTCAGACAGAACGAGGGGACCATTCTTAGCCTGTTCAACATGTTCTCTGGTGGTGCCCTGGAGCGAATGAGTATCTTCGCCCTGGGCATCATGCCGTACATCTCTGCGTCGATTATCATGCAGTTGATGACGGCGGTCAGTCCGACCTTGGAGCAGTTGAAGAAGGAAGGTGAGTCCGGGCGTCGGAAAATCAGTCAATACACTCGTTATCTGACTCTGGTGCTGGCCTTTATTCAAGCCATTGGCATGTCTGTGGGTCTGGCCAGTCAAGGCGTAGCGTTCAATACCGGGTTCGGCTTCTACTTCGTAGCAGTCACGACCTTCGTATCGGGCGCCATGTTCATGATGTGGCTGGGTGAGCAGATTACCGAGCGCGGTGTTGGCAACGGCATCTCGATGTTGATTTTTGCTGGTATCGTTGCCGGATTGCCAAGTGCCATCGGCCAATCGTTCGAAGCGGCGCGCCAGGGCGACATCAACATTTTCGCCTTGATTGCGATTGCCCTTCTGGCGATTGCTCTAGTTGCCTTCGTCGTTTTCGTCGAGCGCGGCCAGCGTCGAATCACCGTGAATTACGCCAAGCGCCAACAAGGCCGCAAGGTTTTCGCCGCTCAGAGCAGTCATCTGCCTCTGAAGGTGAATATGGCGGGTGTGATTCCGGCGATTTTCGCCAGCAGTATCCTGTTGTTCCCGGCCTCGCTGGGGACCTGGTTCGGTCAGGGTGAGGGTATGGGCTGGCTGCAGAGCCTGTCTCAGGCCATTGCTCCGGGTCAGCCGCTGAATATCATTCTGTTTAGTGCAGGGATCATTTTCTTCTGCTTCTTCTATACGGCGTTGATGTTCAATCCGAAAGATGTTGCCGAAAACCTGAAAAAATCAGGTGCGTTCATTCCGGGTATCCGCCCAGGTGAGCAGTCGGCGCGTTATATCGACGGTGTTCTGACTCGTCTGACCATGTTCGGTGCCTTGTACATGACTGCGGTCTGTTTGCTGCCGCAGTTTTTGGTGGTATCGGCAAATGTGCCCTTCTATCTGGGTGGGACTTCACTGTTGATCGTCGTAGTGGTTGTTATGGACTTCATGTCCCAAGTACAATCGCACCTCGTTTCTCAGCAGTACGAGTCTCTTTTGAAGAAATCGAACCTGAAGGGCTACGGCAGCGGCATGCTGCGCTGACGTTCAGGTTTTAGGAGTCGGTTATGAAAGTTGCAGCATCTGTGAAAAAACTTTGCCGTAACTGCAAGGTCATCCGCCGCAATGGTAGCGTGCGCGTGATTTGCAGTGCTGAGCCGCGTCACAAGCAGCGCCAAGGCTAATCGCCACAACAGCTGATTGAAGACTACGTCTCAGGATAACCGCCACCCGGCCAGATAATTGGCTGGGTGGTTGAATTTTGTTTTTGTTAGCGCTACCCTACTGCACCCTTTTTTGCGCAGCCTGGTTTGCTTGGGGTGAGTCAGGTAGCTGTCAGACGGAGTAAATTTGGATGGCCCGTATTGCAGGCGTCAACATCCCGGATAACAAGCACACTGTTATCTCCCTGACCTATATCTTTGGTATCGGTCGGACCAAGGCACAGGAAATTTGTGCCTCCACCGGCATTGCGCCGGATGTGAAAATCAAGGACCTCAACGAGGAGCAGGTTGACCTGCTGCGTAACGAAGTCGCCAAGAGTACTGTCGAAGGCGATCTGCGTCGTGCGATCAACATGAACGTCAAGCGTCTGATGGATCTGGGTTGCTACCGTGGTCTGCGTCACCGTCGTGGCCTGCCGGTCCGTGGTCAGCGCACCAAGACCAATGCTCGTACCCGTAAGGGTCCGCGCAAGCCGATCCGTAAGTAATCGCGAAGGAATATACAGATATGGCTAAGCCTGCTGCTCGTGTCCGTAAGAAAGTCAAGAAGACGGTGGTTGATGGGGTTGCCCACATCCACGCGTCGTTCAACAACACTATCATCACCATTACCGATCGCCAGGGTAATGCCCTGAGCTGGGCCACTTCTGGTGGTTCCGGTTTCCGTGGCTCGCGCAAGAGCACCCCGTTCGCTGCCCAGGTGGCTGCCGAGCGTGCTGGTCAGGCGGCTCTGGAATATGGTCTGAAGAACCTCGACGTGTGCGTCAAGGGCCCCGGCCCGGGTCGTGAGTCTGCTGTCCGTGCGCTGAATGCCTGCGGTTACAAAATCAGCAGCATCACTGACGTTACCCCCATCCCGCACAACGGCTGCCGCCCGCCGAAGAAGCGTCGCGTTTAATCAGGAGAGACGGAAATGGCTCGTTATATTGGTCCCAAGTGCAAGCTGTCTCGCCGTGAAGGTACAGATCTGTTCCTGAAAAGCGGTGCGCGTGCTCTCGAATCCAAGTGCAAACTGGAAACCCCTCCGGGCGTACACGGTCAACGCCGTGGTCGTCTGTCTGAGTACGGCACCCAGTTGCGTGAAAAACAGAAGGTCCGTCGTATGTACGGCGTTCTGGAGCGTCAATTCAGCAACTATTACAAGGAAGCTGCCCGCCTGAAGGGTGCTACCGGTGAGAACCTGCTGCAACTGCTCGAGCGTCGTCTGGACAATGTGGTTTACCGCATGGGCTTTGGTGCTACCCGCTCCGAAGCGCGTCAGCTGGTTTCCCACAAGGCCATCAGCGTTAACGGCAAGACCGTGAACATCGCTTCCTTCCTGGTATCCCCGGGTGACGTGGTAGCCGTTCGCGAGAAGGCCAAAAACCAGCTGCGTGTTAGCAGTGCGCTCGAACTGGCTGCCCAGCGCGGTCAAGTAGAGTGGATCGAGGTCGATTCTGGCAAGAAGGAAGGTGTCTTCAAGAGCCTGCCGAGCCGCAGCGACCTGTCCGCCGACATCAATGAAAACCTGATCGTCGAGCTCTACTCCAAGTAAGCGACAGACAGTAAATAGGTGCCCCATGCAGAGTTCGGTTACCGAGTTTCTAACCCCGCGTCACATTGACGTACAGGAAACCTCGCCCACCCGCGCCAAGATTACTCTTGAGCCGCTGGAGCGTGGTTTCGGCCATACCCTGGGCAATGCGCTGCGTCGCATCCTGCTCTCCTCCATGCCCGGTTGCGCCGTGGTAGAGGCGGAAATCGACGGCGTTTTGCATGAGTACAGCGCCATCGAGGGCGTCCAGGAAGATGTCATCGAGATCCTGCTGAACCTCAAAGGTCTGGCAATCAAGATGCACGGTCGTGACCAAGTGACTCTTAGCCTTTCCAAGAAAGGCCCAGGTCCGGTTACTGGCGCGGACATTCAACTGGATCACGATGTCGAGATCGTTAACCCCGATCACGTAATCGCCAACCTGTCCGACAACGGCTCCCTGAGCATGAAGTTGACTGTCGCTCGTGGCCGTGGCTACGAGCCGGCGGATGCTCGCCAGTCCGACGAAGACGAGAGCCGTTCAATCGGTCGTCTGCAGCTTGACGCTACTTACACCCCGGTTCGCCGCGTGGCTTATGTAGTGGAAAGCGCGCGTGTCGAGCAGCGGACCAACCTGGACAAGCTGGTTATCGATCTGGAGACCAACGGTACTCTGGACCCGGAAGAGGCCATTCGCCGTGCCGCTACCATTCTGCAGCAGCAGTTGGCAGCTTTCGTCGACCTCAAGGGTGACCAGGAGCCGGTAGTTGAGCAGCAGGAAGACGAGATTGATCCGATCCTGTTGCGTCCGGTGGACGACCTTGAACTGACTGTGCGTTCGGCCAACTGTCTGAAGGCTGAAAACATCTATTACATTGGCGATCTGATCCAGCGTACCGAAGTGGAGCTGCTGAAGACCCCGAACCTGGGCAAGAAATCCCTGACCGAAATCAAGGACGTTCTGGCTTCGCGTGGTCTGTCCCTGGGTATGCGTCTGGACAACTGGCCGCCTGCTAGTTTGAAGAAGGACGACAAGGTTTCGGCCTGATCGTCTCGACACCGAGGAATTGAGAGATGCGTCATCGTAAAAGTGGTCGTCACCTGAGTCGGACCAGCTCACACCGCAAGGCCATGTTCCAGAACATGGCGGTGTCGCTGTTCGAGCATGAACTGATCAAAACCACCCTGCCAAAAGCCAAGGAACTGCGTCGCGTCGCCGAGCCGCTGATCACCCTGGCCAAGGAAGACACTGTTGCTAACCGTCGCCTGGCGTTTGATCGTACCCGCAGTAAAGAAGCGGTCGGTAAACTGTTCAACGACCTGGGCAAGCGCTATGCCGACCGTCCTGGCGGTTATGTACGTATCCTGAAGTGCGGTTTCCGTCCTGGCGACGCCGCGCCGATGGCATACGTCGAGCTGGTTGATCGCCCTGAGCTGGCTTCTGCCGGCGAAGAGTAAGGTTCGTCAGTATTAGCAAAGAAGCCGGGTTCGCCCGGCTTTTTTGTGCCCGTCTTTCGGCTCTGACCGGTTATCGGGTTGCCGGGCTCTCTTCTTATATCGGTCTTCCTGCGCGTGCTGAGCTGTTCGTCAGGCTCGGTCTGTGAGTCTGTCTGGCAGCCATTCATCGGGTTGTTGGTAGATACGGATGTATTGTTTGTTGAACGAAATGTTTGATATTGCGAACGATTGAGGCTTGCGGTAAGGTGGTCCGGTCACAGTAACCCGGCCAGGCTGGCCCCAATAAGAACAATGTCATCATGTCTGAACCAAGTGTATTGAGCCTTATTCCCCCCGTTGTAGTGTTGACCCTGGCAGTCTGGTTGCGGCGCCCGATTCTGGCGCTTGTGACTGGAGCGGCGACCGGGCTTTTACTGTTATCTCCGCAGCATGCCCTAGGCGAGTTTGCCGATATCGCTCTGGGCGTCATGCAAGATGAAACCATTGGCTGGCTGATCCTGGTCTGCGGCAGTTTTGGCGCGCTGATCGCCTTGCTGGTCCGCACCGGTGGTGCTCTGGCGTTCGGTCGGGCCGCGGCAGTGGTAGCCAAAGGGCCGCGCTCCTCATTGCTGATGACTTTTGCGCTCGGGGTCGTGATCTTTGTTGATGACTATCTGAATGCCCTGACCGTCGGTGAAACCATGAAGCGGGTAACCGATCGTTGGCGGATATCCCGTGAGAAGCTGGCCTATATTGTTGACTCTACCGCTGCCCCGATCTGCGTTCTGGTCCCGCTATCGACCTGGGCGGTGTTCTTCGGAGGGCTGTTGGAGAACAACGAGATCGCTGCCAACGGTGAAGGGATCAAGGTCTACATCGCCTCAATTCCCTACATGCTGTATGCCTGGGCGGCGGTGATCCTGGTGGTGCTGGTGGCCAGCGGTCTGGTGCCGGACATTGGGCCAATGCGCCGGGCCGAGCGTCAGGCGAAGAATCCGTCGGTTGGCGCCATGCGCGTGGGCGATCCGGAGTCCAACTACGCAATCAGGTCGCTTGAGCAAGAGTTCGCCGCCGCGGACCAGCAGAAAGGCAAGTTGATCAACTTTGTTGGGCCGCTGGTGTTGCTGGTTGGCTTCACCCTGTACTTCGATATTGATGTCTGGATGGGGATTCTGGCGACTCTGTTGCTGACCGTGCCGTTCTATCTGTTGCAGCGGCTGATGCCCCTGGCTGAGATGCTCGATCAGATGATTGATGGGGTCAAGACCATGCTGCCGGCGATTGGGATCTGCGTCGCGGCCTTTATTTTCAAGGAAGTCTGCGACCAACTGATGTTGCCGCAGTATGTGGTGTACAGCCTGCAGCCCTACATGACCCCGAGTATGCTGCCGGCCATGGTGTTCCTGTGCATGGCGGTGTTGTCGTTTGCCACCGGCTCTTCCTGGGGCATTTTCGCTGTGACCATTCCGATCGTGATGCCCTTGGCCCAAGCCCTGGGGGCTGACCTGCCGTTGGTGATCGGGGCGCTGCTATCAGCCTCGGCGTTTGGCAGCCAGGCCTGCTTCTACAGTGACTCTACGGTGCTGGCGGCGCAGGGGGCCGGCTGCAACCTGATCAGTCATGCGGTGACGCAATTGCCCTATACCCTGATCGCCGCGGCCTTGGCCTTCCTCGGCTTTGTCCTGATTGCCTGAAAGCTGGTGTTCATAATCCGGCAGCCGGTTCTGGGTGAGCGCGCGGGCCAGGCCCTGCCAGGGCGGGCTCGCGCGTTTTCAGGGCTAAGCGCTGGCGCGGTCACGCTCCAGCAGCGGGCCAAGGAATCGCCCGGTATGTGACTGCGGCATCGCCGCGACCTGCTCCGGGGTGCCGGTGGCGATGATCTGGCCCCCCTTGGAGCCGCCCTCGGGACCGAGATCGACCAGCCAGTCGGCGGTCTTGATTACGTCCAGGTTGTGTTCGATCACCACCACGGTGTTGCCGTGGTCGCGCAGCCGGTGCAGGACGTCGAGCAGTTGCTGAATGTCGGCAAAATGCAGGCCGGTAGTCGGCTCGTCGAGAATGTACAGGGTCTTGCCGGTATCGCGCTTGGACAGCTCGCGGGCCAGCTTGACCCGTTGGGCTTCGCCGCCCGAGAGGGTGGTGGCCGACTGGCCGAGGCGAATGTAGGACAGCCCGACATCGATCAGGGTCTGCAGTTTGCGGGCAATCGCCGGAATCGCGTCGAAGAACTCGCGAGCCTCCTCGATGGTCATTTCCAGCACCTCATGGATGCTCTTGCCCTTATAGCGGATCTCCAGCGTCTCGCGGTTGTAGCGCTTGCTCTTGCACACATCGCAGGGGACGTAGATATCCGGCAGAAAGTGCATCTCGACCTTGATCAGGCCGTCACCCTGACAGGCCTCGCAGCGCCCGCCCTTGACGTTGAACGAGAAGCGTCCGGCCTTGTAGCCGCGTGAGCGGGCTTCCTGGGTGCCGGCAAACAGCTCGCGGATCGGAGTGAACAGGCCGGTGTAGGTGGCCGGGTTGGAGCGCGGAGTACGGCCGATCGGGCTCTGGTCGATATCGACCACCTTGTCCAGGTGTTGCAGGCCATCGAAGCTGTCGTAGGGCGCGGCCTCCAGGGTAGTGGCGCCGTTCAGTGCGGTAGCGGTGATCGGGAACAGAGTATTGTTGATCAGGGTCGACTTGCCCGAACCGGAGACGCCGGTGATGCAGGTCAGCAGCCCGACCGGGATCTCCAGATTGACCTTCTGCAGGTTGTTGCCACAGGCCCCCTTGAGTTTCAGCCATTGGCCTTTCTGCAGCGGAGTACGCTTGGCTGGCACGGCAATCTTCGTGCGCCCGGACAGATATTTGCCGGTCAGCGAGGCGGGGTGGGCCATGACCTGCTGGGGGGTGCCGTGGGCGACGATCTGGCCGCCATGCACGCCGGCCCCGGGGCCGATGTCGACCACGTAGTCGGCCAGGCGGATGGCATCTTCGTCATGCTCGACCACGATCACCGTGTTGCCCAGGTCGCGCAGGTGTACCAGGGTTGCCAGCAGCCGCTCGTTGTCGCGTTGATGCAGACCAATCGAGGGCTCGTCGAGGATATACATGACGCCGACCAGGCCGGCGCCGATCTGGCTGGCCAGGCGGATGCGCTGGGCCTCGCCACCGGACAGGGTGTCGGCACTGCGGTCCAGGGTCAGGTAGTCGAGGCCGACGTTGACCAGAAACTGCAGGCGTTCGCGGATTTCCTTGAGGATTTTCTCGGCGATCTCGCCGCGGCTGCCATCCAGGTGCAACTGGCCGAAGTACTCGGCGGCGGCGCCAACCGGCAGGGTGGTAATGCCCGGCAGGTTGCGCTCGTTGATGAATACGTGACGCGCCTCGCGGCGCAGACGGGTGCCGTGGCAGTCCGGGCAGGGCTGGGTACTCAGGTACTTGGCCAGCTCTTCGCGCACGCTCTGCGATTCGGTTTCCCGGTAGCGTCGCTCCAGGTTGGGCACGATGCCTTCGAACGGGTGCTCGCGCAGCACGATATCGCCACGGTCATTGAGGTAGCGGAAGGTGACCTTGGTGCTGCCGGTGCCGTTGAGGACCAGTTTGCGGTGTTGCTCGGACAGTTGGCCAAACGGGGTGTCCAGGTCGATGCCGTAATGTTCGGCCAGTGAGCCGAGCATCTGGAAATAATAGACGTTGCGCCGATCCCAGCCGCGGATGGCACCCTCGCCAAGGGTCAGTTCGCCATTGACCAGGCGCTTCTGATCGAAGAACTGCTTGACCCCGAGCCCGTCGCAGCCAGGGCAGGCACCGGCCGGATTATTGAAGGAGAACAGTCGCGGTTCCAGTTCGCTGATCGAGTGCCCGCACTCGGGGCAGGCAAAGCGGGCGCTGAAGGTAATTTCCGCACCGTCTTCGCCGTCCATGGGCGCGATGATGGCGATGCCATCGGCCAGGTGCAGGGCGGTCTCAAAGGATTCGGCCAGCCGCAATTGCAGGTCGTCACGGACCTTGAACCGGTCGACCACCACCTCGATGCTGTGCTTGCGCTGCTTGTCCAGGGCCGGGGCTTCATCCAGATCATGCACGCGGCCATCGATGCGGGCGCGGACGAAACCCTGGGCGCGCAGTTCGTCGAGCACGGCCAAATGCTCGCCCTTGCGCTCGCGGATCACCGGGGCCAGCAGCATCAGCTTGCTGCCTTCGGGCAGAGCCAGCACCTGGTCGACCATCTGGCTGACGGTCTGGGCCGCCAGCGGCAGGTCATGATCCGGGCAGCGTGGAATGCCGACCCGGGCATACAGCAGGCGCAGATAATCGTAGATCTCGGTAATGGTGCCGACGGTCGAGCGCGGGTTGTGCGAGGTGGATTTCTGCTCGATGGAAATCGCCGGCGACAAGCCTTCGATATGATCGACATCGGGCTTTTCCATCATCGATAGAAACTGCCGGGCATAGGCCGACAGCGATTCGACGTAGCGGCGCTGGCCCTCGGCATAGAGGGTATCGAAGGCCAAAGAGGACTTGCCCGAGCCGGACAGGCCGGTGATCACGATCAGCTTGTCGCGGGGCAGATCAAGGTCGACATTCTTCAGGTTGTGGGTGCGTGCCCCACGAATCAGTATGGTATCCACAACACGTGCACCGGGCGGCCAGCAAAGCGGACTAGTATACGTGTTTCGGCCACTGGACGGCAAAGTGACGGGTCTTGCGGCGTCAGTCGCTCGGGTCGTGGCGGGGCGGTGTCGGCGTGCTAGAATGCGCGCTTTTGCTGATTGCGGAGCCATCATGCCCAGGGCTGATTCAATGACCACTGCCGAACGCCGGGCGGCCTCGTCGCTGGCGGCGGTGTTCGCCTTTCGCATGCTGGGGCTGTTCATGGTGCTGCCGGTGCTGGCCACTTACGGCCAGGGACTGGCCGGCGCGACTCCGCTGCTGATCGGCATGGCGATTGGTGCCTATGGCCTGACCCAGGCCTTTCTGCAGATTCCCTTCGGCATGCTGTCCGACCGGATTGGGCGCAAGCCGGTGATCGTCGGTGGCCTGGTGCTGTTCGCCCTCGGTGGATTACTGGCCAGCCAGGCGGAAACTATCTATGGGGTGATTGCCGGGCGAGTGCTGCAAGGGGCTGGAGCAATCGCCGCCGCGGTGATGGCGCTGGTGGCTGACCTGACCCGTGAGCAACACCGGACCAAGGCCATGGCGATGATCGGCATGAGTATCGGTACCTCTTTTGCCGTGGCGATGGTGGCTGGGCCGGTGATCGCCGGGCTGGGTGGCCTGGCGGCAGTGTTTCAGGTGACCGCCGGGTTGGCCGTGTTGGGGCTGGTGCTGGTGCTGTGGGTGGTGCCGTCGCCGCAACAGGCGCTTCGTCACCGTGAGGCGGGGGTGGTGCGCGCGGCCTTTTGGCCGACCCTGCGCAACCCTGAGCTGCTGCGACTGAACTACGGCATTGCGGTACTGCACGCGATACTGATGGCGGTATTCATTGCCGTACCGCTGGCTTTGCAGGAGCGGGCCGGGTTGCCGCGTGAGGAGCATTGGTGGGTTTATCTGGCGGCGTTGCTGGTGTCGTTCTTCGCCATGGTGCCGTTTATCATCTATGCCGAGCGTCAGCGACAGATGAAGCGGGTGGTGTTGGGGGCAATCATGCTGCTGGCGCTGGTCCAGCCGCTGTTCTGGCTGAGTGTTGATTCGCTGGGCTGGTTGGTGACGGCGGTCGTGCTGTTCTTCATTGGCTTCAATCTGCTTGAAGCCACCTTGCCATCGCTGCTCAGCAAGCTGGCGCCAGCCGGTAGCAAGGGCACCGCTATGGGCGTCTACTCAACCTGCCAGTTCGCTGGTGCGGCGTTGGGCGGGGTGCTGGGTGGCGCGGTCTTCGGGGCCTTTGGCCTGGCCGGGGTGTTCGTCTGTTGTGCGTTGCTTGCACTGTCCTGGTGGATGATTGGTGTTACCATGGGCGAGCCACCGCACGTTACCAGCTACCGCCTGCCGTTGCCCCTGGCGCTGGTCCGGGATGAGGCATTACCCCGGCGAATTCTCGCGGTTCCGGGGGTAGCTGAAGCAGTGGTTGTGGCCGAAGAGGCCGCAGCATATCTTAAAGTCGATACACAGGTGCTCGACCGCGAGGCTCTGGACCGGGTCATTGATCCGGCTTGAGCTGGCGGCGGCACGTCAGGAGAGAAAACATGGCCAGAGGCGTCAACAAGGTAATTCTGATCGGTAATGTGGGCGGCGACCCGGAAGTGCGCTACCTGCCCAATGGCAATGCGGTGGCCAACGTCACCCTGGCCACCAGCGATAGCTGGAAAGACAAGCAGAGCGGTCAGATGCAGGAGCGTACCGAGTGGCACCGAGTGGTGTTCTTCGGCCGTTTGGCGGAAATCGTTGGTGAGTATGTGCGCAAGGGCTCCAAGCTCTATATCGAAGGTCGTCTGCAGACCCGCGAATGGGAGAAGGACGGGGTCAAGCGCTACACCACCGAGATTGTGGTCGATATGGGTGGTCAGATGCAGTTGCTGGATGGCCGTCAGAGTGGAGAAGGCATGGGCCAGCGGGCGCCGCAGGAGCGCCCGGCGCAGCCGGCTCGTCAGCAGCCGCAGGCTCAGCCAGCCGCCCAGCAGCAGCCGGCGCCCGATTACGACAGCTTTGATGACGACATTCCGTTCTGATATGTAACTGTCGGTGAAACCCGGTATGACCGAGCATAGGATGCTATCCCGGTCTGCCGGGTTTTCTTTTGTTCAGTGAAAATGGGTTGCCCCAATGTCAGATATCTACTTCGTACGCCATGGCCAGGCCTCATTCGGCTCCAGCAACTATGATCAGCTGTCCGAGTTGGGGCATCAGCAGGCGCGGCTGCTGGGCGAATATTTCCGCGAGCGGGACATGCAGTTTGAGCGGGTTCTGGTGGGCGACATGGTCCGGCACCGGGAAACCGCCGAAGGCATCTGCCAGGGGATGGGGCTGAGTGGTAGCGGCTTCGAGGTTCTGACAGAGCTCAACGAATTTGATTTTCATGCGATTCTGAAGGCCTATCTGGCCCAGTTTCCGGACCAGGCGTTGCCGGAGAAACCGGCGGTGGCGGACTTCTTCAAGCGCCTGCGCCAGGGCATTCTGCTCTGGTCGCGTGGCGAACTGCAGGGTGAGCTGCCGGAAACCTGGGTGCAGTTCGAGCAGCGTTTGCAGTATGTCCGTGAGTATGTGATGCGCGAGTGTGCCGGGCGCCGGGTACTGGCGGTCAGTTCTGGCGGGGCGATTGCCATGCTGGTACGGCAACTGCTCAAGGCGCCGGAAGAAATCATGGTCGAACTCAACCTGCAAACCCGCAATACCGCGCTGATTCACTGCATCTTCAATCAGCGCTCAATGCGTTTGAGCAGCTTCAACAATGTGCCACATCTGGATCACCCAGAGCGCCAGGCGCTGATCAGCTACACCTGAGGGTGACGAGCAGGCCGCAAGCAATGCACAATGCAGCCAATCTGAACGGATAAAGGTAAGTGCATGCGCATGCGGGTAATGCTGCTGGGGGCTGACAATAGGTTGGGACAAGCCCTGACGGCTCTGGCGGAGGCTGAAGACATCCAGCTCATGACGGTCGGCCAGCCTGAAGGCGGCTGGCGCGCCGAGGCGCTGGACGGCTGGCTGGCGCAGCAGCCGGACGCTGTGGTTAACCTGACCCATTACCATGAACAGTTTCAACTGGGTGTCCAGGATGCTCGCACGTTGCAGGCTCAACGGGCCTTCGATACAGCGCTGCTCGCGGCCTGTCAGCAGCGTGACGTGCTGTTGCTGATGCTCTCCAGCGCCAGGGTCTTCGATGGGCTCAAGCCGGCGCCCTACAGCGAAAAGGATGAGACCGCACCGGCTGATCCGCTGGGCGCGATGCAGGTTGAGCTGGAGCAGCGGCTGCTGGCCTGGGAGCGGCATTTGATCCTGCGCTTGAGCTGGGTGCTGGACAGTTCGGCTGAAGGCCAGCTTGGACGCTTGTTGGCCCAGTTGTGTTCGGCCCAGCCGGTGACCCTGGCCGAAGAATGGCGTGGCAACCCGACCCCGGTGACCGACGTGGCCCGAGTGATACTGGCGCTGCTCAAACAGGTCGACTGTGACGCCCCGTTGTACGGGATTTACCACTATGGTGGTGCCGAGGTCAGTAGCTGGATCAGTCTGGCCAAGGCGTTAGTGCAGGAATTGCTGGCCGCCGGTTATATCGAGCACGACCCGTTGATTCAGCCGGTTCCCTTCAGCAGCCAGCCGATGGCCGGTAAGGAGCCGCAGAATGCGGCGCTCTCGGGCAAGCGGATTCTGCATACCTTCGGGATCAAGCCCAGGGCCTGGCGCAGTCAACTGGCCGGGTTGCTGGAGCAGAGCCTGGGAGCCAAAAACCAACGGCCGCAGTAGCGGCCGTTGTTCGTTGCCGGTGGGCTTAAAACTTGTAGCCCAGGCCCACCATGTAGACAAACGGGTCAACGTCGACATCGACTTTCAGGCGGCCGACGCCATCCAGGTGAGTGTAGCCGGTGGTGCTGATGTCGATATAACGAACCTGGGCGTTGACCATCAGATTCTCAGTCAGCATGTAATCAGCGCCGATCTGTGCAGCCCAGCCCCAGGAGTTATCTAGGCTCAGGCCTCGGAAACCTTTGCCCTTGGCCTCGCTGCCTACTTCCTCATCAAAGAACCAGGTGAAATTGACCCCGGCGCCAACATAGGGCTGGAACGCTGAATTGTTCTGCAGCGGATACCACAGCGCGCTCAGCGTCGGTGGTAGGTGCTTGATGGTCCCGAGTTTGCCGTTAAGCGCATCAATGCCCGCCGGCGAGCCGGCAACCCCGACTTCATGTTTGAACGGGGTGGCGGCCAGCAGCTCTACGGCAAACTGGTCGGTCAGCATGTAGGCAAAGTTCAAGCCGAGCTGGGTGTCCTTGTCCAGGGTAGCCTTGCCGCCCAGATTGGCGCCGCCGGTCTTGATGCCCGAGCTGTCCTCGCGCGGGTCGACCACAATGGCACCAGCACGGACGATGATATCGCCGGCCTGGTGAGCCTGGGCGACAGACGCAGCGAGTAGAGCCGGAGCCAGCAGCAGGCCGGCGGTCAATTTGGAAACGAAATGCGACATGGAGTCTCTCCTTGAATAACGTGTAGGGCGACTTTAGTAGCTGGGTCATGGGGCGGTATTGATCTGGAGCAAAGGTTGTATGGGGTTGCCTGCGACCGTCTGTCACAGTTATCAGGGAGTTTGTAGGCGCGCGCCCGGGAAAATGTCCCGGGACTGGATTTGTGGTTGAAGTCTATGCAGTCAAAGATGATAATGCTTCTCTTTTAAGAGGCGCCGACTAGAGCGGCGCGGTGGGAGATACCAATGAAAGTGGTGTGGATGGTGATGCTGGCTCTGTTGCCGGGTCTGGCGCTGGGCCAGAGTGCCGGTGAGCGGGCGCTGGCCGAGGGCGAGGCACTGAGCGCCGAGGCGGCGGCTTCCCAGCGGCGGATCGAGCAGATGGACGATGCTGCCCGGCAGGCGCTGGAGCGTTATCGGCAGGCGGTCACCCAGCGCGAGCAATTGCTGGCCTACAACGAGCGCCTGCGCGACATGGTGGCTGCCCAGGAAGGTGAGCTGGAAAGTCTGCAGCTGCAGGTGGCCAGCATCGAGGAGACCCAGCGTGAAGTGCTGCCAATGATTCAGCGGATGGTCGACTCGCTGGAGCAGTTCGTCGCTCTGGATCTGCCATTTCTGGCCGAGGAGCGGGCCGAGCGGGTGACTCAGCTCAAGGAGCTGATGGCTCGGGCCGATGTCAGCGTAGCGGAAAAGTACCGGCGCACCATCGAAGCCTATCAGATTGAAAGTGATTACGGTCGGACCCTGGAGGCCTGGCGCGGCACTGTCGAAGCCAACGGCCAGGCCCGGGTGGTCGATTTCCTCCGGCTTGGGCGGCTGATGCTGTTCTATCAGAGCCTGGATGGTCGTGAGCAAGGTTATTGGGATCCCTTGGCCCAGCGCTGGAGCAGTCTGCCGTTGGGTTATCACCGGACGCTGGAACAGGGGTTGAGCATTGCCCGTCAACAACAAACCCCGGTGATGCTGAAGCTACCGCTGCCACCGATCAGCGAGCCGGGAGGTGAGTCATGAAGCGTCTGTTGATTATCCTGCTGGCCGGATTGATGGCGCCGCTGGTGCAGGCGCAACCGGCCAGCCTCGACGATCTGCTGCGCAACGTCCGCGAGCTGCGCAGCAGCGAACAGGCGGCCATGCGTGAGCGCGAAACCCGCTTTATTACTGAGCGCGACCAGCAGCAACGCCGGCTGCGCGAGGCCGAGCAGGCGCTGGCTGGGGTTCAGGCCGAAGCCGACCGGCTCAAGGCTCGGTTCGATCAGCAGGAGGCTGAGCTGGCCGAACTGCAGGCTGAGCTCGGCCAGCGCAGTGGCAGTCTGGGCGAGTTGTTCGGGGTGGTTCGCCAGAGCGCTGGTGACACCCTCAGTCAGTGGCAGGACTCCTTGCTCAACCTGAAATTCCCTGAACGGACCGCGACTCTGCAACAGTTGTCCGAGAGCCGGCAGATCCCCACCGTCGAGACGCTGGAGCAGTTCTGGTTCACCCTGCAGCAGGATATGACTGACAGTGGCAAGGTCAGCCGCTTTGACGCACCGGTGGTGGGTCGTGATGGCCAGCAGCAACTCAGCCCGGTACTGGCTGTGGGGCCCTTCACCGCAGTGCAGGGGCGTGACTACCTGATTTATCAACCCGAAGCAGGGCAACTGCTGGTGGCTGCGCGTCAGCCTGATGGCAATGGCTTGGCGAGCAAGTTCGACAGCCCGCGCACCGGACTGGCTGACCTGTGGGTCGACCCGACGCGTGGCAATGTCATCAACCAGTTGCAACTGACCCCGAGTCTGTGGGAGCGGGTTCAGCAGGGTGGCCTGGTGGGTTATGTGATTCTGGCGCTGGGTCTGATTGGCTTGTTGCTGGCGCTGGCGCGGCTAGCCTGGCTGCAGCGCACCCAGCAAAGAGTTGACCGGCAGATTGCCGACCTGGACAACCTGGATAGCGGTAACCCGCTGGGCCGGGTTCTCGGGGTCATCGGTGCGCAACCGAAGCTGGAACAGCTCGATACCCTGGAATTGAAGCTGGATGAAGCCATCCTCAAGGAAACGCCGGCGCTGGAGCGTTGGCAGGGGCTGATCAAGCTGTTGGCCGCAGTGGCGCCGCTACTCGGGCTGCTCGGTACCGTGACCGGGATGATCGCGACCTTCCAGGCCATCACCCTGTTTGGCACTGGTGACCCGAAGCTGATGGCCGGGGGGATTTCCCAGGCGCTGGTAACCACGGTGCTGGGCCTGGTGGTAGCCATTCCGCTGCTGTTCATGCACAGCCTGGTGGCGGCGCGCAGCAAGGTCCTGGTACAGCTGCTGGAACAGCAGAGCGCCGGCCTGATCGCGCTGCACCTGGGCGGCGATGAGCGTGGCGAGGAGCACCGCGGTGCTTGATGGACTGTGGCTGCTGCGCGATTTCCTCGACAGCGGTGGCTGGGTCCTGTGGACCATTCTCTGGGTCACCGTACTGCTGTGGACGCTGATGCTTGAGCGCCTGTGGTTTCTGGGCTGGGTGTTCCCCCGTCAGGCCCAGGGTTATCAGCAGGCCTGGCAGGCCCGGTCTGATCGCGCCAGCCTGGCCGCCCGGCATGTACGCAGCGCCTGGCTGTCTCAGGCCCAGCAGAGGCTTAACCGGTTTATCCCGCTGGTGCGGGTACTGATCGCCCTGTGCCCCTTGCTGGGATTGCTGGGCACAGTGACCGGGATGATCCAGGTGTTCGATGTCATGGCCTTGAGCGGCAATGGCAATCCCCGGGCCATGGCGTCCGGGGTTTCGCGGGCGACCGTGCCGACTATGGCTGGCATGGTGATCGCCATCAGCGGCTTGTTTTGCCTGGCGCGGCTGGATCAACAGTCACGCAGGGCGCTGCAGCGGCTTACCGACCGACTGCGACACGATTAGGAATTGAGTTATGCGCATGCGCAGGCACACCGGCAATGACGAGGAAGCGGGCATCGATTTGACCCCGATGCTGGATATCGTCTTCATCATGCTGATCTTTTTCATCGTCACCAGCTCCTTTATCAAGGAGTCGGGGATCACCGTGCAAACCCCTTCGGCAGCGAGCGCCAGTGAGCAGCCCAAGGGCAATATCCTGATTGCGGTCAGCCCCAACGGCGAAATCTGGATTGACCGTCAGCGGGTCGATATTCGCGCCGTGCGGGCTGCGGTCGAGCGCCTGCGGGTGGATCAGCCGGACAGCAGTGTCGTGGTGCAGGCCGACCGTGACTCGCGCAGCGGGCTGGTGATTCAGGTCATGGATCAGGTGCGCTTGGCCGGGGTTATGGACGTGGCGCTGGCGGCCACGGCAGAGAGCCGCTGATGCGCCTGCTGGCCAGTTTCCTCGGCGCGCTGCTGGTGGCGCTGGCGTTGTTCGCCCTGATGTTGGCGCTGATCATGCCGCCGCGCGATAACAGTCTGCCGGACGACGAGCTGGCACGGGTCAGCTTCGTGCGCAGCGTTTCCGATACCCAGAGCGACAGCCGCGAACGTCAGCCGCGTCAGGCCCCTGAGCCGCCGACCCCGCAGCAGCCGGTCACGCCGACCCCGCCTAGGCCACCGCAGCCGCCGGTCGATACCCAGGTCAACCTCAATATCGACCTGCCGAATATCAGTACCCCGTTGGCGATCAGCAGTGCGCCAAGCCTGCAGAACCTCAGTGCCGCTGCGGAAGTGGCAACGCCACCGCCAGCCCCGGCCATGGACGCCACGCCAAGCCTGTCGGAAGAAGTGACACCACTGGTCGATATTCCCCCGAACTACCCGCAGCGAGCGCTGGCGGCCGGTATTGAAGGGGAGGTCACGCTGGCCTTCACCATCACCGCCGACGGCCGGGTCGATAACTTGCGGGTTACCCAGGCCAATCCTCCCGGCGTGTTCGAGCGTGAGGCCCGCCGGGCGGCGATGCGCTGGCGGTTCGCCCCGCGTCGGGAAAATGGCCAGAATGTGGCGCGCGAAGCCACCAAAACGCTTTACTTCCGTCTGGATGGAGGCCGCTGATGCGTTACTTGATCCTGATACTGGCCCTGGCAAGCCCAATGGTGTGGGCCCAGCAGACGGTTCAGCCGTCGGTGTTTCAGGCCCTGACCAGCGCCCAGCAGGCGCAGCAGCAGGGTAATTACGGCCAGGCCCGCGACACCCTGCAGCAGGCGCTGGGTCAGGTACGGGCCGGTAGCCTGGAGCAGGCGCTGATTGAGCAGCGGCTGGGTTATCTGGCGATTGCCCGTGACCGCCACGCGGAAGCGATCGACTGGCTGAGCAAAGCGCTGGCCCACGACCGGCTGGAGGCCGAAGCCGCCAGTCAGGACCGGCGCAATCTGGCCCAGTTGCTGGCCGTGGCTGGGCGTTATCGTGAGGCGGTGGCGCTGCTTGAGGCAGAACAGGCGCGCGGCGCCCTGCCGCGCGACAGTCAGCGCCTGCTGGTGCAGGCTTACAGTCAACTGCGTCAATTCGACAAGGCGATTCCCCTGGCCGAGCGCGTTGTGCGTGAAGAGCCGGGCATCGATGCCGCCTGGTATCAATTGCTGGTCGGCATGAACTACCGCCTGCAGCGTTACAGCCAGGCCGAACGCTGGCTCAAGCAGATGCTGCGCCGTGAGCCAGCCAATGCGGAGTACTGGCGGCAACTGGCTGCGATGCAAAGCCTGGATAACCGTCCCCGGGCGGCGGCGGCCAGTTTGCGTCTGGCTTATGAGGCCGGGGTGCGTTTCTCGGCCACCGACCTGGATAGCCTGGTCGGCCTGCAAACCCAGGCTGGCGCACCCTGGCAGGCGGCCAGGCTGCTGGAGGAAATGTTCGAGCGTGGGCTGTTGCCGGCCAATGCCGAGCGGCGTGAGCGTCTGGCCCAGTTATGGCAGTTGGCGCGTGACCGGCAGCGCGCCGAGTCGGCCTGGCGTAGCCTGGCTGAGCACAGTGGCCGCGCTTCGCACTGGCTGAGAGTGGCAGCGGTGCAGATGGAGCGTGAAGACTGGAACGGGTTGCTGACCAGCCTGGCCCGCGCCGAATCTGACGCCAATGCCGAGCAGCGGCGGCAGATTCGTTTGTGGCAGGGGTATGCCCGCCAGGCCCTGGGTGAGCCGGAAGCGGCGCGTCGGGCCCTGCTGGAAGTCAGTGACGGGCGCCAGGCGGAAGAGGCCCAGCGCTTGCTGGAGTGGATTGACAACCAGTCCTGAGCAGGCCTGACGTTTCAATCAGTAGGTATAGGGCTCGACCTGGGCACCGGCGATCCGGTAGCCAGCATTGGCCAGATCGCTTTCCATGTGCTCAACCTGCATGGGGCCGGTGATCCAGAAGGGTTGATACAGATCCTGCAGGGGAATGCCCTGGCTGCTCTTGACGTAGACGATCTGGTTTGACGGCGGCGGCGGCACATGGATGCAGGCGCCGAAGTAAGGCACCAGCAGAAACTCATCAACTTCTCCGCGCTCGGTAATCCCCAGCGGCACCACATAGCCGGGCAGGCGCACCTGGCGACCATCCAGTTCCGGCACTACCGGCGCCGCCGGCTCCACTTGCACCGCGGGGTCGCCATAGAACTCGTCACCCAGGGCGTCGGCCAGTTGCGACAGGTCATGCACCGGTGCCGGCATGCCAAGCATGTCGCGGGCCTCGGGCGGTACCAGGTCGCCCCAGGTCAGCTCCTCAACAGCCCAGCTATTGGCGCTGAGCAGGGTGGTGGCAAGTAGTGCAGCCAGAATTCGCATAAATACCGCTTACCTCAGGTTCGTATCGACAGCCCATCAACCAGCGATTGGCGGTAGGCCCGCCAGGCCGGGACGCTGCCCATCAGGATGCTGGCGCACAGGATAGCGCCAAGCAGTTGCCATTCATACAGGCCTGGGGGGGTGATCTGGATGAACAGGCCATAGTGGGCAAGGATCAGCGGCTGGCCGATCCACAGCCCCAGATACATCAAGCCGAGCCCCAGTAGGATACCACTCAAGGCCAGACTGGCGGCTTCAAGCAGCAGCAGGCCAAAGATGTGCCGGGGCTTGGCGCCAACCGAGCGCAGTATGGCCATTTCCCGTCGACGCTCGTTGAGGCTGCTGAGAATGGCCGTCAGCATCCCGACCAGGCCGGTCAGGACCACAAACACCGAAACGATAAACAGGGCCTTTTCTGCGACCCCGAGCAGGCTCCAGAGTTCCTGCAGGGCGACGCCCGGCAGGATCGCCAGCAGCGGCTCGCCTCGGTACTGATTGATCTCGCGCTGCACCGCAAAGGTACTGATCCGGTTGTTCAGGCCCAGCAGCATGGCGGTGATGGCTTTGGGCGTCAGGTCCAGTTCGCGGGCCTGTTCGGCATCGATACGGGCCGAGCCGCGGGCGGGCATGCCCTGTTGCCAGTCGACATGCAGGGCTTCCATGCCTTCCAGGCTGATATGCACGGTGCGGTCGACCGGTGTGCCGGTGCGCTCGAGAATGCCGCTGACCCGGAACGGTTTGTCAGCGTGATCGACGAAGCTGACCGCGCCGGTGCCATGGGCCAGGACGATCTCGTCACCCAGACGGTAATTTAGTTCGCGGGCGATATCGGCGCCGAGTACCGCGTCGTACAGGTCATCGAAGGCCTGACCCTGGCTCAGTTGCAGGGCCTGGCTGCGACCATAGCGAAAATGCTCGAAATAGCTGTGGTTGGTGCCCATGACCGGGAAACCACGGTGCGAGTCGCCTAGCGAGACCGGAATGGCCCAGGCGACCCGGGGGTGCTCGGCAAAGTGCTCGAAGCTGTCCCAGCGGATGTTGTTAGTGGCGCTGCCGATACGAAAGACCGAATACAGCAGCAGTTGTACCGAACCCGAGCGAGCACCGACGATCAGGTCGGTGCCGCTGACGGTATTGGCGAAGCTGGCGCGGGCTTCAGTACGGACCTTCTCCACTGCCAGCAACAGGGTCACGCTGAGGGCGATGGCCAGCACCGTCAGAATTGCGGAAAAACGCCGGTTACCCAGGCTCTTCAAGGCCAGTCGCAGCAGATGCATTAAATCACCTCCTGGGCGCTGGCGGCCCGGTTGAGTTGCTGCAGCGACAAGCCACGGTCGAACAGCCGTTCCAGCGAGGCATCATGGCTGACAAACAGCAGGCTGCTGCCAGCGGCCTGGCATTCGGCGAATAGCAGCTTGAGAAACGCCTCGCGGCTGTCGGCATCCAGCGCCGAGGTCGGCTCGTCAGCGATGACCAGCTCAGGGCTGCCGATCAGGGCGCGAGCCGACGCCACGCGTTGTTGCTGGCCGATCGATAGTTCGGTCACCGGACGCCGCAACAGGGCTGGGTCAGCCAGGCCGAGGTGGGCGAGCAGTTCGCAAGCGGCCTGTTCCAGGCTGGGATGGCGGGCCAGCGCGCGTTGGCGGCGGATTCGTGAGAAACGGCAGGGCAGGATGACGTTGTCGACCAACGACAAATAGGGCAGCAGGTTGAACATCTGAAATATGTAGCCGGTGTGGTCGGCGCGGAAGCGGTCGCGGCGTACCGACGACAGTCTGGCCAGATCCTGGCCGAGCAGGCGGATATGGCCGCTGGCTGGCAGGTAGACCCCGCCAAGTAAGCCCAGCAGGGTAGTCTTGCCGCTACCTGAGGGGCCCTTGAGAAAAACTTTTTCACCAGCTTGCAGGGTGAACTCATGGATATCCAGCAGGGTTGGCTGGCCAGGCCAGGCATAGGTCATGTCGTGCAGTTGGATAACAGGCTGGGTCATGGGCGTGCCGTTGACAGATTGCAGGGGTTCAAACTACAGGCTTGGGCTAACGCAAGACAAGAGGGCGTGCAGGGCGGGCCTGCACGCCGGGGGTGTTTCAGAAGCGGATCAGGTTCTGAGCCGGGCTCAGCTCGCCACCTTGCTGGCCTGTCGGGGTGATGGCCTGCAGCAGCAGTTTTTCGGTGCGCGGGAAGCTTTCAAACAGCTTCAGTTCAATCTGGTTCAGGGCCGCGACGTTGGTGCAGGTAAAGTGATAGTGCGCTTCGATGTCGTTGTGGGCATGATCATGGTCATGTTTGTGGTCATGGTCATGTTTGTGCTTGTGAGCGTGGCCGTGATCGTGGTCATGCTTGTGGCTGTGCTCGACGGCGCTGAACAGCGGGCTTTGCAGCTCCACCTGGTCCAGACTGCAACCGGCGGCGGCCGGGAACTGGAACAGGGTGTCGGCCTGGCGCAGGCTGGCCATGACCTCGCGTACCTTGGCCTTGTCGGCGTCGGTGCTGGGCAGGTATTCGAAACCCACCAGATTGTCGGCTGGGCTTTCCAGCTCAATGGCCAGGGTGCTGCCCTCGAGTACCAGATTCAGGTTGGCTACCCCGTGCTGATGGGCGCCCAGGCTGTCGCCGTGCTCATGCTTGTGTCCATGGTCATGATCGTGGCCGTTATGCCCGTGATGGTGATGATCATGGTTGTGGGCATGCAGGCTGAAGGCCAGGGTAGTCAGCAGACTACCGGCTACAAGGGGGAGTAGGCGCATCGGGAAGTTCTCCTGACAGTCGGTGAAAAGCATGATGTTATCTTATAACGCCAGCAAAGGCCAAAAGCAGCTTTGCTGCGGTATGTTTCAACCGCAGCCCGGTTACCGATCAATAGAGAAGCTGATACAGCTTGCGGCGAAACTGCAGGGTCAGCGGGTGGTCGCTGCCCAACAGGTCGAACACCTGTAGCAGGGTTTTGTGCGCGGCGCCGTCACCGTAACTGCGGTCCTGGCGGAACAGCTCCAGCAAGGTTTGCAGGCCGGCTTCATGGCGCTGGGCGGCCAGATCACTGACCGCCAGTTGGTAGAGCGCTTCGCTGTCGTTGGTCGCTGTGACTAGACGCTGTTCCAGTACCTGGCGGGGCGGGAAGTCGGCGGCCTGACGCAGGAAGGTCAGTTGCGCCCGGGCGCCGTTCAGCGCCGCCTTGTGGCTATCCCGGTCCTTGACCGCCTCTAGTACCTGGCCTGCCTCGTCGAGCTGGCCATCGAGCGCCAGGGCGCGGGCCAGCAAAATCAGCAGCGGGTCGTCAGGTTGCTGACTGATCAGTGGTTGCAGCAGGGCAATCGCGGCTGCCGGATCGCCGGCCTCCAGCAGCTCGCTGGCCTGGCTGGCCGGATCGGCAGCGTCGCAGGTCTCCGGCGGGGTGCCGACATGGGGCTCAAGCAGGGTGCGGATGGCACTCTCAGGCTGGACTCCGGCAAAGCCATCGACCGGCTGACCATCCTTGAACAGCACCACGGTCGGCAGGCTGCGAATCCCAAAGCGCTGGGTCAGCCCGGCCTGTTCGTCACAGTTGACCTTGGCCAGCAGCAGCTCACCTCCAAGGCTTTCGGTAATTTTTGCCAGTACCGGCATCAGTGCCTTGCAGGGGGCGCACCAGTCCGCCCAGAAGTCGACCAGCACTGGCTTGTGAAACGAGTTTTCCAGAACAAAGCGGTCAAAATCGGCTTCTGTTACATCGAATATATAGGGCGACTGACTCATCGGGTTGATCCGTTCAAGGCTGGGGTATTGGTCGATAGTGGGGGCGGGGGGTAGGGAAATCAAGCCGCCGCTGAGGGGCTTTGGCGCGTGCTGTACAGCGCCACTTGGCGAAACTCCAGCGGCTCGCCCAGATCCGGCCAGGTCTGCCCCGTCAGTGTGGCCAGCCGCTGATAGTGCGGATGCTCCAGCTGGCGGACCCGTGAGTCGGCGATCAGCACCCGTGGCGCGCGCTCGGCGAAATGCTCCAGCAGCGGGTGGTTATCGCGGTCATACAGCACATCGGCGGCAATGATCAGGTCCAGCTCACCGGCCACGGCAAAGTAGTCGCCAGCCAGCTCCAGTTCTAGGTCGTTAAGTTCGGCGTTCAGCGCGCTGGCCCACAGTGCCGGTTGATCGAGGTCGCAGGCAATGCTGGTGCGGGCCCCAGCCAGGGCGCAGGCCAGAGCGACCACGCCGGAGCCAGCGCCAAAATCCAGGACGCGTTGGCCGCGCACCTGCTGCGGATTGTCGAGAATCCAGCGCGCCAGGGCCAGGCCGCTGCCCCAGCAGAAGCCCCAGTACGGCGGGCTGTCGAGCAGCCGGCAGGTTTCGTCGCTGGCGAAGGCGCGATCCAGATTGGCAGGGTCCAGCAGCCACAGTTTCAGCTCCGGCAGACCAGGCAGCGCCGTGGCGCTCAGGCGGGCATCGGGCAGGACGGCATGCAGGGCGAGTTCAAGGCGGTTCAGAGTCATGGTCATTATCGGGCTTGAGCGGCGCGTTGGGGTCAGGGTCGCACCTTACGGCCAGGGCTCACTCCAGTCCAGACTTCCCAGCCGCTCACGCAAAAACTCGATCAGCGCCCTGGCTGCAGGTGTGGGGTAGAGGGTTGGGGCGGTGATCAGGTACAACCGGTCGCCCCAGTCATCGACTCTGATCTGATATTCGTCAAGTAGCACGTCCAGCCGGTGATCATGCAGGGCATCGCTGACGGCGTAGGCCGGGAGCAGGGCGCAACCCAACCCGCTGATGGCCGCGCGCTTGAGGAACAGTACTTCGGCTGACTGCAGGCGCGATGTTACCGTCAGGTCCAAGCGCTGGGCCTGTGAACTCAGGCGCAGGGTCAGCCGGCTGCCACTGAGCGGGGCGGTGAGAAATGGGTGCTGGCTCAACTGCTCCGGGGTGTTCGGTCGGCCCTGGCGTTGCAGGTAGTCGGGTGCGGCGCACAATACCCAGTCGATGGGGCCCAGATCGCGCGCTACTACCGACTCCGGCGGGTAGCTGGTGATCCGGATGGCAATGTCGACTTCTTCGGCCATCAGGTCGGTAATCCGGTTGCTGAAAATCACCTGCAGGCTGACGTCCGGGTGGCGTTGGCCGAATTCCAGCAGCCAGGGGCCAATGACCATCTGGCCAAGGGCTGTCGGCATGCTGACGCGAATATGCCCGCGCAAACTCTGGCCCAGATCTTCCACTGTGGCCTGCAACGCCTGTAGCTCGCGGCTGATGCGTACCGCGTGGGCATGTAGCGCCCAGCCGATCTGGGTCGGTTCGAGTTGGCGGGTGGTACGTCGGAACAACTGGGCCTGAATCTGCTGTTCCAGAGACTTGATTCGCCGGCTGATGTAGGACCGGGTCGTACCAAGGCGTCGGGCGGCTGCACTCATCGAACCCGCTTCGACAACGGCGAGCAGAAATTGCAGGGTCTTGATATCGGTTATTGTTTCCATAGTGGAATCAGTTTGAGTGCTGTATGGGTAATTGTCGACTGTTTGGGCGATACCTATAGTCGGGTGCAGTTTCAGAGCCATCCACTCATTGTCACCCGGAGCCCCACCATGACCGCCGAACTGATCTTTGCCGAACAGTCATACCCCCCTGCCGAGCTTGATGATCGGGCTCTGCGCCTGGCTGGCGGCCTGGCACGACTGGGCGTGGAGGATGGTGACGTGCTGGCGCTGATGCTGCGTAACGGGCCGGCCTTCGTCGATGCCATTCAGGCCTGTCAGACGGCCGGCTGCTTCTATTGCCCGATCAACTGGCACTTCAAGGCTGAAGAGGTCGGCTTCATCCTGCGCGACTGCGCGGCCAAGGTGTTGCTGATCGAGGCCGATTTGCTGGCTGAGGTGCAGGAGGCGATTCCGGAGGGTGTCCGGTTGCTGGTGGTGGGCGCGGCAGGTGCTGCCAGCGAGGCCCAGGACTATGGCCAATGGCTGGCGCTGCAGGCCCCTTATGCCGGGCCGCCGCGTACCCCGCGTGCGCACATGGCTTACACCTCGGGCACCACGGGGCGGCCCAAGGGGGTCAAGCGTATGGCCCCGCAGCCTCAGGAGCGTGAGTTGATGCTGGCGCGCATGGCCGAGCTGGTAGCGACGGCCTGGGGTATCCGCCCGGGCGTCCGGGCACTGGTGTCGGCACCTTTGTATCACAGTGCCCCCAGCTCGTTTGCCCAGCAGGCTCTGCAGCAGGCCGAAACCCTGGTACTGATGGCCCGCTTCGATGCCGAGCAGACCCTGGCGCTGATTGAGCGCCACCGCATCGATACGGTGTTTCTGGTGCCGATCATGTATGTGCGTCTGTTGCGCTTGCCGGCCGAGGTACGGGCGCGTTACGACCTGTCATCGGTACGTTTCGTCGCCTCGACCGGCGCGCCCTGCGCCCCTGAGGTCAAGCGTGCGATGCTGGATTGGTGGGGGCCGGTCATCTATGAGACCTACGCTTCCAGCGAAACCGGCATGATTACCCTGCAGGACCCGCAGTCGGCCCGGGACAAGCCCGGCAGTGTCGGCCGGCCAATCACCGGTACGCGGCTGCGTATCGTTGATGAGCATGGTCACGATTGCCCCGTGGGTGTGCCGGGGGTGGTTTATGTACGCCAGCCAGCGGTTACCGACTTCACCTATCTGAACAATCCGCAGGCCCGGGCTGATGCGGGGTTGGACGATCTGGTGACGGTCGGTGATATCGGCTATCTGGACGATGACGGTTATCTGTACATCTGCGATCGTGCCTCGGATATGGTGATTTCCGGCGGGGTGAATATCTACCCGGCTGAAATCGAACATGTTCTGCTGACCATGCCCGGAGTGGCCGACTGCGCCGTCTTCGGTGTGCCGGATGCGGAGTATGGCGAGACTCTGGTGGCGCTGCTGGCCGGGCAGGACGCTGGCCGGGCGACGCCTGATCAGGTGCGCGAGCAGTTGCGTGAACGGCTGGCAGGCTACAAGGTGCCGCGTGTGATCGAGTGGGTCGAGCAGTTGCCGCGCGATGACAATGGCAAGGTTGCCAAGCGTCGGTTGCGTGATAGCTGGTTAGCCACGCAACGCTGAGTTTCGCCGCTGGCGTTTATTCATGCCGGGCATGGGAGTAAGATGGGCGGCGCTTAAGACCCTAGGAACCCAGCTATGCATTGCCCGTTCTGTGGTGCCCATGACACCAAGGTGATTGATTCCCGGCTTGTGGCCGATGGCGATCAGGTGCGCCGACGGCGTGAATGTCTGGCCTGCCAGGAACGCTTCACTACCTTCGAGACCGCCGAGTTGGTGCTGCCTCGGGTGATCAAGCAGGATGGCCGGCGTCAGCCGTTCGATGAGGAAAAGCTCCGGGCTGGTCTGCTGCGGGCGCTGGAAAAGCGTCCGGTCAGCGTCGAACAGATCGAGGCGGCGATCGGCCATATCAAGCACCGGTTGCGGGCTACCGGTGAGCGGGAGATCAAGGCCATGGTGGTGGGCGAGATGGTGATGGACGAGCTCAAGCAGCTCGACGAGGTCGCCTATATCCGCTTTGCTTCGGTCTATCGCCGGTTCCAGGATCTCAATCAGTTCCGTGAGGAAATCGAGCGCCTGTCGCGGGGCGATCAGGAACCCGGCGATGCCTGAAATGGCGGTGCTCGATCAGCAGATGATGGCTCGCGCCCTGCAACTGGCGGCGCGCGGCCTGTATACCACCGAGCCCAATCCGCGGGTTGGCTGCGTGCTGGTGCGCGATGGGCAGATTGTCGGCGAGGGCTGGCATGTGCGTGCCGGCCAAGGGCACGCCGAGGTCAATGCGCTGGCCCAGGCCGGCGCCCAGGCCCGGGGCGCAACGGCCTATGTCACCCTGGAGCCCTGCAGTCATTTCGGTAAGACGCCACCCTGTGCCGATGCGCTGGTCAAGGCCGGCGTCAGCCGGGTGGTCGCGGCCATGCAGGACCCTAATCCGCAAGTGGCTGGGCGCGGCCTGGAGCGTTTGCGCGCGGCGGGCATCGCCGTTACCTGTGGGGTGCTGGAGGCCGAGGCCGAAGCGCTCAATCCCGGTTTTATCAAACGTATGCGCAGTGGTTTGCCCTGGGTACGACTCAAGCTGGCCATGAGTCTGGACGGCCGCACGGCCATGGCCAGTGGCGAAAGTCAGTGGATTACCGGCCCGGCCGCACGCGCCGATGTGCAGCGGCTGCGGGCCCGCAGTGGCGCGGTGATCAGCGGCGCCGACAGCGTGTTGCTGGATGACTCGGCCCTGAACGTGCGCGCCGCCGAGCTGGACCTGCCGGAAGACCAGGCCCGTGCCGCCGCCGAACGCCAGCCGCTGCGCGTGTTGATCGACGGCCATCTGCGGGTCCCGCTGACGCGCCGGCTGTTCCAGACCCCAGGCCCGACCCTGGTGGTCTGTTATCAGGCCCCGAACCGTCAGGCCGAATACCAGGCCGCGGGCAGTGAGCTGCTGGCGCTGCCGGGCCAGGACCAGCATGTGGATCTGGCGGCGCTGCTGGCCGAGCTGGCCGGGCGTGGCTGCAACGAGGTGCTGGTGGAGTCCGGTGCCCGCCTGGCTGGCGCCTTCTGGCGTGCGCAACTGGTCGATGAGTTGGTGATTTATATGGCACCGCGGCTGCTGGGCAGCCAGGCCCGCGGCTTGCTTGAGTTGCCGTTTGCCCACATGGCCGAGGCCATGGATGTCGAGATTACCGACCTGCGCGCGGTCGGTCGCGACTGGCGGGTTACGGCGCGCCCGGTTTTTCCTTCCTGAAGAGTACGTCACATGTCTAGCGCGGTAGAGGTGCTGCTGATCGTCATGGCGATTGCAGCGTTTGCGGGGGTTGTGCTGGAAGAGGTCATTCACGTCAGCAAGGCCAAGGTGGTGTTGCTGTTCGGTGCGCTGGCCTGGCTGGTCATGTTTATGGCTGCACCGGATCCGGCGTTCCGGGCCGAGGTCCAGGCCGCCCTGAACCATAATATTGCCGATATCGCCGGGCTCTGGCTGTTTCTGCTGGCGACCATGACCTTTGTTGCCTACCTGAACAAAAAGGGGCTGATCGAGAATCTCATATACCTGGTGCTGCCGGGGCGGATTACCGAGCGCAAGCTGCTGTTTCTCACTGCGTTGTTCTGCTTTGTATTTTCCTCGATTGCCGACAACATCACCGCGACTCTGGTATCGGTGGCGCTGATCCTCAGTCTCAAGATGGAAGCGCGCAAGACCTTGCGTTTTGCGACTCTGGTGGTGTTTGCGGTCAACTCCGGCGGGGTGGCGATGATCACCGGGGATGTCACCACGCTGATGATCTTCCTGGCTGACAAGGTCGAGATCACCCATCTGCTGATGCTAAGCCTGCCGGCATTCATGGCAGTGATGCTGCTGGCCGGATTGCTATCCTGGGGGCTTAATGGCGAGGCGGTGATCGAGAAAGAAGCGTTGCGACCGATCCGTGGGGTGGATCAGGTGATTGCCGGGATTTTCCTGGCGACCATCGTCTTTACCATCCTTGCCAGCCTGCTCTGGGCGATTCCGCCAGTGTTGAGCTTTCTTACCGGCTTGGCGATCATGTTTCTGGTGGCCCGGTTCTTCAATGAAGACATCGACAACGACCCGATTCTCGAATACATCCGGGCCATCGAGTTCGAGACGCTGCTGTTCTTCCTCGGCGTGTTGCTGCTGGTTGGCATGCTGCAGTTCATCGGCGTACTCGAAGGTCTGACCGCGCTCTATGGCATGATGCCGACCCTGTTGGCCAACTTCCTGATGGGGCTGCTCTCGGCGTTGATCGACAACGTGCCGCTGACGGCTGCACTGCTCAAGTCCGACCTGGAGATGAGCGTCGCCGAGTGGATGGGGCTGACTTATGCTGTCGGAGTGGGCGGTTCCTTGCTTATAATTGGCTCCGCCGCCGGTATCGTGGCCATGAGCAAGGTGCCGGGGCTGACCTTCATGACATACCTTCGCAGCTTCGGGCTGCTGCTGTTGGCTTTTGCCTTCGGCTTTCTGGCGGTGTACGGTCTCGGCCTGGTGGTCGGTGGCTGACAGCGTACTTCGTGCAACGAGAGGCATCCTATGTTCACTGGCATCATCGAATCCGTGGGTCGGATCCAGAGCATGCAGCCACGTGGTGGCGATGTGCGGGTCTACGTGAAAACCGGGAAACTGGACTTGGCCGACGTCAAACTGGGCGACAGCATCGCCGTCAACGGCGTGTGTCTGACCGCCGTGGAATTGCCGGGTGACGGTTTTTGGGCCGACGTCAGTCAGGAGACCATTCGCCGTACCGCATTCACCACCCTCAAGGAAGGTAGCCGGGTCAATCTGGAAAAGGCGCTGACCCCGGCCTCGCGGCTGGGCGGCCATCTGGTCAGCGGTCATGTCGACGGCGTCGGCAAGGTCCTGTCGCTGCATGAGGATGCCCGTTCCTGGCATTTCCGGATCGAGGCACCGGCGGCGCTGGCCAAATACATCGCCGAAAAAGGCTCAATCACCGTCGACGGCACCAGCCTGACCGTCAACGCGGTGGACGGCGCGGTGTTTCACCTCAACATCGTCCCGCATACGTTGCAGGAAACCATCATGGGCGACTACCGCCCCGGGCACCCGGTCAATCTGGAGGTTGATGTCATTGCCCGCTATCTGGAACGCCTGCTGCTGGGTGACAAGGCGGCTGAGCCGGGTGCCGGTGACGGCGGCCTGAGCCTGGCGTTCCTGGCCGAAAACGGCTATCTGAAGTCCTGATCAAGGTGCCCGGGAGGGCCGCATGAAACTCAACAGTATCGAAGAAATCATCGAAGATATTCGCGCCGGCAAGATGGTCATCCTGATGGATGACGAAGACCGCGAGAATGAGGGCGACCTGATCATGGCCGCCGAAGCCTGCCAGGCCGAGCACATCAACTTCATGGCGCGTTTCGCCCGTGGTCTGATCTGCATGCCGATGAGCCTGGAGCACTGCGAACGGCTCAAGCTGCCGCTGATGGTCCAGCGCAACGCCTCCGGTTTCGGCACCAAGTTCACCGTTTCAATCGAGGCGGCCACTGGTGTTACCACCGGCATTTCCGCCGCCGACCGGGCGCGGACCGTGCAGGCCGCCGCTGCGCCCAATGCCGTGGCTGAAGATATCGTCAGCCCCGGCCACATCTTCCCGCTGATGGCTCAGCCCGGTGGTGTGCTGGCGCGGGCCGGTCACACCGAAGCGGCCTGTGATCTGGCCCGTATGGGCGGGTTCGGCGAGGCTGGGGTGATTTGCGAGATCATGAATGACGACGGCAGCATGGCCCGGCGGCCTGAGCTGGAAAAGTTCGCCAAGGAACACAACCTGAAGATCGGCACCATCGCCGACCTGATTCACTATCGCCTGCTCAATGAGCGCACCGTGCAGCGCGCAGCCGAGCAGGAGATCAACAGTGAACTGGGCAACTTCCGCCTGGTCGCCTATCGTGATAGTACCGACGGCCTGGTGCACATGGCGCTGACCCTGGGCGAGATCAGCCCGGAGCAGCCGGTGCTGGTGCGGGTGCACAACGTCGATCCGTTGCGCGATCTGTTCCAGGTGCAGGAGTCTGGACGCTGGAGTCTGCAGGACGCCATGCGCAAGGTCGCCGAGGATGGTTCCGGGGTGGTGTTGTTGCTGGGCAACCACATCGACGGTGATGCGCTGCTGGAGCATGTTCGCCAGTTGGGCGGTACTCGTGAGCAGCAACCGCGCCGGCCTACCACCTACAATACGGTCGGTGCCGGCTCGCAGATCCTGCGTGATCTGGGAGTACGCAAGATGCGCCTGCTGTCGACGCCGATGAAATTCAATGCGATATCCGGTTTCGACCTGGAAGTAGTAGAATACTTGGCTCGCGACTGAGCACACCGAACCCATGTGCCGGCGAGGCACGCGATGATGGCGCCACTGCGCGCCATCCGTTCTTTAAGAGAGAGAGATCATGACTGCTATCCGTAATATCGAAGGCGACTTCATCGCCGTCCAGGGCCGCTACGCACTGGTTGTTGGCCGTTTCAACAGCTTTGTGGTGGAAAGCCTGGTGGCTGGTGCGGTCGACACGCTCAAGCGCCACGGAGTCAAGGACGAGGACATCACCATTATCCGCGTGCCCGGCGCCTTCGAAATTCCGCTGATGGTCAAGAAGGTCGCAGAACTCAAGCAGTTCGACGGCATCATCACCCTGGGTGCCGTGATTCGCGGTGGCACGCCGCATTTCGAGTACGTCGCCGGTGAGTGCGTCAAGGGCGTGGGCTCGGTATCGCTGGAATACGGCGTGCCGGTGGCCTTTGGTGTGCTGACGGTCGACAGCATCGAACAGGCCATCGAGCGTTCCGGCACCAAGGCTGGTAACAAGGGCGCTGAAGCGGCACTGTCGGTGATCGAGATGGTCAGCGTCATCAAGCAACTGGGGGCCTGAGTGAGCGAGCATGATCCCCGACCGGCCCGCGCGGCCGGTCCCAAGCCGTCGGCTCGGCGCAAGGCACGCAGCCTGGCCATGCAGGCCCTGTACTCCTGGCACATGGCCGATCAGCCAGTGTCCGACATCGAAGCGCAGTTCCTTACCGACAACGATTTCAGCAAGGTCGATGGGGCCTATTTTCACGAATTGCTGACCGGCGTGCCGCGCCATCTCGACGAGATCGACGGAGCCTTGGCCGATGTGCTTGACCGGCCGGTGGCCGAGGTCGACCCGATCGAACTGTCGATCCTGCGTCTGGGGGTCTATGAACTGCTCAAGCGCATCGACGTGCCCTACAAGGTGGTGATCAACGAGGGCATCGAACTGGCCAAGACCTTCGGTGCCACCGAAGGACACAAGTACGTCAACGGCATTCTCGACAAGCTGGCGCCCCGGCTCCGCAGTGTCGAGGTCAACGCGGCCCGCAAGGGGCGTTGATGCCCCTGACTCGAGTCGGTTGTCATGGCGCTGGGTGAGTTTGAACTGATCCGGCGTTATTTTCGCAGTGCCGCTCTGGAAAAGGCTGGCCCGCAGGCCGCCATCATCCAGAGCATCGGCGATGACGCCGCCTTGCTACAACCTGCCCCCGGCCAGCAGTTGGTGATCTCCACCGACAGCCTGGTCGAAGGGGTACATTTCCCGCTCGACTACCTGCCTGCCGATCTCGGCTACCGCGCCCTGGCAGTGGCGGTCAGTGACCTGGCAGCCATGGCCGCCACCCCGCTTGCCTTTACCCTGGCGCTGACCCTGCCTGCTGTCCGCGAGGATTGGCTGTCCGGTTTTGCCGAGGGCTTGGCCGCTGCTGCCGCTGATCACCGGATCAGCCTGATCGGTGGCGATACCACCCGAGGCCCGCTGAATCTTGGACTCAGCGTATTCGGCCAGGTTGCCGCTGGCCAGGCGCTGCGCCGTGCTGGCGCCGCGGCGGGTGATCTGCTGTGCGTCGGCGGCCCGTTGGGCGATGCCGGTGCCGGTCTGGCGCTGGTGCAGGGCCAGGCGGCCCCGCCAGCACTTGATCCGGCCGGGCGCGACTATCTGCTACAACGCTTCTGGCGACCGCGAGCCCAGTGTGGATTGGGCATGGCACTGGCCGGTGTTGCCAGTGCCGGGCTGGACATTTCTGACGGGTTGCTGGCTGACGCCGGGCATCTGGCCGCCGCCAGCGGCGTTGCCGTGCATATCCGTGCCGCCGATCTGCCCTGTTCCGCCGCCCTGGCCTGCTGGTCCGAACCTCAGCGGCTGAACTGGATGCTAGGTGCCGGCGATGACTACGTCTTGCTGTTCAGTCTGCCGGCCAGGCACCGAGCCCGGCTGGAGGCTGACGGCTGGTGGTTGCGGGTAATCGGCGAAGTGGCAGCGGGCGAGGGCGTCTGGCTCGATCAGGGCCAAGGGCCGGAGCGGGTCAGCACCTTACCCGGTTACCAACACTTCAAGGAGTCCCAGGATGGCTGAGTCCCGAGAACCCACCCCGGCATCGGTGTGGCGCAACCCTATTCATTTCCTCGCCTTTGGCTTTGGCAGCGGCGCGATGCCGCGCGCGCCCGGCACCTGGGGCACCCTGGCTGCGCTGCCGTTTGTGCTGCTGTGGCAGGAGCTGCCGCCTGGTGGCTATACCCTGGTGCTGATTGTCAGCACCCTGCTCGGTATCTGGCTGTGCGGACGTACCTCGCGCGACCTGGGTGTGCACGATCACGGCGGGATTGTCTGGGATGAATTTGTCGGGCTGTGGATCGCCCTGTGGCTGGCACCGCCCGGCTGGCAGTGGCTGCTCGCCGGTTTTGTGCTGTTCCGGCTGTTCGATATCTGGAAACCCTGGCCGATTCGCTGGGTTGACCGGCATGTGCACGGCGGTCTGGGCATCATGCTTGACGATATCATCGCCGGGTTCATGGCCCTGGCGGTGTTGTGGCTGGCCGAGTGGGCGCTGCTGCCGCTATTCTGAGTTCATCGATGCGATCAATTCGGGAGCCCCGATGAAACGCTTGCTGATTTTGCCTGTTGCGCTGTTGGCCCCGCTGGCGTTTGCCGAGCCGGTGGTCAGAGTGGTTGGTTTGTTTTCCGGGGCGGCGGTGATCACCGTCGACGGTCAGCGACATATGCTCCGGGCCGGCCGGCCTGGGCCGCAGGGTATCGAGCTGCTCAGTGCCGACAGTCACAGCGCGACCCTGCGAATCAATGGTCAGACCCGTCAGTTCCGGCTTGAGCGCGATTACACCGAGGGCTTTGCCCAGCCGGAGCGCCAGCGGGTCAGTATCCCGCGCGGCGATGGCGGGCACTACCGCATTGCCGGCTCGATCAATGGTCAGGGTGTCCAGTTTCTGGTCGATACCGGTGCTACCAGCGTGGCCATGAGCTCGGTGCAGGCTCGGCGTCTGGGGCTGGATTATCGGATTGCCGGCACCCCGGTGCAGGCCGCCACCGCCAGTGGCCAGGCCAACGGTTACCGGGTGCGGCTGGATCGGGTCAAGGTCGGCGATATCGAGCTGACCGGCGTCGAGGGGCTGGTGCTGGAGGGCGGCTTTCCCCTGGAAGTGCTGCTGGGCATGAGTTATCTCAGCCGGGTGCGGATGGATGATCAGGGCAGTAGTCTGGTGCTCGAGCGCCGTTATTGATCGTCGCCGTCCAGCCCCGCACCTGCTAATATAGCTGCCCTTTTTGTGTGCAGCGGCTGTACAGGAGTCCGGTGTGACAGTCACCTTCATAGCTTCGTCCAAGTTGCCAACCCCGTGGGGCACCTTCACCATGCACGGATTCTTCGAGGAAGAAACCGGCAAGGAGCATGTGGTGCTGACCATGGGCGAGATCGCCGATGGCCAGCCGGTCCTCGGCCGGCTGCATTCCGAATGCCTGACCGGCGACGCGCTGTTCAGCCTGCGCTGCGACTGCGGCTTCCAGTTGGAGGCGGCGCTCAAAGCGATTGCCGACGAAGGTCGTGGCGCGCTGTTGTATCTGCGCCAGGAAGGCCGGGGCATTGGCCTGATGAACAAGATCCGCGCCTACCACCTGCAGGATGGTGGTGCTGATACCGTCGAAGCCAACGAGCAGCTTGGCTTTGGCGCCGACCAGCGCGATTACAGCATCTGCAAGCCGATGCTCGAGCATCTGGGCATCAAGACCCTCAAACTGCTGACCAACAACCCGCGTAAGGTCAAGGCGCTGGAAGAGTTCGGGGTGCCGGTAGCCGAGCGTTTGCCGCTGCAGTTTGGTCTCAACCCGCATAACCGCAAGTACCTGGCGACCAAGGCCGGCAAGCTGGGGCATATGCTGGGCAACATCCATCAGGCCGAGGCCGACTGATGTTTGATACGCGTCCGCACTGGAAAGCCCTGCAGCGCAACTGGCGCTTGCAGACCATCGTTTCGCTGGGCCTGCCAATCGCCCTGGTCTGGTTCCTCGGCAGTTGGCAAGGCGCCTGGGAGCAGGCGGCCATTCCGCTGTTCGTGGTTGGGGTTGCCAGCGTGTTCCTTACCCTGCGGCGCTTTCGGTATTACAAGCAGGCACTGCTCGAAGCGGATCGTCAGGGGCAGCAGCCTGAAGCGGAAGCAGCCTGGGCGCGGCTGCATCATCAGCAGTTGCTGGGCCTGCTCAATGCCAAGCTGCCAGGCTGGATCGGCATGCTGCAGTATGTCTGTGCCGGTGAACTGGTGCCGCTGATTCTGCTGGTGCTGGCCAGCCAGGGCGTGATGCTGCTGTATCGCCCACCGGCTGCCTGGGTCCAGGCCGCCAACCAGTGATGCTGCGCTGGCTGCTGACCACACTGCTGGTGCTGGTCAGCCTGCCAGCACTGGCGGCCGAACGGATCGTCAGCCTCGCCCCTTTTCTCACTGATCTGATCGTACAACTCGACGCTGGCGAGCGCCTGGTCGGCGTACTCGACGACGGCAACCTGCCGCCTGAACTGGGCACGGTAACCCGGGTCGGCAGCCACCAGAGCCTACCGCTCGAACGTATTCTGGCGACCCGTCCCGATCTGGTTCTGGCCTGGACCAGCGGCAATCCGCCGGAGTTGCTGGCACGCCTGGAGCAGTTGGGGCTGCGGGTCGAGCGCTTTGACCCGCAAAGCCTGGCGCAGATTGCCGAGGTTACCCTGGCGGTGGGGCTTCTGAGCGCGACCGAAGCCCGTGCTGCTGTACTGGTCGATAGCTACCACCAGCAACTGGCGCAGCTGCACCGGCCGCTGACCGAGGACTCTCCCCGGGTGTTTATTCAGCTCTGGGACGACCCGCTGTATACCATCAGCGACGCTCAGTTGATGGGCGATGCCCTGCGCCACTGTGGCGCCCGCAATATCTTCGCCGACCTGGCTATTCTGGCCCCGCAGATCGGTCGGGAAAGTGTCATTGCCGCCGATCCGGATGTGATTATTCTGCTGGCTGACGAGCGCAAGCTGGCCGCCCCCTGGCTCCAGCGTTGGCGTCAGTTTCCGCACCTGCGGGCGGTGCGTCATGAGGCGCTGTTCGTGCTCGACAGCAACACCTTGGTACGTCCTACTCCGGCTGCGGTAGAGGGGGTGAGGGTGCTGTGTGAGTTGGTTTGGCAGCAGCGCGGTTTCAGTGCGCCGCATGCGGACCCGCTGATCCGGCCATAGCGCCCGCTGTTCAAGCCCGCCAAAGCATGCCAGCATGAACCTTTCCATCACGGGCAGGAGCCGGGTTATGAGTGCAGGTAGCAATGGGCACAATGTGGGGCTGGCGGTGTTGATCGATGCGGATAACGCCAATCCGGCGATCGTCGAGGGGTTGCTGGCTGAGGTGGCGAAGTTTGGAGTGGCCAGCGTCAAGCGCATCTACGGTGACTGGACCACGCCGGCGCTGGGCAAGTGGAAGGCAGCGCTGCTGGAGCATTCGATTCAGCCGATCCAGCAGTTCGCCTATACCAGCGGTAAGAACGCTACCGACAGCGCGATGATCATCGACGCCATGGACCTGTTGTATACCGGTGAGTTTGGGGGCTTCTGTATTGTCTCCAGCGACAGCGACTTTACCCGTCTGGCCTCACGCCTGCGCGAATCCGGCAAGGTGGTTTACGGCTTTGGCGAGCGCAAGACCCCCAAGCCGTTCGTGGCGGCCTGCGACCGGTTTATCTACACGGAAATCTTTACCAGCAACCCGGAAACCGAAGAAGCGGCGATCAAGCGCAAGAGCGCTCAGGAGCTGCGTCAGGATACCAAGCTGTGTCATCAGCTGCGCCAGGCCATCGAGGCCGCTTCGGATGATGAGGGCTGGGCCAATCTGGGGCCTGTGGGCAGTCAGTTGGCCAAGCAGATGCCCGAGTTCGATCCGCGTAACTATGGCTACAGCAAGTTCAGCGGGCTGCTTGAGGGTATCGGCCTGTTCACGCTCAAGCGCGAGAACAATCAGTTGCTGATCAAGGACCAGCGCCCAGGCAAGAAAGCCTGAGCGCGGTCACTCAGACCAGCTCTTCCATAAAGTCCAGCATCCCCTGCTGGCGGATGACCCGCCGATGCTGGGCCCACAGCTCGGCCACCCGTTCGCGGTTGAGCTGTTGCCGGTCGAGCAGGACTCGGGTGTTGAGTTCGCCGACCGGCTGGCGGCTGGGCACCTTGCTGAACACGAACTGGTTGCTGATTAGGTCGAGGAAGGGACCGGCCTTGCTGGTCGGCATGATGAAGATCAGTTGCAGCCCCAGGGTTTCGGTCAGGTAGCCGATCACCTCGCGTGAGCGGGTTTCGTCCATGTGCATGAAGGCTTCATCGACGATCACCATGCGCAGGTGGCTGTCGCCTTCATTGAAGCGAAAGGCGCTGGTCACGGCGGCGGCGCGAATGATGTAGGCCGGGGTTTCCAGCTGGCCACCTGAGCCGGTGCCGTATTCGCTGAGGCGGATCGCTGGCTTGCCCTGGGGGTGCTTGAGAATGTCGTAGCGGCGGTAGCGGCGGTAGTCGCTGAGCCGCTCCAGCTCGCGCAGGGCCTGCTGCTCGTCACCATCGAGCAGCAGCGACAGCAGCCGGTCGCGGATGCTGGCGGCGCGTTCGGACAGATTGCTGTCGAACAGGCTGGCGCCATCACCCAGGTTGGGCATCTGCATTACTTCCTGGAAGAAATCCCAGTATTCCTTGTATTCGGGCAGCCAGTCCCAGTCGAACTGGAAGCGCTCGCGGTCGGCCCCGAACTGGTGGTGTTCCAGCTCCAGGTTCAGTTGTTCCAGAACCCGTCGGCCGTCGTTGATGGCCTGGTGGATTTCATGGCACAGGTCGCTGACGAAGGTGGTGTTGAAGCTGTCGCGCAGGCTGGCCAACTGGTTCTGCTTTTCCAGCAGGACGTTGTTGCGCAGGCGGTTGTAGAGGTTGTCGAGCTGGCGCTGCAGGCCGCCGATATGGCGGAAAAAACCAAGGCTGTGCAGTTCGTCGGCGCAGTCGTGCAGCAACTGGTCAGCCGGCTGGGACTGCTGGTTGTACTGCTCGATGGCGCGCTCCAGACTGATCGCCTGCTGGTGCAGGCGCGTGGTCAGGGTGGCGCTGTCGGCGACGAAGTCGAAGGGGCTGTGGGCCTGTTCGAGCATGGCGTCGAGCTGCTCCAGGCGCTGCTGCGGATCCAGGCCGGGCAGGCCGCTGGCGGCTTCCAGCAGATGCTGTTCGGCAGCGTCCTTGGCTTCCAGCAGGGTGTCGCTCTGGTCGGCCAGCTGGTTGATCCGCTGGCTGAGCTGGCGGTGTTTTTCGTCCACTCGGCCGTGTTCTTCGAGCAGTTCGCGCTGGCGCTGTTCGAGTTCGCGGTAGCGCTGGCTGACCCGTGACTGCTGGTCGTCCAGATCGCCGTGGCTGCCCAGATCGAGACTGTCCAGTTGCTGTTCGAGTTCGCGGAGCTGGCGCTGGCAGTCGAGCAGGGCGCTGGCCCGGGCCGCGTAGTCCAGTGGTTTTATCTGGTTCAGCAACTGGGCCAGTTGCTGCAGCGCCTGCTGTTGCTGGCGCAGTGAATGACGCTGCAGGTGCAACTGTTCCAGCTGGCTTTCCTGGGCACGCAGGTTGCGCTCGCGGGCTTCGGCACCGAACACCAGTTGGCTGTCGTCGAGATCACAGCGGAACAGCGCATAGTTGCCCGAACCCAGCCCTTCGCGGGTGATGCCGCGGCGGGTCTGGCGCAGCGCATCGGCATGCTCGACGCGCTGTACCCCGGCATAGGAGGCGCGCAGGTAGTACTCGGCAATCTTGTGGCCAAAGCGCATGACCTTGAGGATCGAATCCTCCGGTACGCTGAGCCGTTCGGCATCCTGGCGGGCCTTGTCGCCCTGAATCACCCGGGCGCGGTTGCGTTCGCGGCTGCTGAGCTGGCGGACGATACGGATGGCTTCGGCCTCGAAGGCTGGTTCGACCAGAATGGCGAAGCGGCTGCCGCCGATATAGCCCTCGATCGCCATTTGCCAGTCCGGGTCGAGCACTTCGACATAATCGCACAGGACCCGCGGGTCGGCCTGCGGGCACTGCTGGCGAATGGCGCGCAGGGCGTCTTCGACATAACCGGGATAGCTGACCCGGCTGGCGCGCAGGGTGCTGATCTGTTGTTCGCACTGGCTGACCTGGCGCTCCAGGCTGGTGACTGCGGCGGCGCGCTCCTGGCCCAGCCGGTCAACCTTCTGCAGCAGACTGATGCCGTCGCTGCCCTCGGCGTACAGGTGTTCGGCCAGCAGGTTGTGGCTGTGCTGTTGGCTGCGAATGGCGTCCAGGCCTGCATCCAGCGGGCTGAGGTCGATCCAGTCGCGCGCCAGCAACTGGTTGAGTTCGGCCACTGGTTGCTGCTCGGCGGCCAGTACCGCCTGGCTGGTTTCCCGCCAGCCACGGCTGGCCAGTTGCGGCAGTTCCAGGCCCAGGCTGTGCTGACTGAGCAGTTGCTGCAGGCTGCGCAGGGCTGCGACGTTCTGGTCGCGCTGGCGGGCCTGTTGCAGCAGCGGGGCGACCCCGGTCTGCAACTGCTCATGCAGCTGGCGCTGGCGACTTTCCAGCTGGTCCTTGTTGTGCAGGGCCGGGATGCCCTGACGGCGGGCTTCCAGTTGCACCAGCTCCTGATGGGCCTGCTCCAGGCGCTCGTTGGTCAGGCGCTGCTCGTCGAGATTGCTGGCCAGGCGCGCCGCCAGTTGGCGCTGTTCGTCCTTGGCCGCCAGATACTGTTTCTGATTCTGCCGCCAGGTTTGGGCGGCGGCGGCATAGTCGAGCCCGGTGCGCTCGAGCCAGCCTTCCAGGTACTGGTCGGCCTGATCGCGCGACTGCTGGAGCAGGGCCACGGCATCACGCAAGCGGCCGGCTTCCTGCTCCATGCCGTGTACGGTGCGCAGCAGTTCGCGAATCCGCCGGATGGTGTCGCCAAAGTCGCGGGCTTCCAGCACTTCTTCGGCGACGAACTGGTCGATCGACTTGACCGGTTTGTAGGCCATGAAGTTGGCGAAGGTGCGTGCGGCATTCTTGGCCTCGCGTATCGACACCGCATCACGGCGTCCGCGCAGTGCGCCATACAGCCGGGCCAGATAGGCGCTCTTGCGCTCGTAGAGTTCGACGCCGGCCTTGCCGAACTGGCGGCGCAACAGGGTCGGGAGTTCGGTAACCGGGACCACGTGGCGACCGTCGTCGGCCTCGCGCACTAGATGCGACAGCGACAGCATTTCACCGGGAACGATCATCAGCAGCAGTTCGTTCTGGCGAGCCTGGCGGCTGCTGCCGGCGCTGTCGAGGTGGGCGCGCACGCCGATGACTGCGGTAAAGGGCTCGGCGCTTTCGCCCTGGGTCGGGTGGAACACGCCGGCGATGTAGCCGTCGGTATCCCAGGGCCGGGCGTAGGCACCATCGTCACAGCCCAGCACGTAGGAGGCCAGGGTCCGCACCTGCTTGCCGCCGCGCCCACGCTGGGTGGTTTCGTCCTGCCCGGGGTTGTAGTTGAACAGGTTGTCGTGGGCGGCGGTCATCAGGGTTTGCAGCGCATCGGCGGCGGTGGTCTTGCCCGAGCCGTTGCCGCCGGAAAACAGGTTGACCGGGCCGTACTCCAGTTCCTCGACCGGCAGGTTTCCCCAGTTCACGGTGATTGAGCGTTTCAGATACATCAGGGCGCGTCCTCGTCCAGGTCGTTGGCCTCGGGGCTGGCCAGTTGATTCAGGGCGCTGTCGGTGACCAGGCTGAGAATGCCGGGGCGGATCAGCAGCCAGGCATCCTCTTCACTGCTGTTGTCACCGGGGCTGCGGATCAGCCGCAACTGGCGCAGACGGCGCAACAGCGCCTGGCGCTCGCTGAGACTTTCCGGCAGCGGCCTGCCCAGCAGGTTGCGGCTGCTGAGGTTGAGGGCTTCCAGGGTCAGCAGCACCTGGCCCTGCTCGTCGACCTGACCTTCGCGCAGGGCCTTGTCGTATTCGGCGCGCAGCACCAGGATCAGGGCTACTTCCTGCTGGTTCAGGCGCTGGCGCAGGCCGGTGCGAAAATCGTCGTCGCTGTCAGCCAAGCCGGGCACTTCGGCGCCGGGTGGGAACAGCCGCAGCAGGTTGAAGCGCGGCTCGTGCAGCAGGCGGATGCGCAGTATCTCAAGGTAATCCTCGACCAGTTCGCGTACCTGCAGGAAGCGGTCATAGAGCTCGGCCTCACGCTTGCTGTCGTCACGGCACAGCACTCCGCGATCAAGCAGGCGGATCATCAGCTCGGAAAACTCCTCACTGCTCAGGCCGCGTTCGGCCAGTTGGGCGTTCAGGGCTTCACGCATGGTCGTCGTGTTCCAGTTCGATAATGAAGCCGTCGCGGCGGCTGAAATAGGTTTCGTCGGTAATCGCCTGGCCACTGGGCTCGATGCGTACCTGCAGGCCGCGGGCGGCATGTTCGGCGCCGGCCAGTTCGATCAGGTGACTGAGTGCCAGCAGATCGCTGGCGCTGGTGATCGGCAGGTCACGGCTGTCGATTCGCTGGCGCCCGGCCAGGGCGTTGCGCAGGTAGTCGCGCAGGCCGCTGGCGTTGATGTTGAAGGCCTTGTCCAGGCGCTGCTGGGCGGCCAGTTCGTGCAGGGTGTCGTCATCCGGGGCGCCGGGGTCGCTCATCAGACTTTGCACCGGTGGCCGCTCGCGGCGCTCGCGCAGGCGCAATTGGCCGGGGTCGAGCAGGCCCAGACCGACGCCGGCCATGAGCTCGCCGGCGGCTTGCAGGCGGGCGCTTTGCTCGGCTTCGGGCAGATGGGACAACTCCCGGCACAGGCCAACGATGTCGCTGTGCTGCTGGCTGTGCAGGTAGCTGAGCTGACGGATGATCAGGTCGGCGCGCTGGGTAAAGCTCTGCAAGGTCTTGCGCAGGGCTGGCAGCATGATGTCCGAGGCATTGCGCAGGCGGCTGTCGATCGCATCGAGTAATTGCCACAGCACCGAGCTGCGCTCGTCGCTCAGCAGGTCGGGGGCCAGGCGTCGCAGTTCGCGTTCGGCATGGGCTTTCCAGTCCCTGGGTTTGCGCCGAATCCGTTCGAGCAGCTCAAGGATACGCTCGCGGTGGCGTTCGACACTGTCGGCCGACAGGCGAATGGCCAGGTCGGGCTGAAAGCGTCGCTCCATGAATTCGAAGAACTGGTCGCTGGCCTGCTGTACCAGTTGCTGGGCTTCGACCTCGCGCACCAGTTCGCGCTTGCGCTCTTCCAGCTCGGCAATGATGTCGCTGAAGTCGGCGATGATCCGCTCGGAGTATTCATGGGCATCGAGCAGGTCGTAGACCTCGCCATGCTCGGCGAAGGCGCTCAGGGCGTTGAGGGTGTTGCGGGTATTGCGGTGGCGGGTGCGTACACTGCGACCGTCGGCTTCGACCAGCGGCAGGGTGAACAGTCGGCCCAGGCGGCTGAACGGGTAGCTGGACTGAAAGCTGGCCTGGTCGACCTGGCGCTCCAGCCAGCCATGCTCGATCAGGCTGTTGAGAATCCAGTTGGCCTGCTCGCGGTTGTTCTTGAACCGGCCGCTGTCCTGGTCGTCGCCATCGAGCAAGGGCGCACGCTCCAGGGCCTCGCAGAAGATATCCAGTACCTGTTCGCGGCGGGGTGATTCGCCATAGTCGGCGCGGGCGCTGTACAGCCGCTCATGCAGCAGGCGCAGGCATTCGACGATCTGTTCGCGGTATTTGCTGGTGAGCGGGCGGAAGAAGTGCTGGCGCTCGTCGGTGAAGAACATGCGGCATCCGATGCGATGAAAACCAAACGCGCATTATGCCTTAACTGGTGCTTGGCGCGGCAAGCCGCAGGCGACCAACTGACGACCCGAGTCAGATCGGGCCGTCAGTTGCAGGGTGGTTACAGCTGCGGGGTCCAGGTCACGGCCAGCAGGGCGCTGCGACCCTGTTCGCGGTAGGGGTGGTCAATTGACGGTGCCGGCCAGAAACCGGTGGGACGTGAGTAGGTGCCCAGGTGGTAGTCGCGGTCCAGCAGATTGCTCAGCTTCAGGTCCCAGCGCAGCGCCGGGCTGGCTCGCCAACTGGCGCGCAGGTCCAGGGTGCCGTAACCGGCCAGGGTGTCGCTGTTGGCCGGATCAGTATAACGCTGGCTGAACAGCTGCCAGGTGCCGCCAAAGGACAGGTCGCCAAAGCTGCGATCCAAATCCAGGCTCAGGTGCCGGCGGGCGCGCAGTTGCAAGGTTTTGCCGGTGGCCCGGTCGCGTGGGTCGATGAAGCTGATGGCGGTGCGGCTCGACCAGCCGAACAGGTCGCGGCTGATGGCGGCCTCGAAGCCGTTGACGCGGGCCTTGTTGATGTTGTCCATCTGGAAGGTGCTGCTATTCCAGGTGATCAGGTCCTTGATGTCGTTGCGATACAGCGAGGCTTCGAGCTGGCTATCGAGCACTTCGGCGCGCCATTGCAGTTCCCAGCTTTTTGACCGCTCGGGATCCAGGTCCGGGTTGCCGCCCCAGCCCGGAGGCGCATACAGGTCATTGAAGGTGGGGGCGCGGAAGCCTTCGGCGTAGCTCAGAATCCATTGCTGGCTGTCGCCAGCCGGCACGGCCAGCGCGGCGTTCCAGCTGTTGTGATTGCCGAAGTGCTGGTTGTCGTCGTGGCGCACACCCAGTTCGGTGGCAAAGTTCTGCTGGGTCCAGCTGTGCTGAATGAAGCCGGCCAGATTCTCCCGGCGCGTCTTGCTGTAGGCGTTGGTCGAGGACAGGCGGTCGCGGTGCCAGTCGCTGCCAACGCTCAGGCGCTGTTCCGGGCTGAGTTGCAGGTGGTTGAGCCAACTGGCTGAATCCCGGGTGGTTTCGATGCGGCCATCGTTCCAGGGACTGCCGGAGCCAACCGTCTTGTTGCGGTCATAGCTTTGGCCGAGCTCCAGGCGGCTTTGCCAGATCTCGGTCAACTGACCTTGCAGGTGGCCGTTATAGCTGCTGACCCGGAACTGGTCTTCGGGGAAGCCGGGGAACAATTCATAGGCATCGTCGAATTCGTTCTTGCCACGCTGGTCGTTGAGGCTGAGCCCGGCTTGCCAGTCAGCATTGAAACTGTGGTCCAGACGCAGCATCAGCGCCTTGTTGCGTTGGCCGTCGCGGTCACGGTCATTGCCCTGCTTGTCGGTGGTGCGGTCGAAGCCACGGCTTTCATCCAGGGTGGCGCCAAGCAGGTAGCGGGTCTGCTGGTCACCGCCGCTGAGGGTCAGGTTGCGCTCAATCGTATGGTTGCTGCCAAAGCCCAGGCGCACGCTGGGGTTGAGACCGGGCTCGCCCTGGCGGGTGAAGATCTGAATAACGCCGCCGATGGCGTCGGCACCATATAGCGAGGAGCGTGGGCCACGAATGACCTCGACCCGCTCGATATTGTCGATATTCAGGTAGTCCAGGCGGGCAATGCCGCTGGTCGTGGAGGCAATGCGCTGACCGTCGACCAGAACCAGCGTTTGCGCGGTGTTGCTGCCGCGCAGGAAGTAGGCCGGAATCCCGCCATTGTTGTTCTGCTGCAGGCCCGGTACCCGGCTGAGCAATTCCGGAACGCTGCGGGCCTGCAGGCGCTCGATATCGTTACGGGTAAACACGCTGTTGGCCGCCAGGGCGGCTTCGCGAGGCTGCTCAATCCGCGAAGCAGTGATCACGGTATGCGGCAGGTCGATGGCGGTATTGGCCTGGACGATGCTGGCGGCCAGCAGGGCAGGAGTCAGGGGCAGAAATTTTTTCATTATCGGTCCTCAAAAGGTCAGGCTTTTGAGGAGGGCGGGAAGTCAGGAGGGCGGTCGGCGCAATGCACCGGGGGCGGCCGCACGCTGACCAGTGCCGCCCTCCGCGGCACCTCAGCAGTGGAACGCCATAAGGGCGTTCCCTGGAATACTGGGCCGGTCTCCGGGCTCAGGATGTGAAGAAACCGCCTTCCCATGCCGTAAAAGCACAGTGGCGTTGTGGTTTCCCTGCAGGTGTTGGCCTGCGATCCTTTACCGTTGCGGGGGCAGCGTCGGGGTTGCACCGACTTCCCGTTTCACCCGGCGGCTTGATCAAGCCAGGCCGGGCACCCAGTACTTCTGGAAGCGGGGGGACTCTATGACTTTGCGCTGACCGGGTCAAGCGCAGCCGATGGCTGGTCGTGGCTGGTCAGGGTGCTCAGGCGTTGGCGGATGCGCTGTTCGATACCTTCGGCATCCAGTCCGCACTCGGCCAGCATTTGCCGGGGTTTGGCATGCTCGACGTAACTGTCCGGCAGGCCCAGGTTGAGCATCGGGATGTTGAGGCCTTCGGCGTGCAGCCACTCGTTGACGGCGCTGCCGGCGCCACCCATCACGGCGTTCTCTTCGACCGTAACCAGCAGTTCATGGCTGTTGGCGAGTTGGCGGATCAGTTCGCCGTCCAGCGGTTTGACGAAGCGCATGTTGGCGACGCTGGCATCCAGTGATTCGGCGGCCTGCAGCGCGTTGGCGTGCAGGGTGCCAAAGCACAGAATGGCGACCCGGCTGCCCTGGCGGGTGATCACGCCCTTGCCGATCGGCAGGGGTTTGAGCTCCGGGTCAATCGCCACGCCGGGGCCGGTGCCGCGCGGGTAACGTACCGCCGCCGGGCCGTTGTGCAGATAACCGGTGGTCAGCATCTGCCGGGTTTCATTCTCGTCGGCCGGGGCCATGACCAGCATGTTGGGCAGGCAGCGCAGATATGACAGATCGAAGCTGCCGGCGTGGGTGGGGCCGTCTTCGCCAACCAGACCGGCGCGGTCGATGGCGAACAGTACGTCCAGATCCTGCACGGCGACATCATGGATCAGTTGATCATAGGCCCGCTGCAGGAAGGTCGAATAAATCGCTACCACCGGCTTGGCGCCTTCGCAGGCCATGCCGGCGGCCAGGGTCACGGCGTGCTGTTCGGCAATCGCTACATCGAAGTAGCGCTCAGGGAAGCGCTCGCTGAAGGCAATCAGGTCCGAGCCTTCCTTCATGGCTGGCGTGATGCCAATCAGTCGCGGGTCCTCGGCGGCCATGTCGCACAGCCATTGGCCGAATACGTTGGAGAACTTTGGCTTGCTCACGCCGTTACTGGCCGGTTTGGGCTCGAGCTTGGTAATGGCGTGGTAACCGATCGGATCGGCTTCGGCTGGCGAGAAGCCCTTGCCCTTTTTGGTGATCACATGCAGGAACTGCGGGCCCTTGAGGCCACGCATGTTGCGCAGGGTGGTGACCAGGGTCGGCAGGTCGTGGCCATCAATCGGGCCGATGTAGTTCCAGCCCAGTTCCTCGAACAGGGTGCCGGGCACCAGCATGCCCTTGGCGTGTTCCTCGGTGCGCCGCGCCAGCTCCCAGGCCTTGGGAATCTTCGACAGGACCTTCTTGCTGCCTTCACGCATGTGCGCGTAGGTGCTGCTGGACAGGATCTTGGCCAGGTAGTTGGACATGCCGCCGACATTGCGCGAGATCGACATGTCGTTGTCGTTGAGCACGACCAGCATGTCGGGTTCGACGTCGGAGGCATGGTTGAGCGCCTCGAAGGCCATGCCGGCGGTCAGGGCGCCATCGCCGATCACCGCCACAGTCCGCCGGTCAAGACCTTGCAGGCGGGCGGCAAGAGCCATGCCCAGCCCGGCGCTGATCGAGGTGCTGGAGTGACCGACGCCGAAGGTGTCGTAAGGGCTTTCGCAGCGGCGCGGGAAGGCCGCCAGGCCGTCCTTTTGACGCAGGGTCGCCATCTGCTCGCGCCGACCGGTCAGGATCTTGTGTGGATAGGCCTGATGGCCAACGTCCCAGATCAGCCGGTCTTCCGGGGTCTGGTAGACATAATGCAGAGCAACGGTGAGTTCGACCACGCCAAGTCCCGCGCCGAAATGCCCGCCAGTCTGGCTCACGGTCCAGAGCAGGAACGCCCGCAGCTCGTCGGCCAGTACCGGCAGCAGTTCTTCGTCCAGCTCACGCAGGCGTGCGGTGTCGTCAATGCTGTCCAGCAAGGGCGTGCTGGGGCGTTCACGGGGTATTTCGTGGAAGGTGCTAGGCATTAAACAGTGCTCTGGGTGCCACTCGGCATGGCGGGAAATCAAGCGCACAGTTTAACCGATTGGCTGGCGATGCCCAACTGCCCGGCAGAATCGGCAGGCTGGGCGATATGCGGCTATCTTGATCTGTATCAAGGGCCCGACAGTGCAAGGCTGTAGAGTGAATCTGTACTAAGCCGCGAGACGCCTATGTCCATGTCTTTGGATGTCTTCAGCACTACCCGTTCACCCTGTCCGGCATGGGTTGGTAGGGTGTTGCTATGGTTGATATTGCTGCTGGCGTCGCCGATGACCTTGGCCCATGTCGGCTCCCACGCCGATGTGCCTCGCTTGTCCGAGACCGCCGGGCTCGAGTCCGGGGCGGCGCTGTGGCTGAGCGATGAGCGGCCCGCCTGCCATCATCAAGACACGGAGCATTTAGCTCCTGCGCTGTTGTCGCGTGCCGAACGTACCGAGCCTGGCGCGGGGCACTACTTCCCAGTGGCTAACCCGGTCTGTCAATGGTCGGTGATGCCCGTACTGCCAACTGCGCGCCAATCCCCTCACGTCGCCAGGCGGCCCCTTTACCTGTTGACCCAGCGCCTGCGGCCTTGAGTGGCGTAGCGGGACCGGCTGGCCCCGTCTGGGGCATTTTCACACATAGGTAATTGAGCAGGCGCAGGCCTGTGGGGAGCGCGATCATGATGAGTTTGCAACGTAAGCGTATGGTTGGCCTGAGCTTGGCTATCGGGCTGGCGGGAGCGTCGTTCATGGCCTTGGCCCAAGGCATGATGAACCAGATGCACGACAAGCACGGCGGGATGATGAAGCAGGGTATGGGGCCCTGCATGATGATGGGCGAGATGCCGATGGAAGGCGGGATGGCCGGTGCGGCCATGCCAGAACAGCATCGGGCCCGGATGCAGGAGATGCGGGAGCTCAAGGGCCAGATGCAGGCCTTGCTGGCGCAGGATAGCCCTGATCCAGAGCAGGTCGGGGCGCTGCATGACCGGATGGCGGCAGCGCATCGCGACATGCTGGTCGATTGTGTGCGCGAGCGTGGCGGCAGTCCGGTAACGGCTGTTGAGCCGGCGGCTGAGACGTCAGAAGACGACGAACACGCCGGGCATCACTGACCGTACACCGCATGGCAGGGCCTGCTGGGCTCTGCCTGTCGGTGTTCCCTACCCGTGTCTGGAGTGCCCGTCATGAGCACCATTGAAAGCGATATCAGCGAGTATGAGTTGACAGTACCTGGCATGGGTAGCGACCACTGTGCCGGGATCGTCAGGCAAACCCTGCAGCGGCTTGAGGGGGTTGCTGAGGTTAGGACCAATATAGCCAGCCACCACGTTAGCGTCAGTGTCCGCTCGGGGACTGACGACTCACAGCGGCTGCGGCAGGCGGTGGAGCGCGCCGGCTATGATGTGGCTGCCGTGCGCCGAGGCTCTGCGGCCGATGAAGCGGATGCGGCTGAGGTTGAGGCGCAATATCTGGCGCAGGTGCGTCGGCGGCTGTGGATTGCCGGGGTTCCCGCCACCCTGATCATGTTGCTGATGGTGCCGCACATGTTCTGGCAGCCGGTACCGGGCTATTTGGCCATGGTGGCCGTGCTGGCCTTTCCGGTGGTGTTTCTGTTCGGTGGCGCGGCTACGCACAAGGCGGCGTGGCGCTCGCTGACCAACCGTACCCTGAACATGGATGTTCTGATTTCGCTGGGTAGCCTGCCGCCCTACTTCATAGGGCTGGTGGGATTCATCTTTCCCATGACCTCGTTCATGGAGATGGCGGCGACCATCATGACCTTTCACCTGCTCGGACGTTATCTGGAGGCCAAGGCCAAGGGCCGCGCCTCGCAGGCGATTCGCCGGTTGCTGACCCTGGGCGCCAAGACTGCCCGGGTCGAGCGCGACGGCACCGAGCTGGAGCTGCCGGTCGGAGAGCTGCAACCTGGCGACATCATGGTGATCCGGCCGGGCGACAAAGTCCCCACCGACGGTGAGGTGGTCGAAGGCGAAAGCCATGTCGACGAATCCATTGCAACGGGCGAGTCGGTTCCGGTCTACAAGGAAGTTGGCAGCCCGGTAATTGGTGCAACCATCAACAAAGAGGGGCGCTTGCGAGTCAGGGCTACCCGGGTAGGACGCGATACCTTCCTGGCTCAGGTGATTCGTCTGGTAGATCAGGCCCAGGGCTCGCGTGTGCCGATCCAGGAGTTCGCCGACCGCATGACCGGACGTTTTGTGCCTCTGGTAGTGCTGATCTCGCTGCTCAGCCTGGCCGCCTGGCTACTGTTTCCCGAAACTCTGCGGCCGATCCTGTACTGGGGTGCCCAATTCCTGCCCTGGGTCAACCCGCAAGCCGACGGCCCGGTGCTGGCCATCCTCGCCGCCGTTGCGGTGCTGGTCATTGCCTGCCCCTGTGCGCTTGGCCTGGCTACGCCGACTGCACTGATGGTCGGTTCCGGGATCGGGGCCGAGCGCGGCATCCTGATTCGCTCCGGTGAAGCGATCCAGACCTTCAAGGACATCAAGGTAATGGTGCTGGACAAGACCGGCACCATTACCCGTGGTGAGCCTCGTCTGACCGAGGTTGTGGCGGCGGCAGGGGTTTCCGAACAGCATCTTTTGCACTTGGCCGCCAGTGTGGAAAACGCCTCTGAACATCCGATTGCCCGGGCCATCGTCGATGGCGCCAGTGAGCGTGGGGTGGCGGTCGCCGGGGTGACCGGGTTTCGCTCCATTGGCGCGCGGGGCGTAGCAGGCCGGGTCGGCGACGCAGAGGTTCTGATCGGCAACCGTCGGCTGCTCGCGGAGCAGGGCATAACCGCGCTTGAGAGCCTGGATGAGTCGCTGCAACGGCTGGAGGCGCGAGGGTGCACGGTGGTGATTGTGGCCTGTGATGGCGCGGCCCTGGGGTTGGTAGCCGTGGCCGATACCATCAAAGCCGAGTCGGCTGAAGCGGTCAGGGGTATGCACAAGCTGGGATTGCATGTGGTGATGATCACCGGCGATAACGAACGTGCCGCCCGGGCGGTAGCCGAGGAGGTAGGCATCGATGAGGTGCAGGCCGGTGTGCTGCCTGAGGGCAAGGTCGATGCCATCCGCCAGTTGCAGGCCCGCTATGGCAACCATGTCGCGATGGTCGGAGATGGCATCAATGATGCGCCGGCGCTCAAACAGGCCAATGTTGGTATTGCCATCGGGGCCGGCGCGGACGTGGCTATCGAGGCCGCCGATGTAACCCTGGTGCGTGGAGAGCTGACCGGCGTGGTCGAAGCCATGCAGCTGTCCCGCTCGACCTTCGACAAGATCGTACAGAACCTGATCTGGGCCAGTGCCTACAACGTTGCAGCCATTCCAATGGCCGCGGTCGGATTATTGCACCCAATGATCGGGGTGATTGCCATGACCGCCAGCTCGTTGTCGGTCATTGGTAACTCGTTGCTGCTCAAGCGGCGCTTTGCACGCATCGGGCAGGCCGGAGGTGTTCATGAAGCATAAGCCTGTTAGTCGTCAGCAGTCCGAGCTCGGAGCGCTGTCCGGCCTTCCTCGTCCCAGGCGTTACTGGCTGGCGTTTGCCGGATTTGCACTGATCGCCGGGTTCTTTTTATGGCAGGAACATCGCGCCCATCTATTGGGTGCGCTGCCCTGGCTGATTCTGCTGGCCTGTCCGCTGATGCATGTTTTCATGCATCGCGGCCACGGCCACTCGGGCCATGATGCCCGCAAGCACAGGGAGAAATGACATGCATTCTGATGCGTCTGGATATGGGTTGTGGGGGCTGGTGATCATCAACTCGGCAATCTTCATCTTTTTTGCCTTCAGTTTCTTCAAGCCGAAAACGCGGCGTGACTGGCGATCCTTTGGCGCGTTCAGCGCGTTCCTGGTCGCGCTGTTTGCGGAGATGTATGGTTTTCCCCTGACGCTGTTCTTCCTGGCGGGCTGGTTGCAAAGCCGCTATCCGGGAATCGACTGGTTTGCCCACGACAGCGGGCATTTGCTGGAAATGCTGTTCGGGTTGCAAAGCGCTCCGCATTTCGGCCCATTCCATCTGCTCAGCCTGCTCTTGATTGGCCTGGGCTTCTACCTGATTGCCCAGGGGTGGCGGACTCTTTATGCCGCGCAACAGCAGCAGACGCTGGCCACCAGTGGACTGTATGCCTATGTACGCCACCCCCAGTACCTGGGGTTTATGCTGATCATGCTTGGCTTCCTGTTGCAGTGGCCAACACTGCTGACCTTGGCGATGTTCCCGGTCCTGGCCTGGATGTATGCTCGTTTGGCCGTGGCTGAAGAAGCGGAAATAGCGGCCCAGTTCGGGGATGAATGGCGTGACTACGCGGCGCGTACGCCCCGTTTCCTGCCGCGTTGGCAGCGCGGCCGGCGTGGGGAGAGCAAGCCCTGATCGCGATGACGGGGATTTCGGCTAAGCTCAGGGCATGCTGCTCGTGTCGCCAGGAGGGTAGATGAAACGCGCTGACTCGACGTTTGTCCCGGCTCTGGGGTTTCATCGCCTGACGCCACTCTATGATGCCGTGGTGGGACTGACGACGCGTGAGAAGCGCGTCAAACAGGCGCTGATCACACAAGCCGGTCTGGCTCCCGGATTGGAAGTACTGGACCTGGCCTGTGGCACTGGAACTCTGGCGGTCTGGGTCAAGCGGCAGTATCCGGGGCTCAGCATGAGTGCAGTGGATGCCGACCCGGCGATTTTAACCTTGGCCAGACGCAAGGCCGACAAGGCTGAGGTCAGTGTCGACTTTGCGCAGGCTATGTCCCAGGCCTTGCCCTATGCCGATGCCCGGTTTGATCGGGTGCTCTCCAGTCTGTTCTTTCATCACTTGAGCTGGGAAGTCAAGCAGCGCACTGCGCAGGAGCTGTTTCGGATCATCAAGCCGGGTGGCCAGTTGCATGTTGCGGACTGGGGCAAGCCCGAAAACCCGTTGATGCGGGGCCTGTTCCTGTTCATCCAGTTGCTTGATGGTTTTGCCAATACCGGGGACAACCTGGCCGGCCGGCTGGTACCACTGTTTGAAGCCGCGGGCTTTGTTGAGGTAACCCAGGCCAGGACCTTCAATACCCTGTTCGGCACCATGGCGCTTTATAGCGCCGTCAAGCCGGGGTGAGTACGGGTGATGGCTGAGAATCTTGTGACAGCACCAGCCAAACGTCGGCGCTGGCGGCGCTGGCTGGTGGTAGCGGCGCTGTTTCAGATCATGGGCCTGGTTTCATCGGTGGATGCCATGATGTCGACCCGCACGGCACCGGGGGCGGTGGCCTGGATTGTCTCGCTCAATGCCATGCCTTATGTCGCGGTCCCGGCCTACTGGGTGTTTGGCCGGACCAAATTTCAGGGGTACGTCAACGCCCGGCGCGATGAGGATTCCGAGCTGAGCCAGGCCTTGATGGCGAAAATGACCGAGCTGCGCGGGCAGCGGGCGAGGCTGGCCTACGACAATAAGCATCTGGCGGGTGTTGAGCGGTTGGCCAAGCTGCCGTTTCTTGAGGCCAACCAGGTGTCGCTGCTGGTTGACGGCGAAGCCACGTTCGCCAGTCTGTTTGCCGGCATCGACGCGGCTGAACGCTACCTACTGGTGCAGTTTTACATCGTGCGCGCCGATGACCTGGGTATGGCCCTGCAGGCCCGCCTGATCGCCAAGGCCCGGCAAGGGGTCGAGGTATTTTTTCTCTATGATGAGATCGGCAGTTATGCGTTGCCGGCCGACTACCTGCAGGCCTTGCGTGAGGCCGGGGTACAGGTGCATCACTTTCACTCGACCCGGGGGCGTGGCAACCGGTTGCAGTTGAACTTTCGCAACCACCGCAAGATTGTCGTCGTCGACGGTGCGCGGGCCTGGGTTGGCGGCCTCAATGTCGGGGATGAGTATTTGCACGGACATGCCCGGCTCGGCCCATGGCGGGATACCCATCTGTTGATCGAGGGGCCGGCCGCGCTGGCGTTGCAACTGGTTTTCTGTGAGGACTGGCACTGGGCAACCGAGGAAATTCTCGATTTGCCCTGGGAACCGAGCGTGCCCAGTCATCATGCCGCGCCAGTGCTGATTCTGCCCTCCGGCCCGGCTGACAGTTTCGACACTGCCAGTCTGATGGTTCAGCAGGCGATTCACTCGGCCCATCAGCGGATCTGGATTTCCAGCCCCTATTTCGTACCCGATGAAAGCGTCCAGTCGATGCTCAAGCTGGCGGCGATCAATGGGGTGGATGTCCGCATTCTGATCCCCCAACGTCCGGACAACCCCCTGCTGTATTATGCCGCCTACGCCTTCCTTGGCCCCTTGCTGGAGGCCGGGGTCAAGGTCTACCGCTATGAGGGTGGCTTTTTGCACGGCAAGAGCTTTCTGGTCGATGATGTCGGCGCCGGGGTGGGCACGGTCAATCTGGACAATCGCTCGTTCCGGCTTAACTTCGAGGTCACCGCGCTGGTTATTGATGCGGCGTTTGTCCGCGAGGTCGAGGCGATGTTCGAGCAGGACTTTGCCCGCTCCCGCTTGATGCACCGCGACGATCTGGATTCGCTGTCGCTGTGGTACCGGGTGGCCGCCCGGGCGGCCTATCTGTTTGCGCCAGTGTTGTGAGAGCCCTGGCGTTGATCCTGATCAAACCATTGATTGGTGGAGGTGCTAGTCTTTACCGTATGAAACTCAATCCCGAATGGTCGGACTGCTGATGCCTGCCTTGCGTGCTTGCCTGGGTGCTCTGCTGGTGACTTTGCTGCTGTCGTTCAATACGCTGGCGGCGACGTTGCTTGCGGCTGAGGCGTGCCTGATTGACGAGCCGGTCATGATGCACGGTTTGCATGAAGACTGTGCCGACCTGGGTACTGCTGACTGGCTGAGCAGTACCGCCGAGTTGCTGTGTGACAGCGGGCTGGACTGCCAGTTGAGTGCCGCTGCCCTGGTGGGCGGAGGCCAGTTGTCCGGCATCCTGCCCAAGAACACACTTGTTCCCGCTACCCATGCCGGCGCCAGCCCGGCCATGAACTACCCGCTCTGGCGTCCCCCGCGCCACTGACTCCTGTGTGAGCCCCGGACCAACGGCTTGACCGTTGAGGTTCTGCCGTGCCTTGTCACGGCGATCACCAGAGAGTTGCGATCATGTTGAATCCCTTTTTTTGTCGCCGGAGTCTGCTTGTTGGCAGTGCCCTGGCGTTCTGTCTGAGCCTGCCGCTGCAGGCCATGACCCTGGAACAGGCCCTGAGCCTGGCTGAGCAGCAGGCCCCCAGTCTGCAGGCCTGGCGTCTGAACGAACTGGCCGTGCGTAGCGAGGCCCAGGCCGCCGGCCAGTTGCCGGATCCGAAGCTGGCGCTGGGTCTGCAGAATGTGCCGATCGAAGGCGATCAGCGCGGTCGTCTCAACGCCGACGGCATGACCATGCAGATGATTGGCTTGATGCAGGAGGTGCCCAATAGCGCCCGCCGCCAGGCCCAGCGCGAACTGGCTGGCGCCGCCGTGGAAAGAGTGCAGGCCGAGTATCAGGTGGAGCGCCTGAATGTCCGTCTGGAGGTGGCTGAAGCCTGGCTGCGCCTGCACGCCTTGCAGCGCCAACTGGCGCTATTTGACGAGTTTTATGCTCAGAACGATGTGCTCGCGGCATCCATCGCCGCACGCCTGGCGGGCGGTCTTGGTCCCTTGGCCGTACAACCCCTGGCGGCTCTGGAACGGGCCCGGCTGGACCAGCGGCGAGACCTGTTGTTGAGCGAGCAGGAGGTGTGGCGTGCGCAGTTGCGGCGCTGGCTGGGGGCGCAGGCACCGGCACAGACACTGGGCAACTGGCCGCAGTGGCCACTCGACCTCAATGGTTATCGGGCGCGTCTGGCCCTGCAGCCGGAACTGGCGCAGTACCGACCGCTGGCGCGTGAGCGCGAGGCGGCCGTGCGGCTGGCTGAGGCGGATCGGCGACCGGACTGGGGTTGGGAGTTGGCGTACCAGCGACGTGGCATGGGGCTGGATGACATGTTCAGTGTCCAGGTCAGCGTTGGCTTGCCACTGTTTTCCGGTCGACGGCAACAGCCCCGTATTGCCGCTCGCGAAGCCGAGTTGGCGGCGTTGGATCGCGAACGTGACAGCGCTTGGTTGCGGCTGGAAAACGAGCTGGAGGTTGAGCTGAGCCAATACCGGCGACTTGAGCTGGCCCAGGCGCGTAGCACGCAGCAGATGCTGCCGTTGGCCGAGCAGCGCGCTGAGCTGGCGCTGGCGGACTATCGCGGCGGCCGCGCTGAGCTGGACGGTCTGATCGACGCGCGTCGTGAACTTATCGAAACCCGTTTGCAGCATGTCGAGCTGGAGGCCGCACGGGCCATCAGTCACACCCGCCTGCACCTGACCTGGGGAGAGCACTGACATGTCTGGTCGTCATCTGATGATTGCTCAACTACTGATTCTGCTGGTGCCGGGCTTGGCGCTGGCATCTGCCGAACGGCATGGCGAGCATGCCACGGCTGCTGTCGAGTCCGAGCGACGGATTCTCTACTGGTATGACCCGATGTATCCGCAGCAGCACTTCGATGCGCCGGGTCGCTCTCCGTTCATGGACATGGATCTGGTGCCGCGTTATGCCGATGCCGGCGATGATGGCAGCAGCATTCGTATCGACCCCTCACTGACCCGCAACCTTGGGATGCGCCTGACCCAGGTCGAGCGAGGCCGGCTTGAGCCGGTCCTGCAAGCCAGCGCGGTGCTGGGCTATGACCAGCGTCAGGTCAGCGTGCTGCAAACCCGGGCTGAGGCCTGGGTTGAGTCGGTCGCGGCGCTGGCACCGGAAGATGTGCTGGTGGCTGGGGCGCCCTTGGCCGAACTGCTGGTGCCGGACTGGGTGGCTGCCCAGGAAGAATATCTGGCCTTGCGGCGGCTTGGGGATGCCCAGCTAAGCGAGGCCGCCTGGCAACGTCTGCGCCTGAGCGGTATGCCCGAGGATCTGATGCGGGCCGTGCGCACGACCGGGCGTGTGCAGATGCGCTGGACGCTGCGCAGTCCCGTGGCCGGAGTGCTGACCGAATGGCCGGTGCGTGCCGGGATGAGCCTGCCCGCCGGCAGTACGGTGGCGCGAATCAACGGGATCGAACGCATCTGGCTGGAGGCCGCGGTACCAGAGGTGCAGGCCGCCAGCTTGCGGGCCGGGCAGCCGCTTGAGGTGTATCTGCCGGCCTGGCCGGGGGAAGTCTGGCAAGCCAAGGTCGAGCAGCTATTGCCTGAAGCTGATGAGCGTGCCCGGGTGGTGCGGGTGCGTGCGGTGCTGGATAACGCCGATGCCCGTTTACGCCCAGGCATGAGTGCACGGGTGCAGTTGCTGGATGGGGTTGCCAGCGAGCAGTTGCTGGTCGCGGCCAGTGCGGTGATCCGGGGTGGTCAGGAGGATCTGGTCATGCTGGCCGAGGGCGATGGCCGGTTTCGACCACAACGGGTCCGGCTCGGGCGGGAAAGTGGTGAGCGCATCGAGGTGCTGGATGGACTTGAGGAAGGGCAGCAGGTGGTTATCGCCGCCCAGTTCCTGATCGACTCCGAAGCCAGTTTGCGGGGTATTGTCGCCCGTGGCAGCGCTGAGGCTGAGGTCTTGCACCCGGCGGATGCGGTGGTGCTGTACTTTGACGAGGACGGGCTGATGCTTGAACACGGCCCGTTCGAGACTCTGGGTATGGCTGGCATGAGCATGCAGTTTGCGGTTGATCCGGCACTGGATCTGAGTGATATCGCCGAGGGCGATGCTGTACGGGTCTGGGTCCGCGAGGACCCGGACGGCCTGCCGATCGTGCGGATCGAGAAGCGTGAGGTGCAGCCATGATTGCCGCCATTATTCGCTGGGCTGTGGATAACCGCCTGCTGGTGCTGCTGGCCACCCTGTTCGGTCTGGCCTGGGGTATCTGGTCCATGCAGCGGATGCCGATCGACGCCCTGCCTGACCTGTCTGACACTCAGGTGATCATTCGTACCAGTTGGCCAGGACAGGCCCCGCAGATCGTCGAGAACCAGATCACCTATCCGCTGGCCACGACCATGATGGCTGTGCCTGGGGCCAGCACGGTACGCGGCTTCTCGTTCTTTGGCGACAGCTTCCTGTACGTGCTGTTCGAGGATGGCACTGATTTGTATTGGGCCCGCTCACGGGTACTGGAGTACCTCAATCAGGTTCAGGGGCGGCTACCGGAAGGGATTGCGCCGGCGCTCGGTCCGGATGCCACAGGGGTTGGCTGGATTTACCAGTATGCCCTGGTGGATCGCAGTGGCCGGCATGATCTGGCTGAGCTGCGCAGCCTGCAGGACTGGTTTTTGAAGTTTGAGCTGCAGGCCCTGGCGGAAGTGGCGGAAGTGGCCACCGTTGGCGGCATGGTCAAACAGTATCAGGTCATTCTTGATCCTGTGCGCATGGCGACCCTGGGGGTTACTCAGCAGCAGGTGCAGGCGGCCATCGGGCGTGCCAACCAGGAAACCGGCGGGAGTGTGCTGGAGTTGGCCGAAGCGGAATACATGGTGCGCGCCAGCGGCTATCTGCAGACGCTGGAGGACTTCCGGCAGATTCCGTTGCGTTTGGATAATGCCCGGGTTCCAGTCTTGCTGGGCGATGTGGCGCGTATCCAGTTGGGGCCGGAGATGCGGAGAGGGATCGCCGAGCTGGATGGTCAGGGTGAGGTCGTGGGTGGCGTGGTGGTGCTGCGCAGCGGCGGCAATGCCCGGGCAGCCATCGACCGGGTGCGCCAACGCCTTGCTGAACTGGGTGCCAGCTTGCCGGAAGGGGTGGAGATTGTAACCACCTACGACCGGGCCGAGCTGATCGACAGCGCCATTGCCAATCTCAGCCGCAAGCTGATCGAGGAGTTCCTGGTTGTCGCTCTGGTGTGCGCGGCCTTTCTCTGGCACCTGCGTTCATCGCTGGTGGCGATCATTTCCCTGCCGCTGGGGGTGCTGCTGGCCTTTATCATCATGCAGGCCCAGGGTATCAACGCCAACATCATGTCGCTCGGCGGGATTGCCATTGCGGTTGGTGCCATGGTCGATGCCGCCGTGGTGATGATCGAGAATGCGCACAAAAAGCTCGAAGCCTGGCAACAGGCCCACGGCGGACGTGAACCAGACCAGGGCGAGCACCGGCGCCTGATTCTCGAGGCTACCACTGAAGTGGGTCCGGCGCTGTTCTTCAGTCTGTTGATCATTACCCTGTCGTTCATCCCGGTATTTACCCTGCAAGCGCAGGAAGGGCGTCTGTTCAGCCCGCTGGCCTGGACCAAAACCTGGGCCATGGCCGCCGCGGCAGGGCTCTCGATTACCCTGATCCCGGTGCTGATGCTGTATGCCGTGCGTGGACGCATTCGTCCCGAACAGCATAACCCGCTCAATCGTGGTCTGATCTGGTTGTATCGACCCTGGTTGCAGGCGGTGTTGCGCTGGCCGAAAACCACCCTGCTGGTTGCTCTACTGGTGTTTCTGACCAGCCTGTGGCCCTTGTCGCGCCTGGGTGGGGAGTTCCTGCCGCCGCTGGATGAGGGTGATCTGCTCTACATGCCGACCGCTCTGCCGGGCTTGTCGGCCCAGCGCGCAGCAGAACTGCTACAGCAGACGGATCGAATGATCATGACTGTGCCCGAGGTCAAACGGGTGTTTGGCAAGGCTGGGCGGGCTGACACTGCTACCGACCCGGCGCCGCTGGAAATGTTCGAGACCACCATCAGGCTCAAACCGCGCGCCGAATGGCGAGCGGGGATGACCACGGAAAAGCTGATTGAGGAGCTTGACCGGGCGGTGCAGGTACCGGGGCTGGCCAACCTCTGGATTCCACCGATCCGCAATCGTATCGATATGCTGGCCACCGGGGTCAAAAGTCCGATTGGCATCAAACTGGCCGGTTCTGATTTGGCGCGCATCGATGTGCTGACCCGCGAAATCGAGCAGGTGGCCAGAACGGTGCCCGGCGTCACCTCGGCGATTGCCGAGCGGCTTACCGGTGGACGCTATCTGGATGTTGAGATTGATCGCTTTGCCGCCGCGCGCTACGGCCTGAATATCGCCGATGTGCAGGATCTGGTGGCCGGCGCGGTAGGTGGGATGAACATCGGTGAGACGGTTGAAGGGTTGGCTCGCTACCCGATCAGTCTGCGTTACGGCCGCGACTGGCGTGACTCGCCACAAGCCCTCCAGCAACTCCCGATCCTGACACCGGATGGTGCGCAGATCACCCTGGGTAGTGTTGCCCGGATCGGTATCAGTGAAGGGCCACCGATGCTGCGCAGTGAAAATGCCCGCCCCTCGGGCTGGGTCTATCTTGATGCGCGTGGGCGCGACATGGGCTCACTGGTACGCGACTTGCGCCAGCGGATTGCGGCCGAGGTCACTCTGGACCCCGGCATGAGCCTGAGTTACTCGGGGCAGTTCGAGTTCATGCAGCGGGCCAATCAGCGCTTGATGCTGGTAGTGCCTGCCACCCTGATGATTATCTTCGTGCTGCTGTATCTGACCTTCACCCGGGTTGATGAGGCCTTGCTGATCATGGTGACCATGCCGTTCGCGCTGACTGGCGGGCTGTGGTTTATGTACCTGCTGGGTTACAACCTGTCGGTGGCTTCAGCGGTTGGTTTCATTGCCCTGGCCGGGGTGGCTGCCGAGTTTGGGGTGATCATGTTGCTGTATCTGCGTAATGCCTGGCAGCAACGGCTGGCGCAGGGTCAGCAGGCTGAGACCGTGCTGCTGGAGGCGATCCACGAGGGTGCCTTGCAGCGGGTTCGGCCCAAGGCCATGACGGTCCTGGTTCTGGTCATCGGTTTGCTGCCGATTCTGCTGGGTTCCGGGACCGGCAGCGAGATCATGAGTCGTATCGCCGCGCCGATGATCGGCGGCATGGTGACCGCACCGTTGCTGTCGATGCTGGTGCTGCCGCCAGCCTGGTGGTTGTTGCGACGCAGGCAGCTGAAGGCGAGCTGACAGACTCGCCCGATTCAGAAGCGGCGCTGGACGATATAGTCAGCCAACTGGCGCAGGCGCTCGGCGCCAGCGCCAAACCCGCTCAGGCTGTCCAGGGCCTGATCGCGTAGCTGGTTGGCCAGCTCGCGGGCGCCCTGCAGTCCAAGCAGTGCTGGGTAGGTGGGTTTGTCGCGGGCCAGATCGGCGCCCTGGCGCTTGCCCAGCACGCTGGTATCGCTTTCGATATCGAGAATGTCGTCCTGAACCTGGAAGGCCAGACCGATGGCCTCGGCATATTGGGCCAGGGCCTTGAGCTGGGGTTCGCTGGCCTGGCCGCTGGCCAGGGCGCCGAGCTGGACGCTGGCGCTGATCAACGCTCCAGTCTTGTGCCGGTGCATGTTTTCCAGGGTGGCCAGATCGAGCTTTTCCCCGACAGCGCCCAGGTCAATGGCCTGACCGCCGACCATGCCCAGCGGGCCGGCGGCGTGCGCCAGTATCTGCACCATGTGCAGCCGGGTGGCTGGGGCATACTCGCCCAGGCTGGCCAGCCAGCCGAACGCCAGGGCTTGCAGGGCGTCACCGGCGAGAATGGCGGTGGCCTCGTCAAAGGCTTTGTGACAGGTCGGCTGGCCACGGCGCAGATCGTCATCGTCCATGGCCGGCAGATCATCATGAATCAGTGAGTAGGCATGAATCAGCTCAACCGCGCCGGCTACTGCATCGGCCTGGGCCGGCTGACCGTTCAGCGCTTCACAGGCGGCATAGGCCAATAGCGGACGCACCCGTTTGCCGCCGATGGTGACGCTGTAACGCATGGCGCTGAACAGCCGTTCCAGGCGTGCCTGATCATTGTTCAACTGGTCAGTCAGGAAGCTGTTGATGCGTTGCTGGCAGGCGCTCAGGTACTGGTTGAAATCGCTCATTCGGGCTGGTCGTCACGCTCGGCGTCAAAAGGTACGGTGTCGGCCTGGCCATTGCGCTCGATCAGCTGCTGGACCTTCTGCTCGGCCTGGGTCAGTGCCTGCTGGCAGTCGCGGGTCAGGGCCACTCCTTGCTCAAAGGCGGTCAAGGACTCTTCCAGGCTCAGTTCGCCACTTTCCAGGCGCTCGACCAGCGCTTGCAGGTCAGTCAGCGACTGCTCGAAATCAATGGTGGTCTTTTTCCGGGCCATGAGGCTACCTCGGTCGGGGGCGGAACGGGAATCGGCTGAACATTACCCAAGGGCCTGTGCAGGGTCAATCAATGATACACCTCGTAGAAGTAGAACAGAGTCAGCCCCCAGCCAATCAGGATCACCAGCGCGCGTAGCCAGGCGTCCGGCAGGGCGCGGGCGAACAGCCCGCCGCAGTAACCGCCCAGCAGGGTGCCGCCGAGCATAATTGCCAGCGCTGGCCAGTGCACCGCGCCGGCAATGATGAAGGTCAGGGCCGCCACACTGTAGATCACCGACGACATCAGACTTTTGATCGCGTTGATTTCGACCACCTGGGTGCGCCCGGCAATCGCCAGGCTGGCAATCATCATGATGCCCATGCCGGCACCAAAGAAACCGCCGTACACAGAGACCAGCCACTGACAGATAAAGCCGACCGGCCCCAGCCGGCCTGGCTCGCGCGGGCGCCGACCCAGACGCTCAACGGCCTGACCGATAACACGGCTGAAGCTGAACAGCAGGGTGGCGATCAGCAGTAGCCAGGGAATTAGGTTAAAGAAGGCCTGGTCGCTGGTCATCAGCAACAGCAGCCCGCCGAGCAATCCGCCGACGGCGGCGGCGATCAGTAGCGGACGCAGGTAAGCGCGCCAGGGCAGGCGTCGCAGTTCCGGACGCAGAGCCCAGGCCGTGGCCAGACTGGCGGGCCACAGGGCCACCGCGTTGGTAGCGTTGGCGCTGACCGGGGTGACCCCGGCGGCCAGCAGCGCAGGAAAGGAAAAGAAGGTGCCGCCACCGGCCAGGGCGTTCATCGCGCCACCGGCGAAGCCGCCCAAGGCGATCAGGGCGATATGCCAGAGTTCCATGTCATTACCGGGCTACTTAATTCGGCCGTCGAGTATACGACAATCGCTCTGGTTGTCTGGATTTGCTCTGTGGCACTGGCCGTCAGGCCCAGTGCTGTGTAGGATAATTGACCATTATCAAGACTCCGGACCGGCCCATGCCGTTACCCCAGACGCGCACAATTATGCTGTGGTTGCTGATGCTGCTCCTGCCGACGCAGGCGCTGGCCAATGCGCTGCTGCCGTTGTGTCTGGCCAGTCAGGCCCATGAGCAAAGCCTGGATCGGGCTGATCATGGGCCTGCTCATGCGGCAGGGCATGGCATGCATGCCGGGCATGACGCTGGTGATGCAGCGCCAGCGCTGCATCTCGACTGCCCGCTGTGTGCCGGTAGTTGCCATGCTACTGGGGCTTTGACCTCACCTTCTGAACTGGGCTTGTCCCTGTCTCCGGCGGCGCCCACTGCGCTGCTGTACGCCTACTTCGCCGGTCATGTCGGCGATACTCCGCGACGACCTCCCCGCAACCACCTGCTCTGATGGTGCCGGCCCGTTGGTGGCCGAGCTGTTGCCCGTAAAACGGGCGTTCAACCATTGAGAGGTGACCATGTTCACTCGTTATTTGTTGACCACAGCCCTGGGCTGCGGCGGGCTTGTGCTTTCAGCCCAGTCGCTCGTCCAAGCTGAGCCCTGGGCCGATATATCGGTCCCAGCGCAGAACTATCATTCCCCCCTGAGCCAGTATCACGGCTGGAAGCCTCAGACTCCGAACGATTGGCGCCAGGCCAATGATGAGGTGGGGCGCATTGGCGGTTGGCAGAGCTATGCCGCTGAAGTCTGGGAGACGAGTCAATCCCAGTCTGAGGAGGCTGCCGCCCCCGCCCCCGCGCCTCACCCCAGTCACCAGCATCACGCCCATTGAGGAGTCGAGATCATGTCTATACGCATGTCTGGCTCCGCGCTACGCGTGGGGTCACTGCTGGCTGGGCTGCTGATGCTGGCCGGCTGTGCCAGTCTGGCGCCGCAGCAGGCATTGCAGGCGGTCGAGCAGAACAGTGTCGAGGCGACTGGACAGACGCAACTGCACTGGGCCAGAAGCGAGCAAGCGGACCCGGCGATTCGCCAGCGGGTCGATGAATTGCTGGCCGAGCCGCTGAGTCTGGAGGCGGCTGTGGAAGTGGCTTTGCTGAATAACCCAGGCTTGCAGGCTCGACTGTTCGATCTGGGCATTGCCGATGCTGAGCGGGTTCAGGCCAGTCGCGTGCCCAATCCCGGGTTTTCAATCGGCCGGGTTAGTCGGGGCAGTGAGGTGGAATGGGAGCGGGGTCTGCATCTGAACCTGGCCCGGTTGATTGCTCTGCCGATGACTCGACGGATTGCCGAAGGCCAGTCCGAACAGGTGCAGCAGGAGGTCAGCCTGGAGGTTATCCGGCTGGCGACCCAAACCCGCATTGCCTGGTATCGGGCGGTAGCGGCCGAACAGAGCCTGGCCTATAGCAAACAGGTCCTGGAGGCTGCCGAAGCCGCCGCTGAACTGGCCCGGCGCATGGCTGCTGTCGGCAACTACAACACCTTGCAGCAGGCCCGCGAGCAGAGCTTCTATGCCGAGGCGGCGCTGGGCCAGCTGCAAGCTGAGCGCGAACGGATGGCCAGTCGCGAAGCCCTGATCCGCCAGCTCGGCGTATGGGGTGAACAGCTGGCGTTCAGCTTGCCCGAGCGGATGCCGGAGTTGCCAACTGCCCCACTCGATCAACCTCAGATCGAACGCCAGGCCATGTTCAGCCGGCTGGATGTGCAGGCGGCCAGGCTGGCAGCCGAGCGCATGGCCTACAACCTCAAGCTGGGCCGCGCGACCCGCTTTATCAATGTGCTGGAACTGGGGCTGGAACATAACAGCTCGAACCAGGACCCGGTCCAGCGTGGGGTCGAGATCAGCGTTGAATTGCCCCTGTTTGACTGGAGTGGTGCGCGCATGGCTCGCAACGAGGCGTTGTACATGCAGACCGTGCAGCGTACCGCCGAGGTGGCGGTCAACGCCCGCTCGCAGGTGCGTGAAAGCTACCTGAGCTACCGCAATGCCTGGGATGTTGCAGCGCACTATCGTGACGAAATAGTGCCGCTGCGCCAGCGTATCAGCGAAGAACAGCTGCTGCGTTACAACGGCATGTTTATCGGGGTCTTTGATCTGTTGGCCGATGCTCGTGAGCAGATCGCCACGGTCAACCGCTATCTCCAGGCCCAGCGTGATTTCTGGGTGGCCCAGGCCGAGCTGGATCTGGTGCGCTTTGGGCCGGTCAGCCCCAGTGCCCCCGGTCTTGCCGCCGCTCCTGCTAGTACGCCTGCCAAAGGACACTGAATATGGTTTCACGACGTGATTTTTTTCTGGGTGCCGGGGCGCTGACCGCCGCCGTCGCCAGCTCGGCCGTCAGCCGGGTCGCCCTAGCCGGTTTGCCGGAGCCTGTGATTCAAACCCGCCCGGATACCGCGCCACCGCTTGAACCGGCTAATGGTCGGCCGTACCGCCCGGTGGTCACCCTCAATGGCTGGACGCTGCCTTGGCGGATGAACAATGGGGTCAAGGAGTTCCATCTGGTAGCCGAGCCGGTGGTCCGTGAACTGGCGCCCGGTATGCAGGCGCACCTGTGGGGTTACAACGGCCAGTCGCCAGGGCCAACCATCGAGGTGGTGGAGGGGGACCGGGTGCGGATCTTCGTCACCAACAAGCTGCCGGAGCACACCAGTATCCACTGGCACGGTCAGCGCCTGCCCAACGGTATGGACGGGGTTGCCGGCCTCAACCAGCCAGCGATTCCGGCCGGCAAGACGTTCGTTTATGAGTTCGAGGCCAAACGGCCCGGCACCTTCATGTATCACCCGCATGCCGACGAAATGGTACAGATGGCTATGGGCATGATGGGTTTCTGGATTACTCATCCACGCCAGCCGCACCCGGATATCGACGAGGCCGACCGGGATTACTGCTTTTTGCTCAACGCCTATGAAATCGAGCCGGGCAGCTATACCCCGAAGATCATGGAAATGCTCGACTTCAATTTGTGGACCTTCAACAGCCGGGTCTTCCCCGGCATCGACCCGTTGGTGGCGCGCAAGGGTGACCGGGTTCGGGTGCGAATCGGCAACCTGACCATGACCAATCACCCGATCCATCTGCATGGTCATGAGTTCGAGGTAGCCGGTACCGACGGTGGCCCGGTGCCAAAGTCGGCGCGCTGGCCGGAAGTGACCACCGATATCGCCGTCGGGCAGATGCGCCAGATCGAGTTCATCGCCGATGAGCCGGGCGACTGGGCGTTCCATTGCCACAAGAGTCACCACGTGATGAACCCCATGGGGCATGACGTGCCGACCATGATCGGCGTTGACCACCGCAAGGTGGTTACCCAGATCAGCCGGCTGATTCCGGATTACATGGTCATGGGTGAGCGCGGTATGGCCGATATGACCGAAATGGAAATGCCGCTACCGGACAACACCTTGCCGATGATGAGCGGCGATGGCCCCTATGGTTCGGTGGAAATGGGCGGCATGTTCACCATGCTCAAGGTGCGTGAGGGGCTGGCCGCCGACGATTATCGCGATCCGGGCTGGTATCGCCAGCCAGTGGGCACCCAGGCCTATGAATGGACCGGGCCGCTCCCGGAGCCTGCACGTTTCAAGGCTGAAACTGCCGCCCCGGCGGTCGATGTGCAAGTGCGTAAACCTTCCGGCCATGCTGGCCATTGAACCGAACAGGAGACTTATATGCACAATTCTCTGCTGAGCACTGGTCTGGCCATGGCGATCAGTCTGGCCAGTCTGAACGTCTTGGCTCACGGCCCGGCCCACCATGGCGAGCGACCGCAGTTGCCGCCCGAACAAACCGCCTGGGGTATCGCTGGAGATGAGTCTGCAGTTGATCGTGAAGTGGTGATACGCATGGATGATCGCATGCGTTTTTATCCCGACCACCTGGAGGTCCGTGAAGGTGAAACCCTGCGCTTGGTCATTCGCAATGAGGGCCAGTTGCTACATGAGTTGGTGCTGGGGAGCGCCGAGGAACTGGCCAAACATGCCGAGATGATGGCCCAGTTCCCGGACATGGAGCATGACGAGCCGTGGATGGCGCATGTCGACCCAGGCCAGAGTCAGACTTTGATCTGGACCTTCAACCGCAGCGGACGCTTTGAATTCGCCTGTCTGCTGCCTGGCCATTACCAGGCCGGCATGCTGGGAGCGCTTCAAGTCAGCGAGCCAAAACTGGCTCGACACAACCATTAACTACAACGAGGAACATTCCCATGAAACTGATCAAAACCATCGTACTTGGCCTGGGTTTGCTGCTGGGCTCCAGCGCATTTGCCACTAGCCACGACTTCAGCGAGGGCGAAGTGCGCCGCATCGATCAGGCCGGTCAGCGCATCACTCTGCGCCACGGCCCGATCGACAACCTCAAGATGCCGCCGATGACCATGGTGTTTCGCGTCACTGTGGCCGAGCAGTTGGAGTCACTGGCCCCAGGTGACAAGGTGCGCTTCAGGGCCGAGCAGCAGGATAGTGGCTATGTAGTGACAGAGTTGGAAAAAGTGGAGTGAATTTCAGGCGGTTGTCTATCTCTGGGAAGACTATAAAGCCATGATAAATGTGTGGTTTAATGTGATATCAAATGAATGCCACATTGGTTCTTTCTTCATGAGCAAACCGCTGAAAGTTGTCGTTAGTGCCGATAACCGGCAACGCCAGGTCATTGCCCGGTTGCTGGATGAGGCGGCGCTCGATTGTGAGCTGCTATGCCAGCCCGAAGACTGTGCCCAGGCGCCGTTGTGCCGGTGGCTGGCGCCTGAGCGGCTGAACGATGTGGGCCGCATCGCCAGTGAGCTGCTTGAGGCTATTCATACCCTTGAGCAGACCCGTCACGCCTTTCGCTCGAAACAGTTGGGTGGTTTGCGCAAGCGCCTTCAGCTATTGCTGGAAAGCTTGCCAGTATCGGCACGCTAGGCTAGCTTAAAGCTCTATGAAATGCTGACGGCTTTGCCGGTCAGGACATAAGGGCCTGAAAGACAAAGCGCCATCCCCGAGGATTTATATTCTCCTCGGGGGTGGCGCTTTTTTTATTGCCTGAAATTCAGCAGTCAACAATAACGACAAGCGGTTATATCCACGAGGTAATACGGACATGGAAGCAGTAGTCGTGCTCACCCAGTTGCTCGACCGCTTGGGGCTCGAGGGTGCCGGACTTCAGCAGCGCTTGGACTACCTTGACTGGAGTGAGCAGGACGGTGAGCGTCTGCGTGCCCTTGCCGGCGCAGCAGAAGTAGTCAGCGCTGGATTCGTCGAGGAACTGTACGAGCGTCTGGGGCGTTATGCTGAGCCGGCAGCGATCTTGCGTGATGCCGAGGTTGTGGGGCGACTCAAGGGGCGGCAGCGGGCCTACTACCGAGGCTTGTTTGAGGGGCGTATCAGCATTGATTACTTGCGCGAACGAGTGCAGATCGGGCAGGTGCATGAGCGGGTCGGGGTCGAGCTGAAGTGGTATCTCGGAGCTTACCGGTTATTCCTTAGCCGGGTGCTTGAAGCCTGGCTGGATGACCCTCGTGAGCCAGTTCGGCAGGAGCTTCTGGCAGCCTTTGACAGTCTGTTGAAGATTGTGTTCTTCGATATGAGCCTGGCCGCCGAGGCCTATATCGCTGCCGAACACCGTGCGCTGGAGTCCAGCGAAGCGCGCTATGCGCATGCACTCAGAGGAGCCAATGACGGCATCTGGGACTGGGATCTTGAGCATGACTTGCTGTACGTATCCGAGCGCTGGGCCAATATGCTCGGCCTTGCCCAGCAACAGGTTGGCCAACGTTCGGCACACTGGTTTGAGCGGGTTCACCCTGATGATCTGCCGGGGTTGCGGCGGGCTATCGATGAACATGTCCAGGGACGTCAGCCCTGGATCCATCATGAATATCGAATTCGTCAGTTCGACGACGATTACCTTTGGGTTCTGACCCGTGGTGTTATGGAGCGCGATGCCGAAGGCAGACGGCGCATTGCCGGGTCGCAGACTGATATCAGCGAACGTCAGCATTTTCAGCGACAGCTGGAATATGCCGCGCGACACGACCCTTTGACCGGGCTGATAAATCGTCAGCAATTGAACCTGCAGTTGCTGGCTGCTGCACGTCGTTTGAGCCGCCCAGGGGCCCGTCATGCGGCTTTGCTGTTCATTGATCTGGACCGCTTCAAGCTGATCAACGATAGTCTCGGCCATGCCGCTGGTGATCGGGTGTTGGTACATGTGGCAGAGCGTCTGCGCGGCTGCCTGCGCGGTGGTGATCATCTGGCCCGGTTTGGTGGTGACGAGTTTGTCATGTTGCTCGATGACCTGGCCTGCATTGAGGATGCCGAGGAGGTTGCCGCACGGGTGCTGGTTGCTCTGCGCCAGCCGCTGTGTCTTGGGGAACGGAGTCTGGTGGTCAGCGCCAGTATCGGTGTGGCGCCAATACTCCCCGAGCAAGGGCTGGAAGATGCCCTTCAGGCGGCGGACTTGGCTCTATACAGTGCCAAGGAAGCCGGCAAGGCTCGTTTCAAACGCTTTGACCAGAGCATGCAAGATCGTGTGCGTCAGCGCCTGAAGGTTGAAAGTAATGTACTGCAGGCGTTGCAGCGCAATGAGTTCACGCTGCATTTTCAGCCGGTGTTCGACCTGCGGCCTGACCGGAGCGAGCAGCCAGTAGCGGTCGAAGTATTGCTACGCTGGCAGCATGGAGAGGAAGTGGTCGCTCCGGCTGCATTCATTCCAGTGCTGGAAGAGTCGGGTGAAATTATTCCGGTAGGTTATTGGGTGCTTGAGCAGGCCTGCCTCCAGGTCCGTCAGTGGCAGGCGAGTGCGCCCAACCTGTATTGTTCGGTCAACCTGTCTGGTCTGCAGTTACAGGAGCCAGACTTTGTCGAGCGTTTGCGGCAGATCCTGCAAAAGACCGCAATGCCCGCCCGGAAACTGGTGCTGGAAATTACCGAGAGCCTGCTGATCGATCAGGCGGGCAGCACACTGGCCAGTTTGCGCGAGCTGGCTGCCATGGGCGTCAAGATTGCCCTGGATGATTTTGGTACGGGCTACTGTTCCCTGGGTTATCTCAACCGCTTTCCGCTGCACGTGATCAAGCTCGATCGCAGCTTTCTTAACGAAGTCCACAGCAATCCAAAGCAGCAGAGTCTGTGCCGGGCCATTATCGGTCTGAGTCGCAGTCTGGGGCTCAAGGTAGTGGCCGAGGGTATTGAGCGACAGGATCAGATTGAGCTGCTGCTGGGCGAGGGGTGCTGTCTTGGGCAAGGATTTCTGCTCGGACGGCCCATGTCCGGAAAAGCACTGGAGCAGTTGCTGCAGGGATGCCTAGGGGCTGAATAACAATAAACTGCACTCGAGAGACAGCATGAAAATCAACTTGCCGATTACTGATCGTGAAGTGCTGTTGCAGGAAGGGGACAACCTTCTGACCACCACGGATCTGAAAGGCGCTATTACGTATGCCAACCCAACCTTTGTTCATATCAGCGGATATGCCGCCGAGGAATTGATAGGCAAGAACCACAATATCATTCGCCATCCGCATATGCCGCCCGAGGCGTTCCGGCAGATGTGGGAAACCTTGAAGCGCGGAAGCAGTTGGATGGGGCTGGTGAAGAACCGCAGTAAGTCGGGTGATTGCTACTGGGTCAGCGCCTACGTTACCCCGGTCCACGAGAATGGTCAGGTGGTGGAGTATCAGTCGGTACGTACGCGGCCGACACGCCAACAGGTTGCGGCGGCGGAGGATTGCTACGCCGCCCTGCAGGCCGGCAAAGCGCCCAGGGCCATGCGTCTGCCGGTGCTGGGTCTGTTCGGTCGGCTGGCGTTGGGCGGTGCCGGACTGCTGGGCGGAGCCGGGCTGGCGGCGCTGGCGCTGGGGCTGGCCTCTGCCGGTCTGCTGGCTATGCTGGGCCTGGTCTACCTGCTGCTGTTGGCGGGTCTGTGGCAACAGCTTGGACCGTTGCGGGCGCTGGTCCAGCGTGCCCGTCAGGTGGGCGACAATCCGCTCAGTCAGTGGCTTTACAGTGGTCGCCGGGATGAGTTCGGGCAGCTGGAGTTTGCCTTCACGATGCAGGAGGCTGAGGCTGCAGCGCTGGTCGGGCGTATCAGTGATGCGGCCCGGCGATTGGCCGAACAGAGCTGCGAGATGGTCGAGGCGGTGCGTCAGTGCAATCAGGTCAATCGCTGTCAGCAGGATGAAACCGATCAGGTGGCCGCCGCCGTTGAGCAAATGGCCACCAGCGTTCAGGAGGTGGCGCACAGCGCCCAGCAGGCTGCCAATGATGCCGAGGGGGTAGAGCGGGCCACCAGTGACGGGCATCGGGTGGTCGAGCAGACCGGCCAGCAAATGCAGCAGCTGACGGTCGCGATCGGAGAGGCCAGTGAACGCCTGCAACGGCTGGCCGCGCAGAGTGAGCGGATCAGCGAAGTGGTCGGGGTGATCAATGCGATTGCCGAACAGACCAATCTGCTGGCGCTCAATGCTGCCATCGAGGCGGCGCGGGCCGGTGAGCTGGGACGCGGCTTTGCCGTGGTTGCCGATGAGGTACGGGCATTGGCCGGGCGCACCCAGCAGTCGACCGCCAGCATTCGCGAGTCAGTCGAAACGCTTCAGCAGGGCAGTCGCGAAGCGGTCAGCGCCATGCAGGCCAGTTTGGTTCAGGTCGACCAATGTGTTGAGGGGGTGACCGAGGCAACCCGGGCGCTGGATGGCATCGAGCGGCGCATTGCTAGTATTAGTCAGGCCAGCGTACAGATTGCCGCGGCGGTTGAGCAGCAGAGTCAGGTCAGCGAGCAGATCAGTTGCAGTCTGCAGCGGATTCGCCAGAGTAGCGAGCAGAGTGCTGAGGCGATGCAGCGTAACGATGCCCATGCCGGGCAGTTGGCCGAGTTGGTTTTGCGTCTGGAGTTGTTGGCCAGCGAGTTCTGGCTTGCTCACCGAGGTTCGTCAGAAGTCGCCCCACAGATGCTGACAAACGCTCAGGGCAACCACCGGAGCGGTCTCTGTGCGCAAAACCCTTGGACCAAAGCTGGCCGCAATGAAGCCACGGGTTTCGGCCTGGGTAATTTCGCCGCTACTGAGCCCGCCTTCAGGGCCGATCAGTAGCGCCAGGCTTGCCGGTTTATCCAGGCTGGTCAGGCTCTGCTCGGTACGATGATGCAGAACCAGCTTGAGCTCGGCGGCAAGCCCGTCGAGCCAGGCCTCCAGCGGCTGCGGGGCGTGTACCACCGGAACCCGGCTGCGTCCGCACTGCTCACAGGCGCTGATTGCCACCTGTTGCCAGTGGCTCTGGCGCTTGTCGGCGCGTTCACCCTGCAGCTTGACCTCGCAACGCTCGCTGAGTAGCGGAGTGATTTCGTTGACGCCCAGTTCGACCGCTTTCTGTATCGCCCAGTCCATGCGCTCGCCGCGTGACATTGCCTGGCCCAGGTGGGTATGCAGCGGCGACTCGGGCTGGCCGTCCAGCGGCTTGTCCAGGCGCAGGCAAACCTGGCGCTTGCCTGCTTCCAACACCGTGCCTGGCCACTCTTGGCCGCTGCCATCGAACAATTGCACTGGCGCTCCCGCCCCTAGACGCAGCACCCGGCTGATGTAGTGGGCCAGGTCGCCGTCGAGCGTTAGTTCGCCGCTGGCCAGCGGCTGGTTGCAGTAGAAGCGCGAGACCCGCACGGCTCAGTCCCGGGTCGCCAGTTGAATACCTTCCCAGGCGACACTGGCCAGATGGTCAATCTGTTCCGGAGTGATCACGTAGGGCGGCATGAAATACACTACGCTGCCGAGCGGGCGCAGCAGCGCTTGGTGCTTCAGCGCATGCTGGTAGACCCGGATGCCGCGGCGCTCCTGCCAGGGGTAGGCTTCACGGCTGGTCTTGTCCTTGACCATCTCGACTGCCAGGACCATACCGGTCTGGCGCACTTCGGCGACGTGCGGGTGCTCGGCGAAGTGCGCGGTGGCTTTGGTCATATGTGCGGCGAGCGCGCGGTTGGCCTCGATCACGTTGTTCTGTTCGAACAGTTCCAGGGTGGCCAGTGCGGCAGCACAAGCCAGCGGGTTGCCGGTATAACTGTGCGAGTGCAGGAATGCGCGCAGGGTTTCGTAGTCGTCGTAGAAGGCCTGGTAGATGCGGTCGTTGGTCAGGCATACGGCCATCGGCAGGTAGCCGCCGGTCAGCGCCTTGGACAGGCACAGAAAGTCCGGAGCAATGCCGGCCTGCTCGCAGGCGAACAGTGAGCCGGTGCGACCGAAGCCGACCGCAATCTCGTCGTGGATCAGGTGTACGCCATAACGATCGCAGGCTTCACGCAGCAGTTTCAGGTAGACCGGGTGATACATGCGCATGCCACCGGCGCACTGGATCAGCGGCTCGACGATCACTGCTGCGACTTCTTCATGGTGCTCGGCCAGGGTCTGCTCCATATGCGCGAACATGGCGCGGCTGTGGTCTTCCCAGCTTTGCCCTGACTCGCGGAAATAGCAGTCCGGCGAGGGGACGGTAATCACATCCATCAGCAGTGGCTGGTAGGTTTCCTTGTACAGCCCGACATCGCCGACCGCCAATGCCGCCAGGGTCTCGCCGTGGTAGCTGTTGCTCAGGGTGATGAAGCGCTTTTTCTGCGGTTTGCCGCTGTTGAGCCAATAATGGAAGCTCATTTTCAGCGCCACTTCGATGCATGAGGAGCCGTTGTCGGCGTAGAAGCAGCGAGTCAGCGGCGCGGGGGTCATGGCTACCAGCTTTTCCGATAACTCGATTACCGGGGTATGGCTGAAGCCAGCCAGGATCACGTGTTCGAGCTGATCGAGCTGATCCTTGACCTTCTGATTGATATAAGGGTTGGCGTGGCCGAAGATGTTGACCCACCAGGAGCTGACCGCATCGATGTAGCGGTTACCCTCGAAGTCATGCAGCCACACCCCGTCGCCGCGCTGGATCGGGATGATCGGCATGTGTTCATGGTCTTTCATCTGGGTGCAGGGATGCCACAGTACCGACAGGTCACGCTGCATCCACTGGTTGTTCAGGCCCATGTTCACCTCGCAGGCAGGAAAATGTCCGGCGATTGTACCTGAGGCCATGGGCCGCCGTCAGGCGGCCCCATCAATGACAGCCCGATCTCAGCGGGTACCGTAGACCACCATGGTCTTGCCTTTGACCTCGATCAGGCCCTGATCCTCCAGGCCCTTGAGTACCCGCCCGACCATTTCCCGTGAACAGCCGACAATGCGACCGATTTCCTGGCGGGTGATCTTGATCTGCATGCCGTCGGGATGGGTCATGGCGTCAGGCTGTTTGCACAGGTCCAGCAGGGTGCGGGCAACCCGCCCAGTGACGTCGAGAAAGGCCAGGTCGCCGACCTTGCGAGTGGTGTTGCGCAGCCGCTCAGCCATCTGCCGGCCTACCGAGTACAGTAGTTCCGGATCGTGCTGGGTAATTTCCCGGAATTTGCTGTAACCGATTTCTGCGACTTCGCACTCGGTCTTGGTGCGCACCCAGGCACTGCGGTCCTGCTGGCTTTGCTCCAGATCGAACAGCCCCATTTCCCCGAAGAAGTCACCCTGGTTGAGGTAGGCAATGATCATTTCGCGGCCCTGATCATCTTCGATCAGGATCGTGACTGAGCCCTTGACGATATAGAACAGGCTGTCAGAACTGTCTCCGGCATGGATGATGGTGCTGCGGGCGGCGAAGCGACGGCGGTGGCAGTGGGTCAGGAATGCATCGAGATTTTTTATTTTAGGGGTCAAGGTGATAGGAACCATTAGCTATATCCTGGCCGATTCTTGTGTCGGGTATGTTGTGATGGCAGAGTGGTATTAAAAGCCTCGTGCTGAGACCAATCGCGATTATGTCCAGTTTTGCCGGTGATGGCCAGTATGCCATGGTGGGGTCGACGACTGTGGTATTCTGCGCAACCTCGAACAATGGGTGTCTGGCGGGAGAAATACGATGAAAGCGCATATCAAATGGGTTGACGGAGCCATGTTCCTTGGTGAGTCCGGCAGTGGTCATACCGTGGTCATGGACGGGCCGGAAGAAGCCGGTGGCCGCAACATGGGCGTTCGTCCGATGGAGACCGTGCTGATCGGTCTGGGCGGTTGCGCCAGTTACGATGTGGTCAGCATCCTGAAAAAGTCCCGCCAGGACATTCGCGATGTGCATGCCCTGCTCGACGCCGAGCGTGCCGATAGTGAACCCAAGGTGTTCACCCGTATTCACGTGCATTTCGTGGTTCGTGGCAAGGGGCTCAAGGAAGCCCATGTCAAGCGTGCGGTCGAGTTGTCGGCGGAAAAGTACTGCTCGGCTTCGATCATGCTCGGGCGTGGCGGCGTCGAGATCAGCCACGACTACGAAATCGTCGAGGTCGACTGAGCGCACCTACCGGACTCAGGTCCGGTAGGTGGCCTTGGTCATGACTTTGGACAGCAGTACCATGGCCGCCTTGACCGGAGGCGGGAACACGACCCCTCCGGCATCCAGGGCTTGATTGCCGTGCTCAATTTCGTCTTCGCGCATTTGTTCGAGGATCGCCCGCGACTTGATGTCTTCTTCCGGCAACTGGGCCAGGTGATCGTCCAGATGACGCTCAACCAGTTGCTCAGTGGCGGCGACAAAGCCGAGGCTGACCCGGTCACTGATCAATCCGGCAGCCGCGCCAATACCGAATGACAGTCCGTAGAACAGTGGGTTGAAGACGCTGGGCTGACTGTTGAGTTCGCGCAGGCGCTGCTCGCACCAGGCCAGGTGGTCGATTTCCTCGGCCGCAGCATGCTCCATCTTTTCCCGAACATCTGGCAATTTGGCCGTCAACGCCTGGCCCTGATAGAGCGCCTGAGCACAGACCTCGCCGGTGTGATTGATGCGCATCAGGCCGGCGATATGGCGGCGCTCTTCATCATCCATGGGTACATTGGCCAGTTGGGCGGCGGGCGATGGCCGCTGAGCTTGGGCAGCACCGGGAACCAGGGTGCGCAGGGACTGATCGGCCTGGGTCAGCAGGCGGTCGAGCAAACTGTAATGGCGGCTGTTCATGGAGTACTCCTGAAAATGCCCGGTCAGTATACCTGCAGCCGGGCCATTCGGGGGTTGAGGAACCTCTGAAAAACTACCTGCGTTGGCAATACGGCGTTAAAAACAGCCTCAAAATGCTCATTTACACCACGTAA
>ERZ869909.140-NODE-140-length-107860-cov-12.376581_pt1 | contig 107860 bp, 88 predicted proteins | sample MGYA00520892_ERZ869909 | MGnify/ENA primary metagenome ERZ869909 (study PRJEB32215, sample SAMEA104723947) | bioreactor metagenome | biome: bioreactor; feature: anaerobic bioreactor; material: water | place: China | collected 2015-03-12 ... | reverse complement strand
TCCCCACGGGGATTCGAACCCCGGTTACCGCCGTGAAAGGGCGATGTCCTAGGCCTCTAGACGATGGGGACCTAGTCTTTCGTTTGGTGGAGGTAAGCGGGATCGAACCGCTGACCTCTTGCATGCCATGCAAGCGCTCTCCCAGCTGAGCTATACCCCCGTTGGCGAAAGAGCGCGCATTATAGGACCCCTCCGGAAAACTGTAAAGTACAATCTTCAAAAAAGTTCACATGAAACGAGTCGCCTCTTCGAGGTCGTGATGCACCACCGCGTTCTGCAGAGCATTCACGAACTTGAGCCACACTGGATCCGCCTCCTTCACCTTGAACACCGAGGTCCGTGGATCATTGTGAGACCGCCGGAGCATGGCGACGTCCAGGCACGCTCGATCTTCGTGCCCCAGTTCCACGAACACTCGCCCCTCCACCCCTTCCGGGAGGGGTTGGCGCGAACGCGCCCTGAGCCCCGACTGAGAGCACTCGATGACCTTTACCGGCAGCAGGCGCTTGCGTTGCCCCGCCTCGACCAGAATCCGGGCAGGGCACAGCACCGAAAACCGTTCGTGCCGCCGCATCATCCTGTTCCCCGCCGCGAGCTCAGGCGGAATCCAGGGCAGCACCCGCTGGTAACTCGGCAGATCGTATATCGCATGCAATTGCACACGGGTCCGTTGATCCAGGTTTCTGAACACATCGGTGCGGAAATTGAAGAAGTAATCCAGCAGTTCCGGAGTCATCACCGGATCGTTGGTGGTGAAGTACCTGCGTTTGGGCAGGACGATGTTGGGCAGTTCCACCTGCGTGAAGTACCGGTACAAATTCTTGTCGGGTGGCTTGCCATCGTAATGCGACCGCAGCAGCGGCAGGGCACGTTTGAGGTCGAGGTGAGCGCCAACGGCGGGCGCACCGTTGACGAACCCGTAGTGCTCGACCGGCTTGTGCTGCAGCCGGCGAAAGAACAACAGGGACTCATACATCGCAATGTGCCGGGGATTGACCGCGATCAGCAGGTGGCGGGTATCAAAGCACCGCGTTGCATACTCGTACATGAACTTCATCATCGGGAACAGGATGCGCCCTCCTGTCGAGCGGTACCTGCGATGCACCGCGAGCGCGGAGACCTCGGCCATGTTTCCACCCCGGCAGCGAATGACATCGAGATCGAAGATTTTCTGCATCGGAAACCCGATGCCGCTGTCCCGAATCAGGGACAGCGTTCCGACCACCCTTCCACCGTATGTCGCCATCAACGTCGACGTCGTGGGAAGCGCATGATAAAGGGTTACGCGCATGCCCGAGGCAACGGGCTGCATGAATCCGGCTTCGACGTAGGCATCATGCAGAAGGGAGAAACAGGCCTCGAGCTCCTCTCGCGACTCGGCGAGCTTGAGCACCAGTTCCGGACCGGGGTGATCATCGCAAGAGATCATGTTGCGATAAACCCGGTGGCGCGTACGACGCGGCAACGCTGCACCTGCGGCGCGCGCCAGATTGCGTAATACGGATCGCATCACGCGTCTGAATGGCGGCCCTCTCATGCCTGGCCCTCCCCTGTCGGAGTCAGATCACCTTACCCGGATTCATGATGTTCTGCGGATCGAGACCCGACTTGACGAGGCGCATCAGATCGAGCTCGACCGGGTTCTTGTAGCGTGTGACTTCCTCGCGCTTGAGCTGCCCCAGGCCATGTTCCGCCGAGATCGTGCCGCCAAGTTCGTCGACCAGATCATGTACCACCCGGTTGATCTCGGGCGTCAACCCGAGAAAGCGCGCATTGTCCAACGAATCCGGTTTGGACAAGTTGTAGTGTAGATTACCGTCACCGATATGTCCGAAAACAACGATGCGTACGTCCGGCCAGCGGGCGTACAGGGCGGCTTCTGCGCGGCGCAGGAACTCAGCGATGCGACTGACCGGCACGGCGATATCGTGCTTGATGCTGAATCCCTCGATGCGTTGCGCTTCGGAAATGTTTTCTCGCAATGCCCACAATGCCCCGGCCTGAGCGAGGCTCGCGGCGACCACCGCATCCTCGGCCAGGCCGCGGTCGAAGGCCGCGCCAAGTTCTCGCTCGAGCAGCGCATCGAGTCCATTTCCGACCGCGGCATCGGTCAGTTCCACCAGTACCGACCACGGCCCGATGGGGTAAAGCGGCGCGCGCATGTCAGGGATATGTTCGAGAACCAGCCCCAGCGCCTCGGCACCGACGATCTCGAAGGCAGTCACCCGATCACCACATCGGTCCTGGAGATGTCCGAGCAACCTTACCGCGGCTTCCGGATCAGCTACCTTCACCCAGGCGGTGACGCGCGCGCGGGGCGCCGGATACAGCTTGAGAACGGCGGCGGTAATGACGCCGAGGGTTCCTTCGGCACCAATGAACAGATGCTTCAGATCATAGCCGGTGTTGTCCTTGCGCAGCCCGCGCAGCCCATCCCAGATGCGACCATCCGGGAGTACGACTTCCAGGCCAAGCGTAAGATCGCGCATGTTACCGTAGCGCAGAACCTGCACGCCCCCGGCATTGGTCGACAGGTTACCGCCGATCTCGCAGCTGCCTTCTGAGGCAAGCGACAGCGGAAACAGACGCCCCACATCTCGCGCGGCCGCCTGTATGGATGCCAGCGTGCAGCCGGCTTCGGCAACCAGCGTGTTGTTGGCGGTATCAACCGCGCGTATGCGATTGAGCCGTGACAGGTTGAGCACTACCGAACGCGCGCCCGGTAACGGAGTCGCGCCACCACACAGGCCGGTATTGCCGCCCTGCGGCACCACCGCAACCCCATGCCCGGCGCACAGTCCGACAACGGACGCCACCTCTTCCGTCGTACCGGGATGCACCACCGCAAGCGCATCGCCAGAATAGCGCCCGCGCCAGTCGGTAAGGAACGGCGCCATGTCCTGGGCACTGCAGGCAACGCGTTCAGCACCGACAACCGCGATCAAGCGGGCAAGCAGCGCAGGGTCATGCAGTTCGCTCACTGCGGACGCTCCAGCACGTTGTCGAGTACGGCATGAATGCGCTCTACCGCCGCCTCGCCTTCGGCAATGGCCTCGGTCGCACGATCAAAGTCCATCATGTTCAGATGGGCGACTCGCGGCGAGATCAGGATATCGGCCGGCTCCCCGGCAAGACGGCTGCGCGCGATTCGCATCTGCATGATATTGATGCTCGAGGCGATGACATCGGCCAGCGACGGCACGCGCGCCGCCCCCCCGTGCTCGGCGTCCCCGGCCGCGTTGAATCCGATCGTGTTGAGGAGCTTGTACGCCCAGTGATCCTCGCCGACCAGGGCCGGCTTGTGTTCGCGGCGACGCTCGTGACCAATCATGCCCGAACCCAGCTCGACCGCGATGACGATCTCGGCACCCAGCGCACGGCACAGTGACACCGGCACCGGATTGACCAAGCCACCGTCGACGAGCACCCGGCCATGGCGCAGCACCGGCGAGAAGAGGCCGGGAAGTGCAATCGAAGCCTGAACCGCATCCGCCAATGCCCCCTCGCGCAACCATACTTCGCGACCACTGGACAGCTCGGTCGCGACACAGGCAAACGGGGTCGTCAACTCCGTAAAATCGCGCTCGAAGAAATGCTGGGCACAATGCTGCACGACCCGGTCACCCCGAATCAGCCCACCCTTGAAGGAGATGTCGAGCATGGTCAGCACATCCTGCCAGTCCAGCGACTCGACCCACTCGGCCAGGGCATCGAGCTTGTCCGACACCAGCGCCGCACCGACCAAAGCGCCGATCGAGCAGCCGCAGACCACGTCGGCGCGCACACCTCGGCGGGCCAACGCACGAATCGCGCCGATATGGGACCACCCCCGCGCGGCGCCGCTACCCAGTGCCAGTCCGATGACTGGACGGCCGTCGCGACGCTGTATCGGCGGTGAGTCGTACATCTGGGCGACTCCTATTCAAGTGCCTCGGCGTACAGATCATGTACATCACAGTCGGTGATGCGCACCCGCGCGAACTCACCCGGTTGCAGGTGCTCGCCGTTGGGAATGATGACGAGTCCGTCGATCTCCGGCGCGTCGGCACAGGAGCGTGCGAGCGCACCTTCTTCGTCGACCTCTTCGACCAGCACCGTCGTCTCGCGATCGATCCAGCGTTCGAGCCGCTCGGTCGAGATGTCTTCCTGGAACTGCATCAGACGCATGCGACGCTCTTCACGCACATCGTCGGGCACCGGATCGTCGAGTTCGTTGGCCGCCGCGCCTTCGACCGGAGAATAGGCAAACGCCCCGACGCGGTCCAGCCGTGCCTGATCGAGAAAACGCAGCAGTTCATCGAAGTCCTGCTCGGTCTCCCCCGGGAAACCGGTGATGAAGGTCGAGCGAATCGTCAGATCAGGGCAGATATCACGCCATTTGCGCACGCGTTCGAGCACGTTCTCGGAACTCGCCGGGCGCTTCATCGCTTTCAGAATGCGCGGGCTGGCATGCTGGAACGGAACGTCCAGATAGGGCAGGATAAGGCCTTCGGCCATCAGCGGAATCAACTCGTCGACGCTCGGATACGGATAGACGTAATGCAACCGGATCCACACGCCCAGTTCGCCGAGCGCCTTTGCCAGTTCGAGCAGACGGGTCTTGACCGGTCGCCCGTTCCAGAAGCCGGTGCGGTACCTGACATCGACACCATAGGCGCTGGTGTCCTGCGAGACTACCAGGATCTCGCGCACACCGGACGCAACCAGCGCCTCGGCTTCCTTCATGATCTCGTGAATCGGGCGGCTGACCAGATCGCCACGCATAGACGGAATGATGCAGAAGGTGCAGCGGTGATTACAGCCTTCCGAAATCTTCAGGTAGGCGTAGTGGCGCGGCGTCAGCCGCACTCCCTGCGGTGGCACGAGATCAACGAATGGATCGTGCGGTTTCGGCAGGTGGCGATGCACGGCCTGCATGACTTCTTCCGTCGCATGCGGGCCAGTCACGGCGAGCACCCGGGGGTGCGCATTCATTACGACATCGTCGCGGGCGCCGAGACAGCCGGTTACGATGACCTTGCCGTTCTCGGCGAGCGCCTCACCGATCGCTTCGAGCGACTCGTCCACTGCCGCGTCGATGAAACCACAGGTATTGACGACGACCAGGTCGGCATCGTCATAGGCGTTGGAGATGTCGTAGCCCTCGGCGCGCAGCCGTGTCAGGATCTGCTCGGAATCGACCGTAGCCTTCGGGCAGCCGAGGGAAACGAAGCCGACGCGGGGAACCGCTTGCGTGTGTTGCTGATTCATGTTGCCTTGTAGAAAAAGTGGGCCACCAAGCGCCCCATGGCCGGTTCACGATCAGAGGCGAAGGAGCGGCCTCCGACCCGACCGACTGCCTAGGTTCCGGACTTGCCCCGTGCGCCGGCCTTGGGCGCCGCCGCGACCTCATCCCGGTCCCCGTCCCTGGTGCGCTGATCAGACTCGCCACGCGCAGCTCCCGCACCACCTTCCTGGGGATAGTTGGGAAACGGGAAACCGGAGAACATGTTGCGCGTCTGGCTTTCGATCTGCTCTTGCATCTGGTCGAACATCTTCTTGCTCTGTTCGACATAGGCCCCCATCACGCTCTGCAGCGCTGGCCCCTGGAAGTTGAGGAACTGCGCCCAGAGATCCTGGTTGATCGGGCTGTTCTCACCGTAGATCGAACGCGTCTGGTCCTGGAGCTTGGCCTGCATTTCGGTGAAGGCCTTGATGTTGTTCTCCAGGTACTTGCCCATCATGCCCTGGGTGGCGTTGCCGTAGAAGCGGATCATGTGCGACAGCAGGTCGCTGGTGAACATCGGCGCGCCACCGGCTTCCTCTTCGAGAATGATCTGCAACAAGATGCTCCGGGTCAAGTCTTCCCCGCTCTTCGCATCGACGACCTGGAACTCCTCCCGTTCGAGCACCAACTCCTTGACGTCGGCAAGGGTGATGTACGAACTGGTACGGGTGTCGTACAAACGGCGGTTCGGGTACTTCTTGATCAGTCTGACCTTGCTCTCGGGCATACGTTGATTCTCCTCCGCGGCAATTTTCCGCATTGCACGGTTTGATTATAACGCGCCAAAAACAAAAAACCCCGCGAAAAAGCGGGGTTGGGGCATACAGGCGCGGATCGCGCATGCTGCGTCAGCACATGTGCAGACCACCATTGATGTTGATCGTCGCACCGGTAATGTATCCGGCCAGTTCCGACGACAGGTAGGCGCACAGCGCACCGATCTCTTCGGGCTTGCCGAGACGCTTCATCGGCACGGTGTCGATGATGCCCTGACGGATATCTTCACGGATGGCCATCACCATGTCGGTACCGATATAACCGGGTGCGATCGCATTGACGGTAACACCCTTGGTCGCCAGTTCGGCGGCGAGCGCCTTGGTGAAACCAAGAACGCCGGCCTTCGCGGTCGAGTAGTTGGTCTGCCCGGCCTGCCCCTTGACGCCATTGACGGAGGAGATGTTGATGATCCGCCCCCAGCCACGCTCGGCCATCTTCGCCGAAATGTGATGGGTGACGTTGAACAGACTGTTGAGATTGGTGTTGATCACCGCATCCCACTGCGCCTTTTCCATCTTCGGGAAGAACTTGTCGCGGGTGATGCCGGCATTGTTGATCAGAATGTCGACAGGACCAACCTCGACCTCGATGCGCGCCACCATGTCACGGCAGGACTCGTAATCCGACACGTCACCTTCGGCGGGAACGAACTCGAAGCCCGCAGCCTTCTGCGCAGCCAGCCATTCATCCTTCTGAGGGAAACCCGGCAGGCAGTTCGCAACCACCGTGATGCCGTCCTTGGCCAGCGATTGACAGATGGCGGTGCCCAGACCACCCATTGCGCCGGTTACGAGAGCGACTTTCTTGGACATGTTTCAATCCTTAAGCAACTGATTTGAAATCGGTTGACGCTGCAACGCAAAAGCGAGGATCGCGCCGACCCATCGAGCCTGAGGACAACCCGCAAGCTGCCCAGCGTTGGCAATTATACGTCCGTTTGAATCCGTTTGCTGCGATGCAATAGATGCAACGCAAAAAAAAGCGTCCGCAAAGGACGCTTTTCACACTTTTTATCAACAAACGAAGTTCAGAACATGTGCTGACCGCCGTTGATCGAGATATTGGCACCCGTAACGAACGCCGCCTCTTCGGAGGCCAGATAGGCGACCAGACCGGCAATCTCCTCGGGCTTGCCCAGACGCGACACCGGAATCTGCGGGAGAATCTTGGAGTCGAGGATCTCTTGCGGAATCGCGGTCACCATCTTGGTGCCGATATAACCCGGAGAGATCGTATTCACCGTCACGCCGTTGCGCGCAACCTCGAGGGCCAGCGCCTTGGTGAAGCCGTGCATGCCGGCCTTCGCCGCGGAGTAGTTGGTCTGTCCGAAGGCGCCCTTCTGACCATTGACCGAGGACACGTTGATCACCCGCCCCCACTTGCGCTCGACCATGCCGTCCATGACCTGCTTGGTCATGTTGAACACGCTGTCGAGGTTGGTCTTGATCACCGCGTCCCAGTCCTCCTTGCCCATCTTTCTGAAGGTCATGTCCCGCGTGATGCCGGCATTGTTTACCAGCACGTCGACCGGACCCACCTCTTTCTCGACCAGCTCCACGCAGGCCTTGCACGACTCGAAGTCCGCTACATCACACGGAAACGCGCGAAAGCCGTAACCCATGTTCTGCATGTTCTTCAACCATTCCTCCGCCTTGCTGTTGCCCGGCGAATGCGTGGTGACGACCTTGTAGCCCAGTGCCGCGAGCTTGATGCAGACCGCCTCACCGAGACCACCCATGCCACCGGTAACGAGTGCAACTCTTGTCATTGTAAACCTCCTCTCCCGTTTCATCTCTCGAAGGGCATGTCATCCGACGCCACGGCAACGCCCCCCGTATCCGCTGCCGCAACAAAAAAAACGACGCCAATCCGCTCCGTCTTCAGGCACGCTCCTTGACGTAGCGCCCGGGCGCGGGTTCGATCGGCTTGTACCGCGCATTGCCCGCTCGTGCCCTGGCACGTACCTGCTTGCCGGCATGCTGGCGCAACCATTCAATCCAGTGCAGCCACCAGCTACCCTTGTGCTCTTCGGCCGATTCGAGCCAGTCGTCCGGATCAGCCACGGTGGAGGCACTGGTCCAGTAGCTGCGCCGGTTCTTCGACGCGGGATTGATCGCTCCCGCGATGTGACCACTGGCGCCCAGTACGAAGGTCGTGTCACCACCGACCAGCGGACGCGCGTGATAAGCGCTCTGCCACGGCACGATGTGATCCTCGCGCGCCGCCATCATGTAGGTCGGGACGGCGATCTTGCGCAAATCCACCTTGACCCCAAGCATCTTCAGCCTGCCCGGAACGCGCAGGTTGTTCTCGAGATACATGTTACGCAGGTACCAGGTGAGGAACGGACCGGGCAGATTGGTCGGGTCCGAATTCCAGAACAGCAGGTCGAACGCCTGAGGTTTGCCGCCCTTGAGGTAATTGCCGACGACGTACTGCCAGATCAGGTCATTGGAGCGCAGCGCCGAGAACACATTGGCAAGCTCCTGTCCCTTGAGAAGACCACCCTTGCCGATGGCCGCCTCGCGCGCCGCAACGCTCGTTTCGTCGACCAGACAACCAAGTTCCCCGGCTTCGGCAAAGTCGAGCAAGGTGGTCATCAAGGTCATGCTGGCCACGGGATCTTCACCCCGGCCACGTGCCACCGCGAGCGCAGAGGCAAGAATCGTCCCCCCGACGCAGAAACCCAGTACATTTGGCTTGGCTACCCGGGTGACCGCGCGCACTACGTCGAGCGCCGCCAGCGGCCCCCGCTCCAGATAGTCATCCCAGGTGCACTGAGACTCGGCCGCGCCCGGGTTCTTCCATGACACCAGAAACACCGTGAAGCCCTGCTCGACGATGAACCGCACCAGCGAATTCTCCGGCTGCAGGTCCATGATGTAGAACTTGTTGATGCACGGTGGCACGATGAGCAGCGGCGCCTGGGCGACCTTGTCGGTCAGCGGCGCGTACTGGATCAACTGCATCAAGTCGTTTTCGAAGATCACCGACCCCGGGGTGATCGCGAGATTGCGACCCACCTCGAAGGCGGAATCGTCCGTCATCGAGATCCGCCCCTTCTCGAGATCGGCGAGCAGATTCTGAATGCCCTGGGTGATGCTCTCCCCGCGACTTTCCACCGCCTTGCGGATGAACTCCGGATTGGTCGCAGCGAAGTTCGACGGCGCCAGCGCATCGACGTACTGACGGGTCAGAAACCGGATGCGTGCCTTGGCACGTCCGTCGGACAACGGGATCGACTCCGATACCCGGTTCAGGAAATCGGCATTGAGCAGATAGGCCTGGCGCACGTAATCGTACATCGGGCTCTCGCTCCATTCAGGCGCATTGAAGCGGCGATCTCCGGGTTCGGGGGCGGCCACCGGCTCGCCGGATTCACCCGGTTTGCGCTGCAACATCGACGACCACAGCTGCGCGTGACGCTCGGCGAAATCCTTTTGCAACCGGGCGAACTCCTCGGCCTCAGGCATCGGCACCTGATTCAGCGGCGTTCCATGCGTGTCCTGAATGACCGCATGCTGGCGTGCGAGCGCACCAAAAAAGCCCTGCGCCATCGTCTGGCCAAACTGCAGCATACCCGCCATTGCCGCATTGAAATTCTTGTCTTTCGGATCGGACATCGGCCCTCCAGTGGCATCAGGCGCGGCCCGTCCGTACGGCCGCGACGCAAGGATTTTCTACGAAGTTTTTACCCGGCGCACCGGGATCGGTAAAATGCAAGCCCATGTACCTTATCGCAATCGCGTGGATTTACGTAGTCCTGCTTGTCTCGATCGCCAACACCTCGGTCATCGGTGGTGTGCTGACCTTCGTATTCGCCGGCCTCGGTCCACTTTCGCTGTTCCTCTGGATCTTCGGAACTCCGGCGCGCCGCCGTGCCGCCGCGCGACGTGCCGTGGAGCCCGATGTTCCCTCTAACGATAAGAGCGAATCGGGTTCGGATCAATAGCCGGAGCGGGTTGCCTTGGCCTCCAGCCAGACCAGAGCCGCCATGCGTCCGGTCGCACCATCTCTTCGATACGAAAAAAAACGCGAGGGATCGGCATGCGTGCACCACTGCCCGCCGAACACCCGCTCCACCCCGGCGCACTCTAGACGCCGACGCGCCAGCGCAAACAGGTCGGCCATCCACTTGGCGTCATTCCGACTGGCGACAAATGCCTCCGCGGCGGCCGGATCGGCGTCGATAAAACGATCCCGAACCTCCCCGCCGACCTCGAACGCTGTCGGACCGATTGCCGGTCCGAGCACTGCGCGAATCCCGCGCGGCTCGACCGCCATGGCCACGACTGCGGTTTCGAGCACACCCTCGGCCAACCCACGCCAACCGGCATGAACCGCGGCGACGACCGTACCGGCATCGTCACACAGCAGCACTGGCAGACAGTCCGCGGTCATCACCCCGCACACCACGCCGGCACGGCGACTCAAGACCCCATCGGCGGGTGGAGGCGCCTCCACGAAAGCGGCCTCGTCAAGGTCGGCGTCCAGCACCCGGTTTCCATGCACCTGCTCCAGCCATCGCGGCTCCGCGGGCAGGCAACGCCGCAGCACACCACGGTTGCGATGCACCACGGCGGGATCGTCTCCGACGTGCAAGCCCAGATTCAGACTTGCGTAGACGCCCTGGCTGAAACCGCCGCCGCGCGTCGTGAACAGGGCATGCACACCCGGCGGAGCCTCCCATTGCGGGATGATGCAGTTGGTCGCCAGCCATCCGGCATGGTCGTCACGCATGCCTTCCCCCCCGCGACGGAGCCTCCGCGTCACCGCGCAACGCCTCGAGTAATGCTGCAAAGTCCTCCGGCAAGGAGCTTTCCCACTGCATCCATTCGCCACAGACAGGATGCTCCAGCCCCAGCCGGAACGCGTGCAGGGCCTGACGGGGAAAGGCATCCAGCAGGGGATGACCGATTCTCGCCGCGCCATACAGCGCGTCACCGACCAGCGGATGGCCGAGGTGTGCCATATGCACGCGGATCTGGTGGGTACGGCCGGTCTCGAGACGGCACTCGACCAGCGTGGCGCGGTCGAAGCGTTCGCGCACCTGATAGCGGGTCAGGGCATGACGACCGCTCGCCACCACGGCCATACGCGTGCGACTGACGGGGTGGCGCCCGATCGGTGCATCCACTTCGCCAGGCGCCAGCACCTCTCCGCGCACCAGCGCGAGATAATGACGGCGTACCGAGCGCGCCTGCAACTGGCGAACCAGGTGGGTCTGCGCCTCCAGGGTTCGCGCCACGACCATCAATCCGCTGGTGTCCTTGTCGAGACGGTGCACGATGCCCGCGCGCGGCACCTCAGCAAGCTCGGGCGCATGATGCAGCAGAGCGTTGAGCAGGGTTCCGCTCCAGTTCCCACTCCCGGGGTGGACGACGAGCCCCACGGGCTTGTCCACCACCAGGATGGCATCGTCCTCATGCACGATTCGCAGTGGAATGTCTTCGGCCTGTTCGGCGAGCGACTCGGGCGTGGGCGGCTCGCACACCTCCAGCAACTCGCCACCACTCACCTTGTGCTTTGGCGCGACTTCGCGCCCGTCCAGAGTCGCCAGCCCGGCCTTCAGCCATCCCTGCAGTCGACTGCGGGAGTGGCTGGGAAAGAGCCGCGCAAGCGCCTGATCCATCCTCAGTCCGGCGAAACCCTCCGGAATCCGCAAAACCTGCGCTGAAGTCGGATTGTCCTCTGGGCTATAATGATCGGATTCATTCACGCGAGTGCATTCAATGGCTGGTTTGACCCTGCGAAGTTTAGCCCTAATCGGCGCACTGCTGCTTGGCGGTTGCGGCCTGCTGCCCGATCAGGCCGACGAAACCGCCGGCTGGAGCGCCCAACGCATCTATTCCGAGGCGCGCGGTTCGATGAACGAAGGCGGCTACGAGCGCGCCATCCGGCTTTATGAACGCCTCGAAGCGCGCTACCCCTACGGCCGGTACGCTCAGCAGGCGCAGATCGACGTCGCCTACGCGCACTACAAGAAGAACGAACCCGCGCTGGCCATCGCCGCGGCGGACCGCTTCATTCGCCTGCATCCCAACCATCCGCACGTGGATTACGCTTACTACCTGAAGGGGCTGGTCACCTTCAACGAGGATCTCGGCCTGTTCGCCAATCTGTCGCGTCAGGACCTGTCCGAGCGTGACCCCAAGGGGGCGCAGGAGTCGTTCGACACCTTCCGTGAGCTCGTGACCCGCTTCCCGGACAGTCGCTACGCCCCGGATGCGCGACAGCGTATGCAGTATCTGGTCAACTCGCTGGCAGCACACGAAGTGCATGTGGCCCGCTATTACCACCGTCGCGGTGCCTACGTCGCGGCAATCAACCGTGCCAAGGCGGCGCTCGCCAACTACCCCGAATCACCGGCCATCGAGGAAGCCCTGTACCTGCTGGTGCAAAGCTACGACGCGCTGGGGATGACCGATCTGCGTGACGACGCCGACCGAGTGCTGCGCCTGAACTTCCCGGACAGCGTGTATTACTCCGGCGGACCACAGGTACGCAAACCATGGTGGCAGCTTTGGTAAGTCCCGCTCGGGGCTGATCCCGCAAATTTACCGGATGGGGGCGGTCACGCCCCCGGCGGTCAGTTCCTGCCGTAGGTATCCTCGAAGCGCACGATGTCGTCCTCGCCCAGATAGCTGCCGGACTGCACCTCGATCATCTCCAGGTCGAGCTTGCCCGGGTTTTCCAGTCGGTGCACCACGCCCAGCGGAATGTAGGTCGACTGGTTTTCCGACAGCAGAAACGACTCCTCGCCACGCGTGACGCGCGCCGTTCCCTGCACGACGATCCAGTGTTCGGCGCGATGATGGTGCATCTGCAGGCTGAGCGCGGCTCCTGGCTTGACGACGATGCGTTTGGCCTGGAAGCGCTCTCCGGCATCGATCGAATCATAATACCCCCACGGGCGATGGATCTTGCGATGCGCCGCGACCTGCTCGCGCTGCGACTGTTTCAGCCGGGCAACGATCTTCCTGACATCCTGGGTATGATCACGATGCGCGACCAGCACCGCATCCGGTGTTTCCACCACCACCAGGTCATCCACCCCCAGACAAGCCACCAGCCGCCCCGAGGCATGCACCAGATTGTTGGACGAGGTTTCGAACAGCACATCTCCGCGCGCGGCGTTGCCCTGCTCATCCTTGTCCGACAGGGCCCACAGCGCGTCCCAAGCCCCAACGTCCGACCAACCGACCGACATCGGCACCACCTTTGCCGCGACGCCGGGCCCACTCCGCGCACCTTCTCCAGTCAGCCGCTCCATCACCGCGTAGTCGATCGAGTCGGAAGGCGAAGACAAGAACGCCTCACGGGCCACGCGCACGAAATCCGCGTCATGCGTGGCACCGGCCATTGCCTTGGCACACGCCTCCGCCATCGCCGGCTCGAAATACGTGATCGCCTCCAGCCATCGCGACGCACGCACCATGAACAGCCCGCTGTTCCAGAAGTACGAGCCACTCGCGACGTAGGCCTGTGCCGCTTCGGCGTCCGGTTTCTCGACGAACTCGAGCACCGGACGCACCTCGGCCGAGGTCTCCGCGCCGGCGCGAATATAGCCGTACCCGGTCTCGGCTCGCTCGGGCACGATGCCGAAGGTGACGACGTCGCCCGCCAGCGCGGCCTCGATCCCGGTATCGACGGCACGGTGAAAGGCCTGCCGATCGCGGATCACATGATCCGCCGGCATAACCAGCAATACCGCGTCACCACTGTCACGCACCGCCTGCAATGCCGCAAGCGTCAGGGCCGGTGCGGTGTTGCGGCCCGCGGGCTCGAGCACGATGCGGTGCGTCGGACAGCCCGCGGAACGCAGTTGTTCGGCGGTGATGAATCGATACTCCTCGTTGCAGACCACAATGGCTTCTTTGGCGACCACGAGTCGTCCTTCGAAACCGCGCATGCGCCACACGGTTTCCTGCAGCATGGTGCCCTCACCCGCGAGCTGGAGCAATTGCTTCGGATACTGTTCGCGCGACAATGGCCACAACCGGGTACCCGATCCACCAGAAAGAATCACGGGTTGCAGATCGGGGTTGGACAGACTGTGCTGCTGGGATACCATTTTCGCTACCGGTTCGTTACGGGACCAATTAGCATAGCAAACACACCGTACAATCGCACCCGGGATCCACCCGATGAGTTCCTCCGCATGCGCGGACGTCCGGGAAGGCACGCCGGCTCGAATACCCTCAACCAAGCGGATTGCCATGTTTCGATACCTTCGAGCCTGGTTCGACAAGCACTTTTCCGACCCGCAGGTGGTCATCCTTGCGCTCGTACTGCTGATCGGACTGGCCATCGTGGTGTTCGCCGGCCGCCTGCTCGCGCCACTCATCGCCAGCGTGATCGTGGCCTATCTGCTCGAAGGGGTCGTGCGCACGCTTGAGCGTCGCCACGTACCACGCTTTCCTGCCGTGATCCTGGTCTTCTGCCTGTTTCTGTCGCTGTTCATCAGCATGATGCTGCTGCTGGTGCCACTGCTGGCCGGCCAGCTCAGTCAGCTCGCCCGCGAGCTGCCGGCCATCGTCGGCAAGTCACAAGTCCTGTTGCTGCAACTTCCTGAACGCTATCCACAGATCTTCTCGGAGCAGCAGATCAACGAACTCCTGTTCTCGATTCGTCAGAACCTGACCTCCTTCGGCCAACAAATCGTGCTGATGTCGCTATCATCGGCAGTTCAGCTCGCAACCCTGCTGGTTTATCTGGTTTTGGTGCCGCTGCTGGTGTTCTTCATGCTCAAGGACAAGAAGAAGATCATCGACTGGTTCCTCCGCTTTCTGCCCGATGAGCGCCGGCTGGTCAACAGTGTCTGGGCCGACGTCAATGCTGGAATCGGCAACTACGTGCGCGGCAAGTTCATCGAGATCCTGATCGTCTGGGCCGTCAGCTTCGCGGTGTTCTCCGCACTCGGCCTGCCCTATGCAATGCTGCTTTCGCTGGTAACCGGGCTGTCGGTGATCGTGCCCTATGTCGGCGCCGCCCTCGTCACCATTCCGGTCGCTGCGGTGGCCTATTTCGAGTTCGGCATGGCTCCCACGTTCTGGTACGTGCTCGGCGCGTACGGCGTGATCCAGTTTCTCGACGGCAACCTGCTCGCACCGTTGCTGTTCTCCGAAGTCGTCAATCTTCACCCGGTCGCCACCATCGCCGCCGTGCTCATCTTCGGCGGCATCTGGGGGCTATGGGGCGTCTTCTTCGCCATCCCGCTGGCCACGCTGATCGCTGCCGTCCTCAACGCCTGGCCCAGTGGGGACGACGAACGGCGCGCGATCCTGCTTGAGCACCTCGTTGACGGCCCATCGCCGGCAGCGGAACGAGTCGACGAATGACAGCCGGCCCCGGACGGGCCGAGTTTCCGCTTGCATCGACCCGACAACGTCCGGAGCACCGCCTCTCTCGGCAGCGAGCTAGCGACGATTGCCTCCCGAACTCTCACTCTCACCCAGGAATTCAGCCGTGCTTTCGCGGTCTGCTAGACTGATGTAAGCCAGCCACCGCACCACGCCCATGGGAGACCTGCCCCCAATCGGTGCGTTCGCCCCGAACCCGTATGGGTTCGATGGCAACGCCCGCACCTTCTCCAGGCCAGAGACGGCCGAACCCGATGAAGCGGCGCCCCGCGACCGCTCCACGACGGCGCGCGCCGCCCCGGTTCGGGAAACGGAACTGTCGGACGAAGAGCTTCGACGCGTACGCGAATTGCAGCAACGTGATCGCGAGGTGCGCGCGCACGAGATGGCGCACGTTGCGGTCGGCGGCGATCTCGTGTTACGCGGCGCGCAGTATGAATATGAAACCGGACCCGACGGCATCCGCTACGCGGTTGGCGGCGACGTGCTGATCGACACCTCGCCGGGGAGTACGCCCGAAGAAACGCTGGACAAGGCGCAGCGCATCATCGCCACCGCGCTGGCCCCCGCCGACCCCTCCCCGCAGGACAGACAGGTGGCGGCGAAGGCGACGCAGATGGCAGCCGAGGCACGCGTCGAACTCGCTCTCGAGGAGCGCGAGCGCATGCAGGCAGGGGGCTGGGAAGACGACCGTAGCGATGGTGGCCGCGCGGGCACGCGCACCGATCGGGAACCGTCGCAGTTCGATGCGAATCGAGCCGTCCGGGCCTACCGCGACGTGGCGGGCACCGCTGGGGCGATCCCCGGCGGCACGATCAGCGTCTTCGGCTGATCCGTCACGCCCATCGCGCCGCTTTCAGGAAAACCCCGGGGCGTCTCAGTTTCTCTGCTCCGCTCGGGGCCGGAAACGGCCTTGACCGTTGCCCCTGGCGCGCTCAGATATACGTCCCCATCACATCGGTGTGGCGCATGTGCAGCGTCAGCCCGAGTGCGGACATGTGATTGGCGTTGCGGCCGAGGATCTTCTCCGACAATGGCAGAAACTCGGCCTCCTCGTACGCGGCATGGGCCGAATACAGGGCAACCAGCTTGTCGACCGCCGCCACGTCGAGTTGAGCGTCATGTCCCTTGGCCACCTTTTTCAGCGCCGGCTCGAGCTTCTTCCACATCGCCTCGACTTCACGATGTTCCCGGGTCAACCGTTCGATCTGGCGCTTGACGTTCTCGGCTTCCTCTCCGGGCTGGGCGCTGGCCAAGACGGCCGGGAACAGCGCCTCCTCTTCCTCGGAGTGATGCTCGAGCACCGCGTCGTGGAACAGGGCCACCACCGATTCGGCGATGCGACGCGCGCGTTCGGCCGGTTCGAGCAGCCCCGGAAGCTCACCCAGCGCGTTCATGCCCTTGATGATGCCGACGTGGCAGTTGGAAAAGTTGGTGATCGGCGCATCGCCGCCGGCTTGGGGTTGGTTGGTTGTCATTGTGTCATCCTCTATTCGGTGCGGTGCACGTGCACCGTCAACGCGATATCAGTCTAGTATCCGGTGCACTGGGCCGTGCTTGACGCAGATCAAGCATACGCAGTTTCAGGAAAATTCATGCATTCCCGGAAAACTCCTCAAGAAAACGCCGAGCCGCCTCAAGTGTTCTTACCCCCTTGGGGGGCAGAAACGGCATCGGCCGTTTCCTCGGGGGCACATCTGCGAACGCCGAGCCGTCTCAAGTTTTCTTACCCCCTTGAGAGGCGGAAACGGCACTGGCCGTTTCCTGGACCACTCAAACCGACGACGCCCCGGCATCCACCCCAGCGTGCGTGCCCTTTCGCCAGCGAGCCACCCACTCGCCACAACGCGCGCCCAGCACCAGCATGCACGGTGTCAGCACCAGGGTGAGCACCGTCGCAAACGCCAGCCCGCCGGCGATCGCGCTCGACAACTGGGTCCACCACTGGGTGGACGGGGCACCAACCCCGAGGCTCGGTTCGAGCAGATTCACATTCACCCCCAGCACCATCGGCATCAACCCGAGAATCGTCGTGATCGCGGTCAACAGCACCGGGCGCAGACGCAGGCACCCCGTCTCGAGGGCCGCGTCGAATGCGCCCAGGCCGTCGCCACGCATCTGGTTGTAGGTGTCGATCAGCACGATGTTGTTGTTCACGACGATGCCGGCCAGCGCGATGATGCCCATGCCGACCATGACGATACCGAACGACTGGCCGGTGAGCAGCAGGCCGAGCAGCACCCCGGCCGTCGAGAACACGATCGCGGACAGCACCAACGCGGTCTGGTACAGGCTGTTGAACTGGGTGACGAGGATCAGCGTCATCAGCAACAGCGCGACGAAGAACGCCGTGGTCAGAAACACCGCGGCTTCGCGCTGGTCGGCATCTTCGCCGGCGACCGTCACGGTGACGCCTTCGGGCAGCGACTCGAAGCTCGCCGCCAGCGCACGCAGGCGTTCATCCAGGCGATGGCCGGGCGCCAGATCGGCTTGCAGGGTGATCGCCCGCTGACCGTTGATGCGGCGCACGGTCCCTGTCTTCGGCGCCGGCTCCAGGGTGACGAAGTGGGCCAGCGGCACCTGCCCGCGCGAAGTATTCAGGGTCAGCCGGCCGAGCTGATCGAGAGAACGCCAGGCGTCGGGCAGGCGCACCCGAATGTCGACCTCGTCGGTGGCGTCCTCGGGGCGATAAGTGGCCAGCATCAGCCCGTGAGTGACCAGCTGGATCGCGCTGCCCACGCTGAGCACGTCGGCGCCGAAGCGCGAGGCGGCCTCGCGATCGACATGGACCCGCCATTCGATGCCCGGCAGGCTGCGGTCATCCTCGATATCGACGAAGCCGCCGAGCTCGACCATACGCGCGCGCAGACGCTCGGCCACCGCGCTGGTCAACCCCGGATCGTTGGAGCCGATCTGCAGCTCCACCGGTTTGCCGGCCGCCGGCCCCATGTCCTGCTCGCGCACCTCGACGACGATGCCGGCCATGTCGGCAACCCGTTCGCGCATCGCATCGATGATCCGCGACGCCGGGCGGCGCTGGTGCCAGTCGATGAGCTGGAACTGCAGCACGCCGATCACGTCCTCGCCGCCCCGGCCACCGGGTGCGGACGAGTACGAGCGCGCATACATCGCACGCACCTCGCGCATGCCGAGCAGCCGCGATTCGATCTCGCGCAGAATGGCGTCGCGCTCGTGAATCGAAAGATCGCCACGCGCGCGCACCTGGATCTGCGCTGAATCGGGCTCCACCGCCGGAAAGAACTCCACCCCATGGTTGAAACGCGCATAGGCCGCATAGACCAGCGCGATGGCGGCGAGCATCAGCAGCAGGGTCGTCCCCGGCCAACGCAACGCCAGCGCCAGCGTGCGCCGGTAGATGCGACTCTCCCCGACCTTGCCGCTCGCGGGCCGCCGCCGCCCACCGGCGACGCTGCCCAGCGTAGGCAGAAACACCAGCGCCATCGCCAGCGACGCGAGCAGGCAGAGGATCACCGTCGCCGGCAGGTACTTCATGAACTCGCCGACCACCCCCGGCCAGAACAGCAGCGGCACGAACACCGCCAGCGTGGTCGCGGTCGACGCAATGATCGGCCACGCCATGCGGTTGGCGGCACCCGCCCACGCATCGGTCGGCGCCATCCCCTCCGCGAGATTGCGGTCGGCCAGCTCGCTGACCACGATCGCCCCATCCACCAGCATGCCCGCCACCAGAATCAGCGAGAACAGCACGATGATGTTCATCGTGTAGCCGACCGCCCAGATGGCGAGAATGCCGGTCAGGAACGCCCCCGGAATCGTCAGCCCGACGAGCAGCGCCGAACGCACGCCCATCGTCGCGACGATCAGGATGAGCACCAGCACCACCGCCGTCAGCACGTTGTTGAGCAGGTCGCGCAGGATGTCTTCGATCTCGGTGGACTGGTCCATGATGTAGTCCACTTCGAGCCCGGGCGGTGCGATCCGGCGCGCCTGTTCGACCACCGTCTTGACCTGCGCAATGGTGTCGATGATGTTCGCCCCTGCCCGCTTCGAAACCTCAAGCGCCAGCGCCGGCTGGCCATTGATGCGCGCAAACCCTTCCGGATCCTTGAAACCACGCCGCAGCGTGGCGACGTCGCCAAAGGTGATGATGGTGTCGCCATCCACCTTCACCGGCATCGCCAGCACGTCCTCCAGCGTCTCGATCACCCCCGGCACCTTCATCGCCATCCGACCCGCGCCGGTATCGAGGCTGCCCGCGGCCACCAGACGGTTGTTGCGCGACACCAGGCTGGCGAGCTGACCGTAGTCGATACCATAGCTCTCGAGCACCTGGGGCGCGACGATGATCTCCAGCAAGTCCTCACGGTCCCCGCCGATATCGACCTCGAGCACCTCCGGAATGCCTTCGATGGCCTGTTTGATGCGGCGCGCGATGAGCACCAGCTCGGCCTCGGCAAACGGTCCCGACAGACCGATCGTGAGCACCGGAAACAAGGCCACGTTGATCTCGTGCACGACCGGCTCGTCGGCCTCCGCCGGCAGCTTGGAGCGCGCGGTATCGACCTTCTCGCGCACATCCTGCAACGCCTTCGCCGGGTCAAAGCCTGCGTCGAACTCCAGCGTCACCGACGCGTGGCCTTCGCTGGCGATGGAGCTCATCTTGCGGATGCCTTCGAGCGCGCGCAGTTCCTGCTCCATCGGCCGCACCAGCAGCCGCTCGCCATCGTCCGGACTGATCCCCTCGAGCCCCATCGAGACGTAGATGATCGGGATGGTGACGTCCGGGTTGGCCTCCTTGGGAATCGTCACGTAGGCGGCCAGACCGCCGATCAGCAGACACAACAGCAGCAACAGCGTGGCACGGCTGCGTTCGATCGCGGCCCGAATCGGCGAAGCCATGCCGCCCCCTCCCTCAGTCCGCGTCGACCGCAACGACGCGATCACCGGGTTCGACGAAACCACCACCCCGCGTGACCAACCGCACACGCTCTTCAAGCCCGGCGACCCACGCCGTCTCGCCGCTCACCCCGAGCAAGCGGACGGGAAACTGAACCACGCGCTCATCGCCGTCCACCGCGCGCACGCCCAGCCGCCCGTCCGCATCGAGAACCAGCAACGCGGGCGAGATGCGATGCGCCCGTACCGGTTCGAGATGCACCCGCAGCGTCGCGCTGGCGCCCGCGACCCGCAATCGATCCGGATTGGCGACCTCGATCTCGATGCGAAAGCTGCGCGTACCCGCATCGGCGGCGCTGGCAATGAATACCAGTCGCCCCGACAACCGCCGCCCATCGAGCAGTTCAACCTCGGCGTGCTGCCCCTCGGCCAGATGCAGCACCTCCTGCTGCGGCACCTGGGCGCTGACCTTGAGCCGGTCGATGGCCACCAGGCGCAGCAGCGGCGTGCCCGGTTGCACAAAGTCCCCCACTTCGACCAGATGACGATCGAGCATCGCGTCAAATGGCGCACGCGGTTCCGTATCCCGCAAGGCCATTCTCGCCGCTGCGAGCTCGGCACGGATCCGCGCAAGCTCGCTCTGCAGGCGCAAGGCTTCGGTTTCGGTCTGCATGTTGCTGCCGCGCAGTCGCTCGACGGCTGCGAACTCGCGTTCGCGCAGGCGGGCTTCTGCCTCGAAGCGCGCAATCTGCTCACGCCGCGTATCCTCGGACAGGCGCACGAGCACTTCGCCGGCGCGCACCGGCAAGCCCACGGACACCGGCAGGGCCTCCACCGTCGCGGCAATGCGCGCAGCGACGTCCACCTGCTGCCAGGCCTCGATCTGCCCCTGCACGGTCAGCCGCGGCGCGTGCATCTCGGCCTCCAGCCAGCGCGTCTCTACACGGGGCAGATCGGGGGCGGCAGGCGAGTGTGCTGGGGCGGGTTCGTCATCGCGAAAGGAATTCACTGCGCCGGACGCCAGCCACCCGGCCAGCGCCAGGGCAAGGACCACCGCCAGCGTCACCGGCCCTGGTTTGAAGCGTTCGATCATGGAGGCGCCTGCACAAAGGGGGGCACGGCACGCGTGCCCGATCAGCACGGGAACGCGCACGCCATGCGAGTGGTTTTTCAACGCCGACCCAGCACAGGCGCGGCGCCATGCCGAAAGGCATCAAAACCGAATTTTACGGCAGACGATCCTTCCCTCCAACGAGGACCGAATCAATACTTGAGCAACATCTGGTCGATCTGCTCCTTGGTGATGCCCTCGACCTCGCCACGCGCGTTCCAGCGATTATGCACCCAGGCGTCTTCACCGACCCAGGCCTTGAACAGGGCCAGATTCGCCTGACGTTCCTCTTCGGTACGACCGAGATGCTCATACATGTTGCCCGGCTGACCATTGGTCGCGCCGGAACCGTCGTCCAGACGTCGCATCAATGCGCCGGTCTCGGGCCAGACGACATACGAAGTCAGTTCGGCATAACCCAGCATGCGCGGGCCGAGAGTCTGCTCCTCGTACTCGACGCTGTTCTCCTTGAAGCGACCGAGCTCGGGTGAGTCTTCACCATGGCAGGTAGCGCACTGCGCGTCCCACAGCGGCTGGATGTGTTCACGATATGTGACTTCGTCGGCGACCGCCGAGGCGACAAAACCGGCGAGTGCGAGATGCAGGGCAACGTGCTTCAACATGAATGGATACTCCTTTCTGAATCGTGGAGCCCCCATCCTACGCAGCACACCTGAAAATCAACTGAAAGCCCGAAAGCGAATGCTTACCGTGGTTCCCACCCCTGGTGAAGACGCGAGCTGCACCTGCGCGCCTTGCGCCTGCGCCAGTTCCCGAATCAGCGACAACCCAAGCCCCGCCCCCGCGCGGCTGCGCTGGCGGGCCGGGTCAGCGCGGTAGAAACGCTCGAACACCTGCTCGAGTTCGGTGCAATCCATACCAATCCCCGTATCCTCGACCACCAGCAACACACTGCCGCCCTCATGGCACACACCCAATTTCACCCGGCCACCCGACTCGGTGTAGGCCAAAGCGTTGTCGAGCGCCGAGCCGATCATACGCACCACAAGGTCGGAGTCCGCATGCGCGTGGGCCTCACCAACGACCTCGTGTTCGAGCCAGAGCCCACGCGATCGAGCCTCGGCCTGACGAAGACGCGCGCAGCGACGGACCAGCTCACCCAGATCAACCCGGCCAAGGCAAACCGAAAGCTGCCCCGAATCGGCACGCGCAAGGGTCAGCAGCTCCTCGGACAGCCTGCTCAGACGCCGTGTCTCATCAAGCGCATCGTCGAGCGTCTCGCGCTGGAAGGCATCGAGTCGATCACCGGCCTCATCGCGCACCAGCATCAATGCCGTAGTGAGCACCGTCAACGGTGCCCGGAGCTCGTGCGACGCATCCGCCACGAATCGACGCTGCCGTTCGAGCGAACGGCGCAGCGGGATCATGCTCCGGTCCGCCATCCACCAACCCCCAAAACTGGCCAACAGAACGAAGCCCAGGGCCAGCGCCAGCACCACCCGAAAGAGTTGCTCCAGATGGGCAAGACTGCCGCTCACATCGGTTGCTGCATACACGCTGCCAAGGTAGTCGCCATCCTGCTCGACGGGATGGCGAAGCAACGCCAGCCGCAGGATCTCTCCGGCACCGTCATCCACCTTGCCAAACACCACCGTACCCACCGGCAACGACCGGTCGCGCAGCAGCCTGAGCACCTGCTCCCGCAACTGGGGGCGGGATTCGTTGCCGTGCACGAGCTCGGCGTTGGCACTCAGAATGTAATAGAACGCTGTGCGATGCGGCCGGAAACCGATGGACACGTCCTCCTGACGCCGCGTCCCGGCCGCCCACTGCTGCAAATCCGGCAGATGCACACCAGCCTCCACCCGGGCCAGCCCCTCCAGCTCGATGCGCAACGAGTGTTTGACCAGCGCCGAATGAACCCAATAGCCGACACCCAGCACCAGGCAAAGACCGAGCGCCATCCCGATTGCGTAGTGGCTTGCGAGGCGACGGCGACTACGGATCAGCCGGTCTGCGTCCCCCTGAAAGCCTGCACTCGATGCACCGCCGTCGTTTCCAGTCCGGTGTCCGGGCATCTTCGTGTGCGCCTCAGATTGCAAAGCGATACCCCATTCCACGCAGGGTTTCGATCGGCCCCGCCTCCGCATCGAGCCGGGCCAGCTTCTTGCGCAACAAGCGCAAGGTCGCGTCCAGCGCATTGTCGGTCACGTCGAGATCCCGCCCCCAGATTCGCTCGAAGATCACGTCCCGTGAAACACCGCGACCGGCCTCGCGCATCAACAGCTCGAGCAGCTGAAACTCACGCTGCGTCAACGCCACGACTCCACCGTCGCGATGGGCCAGCGCCCGCTCGCCGCAATCGAGTCGCCAGGGGCCAACGGACAGTTGCTCGACACGCAACGGTTGGTGAACGCGACGCCCCAGCGCATCGATCCGCGCCAGCAACTCAGCGGGCTCGAACGGCTTGACGAGGTAATCATCCGCCCCCGCTCCAAAGCCTTCCAGCCTGTCCTCCAGGCTATCACGCGCGGTCAGCATCAACACACCGCCCGAATACCCCTTCTCGCGCGCCCGTCGGCACAAGGACACCCCACTCTCGCGCGGCAGCATCCAGTCCAGAATCAGTACGTCATGACGCGAATCGCGAATAAAGGCCCACGCTAGCGCGCCGTCCTGCGCGACATCAACCGTATGTCCCGCATGCAGGAGCATCCGGTTCAACAGACGTGTCAAACGCGGATCGTCATCGACCAGCAACAAGTACATCGCTGAAAACCTCGGGATGGGCGGCGTCGAATGCAACGTCATCGACAGCCGTCAGAAAACGAGCCGTCGATCATCGGATTCGTCAAAGCAGTCATAGTAACTTCAAGGTCACCGCCCTGGCCAGCGCCTGCGCGGTCGTCGCCGCACCGAGCTTTGCGCGCCCGTTCTTGAGGTGGAACACGACCGTGCTCTCGCTGATCCGGAGCCGATCGGCGATCTCCGACGCGGTCAGGCCTGCCCGAATCCAGCTCAGGCACTCGCGCTCGCGTGCGCTCAATCGAATTCGGTTCACATCGGGTGCCTGCATCTGGTCGTGAAGAAAGGCACCGGCAAAATGCAGCAAGGCAATCTCGGCGATGCGGCAGGACACCCCACTGCGCGCATCATGGAACAGGCCGATCGCGGCGTCCCCCCGGGTGTCACTCAGCGGAATCACAAGCCCACCTCGAAGCCCGTGTTCGTAAGCCTCGCGAAAAATCCGCGACTGCACCTTGCCAAGACCGGGCTCGGGATTCGCTGCCATCCACTCGACCGGCAACGCCGTGCGTACGGCACGGTGGACCATGGCATCGGACCGAAGGTACTCCATTGCCAGGTAACGCTCCCGCCACGCCAGCTGAATGCTGCGCATGCGCTGGTCATCCGCAACCATGAGTACCTCGGGATAGCGCGCAGAAACGTAACTGACCGAGCCGAAACCCAGGGTCGCCGCAAACGAGAAGAACGCACGCAGCCGCAACGCATCCGTTCCGGCATCACGCATGCGCTGCAGGGCCCCTTCCAGATCGAGCTCAAAAACAGTCTGAATTCGACGGTTACTCATTCTCTTCGCCGTGCAACCGGCGCACACATCCCGAACCTTGGCAAACCCGCCAAGCAGGCGAAACCGGGGTCGACAGTGTCCACGACCCGGAATCGCTACGCGATGCCGCCAGAAACGACCTCGGTCAGCGAACGACGATAGCACACCGGTGGAAAGAAGCCCATGCAAGGAAGGTGCATTTGCCAACACATGGGCCACATGCTGTTCGACTCCAGAAGCGAATTCCTGCGACCGATCAGGGCCGTTCGCGAACGATACGTCCCCCCGCCACAGCCATCAGCAGCACAAGCAGCGCCAAGGCTCCGTGTCCCAGCGACGGAATCGCCGCGACGTTCCCGGCAGGGACCCCTGGCATACCCGGATCGCGAATCACACCGTTCGCGCTCCAGTCATCGTCCCCGTGCTCGCCATCCGTGAGCAGCAGCGTGATCTGCAGGCGGTCGCCACTGATCACATAGCGCGCGGGGTCGAGTTGATACCAGCGTCGGACATTCTGTGCGCGATCATCCGCACTGGCATGTCCATACTTCCAATACACCACGCCGGCGGGCAAGGGCTCGGGGTACGCAATCCGCACCTCCGCAGCGGTACCGGACGCGCCAAGATGCAGGGTGAAGTCATACAACGGGTAGGGATAGCCATAACCGGCCGGCGGCGCCGGGATGGGCTCCTCACTGCCCGGCACCTCGAGTCCATTCGCATCGAAATCGACCCAGGTCGCTCCGGCCAGTGGAATGAAACCACGCGTCGCCGCCTCGTTGAACACCCAGTCCGCGCCACCGCCGAGGTCAGCCACGACTTCCACCGTCATCCCTGCTCCGGGCTGACCTTCCGCTACCGGTGGCGAGATGATCCGGCCAAAGGTAAAGTCGGCTGTGCAAGCCCCCTCGATCGGCCCGCTGGTCCAGGTATCTCCGCTCCAGCTTCCTCCCGGGCAATCGCCGCCTACGGAGTTCAGACGCTGGTAACCGAGTGAAGGTTCGAGCACGAACTGGACCTGGGAACCATGGCCAACAGCAACGCTTGCGGGCTCAACCTGTCCGGCTCCCGTGACCGATGCACCGACCATGTATTGATTGAGCGACCATCCCGCATAAAGGGTGGTCGGTTCCTCGACGAGATCGGTCGCGAAGCTCCACGGCTGGGTGCCCGCCGGGTCGCGATACCAGCCGGTGAAGCCATGGCCGCTTCGCGTGGGCGCCGCAGGTTCGGCGACCCCGTAGCCATGCCATGCGCTTGCGTTCGCAACCGGGGAACCGCCGCCGCTGTCGAACACCACCGTGTGTATCAAGGGGTACCAGTACCAGGTTCCATCGATCTGCATATACACATAGGTCCCCCTCAGGGACCCGTAATACTCGTAGTAGTACTTGAAGTGATAGTTCGGCGAGGTCACTTCCAGACCGAACGAGACGCCCGCCCCCACCCGGACGCGGGTGAGCGGATTGGCAAGCGGATCGGTCGCGAACGCGTAGTCTCCTACGCTGACGAGGCTGTCCGGGAAATGCACTTCGACCACCTGATTGTCCCGAAAAGCGCCGTCGCCGATCGCTGCAAGGCCTTCACTGAAAATGACTTCAGTCATCGCATTGGCGTAGAAAGCATAATCACCAATACTGTGCACGCTTGCCGGGACGACGACCGACTGCAAGGCATTGCCAGCGAATGCGTACGCTCCGATCCCGGTGATCCCTTCCGGAAGGGTGACCGAGGTCAGTTGATTCTGCCAGAACACGTGTTCGGCAAGCTCGCCAATACCCGCGGGCAGCGTCACACTGGTCAGACTGTTCAACCCGAACGCGGCGGAACCCATGCTGTGCAAGGTACTCGGCAATGAAACCGTGGTGAGCGCGCAATCCCAGAATGCCGCGTGCCCCAACGTGGTCAGCCCTTCGGGCAGTTCAATCGAAGTCAATGGATTGTTGGCGAACCCACCCTCCTCGATTTCGAGCAGGGTGGAAGGCAGATCGACGGAACTCAGGCCGCTGTCGTTGAACGCGTTCTTGCCAATGCGCTGCAGGCCTTCCGGCAGTTCGACGCTCACCAGCCGGAAATTGATGCCCGCCGTCGCACCGTAACGGAACACCTCCTCGCCGATGGCCACCACGGGCACGCCATCGATTAGTGCGGGGATGACCAGCTCGGTATCGTTGCCAACGTAGCGGGTAATGGTCCCCGTGCCCTCGTCGAACTCGAAATCGCCCGCGGCATGAATCGCCGGGGACAAACAAAAAAGCAACAGCAAGAGCGCCAGCCACAACGGCCTCCAACCCGTTTCGTCCGATCTTCCGTCCAAGTTCCGCCTCCGCATTCCAGACCAATGAATCTTCGCGAGCGTACTGGCTGCGGATGAACTTGTGACCTATCAGAACTGGGAGTTTTTTGAAGAAACCGGGTGTCGGCGTGAAGCACGACACGCGCGCAGCGTGCGCAATTCCACGAGCGTGCGCCGGCTAGCGCCGCAAAAAACGAATCCAGGCCGTGATATTGAGCAGACTCATCAGCGACTGGGCGACGTAGGTCAGCGCGGCGGCCTCGAGAATGCGGCGGGCGTGCGGGTAATCGGATTCGTGCAGATAGCCGCCGCGCTCGAGCATCGGCAGCGCACGACGGAAGCTCGCGTCGAATTCCGTTGGCAAGGTGACGAAATGCACCAGCGCCGCAAGCCCCATCGACAGCAGACCGGCAACGACGAACAACAGCCCTGGGGCGGGATGTCGGGTGATCAGGGTGATGATCGGCACGCCGACCATCATCATCGCACCGAGTCGCTGTCCGGCCAGCGCCAGGCGCACCAGCTGCTCGCGCGTGCGCAACGGCGCATAGCCTTCGGCATGCTGCAGCGCGTGCCCCACCTCGTGCGCGGCAATGGTGATCGCCGTCAGCGATCGCTTGTGGTAATTCTCGGGTGACAGGCGCACCGCACGCGCCTCGGGATCGTAGTGATCACCGGTCTCGGTTGGCTCGACCTTCACGTCATGCAAGCCGTGCTTGTCGAGCAGATGACGGGCCAGCATCGCGCCACTGCCATAATAGCGGTCGTCGGGTTGGCGATAGCGGGCCATGGTGCGCTGCACCCACCACCCCGGCAACCAGACGGCCAGCAATAACAACGGCACGAGAAAAATCAGCAGCCTCGCCATGTCAGCGCTCCAGACGGAAGATCAGATCCCCTCCCTGCGATTGCGCACTCGATACGATTTGCAGATCGAGAAAGCGGTTGATGTTGTATTCGGTGATGAAACGGCCGACACCATCGAACACCCCCACCGCGTAGCGCACCATCAGCCTCGAGTTGAGGCGCTTGCCTACCGTCAGCTGGGTGCCCTCAAGCCCGTTCTCGGTATCCAGGCCGAGTTCGTCGAAACCGACCTGCTGGCCAATGTCACGCACGATCTCGTCTCCCTGCGCAATACCCAGGCCGGCTAGCGCATTGACCAGCAAGTTCGCATCCGCACCGGATGTACCGGCCGAAAGCAACCGCCCGGTCAGCAGCAGGCTGAGCGCGTCACTTTCGGGCAGCGCCGGCACGGAGAACACCTGGCTGGTCGGATTGCCCAGCGTACCGCGTATCTCCAGTCCGGCCTGATACTCGCCAACGGTGCGCGAAGCGCGCACATCCAGGCCCGGGTCATCGAGCGGCCCGTTGAAGCTCAGCCGCCCCTGATCGACGGTCAGATTCTGCCCATAGGCGACATAGCCACCATCGACCAGGTCGACCTCGCCAAATGCGGCAATCGGCGCGGTCTCATCACCGCGCAAGCGGATCTGCCCCGACAAACGGGTGGAGAAGCCCATGCCTTCGAGCCGGATCCGGTCACCAAGCACGATCTCGACGTCGGTCCGCACCGGATAAGCGCCGGCCGCCTCGTCTTCCTCTTCGACCAGCACCAGATCGGACGATTCCGCAACCGACCCCTCGGGCAGCGTGCGCACTGCGATCTCGGCCAGCGGCACGAGGATCCGGCCACGAACCGTGGCGGCCCGGACGTCGGCCATCACCGCAATCGCGGGGCTGATGTCCACCGTCATGTCGGGCATCCGCATCACCGGAAAGTCCTCGCCCGAAACCTCGATATCGACGTTCCAGCCACCAGGATCGACCAGAGCTCCCGATCCGTCGATCCGCAGCACACCGCTTTCCAGGCCGGACAGGCTGCCGCTCAGGTGAAAGCGCTGCGCCGGGTCGACACGCAGTTCGACTTCGCCCCCGTGATAGGCCACCCCGGTATCCGGTACGGTCAACGCAAGTTCCTCCACGCGCAGCGCTCCTTCCGGCACAGGTGCGGACAGGGTGCCGCCCAGTACGAAATCTGCCCGCGCCGCGCCGCGCATCTCGCTCAATGCCGGCACCAATGCGTTCAGCCAGGAAAGGTCGGGCATGTTCATCCGGAGATCACCGGACAACGCCTGGTCGCCGTCGAGCGCGGCGCTGACTTCACCGGCAAGCGTCAGATAATCTGGCAACTCGGCCGCAAGCGTCGCGCGCAATGCCTGCCCGCGCAGTTCGGCTTGCACGCGTACATCGCGATAGGCAATCGTAAGCGTTTCGTCGCCGATCTCGCGCGCGAGCAGATGATGATCAGGCAAGGCCAGCTCGGCATCGACCCGGACTTCCTCCCCCACACGCGCCTGCGCACGGCCGGTGAGCAGGCCAGGCAGTTCCACCGTCGGTGGCAGCACGGAATCGAGCATCGCCAGCGGCAACCGGAGTTCCGTATCGGCAACGATCAAACCCTGCCGATCGCGCTCGGCGCGGACGCACACCGTGCCGGGCTCCCGTCCATCCGCGGCCGGCGCAAGCACCTCGGCGAGGCAGCTCCGCGCCAGCGAGAACGCTTCCGCGGACGCGCTCAGCGCCGCCGCCTCGGTCAGTGCCCAATCTCCGGCCGGCGTCCCCTGCACGCTCAAGGACTCCAGCACCCCCGTCCACGCGTCTTCCGCGAGGCCCCCTGCGAGCGCCACGCCCAAGCGGCCAAAATCGGCACTCGTCGCATTCACGTCGAAGCGATGATCCGCCAGCGTCCCGTCCGCGACCAGCCCCACCCGTTCGACGCGCTGATCCGCAGCGTAAATGTCGGTCACGTCGAGTTCGACGTCCACGACCTCGCCTTCCAGCCGCGCCCGCAGATCCAGAGCGGCGACCCGGTGATCCTGAAAGGCCAGCCCGCGCGCGGCCAGTCGGGCATCGACCTGGGGCGCCTCGAGCGTCCCCCGCACGCGGCCCTCGCCATCGACCCGGCCGGCAAGCCCCAGCTCTGTGGGCACAGGCAAGGCCGCCAGCGAGGGCAACGCAATCTCGTATTCGAAGTCGAACGGTGGTGTCACCTGCCCGCGCGCGCGCAGACGGTTCTCGCCCAGCACGAGTTCGGCGGGTTCGAGTCGTACCCGCTCGCCGGCGACCTCGGCCAGAACCGATCCGGCCAGCACCTGATCCTGCACCGTGCCGCGCAGGCGCTCAACCCGCGCCACCAGATGTGGCGCACCGTCGCGCAGTTCGCCCCGGCTTTCGATGTCGAACCCGACGCGGCCGCTCAGGGGCGGTTCGATGTGCTCGGCAAGCAAGCCGAGATCGGCCTCATCGACCGAAAAACGCGCATCCCAGCCGATCCGCTCCTCCGCGAGGTCGACCGTCGCCCCGCCGGCGAGACGCGCCCCCAGAATGGTGCCGGTCAGATCATCGACCAGAATCCGTTGCAGGTCACCGCTGACGGTCAGCCCTAGATCCGCGAACGTGATCGCCGCAAGCGCCCCCGCCACACCATCCAGCCGGGTGTGATGATTCAGCTTGCCCTCGGTATCGAGCCGACCTTCGCTCTCGATCCGGAACGCCAGCTGGCCATCGATCGTCTCGACCATCCGCCCGGGCTCGAGGCCGGTCGCGCTCAGCGCCAGGTTCCAGCCCAGCGCTTCGCCCCATTCAAGCCGTGCCGTACCGGCGATCGCCCCCCCCAGCACATCGAGCGCCAGGTCGCGGATCTCGACGCGATCCAGTCCACCCGCGAGATCTGCCCGCAATCCACGAATCTCGATGCCATCGAATCCGGCCTCACCATCGCGGATCCGGGTTTCGTGGCGCAGTTCGCCATCCGCCGCCATGTGCCCCTGGCTGCGCACCGCGACGCCAACCGCTTGATCGGCCTCCGGAACGAACGACGACAGATCAAAGCCTTGCGCGACCGCATCGATCTCCCAGGCGACCCCCTCGGCCCAACTCACCTCGCCGCCCAGGTGCAGCTGCCCCTCCAGACTTTCGACCTCCAGCGCATTCAATACGGCGGAATCAAAGCCATGTGAGACGTCGACGCGAACCCGCGCGTCGGGCAACGCATCGGAGAACCAGTCGAATCCGCCCCGCGTATCGAGTCGCTCCAGCGGGCCACCGCTTTCCAGACTCCATGCCGCCCGCCCCTGCTCGACCCGCGCATGACCGTCCAGCGTCGCGTTCAAGCGGAACGGCGCCGTCATCTCCAGCGTCGCCGACAGCCCGGTTTCGAGTTCGAGCGGGGCGGAGAGCGCAAGCGACAAGGCCTCGACGACCGCGCGCTCCGCATCGACACCGGCACGCAGCTGCAGCGTATCGACCACGATCGCCTCGGCTTCCGGGCCAGGCTGTACGCGCAGCCGCTCGACCAGCAGATGATCCACCCGCAGCGCAAGCGGTATCTCCGGAATCAGGGCTTCGGGGTCGATGCCAGCCGAAGGCTCCCGCACTTCTTCCGAGTCTGGCAAACGTACGTCGACATCACGCACGACGAGTTCGCGGACATGGGCACGCCGTTCGGCCAGCGCCGGCCAATCCACGACCAGACGCACGAAGCCGACGTCTACGCGGGTGCCTTGCGCATCGTCATAGCGCACCCCATCCAGTTCGATGCCACGCCAGAGCGAGCCGGCAACCGAATCCAGCGTCACCCCCGGCACGGCGTCAACCGTCCGGACGATGGCGAAGCGGGATCCCCGCTCGGTCGCGACCACCGCGAACAAAACACCGCCGACGATGAGCACAATGCCCACGAGCGACCAGAGTGCATACTTGATCAAGCGCATCATCAGAACTCCGCGCCAATGCCGAGATGCAGCCGCGGCGACCGCGAACTGGCATTGAACGGGACCGCGACATCAACCCGCACCATGCCGATGGGCGACCGATACCGCACCCCTACCCCCGCGCCGGTCTTGAGGTCCATGTCCTTGAAGCTGTCGAAGGCATTGCCGCTGTCGACAAATATGGCACCGAACACGTTCTCACCGGCCACCGGCATCATCGCCTCGCCGCTCACGACCAGTACATGGCGGCCACCGACGACCTGGTCATTTGCATTGCGTGGTCCGAGGCTCTCGTAGCCATAGCCGCGAACGGAGTTGTCTCCGCCCGCAAAAAAGCGCAAGGACTTCGGCAACTCCCGAAACGTACCAACCCAGGTCGACCCGAACTCACCCCGCCCCTTCAGGATCATGCGCCCGAGTGGCCACGCCAGCGCGCCCTTGACATGCGCCTGCATCAACGAAGTCGAGCTGAGCAGCGGTTCCGCGGCCCCCTGCAGTTTCACGTTGAACGAATGACCACGTGTCGGGAACAGAGGGTCGTCGAGCTCGCGATGGCCAAGGCGAATGCCCCCCAGCAGGAAATTGCTCGACTGTCGCCCCGCGCCACCGTATTCGCTGCGCTCGAAAAGATATTCCGAGAACACGGCCTGCGTCCAGCCATTGCGAGTACGCGACAGCTGCGCCCCAAGAGTACCGGCATCGGAAACGATATTGTTGTTGTCTTCGCGCGAGATGCGGGCAAAGAAGTCCAGCTTGTCGGTCAGCGGATCACGCATCGGGATCGAATAGACAGTGTCGAGAGACTGGATTCGCTGCGACAACCCCACCCCCGAGCGCCACGTATGACCACGGCGGTTCATCCAGCGACGATCCACGTCCGCGCGCAGCCGGGCACCGGTATCGGTTCCGTAACCAACGCGGAATTCGTATCCTGTTCGCTTTCGGGGCGTGAGCAACACGTCCACCGGGATCTCGCCATCTTCCCGCCGGTCGATGTCGGGGCGCACGCGCACATCGGAAAAATAGCCACTGGCTGCGAGATTGCTGGAGATGCCGGCCAAACCATCGCTGCTGTATGGATCTCCGGGAGCGACCGGCATCAGGCGGGTAATCAGTTCGGGGCGAAGAATGTCCTGCCCGGCCGAAATCGTTCCAAAGCGGTAACGCTCACCCGACTGCAGCGTGAGCTCGACAAAGGCCTGGTTGTTCTCGGTATCCACTCGCAGCACCCGACGGGAATAGCGTGCATCCAGGTAACCGCGTGCACGCGCCCGGTTGATGAGATCATCACGTGCGCGATCGTAGTCGCCCTGATTGAGCGTGTCGCCAACCCGCAACCGAAGGTTCTCGAAGAATCGCTGGGCGGATGTCTCGTGTTCGAACGGCCCATCGATGACGATATCCACCGCTTCGATACGGGTCGGTGGACCGCTTTCTATCCTCATCACGACTTCGGGGCAGGCAGCCGCATCGCGCTCGACCGCAGACTCGATGCGGGGATTGAAATGGCCCAGGGCACGCAGCGCGGTTCGAGCACGCTCTTCGGCATTGCGCACATAGGTCACGAACCGGACTGCCGGGGCATCACACCCCAACTGCAGCGGAGGTAAGGTATTGCGAACATTCACCAGTAGTGGGCCATCTTCCAGGCCCTCGATACGCAGACTCGCGTACTCCGCGTCGGCGGAGATCGCCCTGGAAGCAGAAAACAAGGCAAGCCCCCCCAGCAACCACAGCATCGCCCAACTGCGACGTTTGAGACTTCCAGAACGAATGATCAAACTCCTGCTTCCCGGCAACGGCGCCAAGCTTCATCTCCTGATCGGACAGCGATCCGCCAATCCGCGGCATGGCGCCTTGTTGTCTAATCGAACGCCGACATTCGCATTCGTTGTCGACTGCGCACCCGACACCCGGGTTCCGACCGCTGATTCTACTGTGTTCCACGCCCAGCATCCGGAACCGTCGGGCAAGCACCGATGCATTGACGAATGTTTGCAATCCTCGCCAGGCGCAATCCCACCGGGAACCCGGGAACGAGACCAGACGTTCTCGCCAACGCCGATCAGACGCCGGCAACGCGGGCACGCGCCACCAGCGCGCGCGTCGAGGCGTCGAAGTTCTCGCCGGGCATGAGGTTCGACTCGAGCTCCATCAACACCCGGCCGGCAATGCACTTTCCAAGTTCGACTCCCCATTGATCGAACGGATTGATGTTCCAGATCACGCTTTGCACGAACACCTTGTGTTCATACAAAGCAATCAGGGCACCCAGTGACTCGGGCGTCAAGGTATCCATCAACAAGGTGTTGCTCGGGCGGTTGCCAGGTAGAACGCGATGCGGCACCTGCCTCTCCAGGAGTTCGCCGCGCAAACCGGCCGCTTCGAGTTCGCGGCGCACCTCCCGTTCGTCACGGCCGATCATCAGGGCACGCCCCTGGGCGATGCAGTTTGCGACCAGCAACCGATGATGTTCGGGGAGAGCGTGGGAGGCACGCAGGGGCAGGATGAAGTCGACCGGAATCAAGTCGGTCCCCTGATGAATCAGCTGAAAGTATGCATGCTGCCCGTTGGTGCCCGGCGCCCCCCAGATCACCGAACCGGTCCGCGTCGACACGGGCGCCCCATCCCGCGTCGTGGACTTGCCGTTGCTCTCCATCTCGAGTTGCTGCAGGTAGGCTGGCAGATCCGCTAGCGACTGAGCGTAGGGCGCCACAGCGACCGTGCCGGCATCGAAGAAATTGCGGTACCAGATGCCGAGCAGGGCCAGTACCACCGGCATGTTGGATTCGAGCGGGGCCTGCGCGAAATGTCGGTCCATCGCATGTGCGCCCGCCAGCAAGGCCCGAAAACCGTCCGCGCCGATGCTGATCGCGATCGGCAAACCCACCGCCGACCACATTGAATAGCGACCGCCCACCCAGTCCCAGAAACCGAACATGTTCTCGGCGTCGATACCGAACTCCGTGACTCCGCGGGTATTGATCGAAACCGCAACGAAATGACGCGCAATGTCCGCCTCGCCCGCGCCGCTTTCAAGAAACCAGCGGCGCGCGGTCGCCGCATTGGTCATCGTCTCCTGCGTCGTAAAGGACTTCGACGCGATCACGAACAGCGTACGGTCGGGTTGCAGCGTCGCCAGCATCGCGGAAAGCGGTGCTCCATCTATATTCGACACGAAGTGCATGCGAACTGCAGGGTGGGCATGGGCGCCCAACGCGGCACAGGCCATCCTTGGACCAAGATCGGAGCCGCCGATTCCGATATTCACGACATCGGTAATCTGCGCCCCCCGATACCCTCGCCAACGGCCCGAGCGAACTCGCTCGGCAAATTCGAGCATGCGCGAGCGCACCGCGTGCACCTCCGGCATCACGTCACGCCCCTCGTGGTATACCGGCGTCCCCTCCGGCACGCGCAAGGCGGTATGCAACGCGGCCCGCCGCTCGGTGACATTGACCGGCTCTCCGGTCAGCATCGCGTCACGTTCGGCCTCGACGCCGCGTTCGCGCGCAAGCGCGAACAGCAGCGCCATGGTGGTCGCGTCAACGCGATTGCGCGAATAGTCCAGCGTCAAGGTGGCTGCCGAAAGACTGAAACGCTCGAAGCGTTGCGCATCGCCGGCAAACAGATCACGCATGTGCATCTCGCCCCAGGCGTCGCGGTGAGATTCGAGCGCGCGCCAGGCGGGAGTGATTGCCGGATTTCGATGTGACATCATAAGCAACGGGGCCGGTTATCGGATTCTCGCACTGCATCACCGCGAAAATCGCCTTGTGTATTAAGGATCTGAGTAAACTTTGCTGCGAACGCAAAGTCAAGTGCCCTCGCCCGCCAACAACTGCATGGCCTACCAAGGCGACAGTCACCCCGGAGCCGCATCGCTCGTCATCAACCGGTGCGCGCAATTCCCCGCTCAGCCGACCTCAACCACAAAGCCGCATGGCAATACCATCACCAGTTATCCTGATAACGGGCCATCACCGCACGAACCTGGTCCAGATTCTCCTCGAGACCGCGCACGCAATTCACATCGAGTTTTCCCGCGTTCGCCATGGAGTTTAACTCCCGCATGGCCTCGGCCACGCTCCAGTCGCGCTTGTAGGGTCTGAAGCCGGTCAATGCATCAAAAATGTCGGCCACCGCGACGATTCTGGCCTCGACCGGGATCTGGTCTCCGGAAAGTCCGGCCGGGTAGCCGGAGCCGTCCAGAAACTCATGGTGATGGGCAACGATATTCATCATCACGCGCGAATCCGAAAGCTGGGAAAGCCCGAAATCACCGATGATCTTGCCAATGATCTCACGCCCCTTGTCGACATGGGTCTCCATGATGACCCGCTCGTCGGGGTCGAGCCGTTCCTGTTTGAGCAGGATACGGTCCGGGATGCCAATCTTGCCGATATCATGAACGGGCGCGAACAGGAACACATGCTCAACAAACTCGTCACTCAGATCGTATACATCCGCGACCGCACGCGCGACGATGCGCGAATAATGGGCCATCCGTTCGATATGCGCTCCAGTCTCGAAATCACGCAGCTGGGCAAGATCACAGGCCACCCGAGCCGATGCGAGCACCGAACGCACCGCCGCCATCTCGTTGGCGATCGTCATGTTGATCAGATTGCAGTACAGCACGAGGTCGCGCTGGACACGGGGCGAAAACGCCGCCCGCTTGACCGAGTCGAAGAAAATGAACCCGAGCAATGCTCCGTTGGCGTACATCGGCACCGTGAACGACGAGCGATAGCCCTGCTCCAGCAACCATTCCGAATGACGAGAATCGGAACGAATGACTTGCGGAATGTCATCGAGCACGCGAAACGCACCGGAGCGCGCAAGTGCCAGCAAGGATTCGCTATCCGCCAGACGAAACTCGTAGCCGGTAAGTGGCTCACCCCTGCGTGTGCTGTTGATGAAGGTCCGCAGGATATCCTCGTCCTCGTGATACAGGGCGCACGCGATCCGGTCGACATCGGGCGTGCTTTCAAGCAAGCGGTCATGCAGTTGCCGCAATCGGGCGTTCAGCGAGGAGCCGCCTTCGAACATGGCATTCACACGCCCGGGATCCTGGATCCGCATCGCTACCGTCCTCGGAGAAGTCGAATCTTCAATGCACGCACCTCGTTACCCATGCGGCAAGCGATCACGCCCTTCCGGGCGAAAAAAATAACCCGCCTTGTGGGCGGGTTACGAATACGCTTGGCGGAGACGGAGGGATTCGAACCCTCGAGACAGGTTTTGCCCGTCTGCTCCCTTAGCAGGGGAGTGCCTTCGACCTCTCGGCCACGTCTCCAAACCTATGGAAGGCGCGAATAATAACGACTTCGCGCCGCCCGGTCAAACGCTATCTTGCCCGCCTCAGGCTTCCTGGTCCAGACCAAAGGCCTTGTGCAGCACTCGCACCGCAAGTTCAAGGTATTTTTCTTCGATCGCGACCGAGATCCGGATCTCGGACGTGGCAATCATCTGGATATTGATGCCCTCCTGTCCCAGGGTACGGAACATTTTCGCCGCAACCCCCGGGTGGGAACGCATGCCCACGCCGACCACCGACACCTTGGCCATGGACTTGTCGGTTTCGATGACGTGTTCGCCGATCTGCGCCTTGGCGCTTTCAAGCGCCTTGACCGCCTTGTCCAGATCACCGCGCGAAACGGTGAACGAAAAGTCGGTCGCGCCATCATGGCCGACGTTCTGCACGATCATGTCCACGTCGATGTTGGCATCAGCCACCGGTCCGAGGATCTGATAGGCGATGCCCGGGCGATCCGGTGCGCCGAGCACGGTGATCTTGGCCTCATCGCGGTTGAATGCGATGCCGGAGATGACGGGTTGTTCCATGTTCTGATCTTCCTCAACAGTAATGAGCGTTCCTTCACCTTCATCCTGGAAGCTCGACAGCACGCGCAGCTTGACCTTGTACTTGCCCGCGAATTCGACGGAGCGGATCTGCAACACCTTGGAACCGAGGCTCGCCAGTTCGAGCATTTCCTCGAACGTGATCGCATCCAGCTTGCGCGCTTCCGGGACGATACGCGGATCGGTGGTGTAGACCCCGTCCACGTCGGTATAGATCTGACATTCATCGGCCTTCAGCGCCGCCGCCAGGGCCACCCCGGTGGTGTCCGAACCACCACGTCCCAGCGTGGTGATGTTGCCGTGCTCGTCGACGCCCTGAAAGCCGGCGACCACAATGACGTTGCCGTCGGCCAGATCCTTGCGGACCGGCGCCTCGTCGATGTTCAGGATGCGCGCCTTGGTATGGGCCGAATCGGTCAGAATGCGGACCTGACTGCCGGTGTAGCTCTTCGCCTTCACCCCCATGTCGTGCAGCGCCATGCATAACAGGCCGATGGTGACCTGCTCCCCGGTGGAGACCACGACATCCATCTCGCGCGGGTCGGGGTTGCTGGCGACTTCCCTGGTCAACGCGATCAGGCGATTGGTCTCGCCGCTCATCGCGGACACCACGACAATGACGTCGTCCCCCCGCGCCCGGAAGCCGGCGACCCGTTTCGCGACGTTCCTGATACGCTCGGCGCTACCGACCGAAGTGCCGCCATATTTCTGAACTATCAGTGCCATATTGCATCCAAGAAGCGGTAGATAAAGCATTGCATTTTATCAAGCGCAGCAAAAAAATGCATTCCCGGGCGCCTCATCCGTGAAAAAACTCACATATGGCCATGGATTAATGCCCGCGATTGCAATTTTCTATTGTATGAGGAAGGAATACTGTTCTATACTCGGATCATCCTATGACTTATGTTGTAGGCAGGTTCAACAGACAAGTTGCGTCGCATACGACGCAAGTATTCCAATCGAGGGATCGAACATGAAAAGCACTGACAAGCTGGATGTACGGGAAATTCGACGCAAGCTGGGCATGAACCAGTCTCAGTTCTGGTCGAAGATCGGTGTCACGCAAAGCGGCGGGTCACGCTACGAAAGCGGCCGCAACATTCCCCGTCCGGTCCAGGCCCTGCTGCGCCTCGTGCACATCGAACAGATCGACATCAACAAGGTCAAGCGTGATGACGTCGAGGTCGCGGAGTACCTGAAGGCAAGCAACCCGGACCTCTACAAGTCGCTGAAGAAGGAAGCCAAGGCGAAAAAGAAGGAACAGCGCACTGCCAAGTAATCCACGGCACGCGTCAACCGCCCGGGCGAATTCCCAGAAGGAATTCGCCCGTTTTTTTCGCCGGGCCGCGGCCTGCGGGTATAATTGGCCTCCCGAAGCCCGCCCGGCCCTGCCCCCGGTCTGGACATCTCCGCCATGCGTATCACCCGCAAACTCGAATTCGACGCCGGCCACCGCATCCCCGACCACGGCAGCCAGTGCCGCCATCTTCACGGCCATCGCTACGTCATCGAGATCACGCTGTGCGGAAACATCGTTCAGGCCCAGGGCCAGGCGATCAACGGTATGGTCATGGATTTCGGCGACGTCAAATCCATCGCCAAAAGCCATCTCGTAGACCGCTGGGACCACGCATTTCTCGTCTATCGCGGCGACACGCAAGTCGTGGACTTTCTGAACAGTCTCGAAAATCACAAGACCGTGGTACTCGACGCGATCCCGACGGCGGAAAATCTGGCGCAGATCGCGTTCCGTATTCTCGACCCCGCCTACCGCGACGTCTATGGCAACAATCTGCGTCTCGAGCGCGTCCGCCTTTACGAAACCCCGAACTGCTGGGCGGACGCGCTTCGGACCGAGGTACTACCCGACTGAATCAAGCGGAATCCGGAGCAGCGCCCGCCCGAGCGACACTCCTCCACGCCGAGTTCAGCATGCCCGGCGGTTCCGACCAAATCCGCCGGGCGGCGCATGACGAGGCGGACTACGCCGCCTGCCTGTTCGCGCTACAACCGCCGTTGGCGTGAAGGCATCGCGCGCAGTTCAGACCGCGTAACGGCGCAGTCGCAGCGAAAACTGCCGCAATTGCTCGATGCCGCTTTGCTCGGCACGCGCCACCCAGTCCTGCAGTTGCTGCAGCAACTGTTCGCGCGACGCATTCGAACGGGCCCACAACGCCGACAACTCTTCCCGCATCGACACCATCGTCGTCAGCAAGGGGCTGCGCTCGATCACCACCTCGAGTTCGCGCTTCTGGCCTTCCGCGAGATGCGCGTCCTGTCCCGAAAGAATCCAGCGACGCAAGGCCTTGACGTCGAACTTCTCGCCATGCTCTCTCGCCAGACGGTCGATTTCCCTGACGCAGTCGCGCCTGAGCGATGCGACGTAACGCGTCATGACATCATAGCGATGGGTGATGATGGCCTGAAGCATGTCGAAGTCCGGCACCCCCTTGGGTTGCCCGAACCGGGGCTTCGGAATCACCCGCCGCGCCTTGGCCAACCCAAGCATCTCGAGGATGCGGATATACATCCAGCCAATATCGAACTCATACCACTTTGCCGACAGCTTCGCCGAAGTCGCGAAACTGTGGTGATTGTTGTGCAGTTCCTCGCCGCCGATCAGAATGCCCCATGGCACGAGATTGGTGGAGGCATCCGCGCAATCGAAGTTGCGATATCCCCAGAAATGCCCGAGGCCATTGACGACGCCAGCCGCCCAGAACGGAATCCACACCATCTGCACCGCCCAGATCGTCAAACCGATGGGGCCGAAAAGGATGACGTCGATGACGAGCATCGCGCCGAGACCGGCGATCGAGTGACGATAGACGTTACGCTCGAGCCAGTCATCCGGTGTACCGTGACCATAGCGACGAATGGTTTCCTCGTTGCGTGCTTCCGCGCGGTAGAGTTCGGCACCCTGCCACAACACCTTGTGGATGCCACGCGTCTGCGGGCTGTGCGGATCCTCTTCGGTCTCGCACTTGGCATGATGTTTGCGATGGATGGCCGCCCACTCGCGAGTCACCATGCCGGTGGTAAGCCAAAGCCAGAACCGGAAGAAGTGGCTCGGAACGGCATGCAGTTCGAGCGCCCGATGCGCCTGATGCCGATGCAGAAAGATGGTTACGGCGGCGATGGTGATGTGAGTCAGCACCAGGGCCACGATGACGTAGCCCCACCAGGGAAGATCGATCAAACCAGCGTACATGGGTGTGGGTGAATCCTTGTTATGACTATCGGCCGATTCTACGCCAAGCCTCGGCGGTTAACAAAGCGGCGATCTACCGGAGGCCAGACGACCACCGGGAGCGGTGCGCGCGCATGGAAGGTGCCGAGCAACTGATGAGGCTGGGCGGTGGACGCGGAAAAACAGCGAAAGTTCGCGCCCGCTTCGCCCGGCTTGCCCGTCACCGCCGCCACGGCAAGGCATGCACCTCGACGGCGTCGGCGCGATGGCGACGCCAGTTTTCAAGATAGGCATCGACGAGTGCGCAGTGATCGCGCACCACCAGCACATTTTCGGCATTCCGGTTCTGCGCCGACCAGGTGAAATTGTAGGAACCGGTCACGACCGCGCACCCGGGCTGACCCGGATCCACGATGAGCACCTTGTTGTGCGCAGCCGCATACTCCGTTTCGAACGCGACCGGCACCCCCGCCTCGAGCAAGGTCGGGATCACGTTGCCTTCAGCGCGCTGGTTCATCTGCGCATCGGCGAGCACTTCCACCCGCACGCCCCGCCGGTGCGCTTCAACCAACCCGCTCGCAATCGCGCGGCTGGTAAAAACGTACGCCTGGACATGAATGGACTCTCGCGCCCCGGCGATGACCCGCAGAATCAGCGCCTGCGGATCATCCTTCGGGGAAAACGCCAGTTCCAGCGTACCGGTTGCCGGAAACACCTGGCTGGATATGGCTGGCACGCCCGAAACAAGCAGCCACAATCCGGCGACAAAACCGATCCAGGCACGTGCGGTGCCCCGCAGCAGCAGCGCGCGTCGGCCAACCGCTGACACGTGTGTGCAATCAGCCCGCATCCTTGCTTCGCTCCAGCACTGCGGCGTAGAAACCATCGGTGTCATGCCGATGAGGCAACAAGCTCATCCGTGGCCCGCATGCAAGGCTCACACCTTGCGCAGCCAGAACCTCCTCGGCCGACACGGCATGGAACTGCGGGTGTGCCGCAACAAAAGCGTCGACCACACCGTCGTTTTCCTCCGGCAGGAGACTGCATGTCGCATACACCAGTCGCCCTCCCGGGCGCACCATGCGCGCTGCCGATTCGAGGATCGATCGCTGCTTGGTGATCATCTCGGCCACGGACTCCGGCGACTGCCGCCATTTCAGGTCCGGGTTTCGCCGCAGCGTACCGAGCCCACTGCAGGGCGCATCGACCAGCACCCGGTCGGCCTTGCCCGCGAGTCGCTTGACCTTGGCATCCCGTTCGTGCGCGATCAGGACCGGATGCACGTTGCTGAGCCCGGCCCGGGCCACACGCTGCTTGAGCTTCGTGAGCCGGCGCTCAGCCACGTCGAATGCATACAGGCGACCAGTGGAACGCATCATCGCTCCCAGCTGCAGGGTCTTGCCACCGGCACCGGCGCAGAAATCCACAACCAGTTCCCCACGGCGCGGCTGCACCAGCAAGCCCAACAGCTGGCTGCCCTCGTCCTGCACTTCGAAGCCACCGGCAAGAAACAACGGGTGCTTCTGCAGCGCCGGCTTGCCCTCCAGGCGCACCCCTTGCGGCGAGAGCGGGCATGGTACGGCGGTGACGCCGGATTCTGCCAGCGCCGCGCAAAGCGCATCGCGACCGAGGTGCATCGGATTGACGCGCAGATCGAGCGGCGCAGGACGATTGAGCGCCTGCGCCAGCGCTTCCAACTGATCTTCTGGAAACACAGGCAGCAAACGTTCGACGAGCCAGTCGGGCAAGTCCAGCCGCTCGCCCGGTGTCGTCCGCTCCGGTTCCACTCCTCGCATCTTCCGCAGCCATTCGAGTTCCTCGACGGACGCCAGCCCATCGAACTGGCGCTGTGACCACCCCTCGCCGCGCGCCAGCCAGACCAGCAACAATTGCCGCGCATTGACGTCTTGTCCAGCAAGCCCTCTCAGCCAGCGCAGCCGTCGCACCACGGCGTAGACACTCTCGGCGATGAACCCGCGGTCGCGGTGCCCGATCTCGCGATGTTCGCGGAAGAAGCGCGACAACACGGCATCGGCGGGATGCTCGAACCCGAGCACCAGCGACAGCGCACGCGTTGCATTGTTGAGCAATCCCCGGGACGGGAACCCATCGGTCGTCGCGGACCCCGTTGGCGCTTGCCGTCTTCCCTGCGCAGACCTGCCGGCACGCGTCGCTTCAGTCTTTCTTGTCATTGATTTCGTCATCTTCAGGCGACATCACCGTCGCACGCCCTCACTGCGATCGCGCTGATCGCGTTCATTGCCCTGGCCATCTCCGTCGATCTCGACTGCGACGGCCTTTTGGTCCAGCACCTCGCCCCGGTCGTCGGTCATCAGTATTCTCACCGGCACCAGCGCATGCGCTTCGGACAGCCACAGATCGATGGTCAGTTTTCCAGAGCGCGCCTCGAGTCGCACGCGCAGCGTGTCGAGATCTCCGATCGGCAATCGCAGGCGTTCCTCCCCAAGCACCTCGAGCGTCGCCTCCGAGACCGCCCGGTTGGTGACCAGGCTCAGGCTGTCGGGCAGACCTCTGCCATTCGCCAGCGCCGCCAGATGCCATACGCTGAGCACGTCCTGATCTGCGGACTCGACCGGATAGACCCGGGTTCGCCCACGGCGCTCGATGCTCACCTCGCCACGCCCCCAGTCAAAACTCGCTCTTTCAGGATCGCGCCCCTTCTGGGTGACCGTGAAGCGTTCGGGGACCAGTCCAGCCGCAGTCAAAAGTCCTTCACTACGCTGTTCGTAGCGGAAACTGTACAACAGGCCCGCAACCCCCGTGGTCTCGAGCACGGTGCTCATTTCGTAGCGACCGTTGGCATGCTGCCAGCGGTGCACGCCCTCCCCGAGTTTCAATCCGTTCTCACCGCGCAACACGTCGTAGCTCACCCTGCCAGTGGCAGGCCAGGGGTCGGACGCCTGACGTTCCGTAACCGAAATACTGCCCACCGCAACCGAAGCGGCTCCGTCTCCGCGCCCCGCGCCGATCGCATCCGCGCCGATCGCATCCGCGCCGATCGCATCCGCGCCGATCGACATCGTCACCACCAGCGCCAGGACCACCGTCAACCGGGTCACCTGGGTGTGAAACTGCCTGCCGGCCTCGTTCATCGCCTCGTTCATTCCGTATCACCTTCCATCGAGCGCCGGCACGATGCACGACTGCGGCACCGCCCTTTCGTCACGCAACGACACGCGCCCCCGCGCATCCACCGTCAAGCGATCCTCGACGAACCACCGCACGGCCTGCGGATAGATCCGGTGCTCCTCGGCGAGCACGCGTTTCGCCAGCGCCGCCTCGTCATCGCCGGCCAGAACCGGCACCACCGCCTGAATCACCACAGGACCGCAATCGAGCGAAGGTGTGACGAAATGCACGGTCGCGCCGTGCACCCTCACGCCTGCCTCGAGCGCGCGTCGATGGGTGTGCAGACCGGGAAAGGCCGGCAACAGCGACGGATGGATGTTGAGCAGGCGTCCCGTGTAGCGCGTAACGAACGTTTCGGTGAGCACCCGCATGAAACCGGCGAGCACGACGAGGTCCGGCGCGTGAGCGTCGATGACCTGAGCAAGGGCGGCATCGAACTCGTCACGTTCGGCATAGGCCTTGTGATCGACGACCGCGGTGGCGATGCCGCGTGCCGCGGCAAAGCGCAGACCGGCCGCATCCGGCCGATTGCTGATCACTGCGGTAATCCGCGCACCGGGTAGCGGTGCATCGACGATTGCCTCCATGTTCGAGCCGCGACCGGATATCAGAATGACAATGGATTTCATGTAAATGAACTGAACCTCGTTGCGCCGCCGGGCCTTCTTCACGGAATCGGCAGGAAGGCCGCGGTAGCCATGTTTTGCACCACGCGCACAACGGTGCGCTCGGTCTTGTGTTCGATCACGTCGGTCAGTACTTCGAGAGTTCCGATGATCTTGCCGAACTCCCGCTCGAAACTGAGATTGGTCACCGATCCGATCTCGTTCGACAACAGCAGGGGGGCACCGGCCGCATCCAGCGTCGAGCCCAGCCGCCACGCCGCGATCTCGACGTTGCGGGCGGCATTGTAAAACCCTTGGGCGTTCAGGTCGTTAACAATGTAGAAACCGACCTTGTCACCGAACGCGCGCTGCACCATGCTCGCCAACCCGACGATGAAGGCCGCGACGCGGTCGCCAACGTACTCCGGGTGAAACGCAATCTGCAGCGCTTCGATGTCACGGCGGTAGCCGAGTTCCTCGAACCGCCAGCCATGATCGACCTCGAACAGCCGCAGCAACGCCTCGTCGATCCCCGACACTTCGGTTTTGCGCCATTCCCGTGGATTACGACGGTACAGCTTCCCGGCAAGCTGACGCAGGCTGACAAAGATCCGGCGCTGCGCGGACTCCACGAAATGGTCCAGATCGGTCTTGAACCACTGGCGTGGCGAAAACAGTTCAGGGCGAAGCGGGACGGGCGCCGTGCCCGTCGTCGTGCACGCCGGACCAGCGGCCAGCGCGCCCATGGCCAGCAGCCTCAGCAAAAAACGTCTACGCCCGATGAGCGTGGCGCCAACAGTCGCTGCTGCCTGGTTCATGGTCGGCGCGTGCGTTGCGTGCGGATCGGACACTCGTTCGTTTTCTCCCGGACACCAGAGGCGTTTCTCATTCGCCATGGCGGTCGTGCCAGCGCGGCTGAGAACGGGCCTTGCGCGCATGATACCGCAGCGACGAGCATCTATAATCGCTTCTGCCTTCCCGTCGTTGCGTGCGCGCTGGCACGCATCAGCCGCTCGATTCGCCCATTTCAAGCCTTTGTGACCCTGCCGATGCCTCAGATTCGCCCGCTTTCCGACCTCCTGATCAACCAGATTGCCGCCGGCGAAGTCGTCGAACGCCCGGCATCGGTGCTCAAGGAACTGCTCGAAAATGCGGTCGATGCCGGTTCGCGGGCAATCGAGGTCCAGCTCGAGCAAGGCGGTGTGCGACGCATCCGGGTCGCGGACGACGGCTGCGGTATCGTGCGCGAGCAACTCGCGCTGGCCCTGGACCGCCACGCGACGAGCAAGATCGCCGATCTCGACGATCTCGAACGGGTCGGCACGATGGGATTTCGCGGAGAAGCGCTGGCCGCGATCTCGGCGGTCGCGCGCACCACCATCACCAGCCTTGCCGAAGGCGCGCGCCACGCCTGGAGGATCGACGCGCAGACCCGCGACCTGGCCCCTGCCGCGCTCAATCATGGCACGGTCATCGACGTCGCCGACCTCTACTTCAACACCCCTGCTCGACGCAAGTTCCTGAAAACCGAGAACACCGAGTTCTCGCACTGCGACGAGACGTTCCGGCGCATCGCCCTCGCACGCCCCGATATCGCCCTGCAGCTTACGCACAACGGCCGCGTCATCCACCGCCTGCCGCCCGCCGAGCACGGTCAGCGCGTGGCGGCGCTGATGGGGAACGACTTCGTAGCAAACGCTCGCGAAATCGACGCCGACGCGGGCGCCCTGCGCCTGAGTGGACTGGCCGCGCTGCCCGCCTACTCGCGCGCTTCTCGCGACGCGCAATATTTCTTCGTCAATGGACGTTTCGTCCGCGACAAACTGCTGACCCACGCGGTCCGCCAGGCCTACGCCGATATCCTGCACGGGAGCCGCCACCCGGCCTACGTACTGTTCCTCCAGCTCGACCCGGCTGGCGTCGACGTCAACGTCCACCCGGCAAAAATCGAAGTTCGCTTTCGCGACGCGCGCGCGGTCCATCAGTTCGTGTTTCACGCGCTGTCGCGCGCACTTGGCGAATCCGGGGCGGCGCTGGCGTCGACGGAAGAGTCGTCAGACAGCGCCAATGCCGGGCCGGCCGTACCCTCCGCCCTCAGCCAGGACCACGGCGAGGCCGGTGGGGGGCATGTTCCCGGGGCGCTTTCCGCCGGCCAACCGCTGGCCACCAACCCATGGGCAAGGCAGACTCCACGCCAGTCCTCGCTGGCAATGGAGTCAGCAAGCAATCGTTATTACGATTTTGTCGGCCGTGCGGCGAGCGGCGAGCCCACTCAAGCTCAGGCCACCTCCGGTGTTCCCGCGACCTCTCTGCGTACGACTGTTTCAGACGGTGTCACGCAGCCACGCCATGCTCCGGACGGCGACAACGAGACAGACGGCCCGCCACTGGGGTACGCCATCGCCCAGTTGCACGGGGTGTATGTCCTCGCGCAGAACAGCACCGGTCTCGTTCTGGTGGACATGCACGCGGCACACGAGCGGATTCTCTACGAGAAGCTCAAAACCGTGCTCGAGGGTCGCCCCGCGGTGCAACGTCTGTTGATCCCGGCGGTGTTCGGCGTCGGTAGCCGCGAGATGGCCACCGCCGAGGAATGTCGCGAGTTGCTCGGTGAAATGGGATTCGAGGTGGCGCCCGCGGGCCCGCAGGAACTGGCGGTGCGCAGCGTGCCGTCCCTGCTCGCCAACGCCCCGATCGCCGATCTGATGCGCGAGTTGCTCGCCGAGCTACGCGAGTTTCCCGCATCGGAGGTCGTCAACGCGCGCCGCAACGAACTGCTGGCGACGATGGCCTGCCATGCGGCCGTGCGCGCCAACCGTCAATTGACCCTGCCGGAGATGAACGCGCTGCTGCGCGACATGGAAGCCACCGAACGCGCCGACCAATGCAACCATGGTCGCCCGACCTGGACCCAGCTCGGCATGGCCGACCTCGATCGCCTGTTCATGCGGGGGCAATAGCGCGGCGCCCCCCGCCGCTCCCGGGAGTCAGGCTCTCAACGGTTCAGCAGCCACAGCGCCATCACGATCAGCACCACCGTCACCCACCCCAGGCGTTCGACGTAGCGATGCAGCATCGCCTCCATGCGCGCTCCCCCCAGGGCCATCAGACCGGCGACCAGAAAAAAACGCGCACCGCGCCCGATCAGCGATGCCGCGACGAACGGCAGTAAGGCCATCGACGCCACACCGGCGGCAATCGTGAACACCTTGTACGGAATTGGCGAGAAACCAGCCAGAAACACGGCCCAGAAACCCCATTTTGCGAACCACGCCTGCGCCTCGAGGTACCCCTCCCAATAGCGGCCATCGCGGATCAGCGGCTCGATCAGATCGAACGCGAACACGCCGATGAAGTAGCCGAGCACCCCACCGGCGACCGACGCCACCGTGGTGATCAGCGCAAACAGCCAGGCGCGCGACGGATTGGCGAGACTCATCGGCGCCAGCATCACGTCGGGGGGAATCGGAAAGAACGATGACTCCGCAAAGCTCAAGCCCCCAAGATACCAGGGCGCATGGCGATGGCGGGCCCACATCATCGTGCGCGCATACAGTGCGGAAAAGATCTTCAACGGAACGTCCTTCGGTCGGTCATGCGTCAAGGCGCGTAATGATACCGTTGATTTCGCTTCGTCCGGAGTATGGCTCCAGGCGCCCCCAAGGAAACGGCCAGTGCCGTACCCCGGACAAGCGGGCAAGCAACCACGCCTTCGCCAACAGCCACTTGACGCGGGCCATGGAAGCCATTTCTTGTAAGCGTATGCCGACGCTGGAATTGTGCCTGAAGCCGATGGTGTTCCAAGCGCGTATCCGCCCGGTACAATACGGGCCGAATGTCCGCGACGACGAACACGCCCCCTTCTCCCCCCGCCGTGCTGCTGCTCGGCCCCACTGCCAGTGGCAAGACGGCTTGCGCGCTCGCGCTGGCCGCGCGCTTTCCGGTGGAGATCATCAGCGTCGACTCAGCGCTGGTCTATCGCGACATGGATATCGGCACGGCCAAGCCCACTGCGGCCGAGCGTGCATGCTGCCCACACCACCTGATCGACATCGTCAGCCCGGAAGAAAACTATTCCGCTGCGCGCTTTCGCGCCGATGCGCTGGCGTGCATGGATGAGATCACCGCGCGTGGTCGCATCCCGCTGCTGGTAGGCGGCACGATGCTGTATTTCAAGGCCTTGCGCGACGGCCTGTCGGAACTTCCGCAAGCCGATGCCGAACTGCGCGTGGCCATCGACACCGACGCGCGGCGGCTGGGCTGGCCGGCGATGCATACCGAGCTTGCCCGCCTCGACCCACAGGCCGCGGCACGACTCGAACCCACCGACGCGCAGCGCATCCAGCGCGCGCTGGAGATCGTCCGCCTGACCGGGCGACCGCTGGCCGACAGCTACGCCCAACGCGAAATGCAGCCACCGCGCCACCGGCTGCATCCAATCGCACTCGCCCCCTCGGATCGCGCCGTGCTGCACGGACGTATCGAACAGCGCTTCGACCAGATGCTCGAGCACGGCTTTGTCGACGAAGTCCGCATGCTGCGCGAGACATACCATCTGGACATCGGCATGCCCTCGATGCGCTGTGTCGGTTATCGCCAGATCTGGGATTTTCTGGAAGGCACGTGCGACCTCGACACGGCGCGCTTCAAGGGCATCGTCGCCACCCGCCAGCTCGCCAAGCGCCAGCTCACCTGGCAACGCCAGTTTCGCGAGCAATGGCCCGAACTGGTCGAACTCGATTGTCTCGCACCGGATGTGGCCGAGCGGATCGCCGCACACGTTGCGAGTACCCTCAAACCGCTTCAGGCCTGACCGCGCCCTGCCCTACACCCCCGCGCCGGTCACCAGCTTCTCGTCTTCCGGCATCGCGATGCGGGTACGCACGCGGCGCGCGAGCAGGGTATACACCGTAGGCACGACGAACAGGGTGAAGAAGGTGCCGAGCAGCAGGCCACCAACGATGACCCAGCCGATCTGCTGCCGGCTCTCTGCCCCGGCACCGGCGGCCAGCGCCAGCGGCACCGCACCGAGCACCATCGCACCGGTGGTCATCAGGATCGGGCGCAGGCGCAGGACCGATGCTTCGATCACCGCCTCGCGCATGGCCTGCCCGCGATCACGCAGCTGATTGGCGAACTCCACGATCAGAATGCCGTGCTTGGTGATCAGCCCGACCAGCGTCACCAGCCCGATCTGACTGTAGACGTTGAGCGTGCCGCCGGTCAGGTACAAGGCCCCGAGCGCGCCAGTCATCGACAGCGGCACGGTGAGCATGATGATGAACGGATCACGGAAGCTCTCGAACTGCGCCGCCAGCACGAGGTAGATGAACGCCAGCGCAAGCAAAAAGGTCAGCGCCAGGCTGGCCGAGCTGGTGCGGTATTCGCGCGACAGACCGTCGTAATCCACCGCATAGCCGGGCGGCAGCACCCGCTCGGCGACGTCCTCGAGAAACGCCAGCGCCTGGCCGAGCGAAAAGTCCGGTGCGAGGTTGGCGGTAATCTTCACCGCCCGGCGCTGGGCGAAGTGGTTGAGCTCGCGCGGTGCCACCGTTTCCTCGACGGTGACGAGACTGCTCAGCGGGATCATTTCGCCGCCTCGCCCGCGCACGAAGAGGTCGCGGATGTCGTGCGGCACGCTGCGGCCGGCAGCCTCGACCTGCACGATCACGTCGTACTGTTCGGCATCGCGCTTGAAGCGCGTCACCTGCCGTCCACCGAGCATGGTCTCGAGGGTGCGGCCAATCACATCCACCGACACCCCGAGATCGGCGGCGCGGTCACGGTCGACACGCACCGCCAGTTCCGGCCGGGTCAGCTTGAGGTCGGTGTCGGGGGCGACGAAACCCGGATGACGCCGCACCTCGTCCATGATCAATTCGGCGTGGCGATTGAGCTCTTCATAGGATTCCGAGGTAACGACGACGAAATTCACCGGACGTTCGCGCGGACTCTGACCGAGCGAAGGCGGCGTCACCGGAAACGCCTGCACACCGGGAACGGCCGCAAACTGCGGAAACAGGCTACGCGCGATGTCGGCGGCGTGGCGATCGCGTTCGGACCAGTCGTGCAACCCGACAAAGGAAATGCCCTGACTGACCGTCGGCGCACCGGAAACGACGAAGTAGCGCTCGACCTCGTCGGTGCGCGCGTAGATTTCCTCGAGCTGGCGCGCGTAACGCTCCATATAGTCGATCGTGGCACCCTCGGGGCCGCTGAAGATGCCCAGCACCACACCGCGATCCTCCACCGGCGCCAGCTCCGACGGCAACCTGTCGAGCAGCACCGCCGATGCGCCCGACACCAGCACGAAGGCCAGCATCACCAGCCAGCGCGCCCCGAGCGTCCATGTCAGCACGCGGCGATAACCCGAAGTGAGTCCGTTCAGAAAACGCTCGATGCCGTTGTAGATCGCGCCGTGCTTCTTCTCGTGGCGCAGCAGCTTCGAGCACATCATCGGCGACAAGGTCAGGGCGACGAAACCGGACACCATCACCGCACCGGCCAGCGTCAGCGCAAACTCGGTGAACAGTTTGCCGGTGCGCCCGGTCATGAAGGCCACCGGTGCATACACCGCCGCCAGCGTCAGCGTCATCGCAATCACCGCGAAGGCGATCTCGCGCGCGCCCTTGAACGCCGCCTTGACAGGCTCCATGCCCTCTTCGATGTGACGATAGATGTTCTCCAGCATCACGATGGCGTCGTCGACCACGAGGCCGATGGCCAGCACCAGCGCGAGCAGGGTCAGGGTGTTGATCGAGAAGCCGAACACCAGCATCAACGCAAATGCCCCGATCAGCGATACCGGGATGGTCACCAAAGGCACCAGCACCGAACGCCAGCTACGCAGGAAAAAGAAGCACACGCCGACGACGAGCACCACCGCCTCGGCAATCGTCACGAACACGGCCCGGATCGAACGCTCGATGAACACCGTCGAGTCGTTCGAGATCGCCATCGTCATGCCTTCGGGCAGTTGCGCCTGGATGCTGCCCAACTCCGCCCGCAACGCACGCGACAAGTCCAGCGGGTTGGCGGTGGACTGCTTGATCAAACCGATCGCCACCGCCGGCTGTCCGCGAAAGCGCACCGAGGTGCGCTCCGACGCGGCACCGATCTCGACCCGCCCGACGTCACGGATGCGCACCGCAATGCCGTCCGCCGTCTCCGGCTGGCGTACCACCACGGATTCGAACTCCTGACGTTCGACCAGGCTGGTCTGCGCCACCACGGCAAACTCACGGCGCTGGCTCTCGATCCGCCCGGCCGGCAGTTCGACGTTCTGTCGTCGCAGGGCATCCTCGACGTCCTGCGCGGTCAGTCCATACGCAGCCAGTCGCTCGCGGTCGAGCCAGATCCGCATCGAATACTTGCGTTCGCCGAAGATGCGCGCGTCGGCGGCGCCGGGCAGGGTCTGCAGCCGTGGCTTGACGATACGGTTGGCAACGTCGGTGACCTCCAGCGGCGAATGCCGGTCCGACGAGAACGCCACCCAGATGATGGGATTGGCATCGGCCTCGACCTTGGCAATCACCGGCTCGTCGATGTCGTCCGGCAGCGCGCGGCGCACCCGCGAGACGCGGTCACGCACATCGGCCGCGGCATTGTCGGCATCGCGTTCGAGGCGGAAGCGCACCGAGATCTGGCTACGCTCGGTGCGACTGATCGACGAGATCACGTCCACCCCCTCGATGCCGGCCAGCGAATCCTCCAGCGGCTTGGTGACGCGCGACTCGACGATGTCGGCGCTGGCGCCGCGATAGGTGGTATCTACGGTGACCACCGGTTCGTCGATGTTGGGGTATTCACGCACGGTCAGCTTGGTATAGGACACCAGACCGATCAGCACGACGAGGATGGAAAGCACCGTCGCGAACACCGGACGCCGGATACAGGTATCGGAGATCACCATGCCCGCCGCCTCAGCCCGCGCCGCCAACCGTCACCAGGGCACCGTCCCCGTCCGTCGCGGGCGGCACCGGGCGCACGGCGAGCCCGTCGCGCAGCTTGAGCTGGCCTGCGGTGACCACCACATCGCCCGGTGACAGCCCGGCGACGATCTCGACCATGGCGTTGCGACGCACACCGGTGCGTACATCGACGCGGCGAACCGCGCCGTCCACCACCTTGAACACCGATTGCACCTCGCCGGGCGCCGGCATCAAGGCCTCTTCGGGCACCACTGCCACCGCGGGCCGCTCCGCCAGCAAGACACGTATCCGCGCGAACATCCCCGGTCGCAAACGACCTTCGGGGTTGTCGAGCTCGGCACGCACCACCACCGCCCGCCCCTGCGCGTCGACCTGTGGATCGATGGCCAGCACTCTTGCCGGGAAACGTTCGCCCGGCAAGGTATCGCTGACGACCTCGAGTGCCTGCCCGGGCGCAATCCGTTGCAGATAGGCCTCAGGCAGACGGAAATCGACCTTGAGCACCGAGATGTCCTCGAGATTGACCAGCGCGTCTCCATCCTTCACGTAGTCCCCGACGCTGATGTTGCGGATGCCGATCGTGCCGGAGAACGGGGCCTCGATGCGCATGCGCTCGAGCCGGGCCAGGGCCAGGGCCGTCTCGGCCCGCGCCACTTCAAGGCGGCTGGCGGCCTCTTCCCGGGCGCTGAGACTGACGTAATTGCGTTCGAACAGATCGGCGGTGCGCCGAAAACTGGACTCCGCCAGTTCGAGGTTGGCGCGGGCCTGCTGTAGTTCGGCACGCTGCACCGAATCATCGAACTGGATCAGCAGGCGACCGCGCTCAACGGGCTGCCCCTCGTCGAAGTGGATGCTGCGAATGCGCCCCGAAACCTCGGGACGCAGCCGCACCGATTCGTTGGAGCGCAAGGTGCCGACCGCGGTGGCCTCTTCCGGCATTGCCACGGTGATCACCTCGAAGGTCTCGACCGCCACCGCCGGAGGCGCCGGCCGCGGTGCGGCTTCGACGGCGGTTCCGCCCGTTGTCGATTCCCAGGGCATGGGCAGGCCACGCTGGGCATGCCAGCCCCAGGTACCCAGAAACGCGATCCCGGCCACGCTCAGAACGAGCACCACCGACTTGCTTGATACCATGTGCAGCCTCGCTGGCAAGTCCGCCCCCCGCTCCGCCAGGGGCGAACAAATCGATGAGGGACGTTCAGCGAACCGTGGTCGGTGCCTCGTCGGCATCGCGCGCGGCGATGCGACCGATGCGGAACACCGTCTCGCCCGCGTCGGCAAGATGCGCCTGCGCCTTGTCGGCGTCGGCTTCCGCGACGATCACGATCATGCCGATGCCACAGTTGAACACCCGGTACATCTCGTCGCTGGCGACGTTGCCAGCCTGTTGCAGCCACTGGAACAGCGGCGGCAGGGTCCAGCTCGCGGCGTCGATGCGCGCCGTGAGTCCGTCGCCGAGGATGCGCGGCACGTTCTCGGTCAGCCCACCCCCGGTGATGTGCGCCATGCCCTTGACCAGCCCGGGGTGCGTGGCCATCAGCGACAGCAACGGCTTGACGTAGATGCGGGTCGGCTCGAGCACCACGTCGCGCAACGGACGGCCATGAAAGTCGGCATCCATGTCGGCCTGCTCGCGCTCGAGGATCTTGCGGATCAGCGAATAGCCGTTGGAATGCGCGCCACTCGAGGCCAGCCCCAGCACCACGTCACCCGGTGCAATGGTGCTGCCGTCGATGATCTCGGACTTCTCGACCGCGCCGACAGCGAAGCCCGCCAGGTCGTACTCGCCGTCCGGGTACATGCCCGGCATCTCGGCGGTCTCACCCCCGATCAGCGCGCAGCCAGCCAGCTCGCAGCCGCGGGCGATCCCCGACACCACCGCCGCGGCGGTGTCGACATCGAGTCGGCCGCAAGCGAAGTAGTCAAGAAAGAACAGGGGCTCGGCACCCTGCACGAGGATGTCGTTGACGCTCATCGCCACCAGATCCTGACCAACGGTGTCGTGGCGGTCAAGCTGGAACGCCAGCTTCAGCTTGGTGCCGACGCCATCGGTGCCGGACACCAGCACCGGCTCGCGGTACTTGCCCGACATCGCGAACAGGGCACCGAATCCCCCGATGCCGCCCATCACTTCGGGGCGCATGGTCTTGCGGGCCAGCGGCTTGATGCGTTCGACCAGATTGTCGCCGGCTTCGATATCGACGCCGGCATCGCGGTAAGTCAGCGAGCTCAAGATATATCCTTGCGAAACAATGCCCGGACGCCGCCACGCTTGAGCCGGCAACGCCAAGAGGCTACATTAACGGGTTTGGCGAACAGGCTCGGTTCATGTCGGCGTGCTGTCCGGTCACCTCGACCGAAACCCGGCACCGATCCATCGTGTTTCGCCGCAAACGCTGATTTTACTCGAAATGAACCCTGACCGCGCCGACCATCTGCAAACCGCCGCATGGGCCGTCGTGGGCCTGGCCTTGCTTGGCCTGTTCTACCTGCTCTCGCCAATCCTGACCCCGTTCGCGGTGGCCGCGGTGTTCGCCTACATCTGCGACCCGGCGGTCAACTGGATGGTCTCTCGCCGCGTGCCGCGTCCCCTGGCGGTGCTGCTCGTCATCCTCGCGATGGGTGCCGCACTGACCCTGCTGGTGCTGATGTTCGCGCCATTGGTGTATCGTGAGATCGTCGTACTGATCGCGCGCCTGCCCGAACTGTTCGAGATGCTCAACGAACGTCTGATGCCCCTGCTGGCGGCGCATCTGGGCACGGAACTGCGCCTCGATACCGAATCGATCAAGGGGTGGATGACGGAGTATCGCGACACGGCGCAGGATCTCCTGCCATCGCTGCTGAGCCGCGCGCGCGAGGGCGGGCTCGCGCTGGTGGCAATCGCCGCCAATCTGGTGCTGATCCCGATCGTGATGTTCTACCTGCTGCAGGAATGGCCGCGCGTCATCGCGGCGCTGCAACAGGCCATCCCGCGGCCGATGCTGCCGCGCACACAGCGCATCGTCGGCGACATCGATCGCGTGCTGTCCGAGTTCCTGCGCGGCCAGCTCTCGGTGATGCTGCTGCTGGCCATCTTCTACAGCGTCGGGCTGTGGATCGCGGGTCTCAAGTTCGCCCTGCCGGTAGGCGTGATCACCGGTTTGCTCGCCTTCATCCCCTTCGTCGGCTTCGGCGGCGGCCTGCTGCTCGCCATCCTCGCCGCGTTGCTGCAGGGCGAGGGCTGGACGCCGCTGATCGGCGTCGCGGTGGTGTTCGGTATCGGCCAGTTGCTCGAGAGCTACGTCCTGACACCGTACCTGGTCGGCGAGCGCATCGGGCTGCATCCGCTGGCGGTGATCTTCGCGTTGATGGCCTTTGGTCAGCTGTTCGGCTTCGTCGGCATGCTCGTCGCCCTCCCCGCCAGCGCGGCGATTCTGGTCGGTTTGCGCGAAGTGCGCGAAGCCTGGTTCGCCAGCCCGGTCTATCGTGGCCGCGACCCCGCCCGCAGCGATGAGGACTGAGCCGCCGATGCGCCAACTGACGCTGGACATCCACCCCGACGCCCCGCCGACGCTGGACAATTTCGTCGTCGGCGAAAACGCCGCGCTGATCGATGCCATCGAACACGCGCTGATCGGCGCCGGCCATCTCTACGTCTGGGGGCCGGACGGCAGTGGCCGCAGCCACCTGCTGCAGGCCGCGGTCACCGCCGCGATCGCCGCGAACCGCCCCGGCGGATTCGTCGCCGCCAGCACCTGCGGTCAGGCCCTGCCCGCCGACGCCGGCCTGCTGCTGGCCGTCGACGATATCGACCGTCTGTCGCCCGATGCGCAGATTGCCCTGTTCAATCGCTTCAACGCCGCACGCGAGCGGCGCCAGACCCTGTTGCTGTCCGGCCCCTGCCCACCGCGCGACCTCCGCTTGCGCGAGGACCTGCGTACCCGAGTCGGCCAGTGCCTGATTTTCGAGTTGCGGCCGTTGGACGACGCCACACGACGCGAGATTCTCGAAACCCACGCCAACCGCCGTGGTCTGATCGTCCCGGACGACGTGATCGAGTTCATGCTGCGTCACGGTCGGCGCGACCTGCCCACCCTGCTGCACGTGCTCGACGCCCTCGACCGCGCCTCGCTCGAGCGCAAACGCGCCGTCACCCTGCCGCTGCTGCGGGAACTCATTCAGGCCGGACTCCCGTTTTGAGCGGCCCGCATTTGACCGGACGATGCGGCCCGTTCAAACGCCGTCAGCGGCTCGACCCAAACTCTAAACTCTCCTCTCCCCCTGCCATTGCGAGACCTCAACCGTGGATCTAGTTTTATTCGACCTCGACAACACGCTCATCTCAGGTGACTCCGACTTCGAGTGGGCACAGTTCCTGATTGCCAAGGGCGTGCTCGATCGCGAAGTCCAGGAAGCGAAAAACATCGAGTTCTATGAGCAGTACAAGGCCGGCACCATGGACATCTTCGCGTTCCTGGACTTTCAGCTTGCGCCGCTGGCACGCCACTCGCGCGACGAACTCGATGCCTGGCACCAGGAGTTCATGGAACGCTCTATCCGGCCGCTGATCGGCGAGAAGGCGCAAACCCTGGTGCAGCAGCACCTCGACCGCGACGCGCTGGTCGCCGTCGTCACCGCGACCAACAGCTTCGTCACCGGGCCGATCGTGCGCGAGTTTGGCATTCACCATGTCGTCGCCACCATTCCCGCCCAGGAAGACGGCCGCTTCACCGGCAAGCCGCGCGGAATGCCGGCCTTCAAGGCCGGCAAGATCGAGCGCGTCGATGCCTGGCTGGAATCCATGGGCCTGTACTTCGGCAGTTTCCAGCGCACCTGGTTCTACAGCGACTCGCACAACGACCTGCCGCTGCTGCGCCGGGTCAGCAACCCGGTGGCCGTCGATCCCGACGACACCCTCGCGGCGCACGCAAAGGAGCACGGCTGGCCGATTCTGTCGCTGCGCTGACCTCTCGGTGACATCGCGACATGGCATCACGAGATACCGATGTGCACCGCGCTTCGGTTATCATTCGCCGTTCAGTCCGATTACACACCACAGGAAACAATGATTCGCAAGCTGCTGCGCAAGGTTTTTCGCCGGACCGATTCCGGTCATCCACCGGAACCGGCGCTGATTCCGGTCGAGAAGCACGGCATTCGCCGCGAGCAGCTGTCTTCCTTCGCCTGCAAGGTCTGCACGGTCCTGCAGGACAATGGTCACAGCGCCTTCATCGTCGGCGGCGCGGTGCGCGACCTGCTGATCGGCCACCCACCAAAGGACTACGATGTCGCCACCAGCGCCACGCCCGAGCAGGTGCGTGCGCTGTTTCGGCGCTCGCGCATCATCGGCCGCCGCTTCAAGATCGTGCATGTGATGAGCGGGCGCGATGTGATCGAAGTCTCCACCTTTCGCGCCCTGCACGACGCCGAAACCGCACAGACCGACGAACACGGGCGGGTACTCCACGACAACGTCTATGGTTCACAGGCGGAAGACGCCACCCGACGCGACTTTACCGCCAACGCGCTGTACTACGATCCGGCCAGCGAAACCATCGTCGACTACCACCATGGCGTGGCCGACATCCAGCAGCAGACCCTGCGCATGATCGGCGAGCCGCGTGCCCGCTATCGCGAGGATCCGGTGCGCATGCTGCGCGCGGTGCGACTGGGCGCCAAACTCGGTTTGAGCATTGCCCCCGACGCGCGTACTCCGATCCGCGAGATGGCCTCGCTACTCGAGAACGTGCCAGCCGCACGGCTGTTCGACGAGATGCTCAAGCTGCTGTTTTCCGGACATGCCGTCAACTGCCTGCGCCAGTTGCGCGAGGAAGGCCTGCATCATGGTCTGCTGCCGCTGCTCGACGTCATCCTCGAACAACCCCTGGGGGAGCGCTTCGTCTGGTTGTCGCTGGAGAACACCGACGAGCGCGTGCGCGCGGACAAGTCGGTGTCTCCCGGTTTCCTCTTCGCCACGTTGCTGTGGCACGAGGTACTGGCCAACTGGGAAGCCCGCAAACGGGAAGGCGCCCATGGCCAACCGGCGCTGTTCGACGCCATGGACCACGTGCTCGAGGTGCAGGGTCGCAAACTCGCGATCACCCGCCGCATCGCCGCCGACATCAAGGAGATCTGGGCACTGCAGCCACGCTTCGAGAAACGCGGCGGCAAGGCGCCCTATCGTCTGATCGAGCAACCGCGTTACCGTGCCGGATGGGATTTTCTGCGCCTGCGCGGGCAATCGGGCGAAATTTCAATGGAGTTGGTCGACTGGTGGCATCGCTTTGCCCATGCCGGCACTGAAGAACGCGAGCAGTTGATCAACCAGGCGCCGGCCGAAACGGGCGGCGCAAAACGGCGGAGGAGGCGCAAGAAGACGGCGAAGCCTTCCTCCACCGAAGCCACGACGAGTCCCTCCGGCTGACGCCAGCCGCAGACGCTCCGGGCTTTTTGCGCAGCGCTTCGCCCCTGCTGTCTTCCAGCCCGACCTTGCCCGCTTCCGGCTTCATTCATTTCTCGCTTGCTTCCGGCGCCCTAGATGCCTCAGTCAGCCGTCCCGCCTCCGACGATTCGCGCCTTCGTGGCCTTCGGCGCCAATCTCGGCGACCCCACCGCCGCGTTTCGTCGTGCCGGCACGGCCATCGCCGCGCTGCCCGGCACGCGGCTGGTGCGCCGCTCCTCGCTTTACCGCAGCGCACCGGTGGGCGTTGTCGGGCAACCGGACTACATCAACGCGGTGTTCGAGATCGAAACCCACCTCGCCGCCGCGCCCCTGCTCGACGCGCTGCAGACGATCGAAACCAGTGCCGGACGCACCCGCGAGACGCGCTTTGCGCCACGCACGCTGGATCTCGACCTGCTACTGTACGCCGACCAGCGCATCGACTCACCCCGCCTGCAGGTCCCTCATCCACGCATGCACGAGCGGGCCTTCGTGCTCGTGCCGCTGCACGAGATCGCGCCGGACGCGGTCGTGCCCGGTCAGGGAGCCATCGCAGCGCTCCTGCGCAGCGTGGCGAACCAACGGATCGAGCGGATCGGATGACACCCCCGGTGCGGCGGCAGACTCCTCGAGAAAACACCGGGCTGTGTCACGTTATCTCGCCCCCGCTCGAAGACGGAAACGGCATTGACCGTTTTCCGGGGGCGCCCACAGGTCGCACACACGACCGCGCTTGACCTCGCCAATCCGTAGCGTTATACAGGCTTTTCGCAACCAAGAGCTCACCCGGACATGCTCGACAAGGCAAACTACATCGTCGTCGAAGGGCCAATCGGCGCCGGCAAGACTTCGCTCACCCGCCGTCTCGCCGAATGCCTCGATTGCGACACCATCTTCGAGCAACCCGAGGACAACGTGTTCCTGGAGCGTTTTTATCAGAACTCCGACCGCTGGGCGTTCGCCACCCAGATCTCCTTTCTCTACCAGCGTATTGACCAGTTGCAACGGCTCGAACAGGCCTTGCGCGATGGTCGTCGCGTGGTCTCGGACTTCGTACTCGAAAAGGATCCGCTGTTTGCCGGTCTCAACCTGCCCGCCGACGAGCTCGCACTCTACCAACGGCTGTACGCGGCGGTACGTCCAGCGGTTGCCACGAAACCGGATCTCGTGATCTATCTCCAGGCCAAACCGGAGACGCTGATCGGACGGGTACGACAGCGCGGAGTTGACGCCGAACGGCGCATCACCGAAAGTTACCTCGAACGCGTGGCCGAACGCTACGCACGCTATTTCTACGAGTTCGATGCCGCGCCGATTTTCATCGTCGATGCCGAGGTACTCAATCCGGTCGACTACGATGACGATTTCGACCTGCTGCTCGAGCGTCTGCGCGGCATGCGCAGCTACCGGGAATTCTTCGGTTACGCGGCCTGACGCTTTCCGGACGTTACATTCACGCAAAGAGGCTTGTCTCGACCCGCGTTTTACGGAACACTGCCGCCCTTGCCGCCGCGCCAAACCGACGCGGTCACCTCGAACCATTTCGAACCGCCACCGGACCGGAGCCCCACCCCATGGTGCCACTCCGACCCAGGAGCAAGTGATGAGTTACCTCCAGGACGACAAACCCATAACCCTGTTCCAGCTCGCCAAGATGCGTGCGGAAGGCAGCAAGATCGCAATGCTGACCTGTTACGACGCCAGCTTCGCCGCCCTGCTCGAACGCGCCGGAGTCGATACGGTGCTGATCGGCGACTCGCTCGGCAACGTATTGCAGGGGCAGAAATCGACGCTGCCGGTCTCGATGGAACACATGGTGTACCACACCGAGTGCGTCGCGCGCGGCTGCAACCGTCCGTTCATCGTCACCGACATGCCCTTCGGCAGCTATCAGGAAGGACCCGAGCAGGCCATGCGCAACGCGGCACGGTTGATGGCCGCGGGCGCCCAGATGGTCAAGCTCGAAGGCGGCGAACACATGGCACCCACCGTGCGCTTTCTGGTCGAGCGCGGGGTACCGGTCTGCGCCCATATCGGACTGACGCCGCAATCGGTGCATCAGCTTGGCGGATATCGCGTGCAGGGACGTGGGGACGACAGCGCCCGTCTGAAGGCTGAAGCGCTGGCCCTCGAGCAGGCCGGCGCCGCGATGATGGTGATGGAGATGGTTCCGGCCGAAGTTGCCGCCGAGATCACGGCATCGCTCACCACGATGGCCACCATAGGCATCGGCGCGGGCAAGGACTGTGACGGCCAGGTGCTGGTGCTGCACGACATGCTGGGGGTGTTTCCCGGCCGCAAGGCGCGTTTCGTGCGCAACTTCATGGAGGGTGCGGGCACGATCGAAGAAGCCGTCGAACATTACGTGCGCGCGGTCAAGGACGGCAGCTTCCCTGCCGCCGAGCATCAGTACTGAAATCGCCCCCAACCACCAACGGAATCGCCATGCAACTTCACACCACGATCGAAAGCATCCGCGCCGCACGTCGCGCGGCGGGCGATCGGGTCGCGCTGGTGCCGACCATGGGCAACCTGCACGACGGCCACATCACGTTGATGCGCCAGGCCGGCGACAACGCCAATGCAGTCATTGCCAGCATCTTCGTGAATCGGCTTCAGTTCGGCCCCGGCGAGGACTTCAGCAAGTATCCGCGCACCCTCGAAGCCGACTGCGAACGGCTGGCCGCGGCCGGAGTGAGCCACGTGTTCGCCCCTGACGAAGCCCTGATGTACCCGGAGCCCCAGAACTATCATGTCGATCCCGCCCCGGCCCAGATCTCGATTCTCGAAGGAGAATTCCGCCCCGGTCATTTCCGCGGAGTGGCTACCGTGGTGCTGAAGCTGCTCAATATCGTACAGCCGGACATTGCCCTCTTCGGCAAGAAGGACTACCAGCAACTGATGGTGCTGTCGAACATGGTGCGTCAGCTCGCGCTGCCTGTCGAGGTGCTGCCCGGCGAAACCGTCCGCGCCTCCGACGGCCTCGCCCTGTCGTCGCGCAACGGTTACCTGTCGGAGGCTGAGCGCGCCGAGGCACCCCGTCTGTATCGCACGATCAAGCGCATCTGCGATGCGGTTCGCACCGGTGACCACGATTTTCTCAAGCTCGAGAGTGAGGCAATGAGCGAACTGTGCGTTCATGGCTGGCAACCCGACTACATCGCCGTGCGCCGTCGGGCAGACCTGCAACCCCCGGTGCATGAGGACGACCCCTTGGTGGTGCTCGCCGCCGCCCGTCTGGGGAACACGCGCCTGATCGACAACCTCGAAATCTGAGCCAGCCCCGCACGCTTCACCCCGGGGCGGGCATCATGCTCGCGCACTGGTCGCCCACCGCGCGAGCACGACGCCCGAAAGCTGTGAGAGAATCGGCGCGAAGAGCATCCTACGGATAACAAGGAGGGACTAGAGGCATGAGCGAGATCACCGTCACCGTCAAGCAGGTTCTCGAGAAAAAGGGCAGCGTCACGTATTCCGTCACACCCGACACCAGCGTGTTCGACGCGCTTGCGCTGATGGCGCTGCATGACATCGGCGCCGTGCTGGTCACCGACACCGGCCGTATGGTCGGCATCTTCACCGAGCGCGACTATGCCCGCAAGATCGTGCTCAAGGGTCTGAGCTCGAAGAACGTCAAGGTCGGGGAAATGATGACCACCAGCGTGCAGACCATCACCCTTGCCGACAAGATCACCCACGTCATGAGTACCATGACCAACAAGCGCTTTCGTCACCTGCCGGTGCTCGACGATGGCAAGGTGGTCGGCATCATCACCATCGGCGACGTGGTCAAGGCCGTCATCGAGGAGCAGGAAGCGACGATCCAGCACCTCGCCAACTACATCTCGGGTGAAATCGCGACCTGAGCTGCGGTCATCCTGGAATTGATCCGGCGACGGAACAGTCAAGCGACCAACCTCGCTCGCCCGCCCGCCCCGTCGCCCGGTTCTGCCTTCCTCAGTCCTTGAGCGCCTTGCCGACAATCTCGGCAACATCGGGCGACAAGCTCTCTCTCGCGGCGAGCGCCTCGAGTTCGCTGCGGATCGCATCCTGCAATGTGGGGGTAAAATGCCGCCAGTTCTCGAGGGTGCGCGCGATACGCGACGCCACCTGCGGATTCGCGCGGTCCAATGCGACGACACATTCAGCCCAGAAAACGTAACCACTGCCGTCCGGTCGATGAAATTCGGCCGGGTTGGACTTGAAGAAACTGCCCAGCAGGGAATAAACCTTGTTCGGATTGCTCAACGAGAACGCCTCGTGCTCACGCAACGCGGCAACCCGCTCCAGCACCGGTGGAGCCTCCGCGTCCGGGCGCCACGCCAGCGCCTGCAGGGCAAACCATTTGTCGAGCACCAGCGCGTCGTCTCGATAACGCTGATAAAACACCTCCAGCGCATCGCCCGCGTTCCGCGCCCCGCCCATGACCATGGCGGCAAGCGCACCAAAGCACTCGGTCATGTTCGAAGCGTATTCGAACTGCGTCTCCGCCCTGGCCACGCCTTCGTCCACACCACCAGCGACGAGATAGCGCAACGCCAGATTGCGCAGCGCGCGCTGCCCCGCATCGGCGGGATGATAACGGTAGGCACCGTTGACTTCGTTGTCCTTCCAGAGCCGAAGCCAGATCTCGGCAAGCTGCTCACCCAGGGTATGCAGCACCCGTCGCAGCGCAGAACGCAAGACCGCCGGATCGGCCGGCTTCATGCGCTCGAGCAGATAGACCTCGCTTGGGAGGCTCAGCGCCTGAGCACGAAACGCCGCATCCAGCGCGACGTTCTCTGCAACCTCCCGTACCGCCTGGATGTATGCATCCAGCACCTGCAACGGACGCTCCTCGGCCACATCGGAGGCCAACGCGAGGATCACGCGTTCGGCGTAACGTTGTGCCGCGTCCCAGCGGTTGAACGCATCGCTGTCCCTGGCCATCCGAAACGCAAGTCGCGCATCGCTCTCCTCCAGCTCAAGCACCACCGGCGCCGAAAAACCACGCAACAGCGATGGCACGGGTTCGGCCTCCAGACCGACGAAGTGCCAGGTCTGTTCGGCCTCGGTGAGCTCAAGCACCCGTTCGGTGGCACCCGCCTGCGCCTCGCCCTCGAACCGCAGCGGAAGGTCCGCGCCTTCCGGGCCGATCAAACCGACGCGAACGGGAATCACCTGCGGCTGCTTGTCGCTCTGACCGGGCGTCGCCGGCAGGTGCTGCGACAGGGTCAGGACATACATGCCGGCGCTGGCCAGCCATTTTCCGGCGGCACGCACCACCGGCGTGCCGGCCTGACCGTACCAGCGCATGAACTGGCCCAGATCACGACCATTGGCCTCGGCCATGCAATCGACGAAATCATCACAGGTCACCGCCTGTCCGTCGTGATAGCTGAAATACAGATCCATGCCACTGCGAAAGCCCTCGTGTCCGAGCAGCGTGTGCAGCATGCGGATGACTTCGGCACCCTTCTCATACACCGTGGCGGTGTAGAAGTTGTTGATCTCCTGATAGCTGTCGGGGCGAATCGGGTGCGCCATCGGCCCCGCATCCTCGGTAAACTGCGCCGAACGCAACACACGCACGTCGTCAATGCGCTTGACCGCACGCGCGGAGGCCGCAGCTTCCGGGCCGGCGGCGGCGGCGAGCATGTCTGCCGAGAACTGTTGATCGCGAAACACCGTCAACCCTTCCTTCAGCGTAAGCTGAAACCAGTCGCGGCAGGTCACCCGGTTGCCGGTCCAGTTGTGAAAGTATTCGTGGGCGACGACGCTCTCGATGTGCTCGTAATCGATGTCGGTGGCGGTATCCGGGCGGGCGAGAACGTATTTGGCATTGAAGATGTTGAGCCCCTTGTTCTCCATTGCCCCCATATTGAAGTCGCTGACGGCGACGATCATGAAGCGGTCGAGATCGAGCTCGAGACCAAAGGCTTCCTCGTCCCAGCGGAGGGACTTCTCGAGCGAGTTCATGGCGTGCTCGGTGCGGTCCAGGTTGCCTTCCTCCACCCATACCTGCAACAACACCTCGCGGCCCGAGCGCGTGCGCACGGTACGCTCGTTGGCAACGAGATCGGCCGCGACCAGCGCGAACAGATACGAGGGCTTGGGAAACGGGTCTTCCCAGCGGGCACGATGCCAGCCGTCATCGAGTTCTTCGGTGTCGACAGGGTTGCCATTGGACAACAGGACCGGGCAGCGTTCACGGCGTGCCTCCAGCGTGACGGTGTATCGCGCCATGACATCGGGACGGTCGGGGAAATAGGTGATGCGCCGAAATCCTTCAGCCTCGCACTGGGTGAAGAAACCGCCTCGCGAACAATACAGCCCGGAGAGTGTGGTGTTGGCGGATGGATTGATCCGCGTGACGACTTCGACGCGGGCTCGATCGCCATTCAGCGCGAGCTCGAGCCCGGCAGCGGTTCTGCTCATTTGCCCCGGGGACGGTGACGTGCCATCGATGCGCAGGCTCAGCAGTTCGAGCGACTCGCCAAAAAGCGGCAGCGGACCCGCGGGGACGTCCGGGTTGCGCACGCACTCGAGCGTGCTGGTGACAACGGTATTCTCGTCATCGAGCCGAAAGTGCAGATCGACTCGTTCCACCGTCCATGGCAGCGGCGTGTAATCGGCACGGTGGATGGTTGGGGGAGGTTCGTTTTTCATTATCGTCCTGTTGGCACTGCCCGACCGGCCGTCGCAGGCGGCCGGGATCACGGTCTGCGGGATTACTTGCGTACGCGGTCAGTGACGAGAACATCACACGGACCGCGTTCGACAACCTGTCGAGTCACGCTGCCCAGCACGAGTTCCTCGATCATGCGCAACCCCTGTTTGCCCATCGCGATCAGGTCGCAGTCGTGCTTCTTCGCCTGATCTACGATCGCACTCGCGGCCTGCCCCTGCACCAGCAACTGGCGCACGCCATTGCCGGACTCGCCGGCCCTGGCGGCAAGTTCCTCCAGTTGCTTGAGCGCTTCGGCGCGGGCCGACTTGCGAATTTCCTCCACCCGGGCCTCCTCGACGCCTGCCATGCGCAACTGCCCCTCGTAGGGTACTTCGAATGCATGAAGCAACAACAGCTCCGCCTTTGGTGCGACCGCGCGGGCATGTTCGATGGCGGTGATCGAGCGCTCGGAAAAATCCACAGGCACCAGCACGCGTGCGTAGTCGGTCTGCGGCGGCTTGCGCACCACCAGCATTGGCCGGGTCGATTTGCGCAGAACCCGGTCGGTCGTCGAACCCAGCAACAGATCGCGGACGATGCCGCTACCATGGGCCCCGAGCACCAGCAGGCCGGCATCGATCATCTCTGCGAAGCGATCGATCTGCTTCAGCACCGAACCGGCCGAGACGCTGACCTCGGCTTCGACCGCGTAGCGCGTACGCACGTCATCAGCCTGCTTGTGCAGCTGATCGAGCGCTTCCTTCAGCAAGGTGTCTTCGAGATCGTCACTACTGTCCGGGGACATCAGGTCATGCAGGGCATTGAGCGTGCCGCGACTGATCACGTGGGTAATGGCAAGACGCGCTCCCAGGCCAGCGGACAGCATCGCCGCACGGCGTACGGCATGACCAGCGGTATCGGACAAATCGGTTGCAGCCAGAATGCTCTGTAGTGCTTTCATGCCTTCTCCTCCTCGCGCCCGGACGGGCCAGTATATAAGTATAGGTTCTGGAACACGCGCATCAATCGTCGGGAAAGCGACGCCCCGTCCGATCCCGGGCAACCTCGCCCCGGATGGTCGAAACCGGCATCGGTGGATTTCCCGGCGCCGCTCAATGCGTTCGCAAATGCCCGACCGGATCACGTCGACATGATCCAGCCGGACTTTGGCACGACCGGGACGTCAGGCGGTCGCGCCAGCCTTCGATGACGATGCCAGGAAAGTACGTTTGACGATCGCCTTCTCGAACTCGACCACCAACAGCACGATGATACCGAAACCGAATATCCTCAGCCACGTGATGCCGTCGATCGCCTCGGTGCCAAACAGGGTCTGCATCAACGGCACATAGGTGAACACCAGCTGTGAAGCGAGCAGCAAACCGATCGCGCCCAGTACATACGGATTACCCAGGATGCCCTCCCGATTGAGAACCGGTTCGGTGAAGCTGCGCACGCTGAACAGATAGAACACTTCGCCGATCAGCAAGGCATTGACCGCTGCGGTGCGCGCCGCTTCGATGCTCTGCCCGCGTTCGAGCTCCCACAGGTAGAAACCCATGCCGCCGATCACCAGCAGAATGCCGACGAAGACCAGACGCCACATCAGAAAGCGGCTGAGCAACGGCTCCGACGGCAGGCGTGGGGGACGCTGCATGATGTTGCGTTCGGGTTTCTCGAACGCCAGCGCCAGTGCCAGCGTCACGGCCGTGATCATGTTGACCCAAAGAATCTGCGCCGGCGTGATCGGCATGGTCATGCCGAACAGGATGGCGAAGAAAACGATTCCGGCCTGACCCACGTTGGTCGGCAAAATGAACGCGATCGACTTCTTGAGATTGTCGTAGACCGTTCTCCCCTCTTCGACCGCGGCTGCGATCGAGGCAAAGTTGTCGTCGGCGAGTACCATTTCGGACGCCTCCTTTGCCGCTTCCGTGCCCTTGTTGCCCATCGCCACGCCGACGTCGGCGCGCTTGAGCGCTGGGGCGTCATTGACCCCGTCGCCGGTCATCGCCACGACCTCGCCACGCGCCTGCATCGCGGTCACCAGGCGCAGCTTGTGCTCGGGGCTGGCCCGCGCGAAGATGTCCGTGTCGGCCACCAATGCCTGCAGCGCCTGGTCGTCCATCTTCTCGATCTCGGCGCCGGTTGCGGCCTTGACGTTGCTACCGAGTCCCAGCTGCACCCCGATCGCGCGCGCCGTGGCAGCGTGATCACCCGTGATCATCTTGACGCGAATGCCTGCGGTGAGGCAATTCGCCACTGCCTCGATGGCCTCGTCGCGCGGAGGATCGGACAGGCCGAACATCGCCAGCAGGGTAAAGCCCCCCTGTTCGACGCCATCGAAGTCGAGTGTCCTGCGCTCCGCCTCGCCGTCACGCACGGCCACCGCAAGCAGGCGCATCCCCGCCGCGGCAACGTCATCCATGGCCGCCTGCCACCACGCCATGTCGATCGGCTGTTCGCCAGCAAGCCCACGCTGCTTGTCGCACAGTTCCAGAATCCGCTCCGGAGCACCCTTGAGGTAGATCAACCCCCTCCCCTCATGATCATGATGCAGGGTGGCCATGAAGCGGTGCTCGGACTCGAACGGAATCACGTCGGTGCGGGGTCGAGCCTCGCTCTCGAACCCTGGCTCCAGCCCAGCCTTCATCGCCACGGTGATCAATGCCCCTTCGGTGGGATCACCACGCATCGCCCACTCGTCGCCTTCGCGGACCACGCTCGCGTCGTTGCACAACAACACCGCGCGGGCCGCCTCGACAAGAATCGGCTCCTGCTCGAAATCAACCTCGCCCTTTCGCTGCGCCCCGGCCGGTCGAGCATCACCATCACCCGACGTCACCTCCGATCCAAACAATGCCTCGACCAGCACCTTGCCATCCCCGCCACCACCATGGGCCGCGGCGTCGTACTCGAACGCGCCGTGCGGCGCGTAGCCTCCGCCGGAGACCGTGAATCGCGTATCGGCGGTGACCACCCGCTGTGCCGTCATCTCGTTGCGCGTGAGGGTGCCGGTCTTGTCCGAGCAGATCACGGTCACCGAGCCCAGCGCCTCGACCGACGGCAGGCGCCGGATGATGGCATTGCGACGCGCCATCCGCTGCACGCCGATGGCCAGCGTGATCGTCATGATCGCCGGCAGACCTTCGGGAATCGCCGCCACGGCAAGCCCGACCGCGGCCAGAAACATCTCGTCAAGGCTGTAGCCGCGGAACACGGTGCCGAACGCGAACGACACCGCCGCGATTCCCAGAATCGCCACCGTAAGCCAGCGCCCGAACACCGCCAGCTGGCGCAGCAAGGGGGTGGTGATCTCCTCGACCGCGTTGAGCATCGCGCTGATCCGTCCGATTTCGGTCCCCGCGCCAGTTGCCACGACGACACCGGCAGCCTGTCCATAGGCCACCAGCGTACCCGAATAAGCCATGCATTCGCGATCGCCCAGGGGGGCATCCTCGGCAACACTGCCGACCGATTTTTCGACAGGAACCGACTCGCCGGTGAGCGCAGCTTCCTCGACGCGCAGACTGCGCACCTCGACAAGGCGCAGGTCGGCCGGCACCTTGTCGCCAGAGGCCAGAAAAACGATATCCCCCGGCACCAGCTCCTCGGCCGAGATCTCCTTGCGATGCCCATCACGCAGCACCTGCGCATGCAACGACAGCATGTTGCGAATCGCATCGAGCGCCTGCTCTGCCTTGCCTTCCTGGATGTAGCCGATGATCGCGTTGATCACCACGACACCGAAGATCACCCCGGCATCGATCCAGTGTCCGAGCAGCACGGTGACGAAGCCGGCCGCGATCAGGACGTAGATCAGGACATTGTGAAACTGCAGCAGAAAACGCTCCAGCGCGCTGCGACGCTTGGGAGCGGGCAGCACGTTGCGGCCGTACTTATCGATCCGCGCGGTCGCATCTTCCGAGTTCAGACCCTGCTGGCGGGTCACCGCGAGCCCGTCGAGAACCTCCGCGGCATCGTGCGCATGGGGCGCCGCCATTCGCTTGACTTCCTGTTGCTGAACTTCGCTCATAAGCCACCTGTACCTTGTGCGTTCTGAAAATGGGGCGCCGAATACGGCGCGCAACGCATCTATGGTACCCGATGAATGCGACCCGCGCGTTGCGTCGCAGCACGAATAACCCGGCGATCAGCATGGAGTCGAACCAGGTCTCCCCGCGGGCGGCGACAGCCCGCGCCGAAAAGGGCTCGGCAACTCAGGCAGATGGCGAGGCCTGCCCGGCCTCGCGCGGCATCAACACGATGCGGCTGCCGGCGAGCCGGTCATGCAGAAACTGGCGATCGGCGTCGAACAAGGCCCACAGCAAACCTCCGCCAAAACACAGCACTGACGGCCAGGCCAGAGCGTAACGCAGCAGGGCACGCCCGGCCGCAAGCCGCTCGCCCGTTTCAGCCGCCACCAGCTTGAGCCGCCAGCTCTGCATGGCGAGGGTGGAGCCATGGCGAGTCCAGTACCACACGAAGTAGGCGCCGAGCACGACAAACAAGTGCAACCACAGGATCCACCCCGGCGCGGCGATGTCGGCAAACATGCCGAGCAGCACATACGGAATCATGAACGCGGGCGCGAGAATCCCGAGAGTGAGCAAGGATTCGTACAACAGACTGGCGAGGCGGCGACGAAATCCGGCGAGCTCGACGACGGTCGGCCCGGCGACATTCCGGCGCTCGGGTTCTGGGGTGCGGGCGATTTTTCTGGGCATTCGGATGAGACGTCAGCTGGAGCGGTGGAGGGCAGTGGCCGACACGATAGCGACCACCCCGCCCTCGGGCAAGCCCCGCGGGAGGAACGGCCCGCAACGACCCGGCCCTCGCCGGCAATCACCCGGCAACGTACCGGACCGCACCCCGGCGAACATGATTCAGCGCGGGCGCGCTTCGGACGCACCACGCTGGCGCTCGTCGGGCGGCAAGCGCTGGTATCGCTCCCACTGCTCGCTCAGCCCCTCCCGCTGGTCGGGTGGCATGCTGCGCAGCGCGCGATACTGATTGCGCGCCCTGGCACGCTCTTCGGGCGAGAGTTCGGTCCATTCACGCATGCGCTCGCGCGCCCGTTCCTGCTCCTGAGGCGTCATCTGCTCAAAGCGCTCGACAAGCGTCAACCACGCCTGGCGCTGCGCAGCGTCCATCCGTGGCCAATCGCGCTCCAACGGTTCGAGCACCGCGCGCTGCGCGGGCGCCAGTCGCGCCCAGTCCGGGGCGCCTTGGGCGAGGACGGCACCGCACGCCACCAAGGCGACGATCAGGACTGCAACTCGCGCGCGACCCATGCCCGGAACTCCGGATCGAGATAGGCTTCGATCGGTAAATCGTCGATCAACAGCGCCGCATCCACCGCCTGCACCGCATCCACATGCACCTGTTCGGCCCACTGCCCGCCCAGCACGAAAAGCACCAGCATTGCCGCAGCCAACGCCGCCGAACGCAGTGCGGGCGCAAAACCAAGCCGGATACCCCATCGCGCCAACCGATCGGAAAATCGACGCCGGGCAGTCGCCGAACGCGGAACGGCTTCGACGTGCAGTTCGATTGCGCGGACTCGGGCCGCACGCAGACGCCGCGTTATCGTCGGGTCGACCGCACGGGCCGATGCCGACAGGTGTTCGGCCACTTTCAGTCCAAATGCCATTTCATTCATAAGGTGATTCCCTTCGCCTTGAGCACGGCGGCGAGAGACTTGACCGCGCGCGAACAGTGCGTCTTCACACTACCCTCCGAGCACCCCATCGCAGCCGCGGTCTCGGCAATATCCAACTCTTCCCAGTAACGCATCACAAAGGCTTCGCGTTGACGCTGCGGCAAGCGCGACAACGCCTGCTCGATCGCCTCGATCGTGCGTGCACGCTCGTGCAGGCTCTCGGGTGACTGCCCCCCGAAACCGTCCGGCTCGGATTCCAGATGCTCGAGCGGATCGGTCACGTCTTCGCCATCCCGTGCCATCGTCGAGAACAGGCTGACCCAGGTATCGCGGACCTTTCGCCGGCGCAGCGCATCGAGAATGACGTTGCGCAGAATGCGCTGAAACAGCATCGGATACTCGTCCGCGGGATGATCGCCATAGCTCACCGAGAGTTTCAGCATCGCATCCTGGACCGCATCGAGCGCCGCCTCGTCGTCCCTCAACGCATACACGGCCTGCCTGAACGCACGCTTTTCGACGCCTTCGAGAAAGGCCGAGAGTTCTGCCCTGGAGGCCAGTGGAAAATCCTTTGGAACAAGAGGATGAAGAACAGCACGACACGCCGAAAACCTTGACCAAAATGCCTGCTGACGGTAATGTCCCCCGTTTGCTAAAAACGGTTGAGAGCGAGCGTGCGATGGTGCTGACTGGAGCGGAAATTGTAATCAGGTGCCTTCAGGAAGAAAAGGTCGAATACGTGTTCGGCTATCCTGGCGGTGCCGTATTGTTCATCTACGACGCCCTCTTCAATCAGGATCAGGTTCGCCACGTACTCGTTCGTCACGAGCAGGCGGCGGTCCACGCAGCGGACGGTTACGCGCGCTCGACGCAGTCGGTGGGCGTCGCGCTGGTGACTTCCGGCCCGGGCGCGACCAACGCCGTCACCGGCATCGCGACCGCCTATTGCGATTCGATCCCGATGGTCATCATCTCGGGTCAGGTGCCGACCGCCGCGATCGGCCAGGACGCCTTCCAGGAAGTCGATACCGTGGGCATCACCCGTCCCTGTGTCAAGCACAATTTCCTGGTGCGTGACGCGGCGGACATCGCACCGACGATCAAGAAGGCGTTCCATCTGGCAAGAACCGGCCGCCCCGGCCCGGTGCTGGTCGACATTCCCAAGGACGTGTCGATGCACAAGGCCGAATTCGCCTATCCGGCGGAGGTCGAGATGCGCTCCTACAATCCGGTAGTCAAAGGGCACCAGGGCCAGATCCGCAAGGCCGTGCAACTGCTGCTCGAAGCCAAGCGCCCGATGATCTACACCGGCGGCGGGGTCGTCCTGTCCGACGCTGCGGAACAGCTCACCCGCCTGACCCGCCTGCTCGGTTTTCCGATCACCAACACCCTGATGGGGCTGGGTGGCTACCCCGCCAGCGACCGGCAGTACCTGGGCATGCCCGGCATGCACGGCACCTACGAAGCCAACATGTCGATGCATTTCTGCGACGTGCTGCTCGCCGTCGGTGCCCGCTTTGACGACCGCGTCATCGGTAACCCCGCCCATTTCGCCGAAGAGCCGCGCAAGATCATCCACGTCGACATCGACCCGTCGTCGATCTCCAAGCGCGTCAAGGTGGATGTGCCTATCGTCGGCAACGTGCGCGACGTCCTCGAGGAGATGATCCAGCAGCTCGAAGCCATGGCCACCCGCCCCGACCCCGACACCCTCGGTGCGTGGTGGAAGCAGGTCGAGGAGTGGCGTCGCCGCGACTGCATGCAATACAAGAACTCCGACGAAATCATCAAGCCGCAGTTCGTCGTGCAGAAACTGTGGGAGGTCACCAACGGCGAGGCCTTCGTGACCTCGGACGTCGGCCAGCACCAGATGTGGGCGGCGCAATACTACCGCTTCGACAAACCCCGCCGCTGGCTCAATTCCGGCGGTCTGGGGACGATGGGCGTGGGCCTGCCCTACGCCATGGGTGCCCAGCTCGCCCACCCGGACGCACAGGTCGCGTGCATCACCGGTGAAGCCTCGATCCAGATGTGCATCCAGGAGCTGTCCACCTGCAAACAGTTCCGCCTGCCGATCAAGATCTGCAACCTCAACAACCGTTACCTGGGCATGGTGCGTCAGTGGCAGCAGCTGTTCCATGGCGGACGCTACTCCGAGTCGTACATGGATTCGCTGCCCGACTTCGCGAAGCTGGCCGAGTCCTATGGTCACGTCGGTCTTCGCGTGGACAAACCGTCGGACGTCGAAGGCGCACTGCGCGAAGCCTTTGCCCGCAAGAACGACCTGGTCTTCCTCGACTTCCAGGTCGACCAGACAGAAAACGTCTACCCCATGGTCCAGGGCGGCAAGGGTCTCACCGAGATGATCCTGTCGGCCGAGGACCTCTGATCACGGCGCGTAAACCGAACATGAGCGCGCGCTCCTGCGATCTGCCACACACGGCGACGCGTCACCGCGCAGCGGCATCGTGGGCGGTGACGCGCGAAGCCAGCCCGGTGCCAAGTGCACCGGTCCGCAACGCCTTTCCCGAGAAAGCACAATGAGACACGTCATATCCCTGCTCATCGAGAACGAATCCGGTGCCCTTTCACGCGTTTCCGGCCTGTTTTCGGCGCGCGGCTACAACATCGAATCGCTCACCGTGGCACCCACCGAAGACGCCTCGATGTCACGCATGACCATCGTCACCACCGGATCGGACGATATCATCGAGCAGATCACCAAGCAGCTGAACAAGCTCGTCGAAGTCATCAAGGTGGTCGATATCTCCGAGTCGGCGCACATCGAGCGCGAACTGATGCTGGTCAAGGTGCGCGCCACCGGCAAGGACCGCGAAGAGATGAAGCGCATGACCGAGATCTTCCGCGCACGCATCATCGACGTCACCGATGCGTCCTACGTGATCGAGCTCACCGGCAATCAGGCCAAGCTCGACGCCTTCATCGGCGCCATCGGCAACGACCTGATCCTGGAAACCGTACGTTCCGGCATCTGCGGCATCGGTCGCGGCGAGCGCGTACTCAAGCTCTGACCCCGCGCGGCAACGCCGCGCGCCGCTGCGGTGCCCGCAAGCATGCGCACCGCCAGACCGACCAATCCCGGCTGCACGGCCCCGGCCCGATGGCCCCGGCTTCACAGTCACCCTCCTACCACATCGAAACGAGGAAAAAATGAAAGTCTATTACGACAAGGACGCCGACCTCTCCCTGATCAAGGGCAAGAAGGTCACCATCGTCGGTTATGGTTCGCAAGGTCATGCGCACGCGCAGAACCTCAACGAATCCGGCGTCAAGGTCACCGTCGGCCTGCGCAAGGGCGGCGCATCCTGGGACAAGGCCAAGGCTGCGGGCCTGGAGGTCGAAAAAATCTCCAAGGCCGTCGAAGGCGCCGATGTCGTCATGATCCTGCTGCCGGACGAGAACATCCCGCAGGTCTACAAGGAAGAAGTCGAGCCCAACATCAAGAAGGGCGCGACGCTGGCTTTCGCCCACGGCTTCAACATCCACTACAACCAGGTCGTGCCGCGTGACGATCTCGACGTGATCATGGTTGCGCCGAAGGGCCCCGGCCATACCGTGCGCTCGGAATACCTCAAGGGCGGCGGCGTGCCGACCCTGATCGCCGTGCACCAGGACAAGTCCGGCAAGGCGCGTGACATCGCCCTGTCCTACGCCGCGGCCAACGGCGGCACCAAGGGCGGCGTGATCGAGACCAACTTCCGCGAAGAAACCGAGACCGACCTGTTCGGCGAGCAGGCGGTGCTGTGCGGCGGCGCGGTCGAGCTGGTCAAGATGGGCTTCGAAACCCTGGTCGAGGCCGGTTACGCCCCCGAAATGGCCTACTTCGAGTGCCTGCATGAGCTCAAGCTGATCGTCGACCTGATGTACGAAGGCGGCATCGCCAACATGAACTACTCGATCTCGAACAACGCCGAATACGGCGAGTACGTGACCGGCCCGGAAGTCATCAACGAGTCCTCGCGCGAAGCCATGCGCGCTGCCCTGAAGCGCATCCAGAACGGCGAGTACGCCAAGATGTTCATCCAGGAAGGCAAGACCAACTATCCGTCAATGACCGCGCGCCGCCGCAACAACGCCGCCCACCCGATCGAGGTCGTCGGTGGCCAGCTACGCCAGATGATGCCCTGGATCAGCAAGAACAAGCTGGTCGATCAGTCGAAGAACTGATCACGCTCCCGACGGTCATGCGCCTTGCGCGTGACCGCGCCATACCTGGGAGGCGATCGAGCTCCGCCCGGTACGGCCGACTCTTGACCGGGCTCCGCAACCGCGGGGCCCGGTTTTTTGTGACGTGGCACCGGCGCGCCCCTCACGAAAACGCGCATACGGTAGAATCAGGCTCTGGTACACCACCCCGGTCTCACCGGAAGACTTCCCCATGCCCCTGATCTCGCTCGAAAAACGTCGCCGCGGCATCTACATTCTCCCCAACCTGTTCACCACCGCCGCGCTGTTCGCCGGTTTCTATGCCATCGTGCAGGCGATGAACGGCCGTTTCGAGATTGCCGCCGTCGCCATCTTCGTCGCCATGGTGCTCGACGGGCTGGACGGGCGTGTCGCGCGCCTGACGCACACCCAGAGCGAGTTCGGCGCCGAGTACGACTCGCTGTCGGACATGGTGTCCTTCGGTGCCGCACCAGCGCTGGTGATGTATGAGTGGGCGCTGAAGGATCTCGGCAAGTTCGGCTGGGCCGCGGCCTTCGTCTTCTGCGCCGGGGCCGCGCTGCGCCTGGCCCGCTTCAACACCAACATCGCCTCGGTGGACAAGCGCTTTTTCCAGGGCCTTCCCAGCCCGGCCGCGGCCGCGCTGGTCGCCGGCATGGTGTGGGTCGTCATCGACAACGGCTACAGCGGAGAAGACGTCCCCTGGCTGGCCTTCTTCCTGACCATCTTCGCCGGCATCTCGATGGTCACCAACGTACTCTACTGGAGCGGCAAGGACATCAACCTGCGCCGCAGCGTACCGTTCATCGTCGTCATCGCGGTCGTGCTCGCCTTCGCGCTGATTTCCAGCTATCCGCCCGGCGTACTGTTCGCGCTGTTTCTCGCCTATGCGCTGTCCGGATACGCGCTGTGGGCGTGGCGCTGGATCCGTCGTCGTCGTGGCGTGCATCCGCTTTCCGCCCAGGATCCGCCCGGACCGATGACCACCGCTGGCGACGACGCGGACACCTCGCCCCCCCTCCCGGATACGGACACTTCCGCCCATGCAGGCGTCGAACCGTCCTCGCGCGAGGAGGCGTCGAGCGCGCGCTCCGCTCCGCCGCCCTCGACGCCGCCCTCCTCCCCCTGACGTCGTCCCGGCGACCGCCATGCGCCTGCTCGTCATCGAGGACAATCGCGACATTCTCGCCAACCTGGTCGATTTTCTCGAACTCAAGGGGTACACCGTCGACTGCGCCCGTGATGGTCTCACCGGGCTGCATCTGGCGGCGACCGGTCATTACGACCTGATCGTGCTCGACGTGATGCTGCCCGGGCTCGACGGCTACGGCGTCTGCCGCAAACTGCGCGAATCCGAGCGCGTCGCCACGCCGATCATCATGCTCACCGCCCGTGATGCGCTGGAAGACCGCCTGCAGGGCTTCGGCAGTGGCGCGGACGACTATCTGACCAAGCCCTTCGCGCTGTCCGAACTCGCGGCGCGCATCGAGGCCGTGCTCAAGCGTAGCCGGGGCGGCGGTCAGCGCCTGCTTCGCATCGGCGACCTGCGCTACGACCTCGATACGCTCGAGGTCGAGCGGGGTGGACAACGCCTGGTCATGAGCCCGATCGGATTGCGCCTGCTCGCCATTCTGATGCAGAAGAGCCCCGCCGTGGTGCGCCGCGAAGCGCTGGAAGAAGCCCTCTGGGGGGACGAGCCACCGGACAGCGACAGCCTGCGCAGCCACATTCACAGCCTGCGCCTCGCAATTGACAAGCCGTTCGCACGCCCATTGCTGCATACCGTTCGCGGCGTGGGGTATTGCCTCGCGGAACGCTGATGGCACTACGGTCGCGACTGACCAAGCGCATCGCCCTCGCCTTCGTGCTGATGACCGCGGTCGTGGCCGGACTGTTTTCGGTATCGGTGAAGGTCGCCGTCGATTACGTCGAGATCCGCCTGATGAGCGAATCGCTCGACCGACATCTCGATTCGATCCTCGCCACGCTCGACGAAGCGGGCGGCGAAGCGCCGCATCTCGGCCCCGATCTCGCACTGTACCGGCGTCCACTCGACGCACAACCGGATCACGCTGCAGACTTGCCGCACTTCCTGCACGGCATGCAGCCCGGGTTTCACGAACACGAGGTCGGCCGCGAGGCATGGCATGTGATGGTCCGGGACCATGGCCACCATCGCTACTGGCTGGTACTCGATCAACGTGACTTCGAACGCCGCGAGAACCTGATCCAGCTCATCGTGCTGGCCGGCTTCGTTGCCTGCGTACTCATCGCCTGGGCGCTCGGCAGTCTGCTCGCGCACAAGGTCATCACCCCGGTCGTGCGCCTCGCGGGGCAGGTCCGCGACCGCGAACAACTGCTACCGCTGGCACCCCCGCTGGCGCCCGATTATGCCGACGACGAAGTCGGACGGCTGGCCGCCGCGTTCGACGCAACCCTCGGGCGGCTGCGCGACGCGCTCGAACGCGAACGGCTGTTCACCAGTGACGTCAGTCACGAGCTGCGCACCCCGTTGATGGTGATTGGCGGCGCCTGCGAACTGCTGCAAGCGCAGGCCGCCCCCCACTCGCCGCAATCACGCCAGCTCGAACGCATCGCCCGCGCCACGGCCGAAATGCGCGCCCTGGTCGAAACTTTCCTGCGCCTGGCCCGCTCGGGGCCCGAAACGGACGACCTCGACATCGGCACTGTCGATCTCGTGCGTCAGTCAAGGGAGAACTGGCAGGAACAGGCCGAGGCACGCGGGCTGCGCTTCGAGCTCGAGTTCGACCCACCCCTCGACGCCGAACCCGATGCCGCGCCGTACGAAACGGTGCCGCGCTATCCGGCGACGCTGCTCCAGACCGTGGTCGGCAACCTGGTGCGCAACGCGATCCATCACACGGATCACGGCTTCGTCCACGTCCGCGTCGAGCACCAGCGGGTCATCGTCAGCGACTCCGGCGTGGGCATCCCCGAATCGGCACGTGACAAGGTTTTCGAACCGTTTTATCGCGGCGACCCTACACGCGGCGACGGCGTCGGCATCGGCCTGTCGCTGGTGCGCCGCATCTGCGCGCACCAGGGCTGGCGGATCTCGCTCGACGCCCCCTCCGACGGGGGGTGCCGCTTCACGCTCGATCTTTCACGTTCCCTTCACACTACGACGACATTCGCCTGATCCACCCAACCGCATGCTGTCGGCTTTGGACTCACCCGGAGCCGCACATGAGCCGACCCACCGAGCCCCCCATCGCCCTGCCGTTCTCCGACAAGTACAGCGAAGAACATGCCCGTGCCTACTTTCACAAGCATCGCGACGGATTAGCGCGCCGCCTGTCGCACTGGCGCGACATCGACCTCGCCCGCAAGGCCCTGCACGCTGCGGGCGACCCCACGCTGGTGCTCGACCTGCCCTGCGGCGCGGGGCGGTTCTGGCCAGTGCTGGCCGAACAGCCGAATCGAGTGATCATCGCCGCCGACAACTCCGCCGCGATGCTCGACGTGGCCCGTGCCGCCCATGACGAAACCATCAATCAGAGGGTGCGTACGCTGCAGACTTCGGCGTTTGCCATTGATCTACCCGATCACTCGGTCGATAGCGTGTTCTGCATGCGCCTGCTGCATCACATCGGCGAAGCGGAGCACCGCCAGGCCATGCTGCGCGAGTTCCATCGCGTCAGCCGCGACACCGTGATCCTGTCACTCTGGGTGGACGGCAACTTCAAGGCCTGGAAGCGCAAACGACTCGAAGCAACGCGGCCGCAGCGCGCGTATCAGAACCGCTTTGTGGTCCCGGCGGCGACGGTCGAGCGCGAGTTTCGCGACAGCGGCTTCGACATCGTGCGCCACTTTGATTTTGTGCCGCTGTACGCCATGTGGCGCGTGTACGTCCTGCGCCGCACGCGCTGATCGGGTAAACGATCGCGCGACCTGAACGCACAGCCTGAACGCGCAACAACTCCGCGAGCATTCACAGCGCCGCGTCCGGCGCCCCAGCCCCCGGAAAGCCCCCCTCGCGGCGGAAAACGGTGTTGCGCCGTTTCCCGCCGCAAAGCTCTGGCTTTCAGTCCGCGGGCAGCGCATAACGCTGCTCACGATACAGCCACGAAGGCAACAGCACATGTGCCAGCGCGCGCCGTTCGAGGATGCTCGCATCTTCGGGCGCAACCACCTCGACGAGGCGTTTGCGCTGCCGGTCGTAGACGGCATGCGTCGGCGCCTTCTCCGGACGCAACACGACCACGCGATCGTCCTCCATCCACGCGTAGTGCTGCTCGAACTGCATCATCGCCCGTCCCGGAGCGGACGCCGGTTCGCGCGTCAGGTCCCGCCCGATCATCGGATGAACCGCATCGACGCCCATCAGCGACAACAGCGTCGGCGCCAGGTCGATCTGGCTGGCCACGGTGGTGACGCGGCGCGAATCGAGGTCCGCCCCGAGAATCAGACCCGGGATGTGAAAACGCTCGACCGGCACCAGGCTGTCCCCACGCACCCGGATATCGTGATCGGCCACGATCAGGAACAAGGTGTTCGCCCACGCCGGGTGCGCACGGGCCGCATCGATGAATCCGCCCAGCGCATGGTCGGCATACTTGACGGCGTTATTCTCGGTCGCCTTGTCCGCGTCGTACGGCTCGATGCGTCCATCGGGATACTCGAAGGGTGCATGGTTCGAGGACGTGAACACCAGCGTGAAGAACGGCTGACCAGCGCGATGATATTCGTCGATGCGCTCCATCGTCTTGGCGAACAAATCTTCGTCCGACACCCCCCAGCTGCCCTTGAACACGGGGTTGCGGTAGTCGTTCTGATCGGTCACGCGGCCGAAGCCGTTACCCAGAAAGAAGCTGCGCATGTTGTCGAAATGGGACTCCCCGCCATAGATGAACTCCGTTGCGTAGCCCTTTGCTCGGAGCAGATCGGCCAACGTGAAGAAGCCCGACTGTGCCAGCGAAAGCTTGACCACGCTTTGCGCGGGCGTCGGTGCGAAGCCGCTGACCACGGCCTCGATGCCGCGTACCGAGCGGGTACCGGTTGCATACAACTGCTCGAACCACCAGCCGTCGTGCTTCAGGCGCTCGAGATTGGGCGTGACCGGAATGCCGCCGAGCGATTCGACAAAGGTGGCCCCCAGACTCTCCTCGAGCACGATCACCAGATTCAGCGGCGACGCGCGACGTACACTTGACGGCTGCTCGCTGAGCGTCGGCCAGTGCGGATGACCGAGCAAGCGACGCACCTCTCCCTGCCCCTCTCCTGCCGCCAGACGCATAACCGGACTGCTCGCCGCGTCGACCGGCACCCGCTGCTGCCCGGATCCAGCAACGCCATGTCGAAGCTGCTCGGCCTCGAACTCGGCAAGCATCGCGGCAACCTCCATGCGACCGTACACCTCTCCCGATCGGCTTTCGTGACGCAGCGCGTAGATCGCGTGCGCAACCGACCAGGTCGAGTTGAGCACCAGGTCATTCACCAGCGTATCGGAGGAGAACGCGAACATCGCCGGATTGGCCGGACGGTGATCGAACGAAGAGCGGATGCCGACGACCAGCAGCACCACCACCAGCGGCCAGCTCAACCACACCTGCCAGAGCGGCCAACGGCGAGGCAGGCTGCGCGCCGGCCGCATCCACCAGCGCATCACGCCGACCACCAGCGTCGTCAGCGCCACCCCGGCGGCAACATGCCAGCGGAAGCCGACCCACAGCATCGTGAACACCTCTCGCGGGTACTTCAGATATTCGACGAACAGTCGATTCGGACGTGCGTCGTACTCGGCGATGAAACCCGGCGTCGCCGCTTCCATGAACACCAGCAGACTCGTCGCGAGGATCGCCCAGATCTGGCAGAAACCAAGCCAGAGCCGCCAGCCGGGACGATGGACGAGCACGGGCAGCAGCAACACCGGCAGCGCAAGCAACAACCCGAGCTGGATGACGTCCACTCGAATGCCCTGCAACAGCACCGTCGCCCACCCATCGACCGCGCCAACACGATCCGATTGCCAGAACACCAGCGCCACCCGCGACGCCGACAGCACCAGTAACCCGGTGAAGAACAACACCACCAGCGGCGCATACGGACCGGTCGTTGCCGCGAGGGACCAGACCCGCTCCCGAACACGATCGGACACACCACCTCGGCGCCGCGCTCGCCCTCCGCCTTCACCTGCTGTCAATCTGCCGAAAACTTCCGCTTCGCCCTGTCGGCGCGTCTGTTGCATCGAATCGCGGTACATACCCTGAGTCATCAGAATCCATCCAACCCGCTTTTTAATGGATTCAATGTGAAGATCAGGTGAAGCCCCCGGCGCGGGGCGGCGGGGGCGGAGTCGGTGGCGAAGGCGGGGTTCGACCGATCGCGATTGACCCGGTGAATCGCCCCGATAGGGCTCGACACAGGGTTTCAAAGGCTGTTTTGTGCGTGTTTTGTCTTGCACTTTCGGCGAGCACCGGTTTATATTGCTTGTATGACTTTCGAACGCGACCTCTCCCTCGTTTCGTTCCGCCTGCCCGCCGGCCTTCTGCCGCTGGGGCCGCTGCTGCGCCTCGCGCGCTGAATATCCATCCCCCCTCCCCCGAGTTTCAGCCCGTCGCCTGCCCCTGGCGGTGCCGCGGATTCGTGCGCGATTCGTGCGTAATTCACAATTCAGATTCCCATCAGGAGACCGTGATGAATGACCAGTTGATCATCTTCGACACCACCTTGCGCGATGGCGAGCAAAGCCCTGGCGCTTCGATGACCCGCGAGGAGAAGCTGCGCATTGCACGCCAGCTCGAGCGTATGCGGGTGGACGTCATCGAAGCCGGTTTTCCGGCCGCATCCAACGGCGACTTCGAATCCGTCAAGGCCATTGCCGAGGCGATTCGCGAATCCACCGTCTGTGGCCTGGCGCGCGCCAACGAACATGACATCCGCCGCGCAGGCGAAGCCGTCAAACCGGCCCCGCTGAACCGCATCCACACCTTCATCGCGACCAGCCCCATCCACATGGAGAAAAAGCTGCGCATGCGTCCGGACGAGGTCGTCGCGCAGGCAGTCAAGGCGATCGGCTGGGCACGCGAATATACCGATGACGTCGAGTTCTCGGCCGAAGACGCCGGCCGCTCGGAAATCGACTTCCTCTGCCGCATCTTCGAAGCCGTCATCAACGCGGGGGCAACCACGATCAACGTGCCCGACACGGTCGGCTACAACGTGCCGGAACAGTTCGCCAGCACCATCCGCACCCTGATCGAACGTGTCCCCAACTCGGACAAGGTCGTCTGGTCGGTGCATTGTCACAACGATCTCGGACTTGCCGTCGCCAACTCGCTGGCCGCGGTGATGCACGGTGCGCGCCAGGTCGAGTGCACCATCAACGGCCTCGGCGAACGTGCGGGCAACGCCTCGCTCGAGGAGATCGTCATGGCGGTGCGCACCCGGCGCGACGTGTTCCCGTGCGACACGCGGATCGACACCACCCAGATCGTGCCGGCTTCCAAGCTCGTTTCCGGCGTCACCGGCTTCCCGGTGCAGCCGAACAAGGCCATCGTCGGCGCCAATGCCTTTTCGCACGAATCCGGCATTCACCAGGACGGCGTGATCAAGCACCGTGAGACCTATGAGATCATGCGTGCCGAGGATGTGGGCTGGGGAGCCAACAAGCTCGTGCTCGGCAAGCATTCGGGACGCAACGCCTTCCGCACCCGCCTGCAGGAGATCGGCATCGTCATCGACTCAGAGGAGTTGCTCAACCACGCCTTCGCGCGCTTCAAGGATCTTGCCGACAAAAAGCACGAGATCTTCGACGAAGACCTGCACGCGCTGATGAACGACGAGCCCACCACCCCCGAGCAGGAGCACTACCGGCTGGTTTCCTCGCGTTTCCATTCCGAAACCGGTGAAACCCCGCAAGCCGAGATCACGGTGTCGGCTGGCGGCAAGGAGGTACACGCCACCGCCCAGGGCTCAGGCCCCGTGGACGCGGCGTTCAAGGCGATCGAATCCTTCGCCAACAGCGGCAGCGAGTTGCTGCTGTACTCGGTGAACGCAATCACCACCGGTACCGACGCGCAAGGCGAGGTCACCGTGCGTCTTGCCCACGACGGCAAGGTCGTCAATGGCCAGGGCGCCGACACCGACGTCATCGTCGCCTCGGCCAAGGCCTACCTGAACGCGCTCAACAAGCTGCACGGCAACCTGGAACGCGTCAACCCGCAGGTCTGACCGGACACGGCGGCGCGGGCGGCCCCAGGCGGGCTTGCCCGCGCGCCACGTGTGGGGATCTGGTCGTTCACTGCGCAAGGACGCTCAGCGGCACCACAGCATGACGGGTTTCAACCGTCCCCGGCGAGCTTCTTCTGGCGCGACGGGGCGGTCATCCGCGAATAGAGCAGCGCGCAGACGAATAACGCGGAAGATAGCACCGCCTCGATGATTGCGAAGGTCGCGATCGGTTGCGGATCGAAGGCGCGCATCACGCCTTCCATGAAATACAGCAGGATCAGCATCGAAAACCACTGATAAGTGTAGCGGCGTCCTTTCAGGATGCCGAACACCGCGGCCAGCAGGGGCAACGCCTTGAGCGTCATCCACGAGCCACCCGGGCGCAGCGGGGCAAGCCACCCTTCCCACAGCACGCACAACACGATCAGCGCGATCAGCAACACGCTCGTCAGGTTCGCAAGACTTCGTTGCGTCATTCTCCATTCTCCAGTTTCAACGCAATCTCGGCCACCCGCCGCCCCAGGGCGACGGCCAGACGCGCCTCTTCCGCGGTCAACCGCGAATCACCATCGACCCCGGCCACGTGGCTCGCACCATACGGTGTGCCCCCCGAGCGGGTCGTGTTCAGCTCCGCCTCCCGATACGGCAGGCCGACGATCAGCGCGCCATGGTGGAGCAAGGGCAGCATCATCGACAGCAAGGTCGATTCCTGGCCACCATGCATGCTCGACGAGGACGTGAAGACCCCCGCCGGCTTGCCCGTCAACGCACCATTGACCCAAGCCCCGGCCAGACCATCCAGAAAATACTTCATCGGCGCCGCCATGTTGCCGAACCGCGTCGGGCTGCCGAGCACCAACCCCGCGCATTCCTCGAGATCACGCGGTTCCGCATACGGCGGCCCCGCGGCGGGGATGTCGTCCTCGAGCGCTTCGCACACGCTCGACACCCTGGGCACGGTGCGCACCCGTGCGCTGGCTCCGCGTACCTGGTCGATGCCGCGCGCGACCTCGTCGGCAAGCGCCCGCACCGAACCGCGATGACTGTAATACAGCACAAGTATTTCCTTCATGAGACTCCCGCTTCCCGGCTCCGTTTTAAGCAACCTGAAGTGTTCCTCCGCTGCTGGGCTGCTCGCACATCGCCGCGTCCTGGTGTCCGCAGCGCTCCGCCCCGGGCACACTCCAGGCCAGGGCAACCGCGCGCATTATACGCACACGCCCCTGCCACGCCGTGCTTGCGGCCGCGCTTGAATCGCCTGCGCTCCGGTCACGTCGTTGCACGGTACCGCGCAAGCCCGCAGAATGCAGGCATGAACGAACCCATCACCGCCCCAGACACGGTCGGCCGAACCTCGCGCGCCCGAACCATCGCAACAGGCCTGCGCGACTTCGCACGCTTGCTGTATCGGCGCTTCACGCTGACGCGCTGCCCACAGGTCGCCGGAAGCCTTACCTATACCACCCTGCTCGCGATCGTTCCGCTGCTCACGGTCTCCATCGTGCTGTTCAGCAACTTTCCTGCGTTTTCTCAGCTCGGCGGGGCGCTGAGCAATTTTCTCCAGGACAACGTGCTGCCCGAGGCCGCCGGGCAGATCACCGAGTACGCCCTGCAGTTCTCGTCGAAGGCAACCAATCTGACCCTCATCGGAACGGCGATGCTGGTGGTCACGGTACTGCTCCTGCTCAATACCATCGACGACGTTTTCAACGACATCTGGGGAGTACGACATCCGCGCCCCCTGCTCACCCGGGTGATGATCTACTGGGTGGCCCTGACGCTGGGCCCATTCGCGCTCGCGGGGAGCATTTTTGCAACCAGTCAGATCGTCGCAACCTCGGTCGAGTGGATCGGCGAAAGTCAGCCGGTGCGCACGGTTACCGCCGACGTGGTGCCGCTGGTACTGCTCGGCACCTTGTTCAGTTTTCTGTATTTTGCTATCCCGAATCACCCGGTGCGTCTGTTGCACGCAATGGCTGGGGGCTTCCCGGCGGCATTCGCTTTCCTGTCGATGCAACGCCTGTTCGGTTTGTTCATCGCCATGTCGCCGTCGTACACACTGGTCTACGGCACCTTCGCCGCGTTGCCGATCTTTCTGCTGTGGCTCTACCTGTCATGGACCATCGTGCTGCTCGGTGCAATCTTCGCGGCGACGTTTCCGGAGTTCTTTGAACGCAAGCGCGCCGCGCGCAACTTTCCCGGCGATCGTGCCCTCGCCGCCCTGAACGTACTCACCGAACTCACCACCGCGTTGCGCATCGGACGTACCACGCCGTTCACTACCCTGCACGAACGCGCCGCCGGAACCCAGGATGAAACCGAAAACCTGCTTGGCGAGATGACGGAGGCGGGGTGGGTCGCGCGGACCGAGGACGAATGCTGGGTGCTCACCCGCCACCCGGACACGCTTGCGCTGGCAGAGATCGTGCAGCGCTTCGCCCTCTCCACGGAGGACTGGACCAACGCATCGGGCAGCGGCGAGGTCGGCGCTCTCGCCGCCGAATGCATTCACGAAGGCTTGTGCGCGAGCGACCTGAGCCTTTCGACACTCACCACCCGGGCCGAGGCGCGGGCGGCAACCGATCAGATCGGATAGGGATCGATTTCGTACTGGAACATCTCGATCGCCGCCGTCTGCATGTCCAGGCTCAACACCCGGCCCTGGGCCACGTACAGGTGATCGGTCTCATGCACCATCACGAAACGTCGCGAAGTATAGGTGCCCGCCGGCGCAACGATGGCGGCATTGCCCCGGCCAAATTCCGCCGGAAACAGCAGGGCCGGCGACGGAGCACGCATTTCGCCCCCCCGGAAACCCACCATCACCGGCCGGCAACGTTCGCCGACCACCTGCAGGCCGAGTTCGAGTTCGAGCGGGTTGTCGCCACGAATCCAGCGTACCACGCAAATCGACCAGGGCTCGCCGATCCCCCGGCGCAATGCAAGCGCCATGCCCGCGCTGACGTCATCATCGAGCTTGCCGATATTCATGATCGCATAACCGCCGGGACTTTCGTTGTATACCCGCCACTCGCTGATGGCGGCTTCCGACAAGCCGGTGCGAAACAGCTTCCAGATCTGTTTCAGACCCTTGCATACCTGCACACGATAGTGATTCTCGCGCCGCAGGTGCTCACGTGCCGGAGGCGTGGTCCAGCGCTCACGGAGCCGGCGCAGCATGGACAACACCTCTTCGGGCGTCAGTCCCAGCGGCAACCCCGAAACCTCGGGTTCCAGCAGCTCCACATCACGCTCTATACCCACGATCTCGGCTTCCGCCAGACGCGTTTCCAGCCATTCGATCTGCTCGCCCGCGCGTTTCGAGACCCCCAGCGCCCGAAAATACATCAACAGGTCACCACCACGCGGTGCCATCCGCACCAGGGCCACGGGAGGTTGATCGCGCGCGAGATCGATCCAGAATACCGGACCATCCGGTTTCAGCGGAGATCCGGTCAGTTCGACCGCCCCTGCAACCACGTCGAGATATTCGAACAGCCAGTGCAGTTCACGTGCGGTCAGACTCTCCGGTTGCACTGCGGCAATGGCCAGGACACGTTTGTACTCTGCGAGCGCAGCCTGCCACTGGCTTTCGCCCTCATCGGCGTCAGCCGAATCGATCCGTTTGCGCAGCACGCGGTTGGCTTCGCGCCACAAGGCCGCGGGGGGCTCGATACCGCTCATGTACGCGATCATGAAGCCTTCGCCCAGCATGCGCAGCGCCTGATGTGCGGCATGTGCCTTCAACGCGACCGGCGGACTGGCCGCGATCACTCCCTCGAATACACGGGCAACGCCGCGCAAGGCTTCCGTGAGACGCTCCGCGGCCGCATGCATGGACTTTTCGAGCGGCAGTCTGCCGGCCAGCAGGCGAGGTTTGAAGCGCTCGGAAATATCGAGCGCCCGCACCGCGACGAGATCGGCGCAAACCACGATCGACTCGGAGCCATCGGCGACTTCGATCAGAGGGACCAGGAAGTCGGACAACGCCTCCAGATCCTCCAGGCAATCGTCACGCGGTTCCCGCGCAAGCCATTCAAGCATGCGGGAAGCCGGATCGGACGAATTGGAAACGGTGGCAGTCATCGGTAGCTCACGATAAACAGGGTCGCAGTGCATTGGACCCCACTTCGGGCATTCTATTCAAGTTGGCGGCGTTTTCGCCAACAAAACCGGGACGCGGACCGCGTCGGGAGCGTTGTCGACGCCCGGGGACAACGCTCGACGACCAAACCCGGAGATTGTTCTTGCCAGAAAGGCCTGAGGCAGTTACACTCCTCTGCTTTTCGCATTCACCTAGATCAGGACACCCACATGGTCGTCATTCGCCTTGCCCGTGGTGGCGCCAAGAAGCGCCCGTTTTACAGCATTGTTGCCGCCGACAAGCGTGACCGTCGCGACGGTCGCTTCATCGAGCGCGTCGGTTATTTCAACCCCGTCGCCTCCGGCGCCGAGAAAGAAATCGAAATCAACAAGGAGCGTCTGGCCTACTGGCAGCAGAACGGCGCCCAGGTTTCCCCGGCGGTCGCCCGCCTGATCAAGCAGTCGGCCAAGGCCGCCGCCTGATCTCCTCACTGCCCGCAAGCACGGTTCCGCGGTCATGATCGTATTGGGGCGCATTGTCGCCCCTTTTGGCGTTCGCGGCTGGGTCAGAGTTCTTCCCTTTGGTGACGATCCGCTCGCCTGGGGAGAGATGCCCCAGTGGTGGCTTGCGCCGACCGAAGATGCCATCGACACTGACTGGAAAACCTACGGTGTGCGCGAATGCCGTGAGCACGGCAACAGCCTGATCGCCCAGCTGGAGTCGGTCACCGATCGCAACGCAGCCGAAGCCCTCAAGGGCCATTACATCGCCGCGCCACGCGATGTCCTGCCTGCGACCGAAAGTGACGAATACTACTGGGCCGACCTGATTGGCCTGGAGGTGCTCAATACCTCCGGCGAAGCCCTGGGCACGGTCGAGGGCTTGCTTACCACCGGAGCGCATGACGTATTGCGCGTGGTCGACGGTGAAACCGAGCGTCTGATCCCTTTTGTCGCCGCATACACGCTGGACGTCAACCAGGCGACTCGGACGATTACGGTCGACTGGCAGAAAGACTGGTGACGGCGGCACCTTCCTCGGGCGCACCACGGCGCTTCGATGTCATCACGCTGTTTCCGGAGATGTTCGAAGCCCTCACGGGGCATGGCATCACCCGCCGTGCGCAAGCACGCGGCCTGTACGAGATCGGTTTTCACAACCCCCGCGACTGGGCGAACAATACCCACAAGACCATTGATGACCGTCCATACGGCGGCGGTCCAGGCATGGTCATGCTCCCCGGCCCGCTGGAGTGCGCAATCAACGCCGCGCGCAAGACCGCACCGCACGACGCCCCCGTGATCTATCTGTCACCGCAAGGCCGACGGCTCGACCATGCGCGCGTGATCGAGCTTTCGCAGCTATCCGGGCTCATCCTGCTGTGCGGTCGCTACGAAGGCATCGACCAGCGCGTCATCGACCGCCACGTCGATCACGAAATCTCGCTTGGTGACTTCGTACTCTCCGGGGGCGAGCTTCCGGCAATGGTTTTGCTCGATGCCCTCATCCGCCAGATGCCGGGCGCGCTCAACGATGCCGACTCGGCGCAGGAAGACTCATTCGCCGACGGGCTGCTCGACTGCCCGCATTACACCCGGCCCGAAGTACACGATGGCACACCCGTTCCGCCCGTGCTGCTGTCGGGGGACCACGCGAAGATCCGCCGCTGGCGGCTCAAGCAGTCCCTGGGCCTGACCGCGGAACGCCGACCCGACCTGCTGGAGAAGCGCGCGCTCAACAAGGAAGAGCAAAATCTCCTTGAGGAATACCGCCGGGAACGGCATAATGCTGGGCTGTCCCGCGAGCACCCTTCGGATACTTGCGGCGACACCTCCTCATGAGTCGTGCCCTTTGACACCGGCCGACCAAGAAATCGTTCGCATCAGATGCGTCTGCTCTGCGTTCAAGGCCATGCGCCATACAACAACTGGAGTATTTTCATGAACCTGATTCAGCAACTCGAGCAAGAAGAAATTGCCCGCCTGACCGAAGGCAAGAGCATCCCGACCTTTGGCCCCGGTGACACCGTCGTCGTTCAGGTAAAGGTCGTCGAAGGCACCCGCGAGCGCCTTCAGGCCTACGAAGGCGTGGTCATCGCCAAGCGCAACCGCGGTCTGAACTCGTCGTTCATCGTGCGCAAGATTTCATCTGGAGAAGGCGTCGAGCGCACGTTCCAGACCTACTCCCCGCTGATCGCCGGTATCGAAGTCAAGCGCCGCGGTGACGTGCGTCGCGCCAAGCTGTACTACCTGCGCCAGCGCTCCGGCAAGTCCGCACGGATCAAGGAAAAGCTCAACTACAAGCGTCGCGAGGGCTGATTCTCGCGGCAACGCGGATCGCGCTTCAGCGCTTGAAAGAAACGGGCCTCTTCAGGCCCGTTTTTTTGGTTTTCCGTGGATGACAGCGTGCGGCGAATCAGCCTCACCGGGAACCCTTCCATACTCCGCGCCCGCGCGGGGCCGGTCAGCGCCGCTCCACCAGCACCATCATGATCGCCGCTGCCGCCAGAAACAGCACACTGGGGGTCAATGCCGCAAAGAACGCGGGCCAGCCGTGAATCACGCCGAGATTGGCGAACAAGCCGTTGAGAAAGTGAAAGCCGACGCCCAGCATGACCCCGGTAAACACCTTCACGCTGACCGCGCTCATGCGGTCGTGCGTCAACGAAAACGGTACCGCCAGCGCAATCATCACCAGCACCGCGAACGGATACGACAGCTTCTTCCATAGCGCGATCTCGAAACGATCGGCATTCTGCCGGTTTTCGCGCAGATGACCGATATAGGCGACCAGGTTGGCGATCGACATCCGCTCGGGTGAAACCATCAGGACACTGAGTACATCGGGAGACAGGTCCGAACGCCACGCGATCTCCGGCAGGAGCACGAGCTCGGTGCGGTCAGGATGAAAGACCGTCTGCCGCACTTCACTCAAGCGCCAGGCCCTGCCTTCGAGATCGTACATGCCGTGAGCAGCCTCGCTGATTGCCTGCAGCGCATGATCGCCGTCGAACTCGAAGATACGCACATGCCGCAATGTACGGTCGGGAAGCACGGTACGCACATTGACGAAGTACGTGCCATCCTTGACCCACAGGCCCGTTCGAAACTGCTGCGAAACCGCTGATCCCGTGGCAGTGAGCCGCCATTGCTGCGCCGCGCGCTCTGCCGGCGGCGCGAAGTACTCGCCGAACACGAAGGTCGCGACGACGAAGAGCATGCCGGTCCCGCCCAGCAACCCCAGCAGACGCGCAGTCGACATCCCGGATGCGCGCATCACCGTGATCTCGGAATGTCGCGCCAGCGTCGTCAAGGCATAAAGACTCCCGATCAGCACCACCACCGGCAGCAGCTCATACACTCTTCCCGGCAACAGCAGTACGACGTACACCAGCGCGTGATGGACCTGATAGCCGTCACGCCCGATCGAGTCGAGCTCGTTGATGAAATCGAAGAACGAGAACAGGCCGAGAAAGGCGATCAGTACGAGCATGGTCGCGACCGCAATCTCACGCGCGAGATAAAACCCCAGCACGCGTGTCATGCCCGCACCTTGCGCCAGAACGGCATGATCGCCATACGCTTGTGGAACAACAGCATCAGCACTCCGATCACGACCACATGCGGCGCGAACAGCGCCACCAGGAACTCCACCCTGCCCTGCGACACCCAGGCCTGGGTGACCCCGATCACGTTGGTGTACAGCACATAGCTGAAGATTGCGATCAGCATGTTGAAGCCACGCCCGGCACGTGGATTGACGAACGACAGCGGAATCGCCATCAACGCCAGCAGCAGCGCGGCCACGGGCACGCCGACCCGACCGACGAATTCCCCAAGATGACGATCCGTCGGATCGCTGAGCAGAGCCGGGGTGGGGGTCGCCTTGGTGCGGACCGTCTGGTCCGCCCGCCGCCGCTCCTCGACCAGAATCTGATAGCGCTCGAACTCGACCACCCGGAAATCGAGCTGGCCAGGGACCCCGTCGTAACGACGCCCACGCTCGAGCACGACGAACCGGTCCCCGTGCTCGTCTACGATGATGGTGCCCTGGGAGGACGAAACGACGTCCAGCCTTCCACCTTCCTCGGAAGCGACGAAGACGTTGCGCAACATCCCGTCCGCGTCGGCACCGGTTTCGACGAAGAACACACGCAAGGCGCCGGTGGATTCGCGGAAGATTCCGGGGGCGACACGCGTGGTGTCGTCGCGGCTGTCGAGTTCGGCGCGAAACGCCTCGTTCTGCATGTACGCCCACGGCGTGACCACCATCGTCAGCCCGGCAATGACCACTACCATCGGAACGGCAAACTGCAGGACGGGTCGGACAAAGGCGGACAACGGCACGCCCGATGCAAACCACACCACCATCTCGGAGTCTCGGTAGGCGCGCGAGAGGGTCAGCAGTACCGCCACGAACAGCGTCAGTGACAGCAGCACCGGCAAATAGGCCAGGGCACCAAAGCCGATCAAGGCCATCACCGCGTCGGCCGGCACACGGCCGCCAGCCGCCTGCCCGAGTAAGCGGACCAGCACCGTGGTGATCAGGATGGCAAACAAGGCCACGAATACGCCGGCCGCGGTCTGTCGAAACTCACGCCTGATGGCGCGGTGGAAAATCATCGCGCAAGAAGATCCAGAAACAAGGGCACGGGAACGCGGCTTTTGACGGGCATCTGACGAAGCGCCATAATCGGCGGCAAACCTGCCCTGCAGAAGTCATGAAAGGAGTAGCGAGTGGAATTTACCATAAAGTCCGGAAGCCCGGAAAAGCTCAAGGCCGACACCCTGGTTGTTGCGACGTTTGCTGGCGGCGAACTGGATGAAGCCGCACGCGCGGTCGACAGCGCGTCCAATGGCTGGCTGAGCGCCCTCATCGGCCGCGGCGAGCTCGACGACAGCGCGGGTGCCCTGCTCACGCTGCCCGACCTCGACGGCACCGCCTGCAAGCGCGTGCTGCTGGTCAGCCTGGGCAAGCGCGACGACTACGGCCTCAAGGCCTGGCGCGATGCGCTGGGCGCAGTCGCCAAGGCCCTCGCCAGGTTGCCCGCGGGCAGCGCCGCCGTCGCCCTGTCGGGTTGCGCGCCGCAAGGCAAGGATGAAGCCTGGGCGCTGCAACAGATCACTCGCACGGTGTTCGATGGCGGCTATCGCTTCGACACCACCAAGAGCAAGAAGAAGAAGGACGAGCCCGCACGCGGCGTGAAGAAACTCGTCCTGCACCTGTCTGACAAGCCTTCGGACGAGGCCACCCGCGCCGTCGAACAGGGCGCGGCCATCGCCGAAGGCATGGCACTGGCGCGCGAACTCGGCAACCTGCCGGGTAACGTCTGCACTCCCGCCCTGTTGGCCGAAACCGCCACCAAACTGGGCAAGGAGTTCAAGCTCAAGGTCGAAGTGCTCGAGCGCAAGGACATGGAGAAACTCGGCATGGGCGCCCTGCTGTCGGTCGCCCGCGGCTCGCACCAGCCCCCCAAGTTCATCGTTCTGCGTCATGAAGGTGGCAAGTCCGGCGACAAGCCGGTGGTGCTGGTCGGCAAGGGCATCACCTTCGACACCGGCGGCATCTCGCTCAAGCCCGCCGCCGAAATGGACGAGATGAAGTTCGACATGTGCGGCGCGGCGAGCGTGCTGGGCACCTTTCGCGCCATCGCGCGGATGAAGCTGCCGCTCAACGTCGTCGGCATCGTCCCCGCCACCGAGAACATGCCCGGCGGCAACGCCAGCAAGCCCGGTGACGTGGTCACCTCGATGAGCGGCCAGACCATCGAGGTGCTCAACACCGATGCCGAAGGCCGCCTCATCCTGTGCGATGCGCTGACCTATGCCGAGCGTTTCGAGCCGGCCTGCGTGATCGACATCGCCACCCTCACCGGCGCCTGCGTCGTCGCCCTCGGCAAGATTCCGAGCGGCCTGCTCGCCAACGACGACGAACTCGCCCGCGAACTCATCGACCATGGCCAGTCCAGCGGCGACCGGGTGTGGCAACTGCCCTTGTGGGAAGAGTATCAGGAGCTGCTGAAGAGCAACTTTGCCGACATGGCCAACATCGGCGGGCGCTATGGTGGAACCATCACCGCGGCGTGCTTTCTGTCACGCTTCACCAAAGCCTACAAGTGGGCACATCTGGACATCGCGGGCACGGCCTGGGTTTCCGGAGACGCCAAGGGCGCGACAGGTCGCCCCGTACCCTTGCTGAGCGAGTTCCTGATCGGGCGCGCCTACGCCGACTGAGATCCGGATCATGACGCGGGCGCAGTTCTATCACAACGTCGAAGACCCGGTCGCGCTGGCGTGCGAACTGGTCGCCCGCGCGCACGCCAGCGGCCGTCTGATCTCGATTCGCGCCGCTGGCCCGGAAATGGCCGCGCGAATCGACCATGAACTGTGGACCTTCGATCCGCAAAGCTTCGTACCGCATGTCCGCGCCGATTCTCCGCTCGCGCCGCAGACGCCGGTCGTGATCCATGCCGCCGCTCCCGTCACATGGCCACACGAGGATGTTCTTTTCAATCTTGCCGATGACTTGCCGGAGGCTTTCTCCGGATTCCGGATGATCGTCGAGTTCGTCGGTCGCGGCGATGCATCCCGCAAACCAGCCCGTGCCCGCTGGATGCACTACAAGCGCGAAGGCGTGCAATTGACTGCCTTCGATGCCACCACCAGGGAGCGCTTATGAGCGATTGGCGCCGGTCGAACGGAATCTCCGACCCTGAGCTGCGTGAAGCCGACGAATTGCTGCGCAAGGCCGACGCCCTGCTGCACCGTCACCGGGCGGGCGACCCGCCGCCGCCACGCAAGGAAGCATCACTCGAGGACGAGGACCTCCCCATTCTCACCGAAGTGGTTGACGGCGAGCCGGTCGAAGATCTTCCGGTGCTACCACTGTCGGCCAGAGTCGAACAGGTCAAGCCTTTGCGCGGCCTGGCTCCGCCACCGGTGTGGGAACCGTCTTCACACACGCCGACCATGCTGGACAACCTTTTTTCGGCCACGGTCATCCCGGATCATGAGCCCGAGATACCGGACGACGAGCCCACCATACCGCTCGATGCACCGTTCGCTGCCGTGCCGCCGCCATCGACCGGAGAGCCCCCCGTCGAAGCCCCGCAGGACACGCTCTTGCCATCGTCAACACCTCCGGCACCGGTGCAGCCGTCGTCGCCCCCCGGCCACGATGCGCCGAATCGATCGCCCGTGCTTCACACCACAGCCGATCATCGCGGCGCGGCCGATACGACCACCTTCACTCAACCCACAGAGCCCGAGCCCGCCGAATCCACCATCATCCGCGCCGCCGAACAGGCTGCCAACCCGCCTGCACCGCCTCCACCCCAGGAACAGGTGGACCTGGCCGAGCGCCTGATCGGCCTGGAAACCGATATAGGGCGCGAAATCGAAGGCTGGATCCAGCAGGAGCTGTCACAACTGGTCGAAGCGGAACTGGCACGCATGGCCGACAAGCTGCGCAACGAAACCATCGCGCATCTGCGTGCCACGCTGATTCCGGCGTTATCCGAACACATTGCGCGGCATCTGGACGCGCAACAGCCTCTCGCCGACACCCCGCCGCCACTCTCCAAACCGGACGAAACGGACTGAGCACGCTTCGAACCGCGCCTCCTACAGACGGGCATCGTGGGCCGCGAGCAGGGACGACCAGTCGCCATCGTCAAAGAGCTTCTGCCGTCGCCTGAGTTGTTCGAGATCATGCCCGGCGGCGCCTCTCGCCGTGAGCCTTTGCCGCATCTTTTCGAGATCGATCAGCGCGACCACGGGCTCATCTGCGTCCCAGCGCACCATGATGTGCTTGTCGTAGAGGCTGCTGTGCTGCAATCGGGCGTGGTGCAGCACACCGAGCCGCTCCCCCAGCACGCTCGCCAGCCGCCGGCGTCGCGTCGGACTCAGATCGGCCTGATGTGCGAGATCGGAAAAACCCTCCAGTTCCTCCGTGACCAAAACCGCCTCGATGCCCTGGTCACCCTTACGCGCCTGATGAAACACCGGGACCGGCGCAGCCACACCCAGCGCGCGCAGCCGTTGCAGATAGTGCCACTCGCGACTTGCGGTGGGCCAGCCGAACGGATGGCGCAAGGTGCGGCAAAGATGATTGCGCTGCCGCTTGACGTAATAGAGGCGGCCGGCGGTCACGACCCGCATCATCCCGCTCCAGCCGTCGCGTCGTTCGTTGGGTGGCTCCACCCATTCGCCGGGAGCCGACCACCAGTAGGCAAAATCGCCGTCGCTCATTTCACAGAATATTCATGGTTTCGAAACGCTATCGTAACCCAACATGAAGATTCGGCGACGAAAGTGGCAACCCCACATGCTTTCTGGCACTACGACGGAGCGCCCCGGCCTGGCCGGAATCGAACCTCGACCGGAACGCCGTTCCACGGTACAAGCCATGGAGAACGCTCGCACCGTTTTCGCGCATGTGACCCCACCCGTTATAATCGGTCCTTTGCCCAAAAAGACGCCGAAACCATCATGGAACTTGCCAAAAGCTTTGAACCTGCGGAAATCGAATCCCGCTGGTACCCCGAATGGGAATCCCGCGGCTATTTCGACGCCGGTCTCGACAAGTCCAAGCCCCAGGACGACGCCTTCTGCATCCTGCTTCCGCCGCCCAACGTCACCGGCACGCTGCACATGGGACATGGCTTCAACCAGACCATCATGGACGCGCTCACCCGCTACCATCGCATGCGCGGGTTCAACACCTTGTGGCAGCCGGGCACCGACCACGCCGGTATCGCCACCCAGATCGTCGTCGAACGCCAGCTCGACGCCCAGGGCGTGTCGCGCCACCAGCTCGGCCGCGACAAGTTTCTCGACAAGGTCTGGGAGTGGAAGGCCTACTCCGGCGGCACCATCACCGGCCAGATGCGCCGCATGGGCACCTCGCCCGACTGGAAGCGCGAGCGCTTCACGATGGACGAGGGGCTGTCGAAGATCGTCACCGAGACCTTCGTCCGCCTGTACAACGAGGGGCTGATCTACCGCGGCAAGCGCCTCGTCAACTGGGATCCCAAGCTTGGCACGGCGGTTTCCGATCTCGAGGTCGTCTCCGAGGAAGAAGACGGCTTTCTGTGGCACATGCTGTACCCCTTCAGCGACGGCCCGATCGACGGTCTCGAAGGGCTGACCGTCGCCACCACCCGCCCCGAGACCATGCTCGGCGACGTCGCGGTCATGGTGCACCCCGAGGACGAGCGCTACGCCCACCTGATCGGCAAGACCGTGCGCCTGCCGCTGTGCGGGCGCGACATCCCGATCATCGCCGACGACTACGTCGACCGCGAGTTCGGCACCGGCTGTGTCAAGGTCACGCCCGCGCACGACTTCAACGACTACGCGGTCTGGAATAGACATAAGGACGGTGCGCTTGGTGGTACCGATGCCGTGTCAATTCTGACGCTAGAAGGTAAGGTAGAGAGTTCAAACTGGAACCAGAGCCGACATGCTCGTGAAGCTTTTGGTAACGTCGACTTTGCTGACGGTAAGAGTCACCTCGCGGGGGTCTCCAGGTATGCGATCAACGTTCTTGAGTCCATTCCCGAAGACCTTGCAGGCCTTGACCGTTTCACCGCCCGCGAACAAGTCGTGAGATTGCTTGAAGCAACTGGGTGTCTAACGAAGATCGAACCACACAAGCTTGTGGTCCCACGTGGCGACCGCACCGGCACGGTGATCGAGCCAATGCTCACCGACCAGTGGTTCGTCGCCATGAGCAAGCCAGGCGAGGACGGCAAAAGCATCACCGAGAAGGCGCTCGAATGCGTCGCCTCGGGCGAGATCAAGTTCTACCCCGAGAACTGGGTCAACACCTACAACCAGTGGCTCAACAACATCCAGGACTGGTGCATCTCGCGCCAGCTGTGGTGGGGGCACCAGATCCCGGCCTGGTATGGTGACGACGGCCGGCTCTGGGTCGCCCACGACGAAGCCGAGGCTCGGCAACTGGCGGCGCGCGACGGCTACACCGGCAAGCTGCGTCGCGACGAGGACGTGCTCGACACCTGGTACTCGTCCGCCCTGTGGCCATTCTCGACGCTGGACTGGACGCCGGAATGGCCGCAGAAGTCGAACGACGCGCTCGACCTGTACCTGCCCTCGTCGGTGCTCGTCACCGGTTTCGACATCATCTTCTTCTGGGTCGCGCGCATGGTCATGATGACCAAGCACATCACCGGCAAGATCCCCTTCCGGCACGTCTATGTGCACGGCCTGATCCGCGATGCCGAGGGCCAGAAGATGTCCAAGTCCAAGGGCAACGTGCTCGACCCGATCGACCTCATCGACGGCATCGCGCTCGACAAGCTCATCGAGAAGCGCACCTTCGGGCTGATGAACCCCAAGGATGCGCAGAAAATCGAGAAGAAGACGCGCAAGGAGTTTCCCGACGGCATCCCCGCCTTTGGCACCGACGCCTTGCGCTTCACCTTCTCATCGCTGGCCACGCCGGGGCGCGACATCAAGTTCGACCTTTCGCGCTGCGAGGGCTACCGCAACTTCTGCAACAAGCTGTGGAACGCCACCCGCTTCGTGCTGATGAACGTCGACGGCAAGGACTGCGGCCTCGCCGAGCACGGCGCGGACCAGTGCGCCCCTGGCGGCTACCTCGACTTCTCGGCCGCCGACCGCTGGATCGTGTCGCGCCTGCAGCGCACCGAGGCCGACATCGCCCGGCATTTCGACGACTACCGCTTCGACCTCGTCTCGAAGACCCTCTACGAATTCGTCTGGGACGAATACTGTGACTGGTACGTCGAGCTGGCCAAGGTGCAGCTACAGAACGGCGACGAAGCGCAGCAGCGCGCCACCCGCCGCACCCTGCTGCGCGTGCTCGAGACCGTGCTGCGCCTGGCCCATCCACTGATCCCGTTCATCACCGAGGAGCTGTGGCAGACCGTCGCCCCGCTGGCCGCGCGCAAACACGGCGACTCCATCATGCTCGCTCCCTACCCGGTGGCCGAGGTTTCGCGCATCGACGAGCAGGCCGAGGCGGTGGTCGCCCAGCTCAAGGCCTTGATCCACACCTGCCGCAATCTGCGCGGCGAGATGAACATCCCCCCGGGGCAGCGCATGCCGCTGGTCATCGCCGGTGATCGCGCCGTGCTGGAGCCTTACGGCCCCTATCTGCGCGGCCTCGCGCGGCTGTCCGAAGTCGAGATCGTCGACCGGATCTCCGACGACGAACTCGCCCCGGTGGCGGTGGCCGGCCCGTTCAAGCTGATGCTGCGGGTGGAGATCGACGTCGCCGCCGAGCGCGAACGCCTGGCCAAGGAGATCACCCGCCTCGAAGGCGAGATCGCCAAGGCCAACGGCAAGCTCGGCAACGCCAGCTTCGTCGAACGCGCACCGGCCGCGGTCGTGCAGCAGGAACGCGACCGTCTGGCCGAGTTCAGCTCGACGCTGGAAAAACTGCGACCGCAGCTCGAACGGCTGGCCCGCGCCTGAATCGCGTGGTAGCAAACGGTGGCTGGCGCTTCGGATTTGCGCCGCCACCGTCAGGAATCGCCATGACAGACCACTCGACGGGGGTGAGCCCAGCCCCCCTTCGCAGTTCCCCGCCACAACCACGCATTGACTCCCATCAATGGCCGTCCGCCGGGATCGTGCCATCCTGTTTCACTGGATCCAATACCCGAGCCCGAAGCGGGGAGTGCCCCGCATTGAGAATCGGCGGCTTCATCTATAATTGAAGGTTGTTCTGCGTTCTTTAGAGAATACGGGCCACCTCGAGTTTTCCTGCACTTTCGGGGCGGAGCGAACCCGTCACCCAGACTTTACTCATTGCCCCCGCCGCAAGGAACGGCCCCTCATTCAGGAGCTTGCGTGAGTCAAGCGCAACCGGACCCCACCCACTTCGCCGACATTCGGCACACGCTCTTCATTCTCGGCACGGCCAGCCTTCTCCTGATCACGCTCTGGATTCTGCCAGCACCACCAGGCGTCGCTGGTGTCGCCAATTACCTGCCGTTGCACACCGCGCTGGAGACGATTGCCATCGTGTTCGCTGCGCTCGTGTTCGCCGTCGGCTGGAACAGTCCCACCGACCGGATTCCAGTGAACGTGCAGGTGCTCGCCTGCACCTTCGTCGGCGTGGCGCTACTCGACTTCACCCACATGCTGTCCTACGCGGGGATGCCGGATTTCATCACGCCGAGCGGCCCCGAAAAAGCGATCAACTTCTGGCTTGCCGCCCGCTTTCTGGCCGCGCTGGGACTGCTGTTCGCGGTCTGCCTGCCCTGGCGCCCACAGCCCGGATTCGCGCGCTGGACGGCCCTGGGCGCCGTGCTCGCGTTCACCGCACTGATGCACTGGCTGTTCCTGATGCGGCCAGAAGCCATGCCACGCACCTTCATTCCTGGCGAGGGACTGACACCCCTCAAGATCGCCGCCGAATACGTGCTGGTGGCGATGTATGCCACCGCCGCGGCCATCCTCTTGTGGCGCATGCGCGCACCCTGTCCCTTCCATGCGCCGGCGCTGATCAGCGCGGCGGGGATGATGGCGCTGAGCGAGCTCTTCTTCACACTGTATTCCGACGTCACCGACATCTACAACCTCACCGGTCACGTCTTCAAGGCAATCGCCTACTACCTGCTGTATCGCGCGATCTTCGTCGAAACCGTGCGTCAGCCGTATCAGCAGTTGCGGCATTCGCAAGCCGCGTTGTCGGCCACCACGGTCCGCCTGGCGGACGAGCGCCGCCGCTTCGCGGCCATCATCGCCGGCACCAACGCGGGCACCTGGGAATGGAATGTACAGACTGGCCAGACCATCTTCAACGAACGCTGGGCCGAAATCATTGGCTATACGCTGGACGAACTCCAGCCGGTGTCAATCGAGACCTGGCAACGCTTCGCCCACCCGGAAGACCTCGAACGCTCGGTTCAGGCCCTGCAACGCCATTTCAGCGGGGAGACGCCGTTTTACATCTGCGAAGCGCGCATGCGCCACCACAATGGCGACTGGATCTGGGTGCACGACCGCGGCGAGGTCCGCACCTGGACTCCGGACGGGCAACCGGAGTGGATGTTCGGCACCCACATCGACATCACCGCGCGACGCGCGGCCGAGGCCGAATTGCTCGAAAACCAGGAGAATCTGCGGCTCGCCGCCGGGGTGTTCGCCGCCAGCCTCGAGGGTATTCTGATTACCGATGCCGAGCATCGCATCATCGACGTCAACCCCGCCTTCGAAACCCTGACCGGATTCAGCCGCGACGAGGTCATCGGCCAGAAGCCCCGTTTCTTCGGCTCCGGCCGCCATGACGACGCCTTCTACGGCGCCATGCAACAACAATTGCTGGAGCGGGGCCGCTGGAAGGGCGAACTCTGGAATCGCCGCAAATCCGGCGAAGCCTACGTTGCACAAGTCTCGATTTCCGCAACCGCCGACGAACATGGCAGGATCGAGCACTACGTCGCCATCTACGCCGACATCAGCAGCCTGATCGCGCAACAGGAACAGTTGCACCGTCTGGCCAACTATGACGCGCTCACCGGCCTGCCCAATCGCCGCCTGCTGGAGGACCGGTTGCAGCAGGCTCTGTCTGCGGCACAGCGCAACGGCACACGGGTTGCCATCGGCATGCTGGACCTGGACGGTTTCAAGCCGGTCAACGACACCCTTGGCCATGAAGCCGGTGACCGCCTGTTGATCGAAGTCGCCCGCCGCATCGAACAAATCATGCGTGCCGACGAAACCGCCGCCCGACTGGGCGGCGACGAGTTTGTGCTGCTGTTCCTGAACGGCCACCACGTTGCGGCGATGGAGCGGATTCTCCAGGCGCTCACCCAGCCATTCGAGCTCGGCAAGGACGAAAGCGTCACCATTTCGGCCAGCGCGGGGCTCAGCCACTATCGCAAAGGCGTTGGCGATGGCGTGCAACTGATACGCGAGGCCGACGAAGCGCTGTACCGCGCCAAGCGGGCCGGGAAGGCACAGTGGGTCGAGTACGCCTCGGATCACGCCACATCGAAAGAAAAAACCACTGGCAAGGAATGAATCAACTGCTATAATGCTCGCTTGTGTCGGGGCGTAGCGCAGCCTGGTAGCGCACTTGCATGGGGTGCAAGGGGTCGCGAGTTCGAATCCCGCCGCCCCGACCAGTAAATTCAAGGAAAAAGGCCAGTCGAAAGACTGGCCTTTTTCCTTTTGTTCGCGTCTGGGGATACAGCGGCGGGTGAAGCGGAGCACTCGGGCACGGGTCGCTCGCTCCCGGTTTCTCAGCCCGATCCATGGCCGTCACCGGACCCGGTCGCGGCCCGGCTGAGTCGATCTCTCACGGCCTGCCATGTACTGCCGTCGCCGGGCGCCTCGACCAGAATCACATCCGCCGCCTCGGCATCCAGGGAACGCAGACTGCCGTAGAGATCGTGCGCAAAACCAGCCGCATCAGAAGGCGCCTGATGCCACACGATCCGGCCACCTGCCGCGTCCATGCCCTGCTCCGCAACGCCTGTCAGCGTTTCGTCGGCGGTAACGCCATGCGCCAGCACCGCGACGCGCTTGCCACGTGCGAGGTACCGTCGCACCACGTCGATCAACGCCTCCGCTGCATGCAATTCGAGCGCCGTGCGCGGTGCGTAATGCGCGGCAAGCGAACCGGATACGCGCGGCACGCATTCGGCACCGGAAGCGACGGCGTCCGCCTCGGCCTGGCCGATCACTGCTGACGGATTCCGCGTGGCGACACTTGCGCCGGCGACGGGGGCATCTTCAGGCGGTACGTAGGCATCCGGTTGGCGACCAATCACCGCCGCAATCTGCTCGGCCGAGATTGCGCCCGGCCGCAGGATTGCCGGGCGGTCGCGCGACAGGTCGAGGATGGTGGACTCGATGCCGACGGCGCATGGCCCACCGTCGAGAATCATCGCCACGCGGTCACCGAGTTCCTCGTGGACGTGCGCGGCTGTGGTCGGACTGATGCGGCCGAAGCGGTTCGCGCTGGGAGCAGCGATGCCCGAATCGAAAGCGCGCAGTACCGCCAGTGCGACCGGGTGATCCGGCACCCGCAGGCCGACCGTATCCTGCCCACCGGTCACCACATCCGGCACGTCCGGAGCACGCCGCAGAATCAGCGTCAGCGGTCCGGGCCAGAAGGCACGGGCCAGCGCGACCGCCTCCTTGGGTATCGACGCGGCCCAGTGAGGCAGGTGTTCGGCGTCGGGCAGATGGACGATCAGCGGATGATCCGCCGGCCTGCCCTTGGCCGCGAAGATGCCCGCCACCGCCTCCCCGTCGAGCGCATCGGCGCCCAGGCCGTATACCGTTTCGGTAGGAATCGCGACCAGCTTGCCGGCCCGCAGCAGCATCGCCGCGCGTTCGACGGCCTCCGGGGTGGGTGCAGCGATGTTCATTCGTCGTCGCGGATGCCGATGGCGGCACGCGCGCGCATCGCCCGTTCGATGACCACCTCCCGTTCGGCTCCGGTCACGGTGAAATGCCCCATCTTCCGCCCCGGACGGGCATGGTGCTTGCCATAAAGGTGCAGACACAGGCCCGGCACCGCATGCAGCACCGACCAGTCCGGTTCGCGCTGACGGTCTCGCAGGTCGTCGTCAAACCACAGCTCACCCAACAAATTGACCATCACGGCCGGAGAATGCTGCTCAGGTTCCCCCAGCGGCAGTCCGGCCAGCGCCCGAACCTGCTGTCCGTACTGGCTCACGCGACAGGCATCGAGCGTGTGGTGTCCACTGTTGTGCGGCCGCGGCGCCATCTCGTTGACCCGCAACGCGCCGTCGCAAACGAAGAACTCGACGCCCAGCGTACCGACATAACCCAGCGCGGTCGCGATCAGCTCGGCAACCGCCCCCGCCTCGGCGAGCAATTCGTCGGATACCGTGGCCGGAGCGATGGTCACGTCGAGAATGCCGTGACGATGGCGGTTTTCTGCGGCCGGAAACGCCCGCACGGCCCCATCCTCGGCGCGCACCAGCACGACGGAGAGTTCGCAATCGAGCGCGAGCATCTTCTCGAGCACGCAGGCTTCGCCGGCAAACTGGTGGAACGCATGCAATGCCTCTTCGGCGTTGGCAACGCGGGCCTGCCCCTTGCCATCGTATCCGAAGCGGGCAACCTTTAGCACCGCGGGAAAAAGAGCGGGGTCAGCCCGCCGTAGATCCTCCTCGGACTCGATGACCGCGAACGGCCCGTGGGGCAAGCCGTTGCCGGCCAGAAAACGCTTCTCCGCGATCCGGTTCTGACACACCGAAACGGCCTGCGCCGAGGGGTGGACGGTGACGAACTTGGCCAGATAATCCAGCGTGCCCGCCGGTACGTTCTCGAACTCGGTGGTCACCGCGCGGCACTCGGCGGCCATCTGATCGAGTGCGGTGAAGTCGTCGTAGGCCGCGACGAGGTGGCGATCGGCAATGCATCCGGCCGGGCTGTTGGGGTCGGGATCAAGCACCCACACCTTGTAGCCGGCCTCGTGCGCGGCCGAGACGAAGTAGCGGCCGAGCTGGCCGCCGCCGAGCATGCCCAGGGTTGCCGGTGGCAGAATCATGCCAAGTCCAGTTTCATGTTCAACACGGTTTCGGTCTGTCGTGCGCGAAACGCATCCAGCGCCTGCGCCAGCGCGGCATCCTCGTTGGCCAGCAGGGACACCGCGAACAACGCGGCATTGGCGGCCCCCGCCTCGCCGATGGCGAAGGTGGCGACCGGCACCCCCTTGGGCATCTGCACGATGGAGAGCAGCGAATCCTGCCCCGACAGCGCGCGCGACTGCACCGGCACGCCAAGCACCGGTAGCGTCGTCTTGGCCGCGACCATGCCCGGCAGATGTGCCGCACCACCGGCACCGGCGATGATCGCCTTGAGACCCCGCTCGCGCGCGGTCTCGGCATATTCGAACATCAGGTCCGGGGTACGATGCGCCGACACCACGCGCGCCTCGAACGGCACGCCGAACTCCTCGAGCACCCGGGCGGCCGCCTGCATCGTCGGCCAGTCGGAGTTCGAGCCCATGATGATGCCGACCACGGCGTGCGCGCTCATGAGCGTGCCTCCCGGCGCGCCAGCGCCCGCTGTGCCGAGATCACGGTGTTCTCGAGCAGCATCGTGATCGTCATCGGGCCGACACCGCCGGGCACCGGCGTGATCGCGCCGGCAACCTCGCTCGCCGAAGCGTAATCGACGTCGCCACACAACTTGCCGGCATCGGGGCCATCGGGCACCCGGTTCATGCCGACGTCGATGACGATGGCGCCCGGTTTGATCATGTCCGCGCCGATGAAGCGCGGCCGCCCGATGGCAACGACGAGAATGTCGGCGCGGCGGGTGTGGGCCGCCAGGTCACGCGTCTTCGAGTGGGTGACGGTGACGGTGGCCCCGGCATTGGTCAGCAGCATCGCCATCGGCTTGCCAACGATGTTGGACCGCCCGATGACCACCGCTTCGGCACCCTGCACCGGTGCATCGACCGATTCCAGCATCTTCATGACGCCATGCGGCGTGCACGGGATGAAGGCCTCGCGGTTCTGCGACAGACGACCGACGTTTTCGGCATGAAAACCGTCTACGTCCTTGTGAATGCTGATCGCCTCGAGCACCGCGGCCTCGTCGAACTGCGGCGGCAAGGGCAGCTGCACGAGAATGCCATGCACCGACGCATCAGCATTCAACTCCGCCAGCTTGCGCATGACTTCAGCCGGATCGACGTCACGCGCGTAGTCGAAGCGCAGCGAGCGAATGCCGGCCTTCTCGCAGGCCGCCACCTTGTTGCGCACATAGACCGCCGAAGCGGGATCCTCCCCCACCAGCAGCACCGCGAGACACGGGGTTTCGCCCTGCGCCGAAAGTGCCTGCGCGCGCTGCGCGATCTCGCCCCGAACCTGGGCCGCGAGCGCGTTGCCATCGATAATGCGAGCGGTCATCGCTAAGACCTCGAAGAAAACCGGGTATTTTAGCCCAGCATCCGCCGCCGTGCACATTTCAAACGATCCCGCCCGCACGGCTAGTGCCCCCCCCCGTTCGCGACGAGCAAGTCCAGATTACCCTCATTCGAGCCTGGCATCTGCGATGCACGGCCGAGCCTGCAGGTCGAGCGCCACACGCACTGTTTCGACAAATCCAAATACGTTGACAAAATACCGAATGAGTATGGAAAATGTATTGATACGGCACAAATCTTCCCAAACATCATTCAACCTCGCCCCCAAGGACATCCTCATGAACCGCTCGCTGATCGCCCACACCCCGCTTGGCCATGCCCTGTGGGCGGTGAGCGTCGAAGGCGGCGAGGCGATGAGCGAGCTCTACGGCTTCGACGTCCAGTTCCATTCGGCCCAGCACGACCTCGATTGCCAGGCGCTGATCGGCGAGACCTGCGCGATCGAGCTCGAATGCCACGGCGCGGTGCGGCGCTACTTCTCCGGCCAGATGATCCGCTTCGAGGCCCTGGGCCGCGACGGCCGGCACTGGCGCTACCAGGCCCGGCTCGCCCCGCGCCTGTGGCACGCCTCGCGCCGCTCGGACTTTCGCATCTGGCAACAGCAAAGCGTGGTGCAGATCGTCGATCAACTGCTCAACGACAACGCGATCCGCTTCGAATGGCGGCTCAAGCACGACTACCGGCCCTGGGTGTATTGCGTCCAGTACGGCGAGACCGATCTCGACTTCATCCACCGCCTGCTCGAACACGACGGCATCTTCTACTACTTCGACCACGGCCCCGAAGGCGAGACCCTGATCCTGGCCGACCACTTCACCATCCACGAAACCGGTGAAGGCTACGCCCGCATCCCCTACCACCCGCCGGACGCGGCCCGCGCCCAGGAAGACCACTACTTTGGCGCGCGCCTGGCGCGCCAGGTCGAACCGGGGCGCTTCACCCACCGCGACTACGACTTCGAACACCCCTCGCGCACCCTCGAGACCGACGCCGCCGACCCGCGCGGCCACCTCTTCGACCACTACGAGCGCTACGCCTACCCCGGCAACTACGTCCAGCCCGGCCACGGCCAGGCCTACGCCGCCGCGCGGCTCGAAGCGCTGCAGCTCGAGCAGGAGCGCATCGTGCTCGAAGGCCGGGTACGCGGCGCCTGCCCGGGGCTGCGCTTCGAACTGCACAACCACCCGCGCGCCGACCTGAACCGCGAACTGGTCATCGTGCGCGCCACCTACCAGGTCAGCAACAACGCCTACGAAGGCGCGGGCGGCGGTGGCGAGGGCAGCCACTACCACGTGTGCGTCGACGCCCTGCCGGCCGAGCGCCCCTTTCGCCCGCCCCAGCGCACCCCCAAGCCGCGCAGCCGTGGCCCCGAGACCGCCGTCGTCGTCGGCCCCGAAGGGGCCGAGATCCATACCGATGAATATGGAAGGGTCAAGGTCCACTTCCACTGGGACCGCTACGGCCAGAAAGACGGCAGCGACAGCTGCTGGATCCGTGTCGCCCACCCCTGGGCGGGCAGCCACTTCGGCGCCATCCACCTGCCGCGGGTGGGCCAGGAAGTCATTGTCGACTACGAGCACGGCGACCCGGACCGGCCCATCATCACCGGGCGCGTCTACAACGCCGAGCAAATGCCCCCGTGGGCGCTGCCCGCCAACAAGACCCAGTCGGGCATCCTCACCCGCTCCAGCCCCGGCGGGGCGGCCGGGGCCGGCCTGCGCGACGGCGCGGGCGACGCCAACGCGCTGCGCTTCGAAGACAAGGCCGGCGAAGAGCAGGTCTGGTTCCACGCCCAGAAGGATTATCTGACCGAGGTCGAGAACGACGAATCCAAGTGGGTGGGCCGCGACCGCCACAAGGAGATCGACCGCGACGAGACCACCGAAGTCCATCGCCACCGCACCGAAACCGTCGATGGCAACGAGACCATCACCATTCACATGGATCGCACCGAGGTGGTGGATCAGGACGAAACCATCACCATCCACCAGCACCGCAAGGAACGGGTCGAT
>ERZ869909.139-NODE-139-length-108476-cov-10.959797_pt1 | contig 108476 bp, 92 predicted proteins | sample MGYA00520892_ERZ869909 | MGnify/ENA primary metagenome ERZ869909 (study PRJEB32215, sample SAMEA104723947) | bioreactor metagenome | biome: bioreactor; feature: anaerobic bioreactor; material: water | place: China | collected 2015-03-12 ... | reverse complement strand
GGGATTCGAACCCCCGACATCTTGCTCCCAAAGCAAGCGCGCTACCGGACTGCGCTACACCCCGAGAGCCGCGAATATTACACACGTCTTTCGGGGTCGTCAAACGTTTGTCGGATTTTTTTCGAACATTTCTCCGGAGCCACACAACACGACGCAAGCTTGCAATGCTGACCGCGGACCGCCCCAGCGGCTACCATCGCCGGTACGCTCCAATCATCGCTTTCCGCTCATGCAAACCGCCCCCAGCACACCCACCCCACGCCGCGTCCTGCTCGCCGTCACCGGGCTGTCTCCACAAGTGGTTACCGAAACCCTGTATGCCCTTGCCACACGCAAGGATGAACCCTTCATCCCGGACGAAGTACATCTCGTGACGACGGCAGAGGGTGCAGAGCGCGCTCGCCTGGCACTGCTGAGCGAACAACCGGGATGGTTTCATCGCCTGCGTGAGGACTACGACCTGCCATCGATTCGACTCGATGCCGACACCATCCACGTCATTCGCGATTCTGCCGGCAACACGCTCGACGACATTCGTGCCCCGGAGGACAACCTCGTCTGCGCGAACTTCATCACCGAGAAGGTGCGGGAGCTCACCGCCGACCCTTCGACCATTCTCCATGTCTCGATTGCCGGTGGTCGCAAGACGATGGGGTTTCTGCTCGGCTACGCGCTGTCCCTGTTCGGCCGTCCGAGCGACCGGCTCTCCCACGTCATCGTCTCGGAGCCGTTCGAAAGCAGCTGGGAATTTTTCTATCCAACGCCTTACAGCCGGGTCATCGAAACCCGCGACCGCAAACTTGCCGACACCCGCGATGCAAAAATCAGCCTCGCGGAAATACCTTTCGTCAGCTTGCGCCACGGGCTTCCGCAGGCGTTGCTGCTCGGTCACAGCAGTTACCGCGCCACCGTCGAGGCTGCCCGTATCGGGGTCTCTCCGGCAACACTCGAGATCGCACCGGGCACACGCGAAGTTCACATCCACGGCAAGCGGTTCACGCTCTCCCCTACCGAACTCGCCCTGCTCTGCGTCTTTGCCCGCCACACGCAGCAACGCCAGCCACCACTGGCCGCGCCAGCAAAGGGCGTGCGCGAGCCGGAATGGGCCGAACGCCTGCTCAAGGAACTGCGCTCGATTCTCGGCCCACTTGGCGACATCACGAAAACCGAACGTGCGCTACACGGTGGAATGGACGGTGAGTACTTCTCCTCACTGCTTTCCAAGTTGCGTCGCTCCCTGATTCGCCAGCTCGGGCCCGGTGCGCATGCACGACTCATCGACGATGGCGGTCGACGACCGCATCGCTACCAGCTCGAGATCGCACCCGAACGGATCTTCGTCCTCGGCGAACCTTCGGCCTCAAGGCGCTGAGCTCGATCACGCCCCTGCGATCCGGGCCGCCATCCATACGGATTCGACGCGAAATTTATCGTCAACATGCCGCAAGCTTGCGACGAATCCGGTTTCGCACGAACCCTGATACGATTGGCAACACTTGTTAGATGCCGCAGTTCGATGCATGCAGGGTATGCCCTGAATCACGAACACCTGCGACACCGACCGGCCTCTCGCGGCATTGCCCGGGTCGCCGTATTCCGGCCAGCCATCGACACCGACCTCGATACGGAACCAGATCACATGCCCCACGCCCTGCTGACCTCATCCGCCCTCGTCGCACTCGCCGCCTATCTGCACGATCTCGGCAAACTGGCCGAGCGTGCCCGTGTGTTCGAAAACGACCCGCGCCTGCCTGCCCATCTCACGCTGTACTGCCCGTTCCACAAGGACGGCGGCTGGCACAGCCACAAGCACGCCGCGCACACCGCCCTGGCCTTCGGCGCGATCGAGGACTTGCTGCCCGACACACTCCGTGGCGACGTTCATCCATTCACCGGCCGGGTTCATGCCGATACCGCTGCCGACGTGACCGACGCCACCGATTCGCTGGTCAACGCAGCCGCCGCCCACCACAAACCCGCCACCTTCCTGCAGTGGATCGTCGCCACTGCCGACCGCGTCGCCTCCGGTTTCGAGCGCGAAGAGTTCGAGCAATACAACCGCGCCGAAGACAAGCAGCCCGACGGCCTCAACCACTACACCTCGCGCCAGCTCACCTTGTTCGAGCAGATGCAGCGCACCTCATCCGGGTCTCTCGCATGGCGCTATCCACTCGCACCACTGGCGCCCCGGACCTTGTTCCCGGTCAAGGCCTCCGATTGCGAACGCCGTGACAACAGCGCCGCGCAAGCCGAATACCGCACGCTATGGGACGACTTCGTTGCAGGGCTGAAACGCATTCCCGCCAGCCATCGCAACAACCCTGCCCTCTGGCTCGACCACTTCGATTCACTGTGGCTGACCTGCACCCACTCGGTTCCGGCAGCCACCGCATTCGGCGTACGCCCCGAGGTATCGCTCTACGACCACTCCCGCGCCACCGCGGCGCTGGCCGTCGCGCTCTGGCGCTGGCACGAAGCGACGGGCGATACCGGCGAGCAGGCCATCGGGGCGCTGCGTGGCCGATCCGATTTCGACACCCGTAAGTTGCTGCTGATTCAGGGCGATTTCTTCGGCATCCAGGACTTCGTCTTCGCCGCCGGCGGCGAGAGCCGCAAACACGCGGCCAAACTGCTGCGCGGGCGCTCGTTCCAGGTGTCGCTATTCACCGAGCTCGCCGCCCTGCGCCTGCTCGACGAACTCGGTCTGCCCGCGACCAGCCAGATCATCAACGCCGCCGGCAAGTTCATGATCGTCGCGCCCAACACCGACGACGTTCGCACCCGGCTTGCCGCGATCCGTGACGACCTCAATCGCTGGTTCATGGACCACACCTTCGGCCAGGCCGGCATCGGTCTGGCCTGGACCGAAGCCGCGTGTGCCGACTTTCTGCGTGACCGCAACGCCCGTGACGACCAGACCCCGTTCGCGCGGCTGATGACACGCCTGCACCAACAACTGGACATTGCCAAACATCAGCGCTTCGCGCTATGCGAACAAGGCGGCCGGGTATTCGTCGACACCGACTTCGCCACCGGCCCCTGCGCCTACAACGGACGCCTGCCCGCCGACAGCGCAAGCGACGGCATTGCCTCGTGCGCACTCTCCCGGGACCAGATCCGCATCGGCGAATCCCTGACCCGGCTCGACCGGATTCTGGTGGTCGAGGACACCGCACGGCCGGCGCTGCGCGAACATCGTGGCCTGCGCCTGCTCGAAGCCCCGCTGTTCGGCTACGCCCTCGCATTCACCGCCAACGAAGACGCCACCGGCCGTTTCGGCGAACTCGCCGAACGCGGTCAACTGCGGCGCTGCTGGGACTTCTCCGCACCCGGCGCCGACGACCCCCAGGGCACCCGTCCGCTGTGGCAAGGTTTCGCACGGCGTTTCATCAGCGGCCACGTCCCGCTGATGTGCAACGACGACCTCGGTCCGCTGCGTGATCGCTATACCGGGCTGATCGGCGACACCGAGCTACCCGCGGCCGGCGAACTCAAACCGCTCGACCTGCTCGCCTGCGAAGACCGCCGCCCGCAACCGGACAACCCCGATCGCTGGCAAGGTGTCGCATCGCTTGGCGTGCTCAAGGGCGACATCGACAACCTCGGCGAACTGTTCCGCGTCGGGCTGAAACAACCGACCTTCGCCAAGATGGCCGCGCTCTCGCGGCAGGTCAACGGCTTCTTCGCCATCTATCTGCCATGGCTGCTTGCCCGTGAGTTTCCCGCCACCTATACGGTTTTCGCGGGGGGCGACGACTTCTTCCTGATCGGCCCCTGGCGCAGCACACAACGCCTTGCCGCGCGCCTGCGCGATGAATTCGCCGCCTACGTCGCCCACAATCCGGCCATCCACTTTTCCGCCGGCATCGCCACGCGCAAGCCCGGCACGCCGATTCACGCAATCGCCGATCTCGCCGAAGACGCGCTGGAGGCAGCCAAACGGCACGACGGCAAGAATGCGGTTACCTGCTTTCGGGAAACCGTTTCCTGGTCGCAGTGGCCCGTTATCGAAAGCGCCTTCGCGCGACTCGAACAGCTGCGCGCTGAAACCGACTTGTCTACCGGATTCGTGTACGGCCTGCAGCAATTCATCGAACTGCGTCGCGCCGAGCGCGCCGGCATGCCCGAAGCGGCCATCTGGCGATCACGACTGGCCTACCGCACCCGTCGCTTCGTCGTCGACAAGAAAAAGGGCCTCGCCGAGGACGAACGCCGCCACCTCACCCAGCGCATCACGCAGGACATTGGCGGCAACGGCATCGAAACCCTGGGCTCGGCCTATCGCATCGTACTGTTCAACCATTTGTATCAGTTCCGGGATCGCTAAAGGAGTCATCATCCATGTCCAACCCGAATTACCCCCGCACTCAACACGGCGGCCCCCGCGGTGGTCAGCGAAACGAGTCGGCGCCGACCGTCGACACCGGCGGCATCCGCTTCGGCGAGAAGATCTCACCCACGCTGTATTCCGATATCGCGGAAGAATGCGCACGCGAAGTCGGCAAGCAGATCGGCGGACGCGACGTCAACAAAGGCACCCAACTACGCCGCTTCTACGACGAACTGGTGATGCTGCAGACCAAGGTCGGCAGCGACGCCGAGCGCTTTGAAGCCCAGGCCCCGTTCATCCAGATGATCAAGGCCAAGGTCGCCTACGCCCGCGGACGAGGCAAGGTCGACGCCAACTATGAGCAAATGCTGCGCCACGTCATCGACCAGGTCAGCGACCACCGCAGCCTGGCTCAGGCGAAGCTGTTCATGGAAGCCTTCATGGCTTTCTACAAGGTTCACGGTCCGCGCGACTGATGCCGCCGAAATCCCCACTTTCAACGGAAACCACGACATGCAACTGATCAAGATCCAGACTCTCGAGGCCACGCTGGAACTGCTTTCCGGCATGAGAATCGGTGCGAGCGAAGGCGAAATCCGCATCGGCGGTGTCGACAACCAGGTCATTCGCAACCCGATCACCAACCAGCCATACATTCCCGGCTCCAGCCTCAAGGGCAAGGTGCGCAGCCTGCTCGAATGGAAAAGCGGCGCGGTTCGCCCCGAACCGCTGGGCATTCGCGACATGAGCGAACGTCACCCCGAAGTGCGCCCCATCCTGCAACTGTTTGGCGTCGGCGGCGGAGACCAGCTCAGTGAAGAGCAGGCGCGCGATCTCGGCCCCACCCGGCTCGCTTTCTGGGATGCCTCGCTGCAGGACGACTGGCGCGCACGCATCGAAGCCGACAACCAGCTGTTTACCGAGATCAAGACCGAGAATCGCATCGACCGCATTCGTGGCGTTGCCGAACACCCCCGCCAGACCGAGCGCGTGCCGGCCGGTGCCTGCTTCGATTTCCGCCTGTCGATCAAGGTGCTCGACATCGACGGTGATGGTGGACAGCTGCGCGAGACGGTGCTCGCCGGCCTGCGCCTGCTCGAACTCGACAGCCTCGGCGGTTCCGGCTCGCGTGGCTACGGCAAGGTCAAGTTCCGCGGCGTGCGCCTCGACGGCGAAGACCTGCAGTCCGCCTTCGACGCCATCGACCCGTTCAGCCCACGCGTCGCCTGAGCATGCCAATGGACACGCTTCGCATCCGCCTCCGTCCGCTCGCCGCCTTCGGCACCCCATTGGCCGGCGACACCCTCTTCGGCCAGCTCTGCTGGGCCGTGCGCGAACGCCACGGAGAAACCCAGCTGACACGGTTGCTCGAAGGCTATCACCAGGGGCAACCCTTTCTGGTCGTGTCCGACGGACTGCCCGCCGGCTGGCTTCCCAAACCCATGCTGCCTGAGTTCCTGCTCGGCACCGAGATCGACCCCGCCGAGCGCAAGGCCCTGCGCCAGCGCAACTGGCTCCCCGCCGATCACGCCCATTTGCCCCTGCGCGACTGGGTCACCCGTGCCAGTAGCGTCCCCACCATCGAACGCGCGGTGACCACGCAGAACACCATCAACCGCCTCACCGGCACCACCGGCAGCGGCCCATTCGCACCGAGGCAGGTCGAACGGCAGCACTGGGCGGGCAGCGAGGGCGTAGACCTCTATTGCTGCATCGATCCCGAGCGCCTCGACGCCACGCAACTGGCACAACTCCTGGGCGACATCGGACAAAGCGGCTTCGGGCGTGACGCATCCACTGGGCTTGGCAAATTCTCGGTGTCCGACATCACCCCCCATCGCTGGCCAACCGAGCGCAGCCGTCATGCACTCACCCTGGCGCCGTGCGCACCCGACGTCACGCAACTCGACGCACGTGCCTGCTACTACGCCCCCCTGACCCGCTTTGGCCGCCACGGCAACTTCGCCGCGACAGGGCTACACCCCTTCAAGCGTCCAGTTCTCACCCTGCGCAGTGGAGCCTTCCTCAGCTTCGCCACCGAACAGGCCCCACTGCCAGCCTTTCACGGCACTGGCCTGGGTGGGCTGGCGGCGCCGGTGTCGTTCACCCTGCCCGCCACGGTGCACCAAGGTTACGCCCCGCTCGTCCCCCTGAACGCGGAACTGCATACATGAACGCATTCATCGACACCCTTCCCATCCGTTTGACGCCACTAACACCGATTCACATCGGCTGCGGTCAGGAGTTCGAACCCACCAACTACGTCATCGACGACGGCGTGCTGTACCACTTCGACCCTGCCCGCGTCGAGCTTGATGCCAGCGATCGCACCGCCCTCCACGCCGCCATCAACCGCCGCTGGGACGAAGCCATCCTCGCCATTCAAAGATTCTTTCATGCGCGCAAGGATCGTTTCGCCGGCGTGGCCCACGGCGTCGTTTCGGTGGCACCGGGTGTCGACCAACAATATGCGGCTCGAATCGGACAGGTAGCACAACAGGAACATGGCAGGCGCAAGGTCACCAATCTGCTCGAAATCGAGCGTACCGCCCATCACCCGCACAGTGGCCAAGCCTATATTCCCGGCTCAAGCATCAAGGGCGCCATCCGTACCGCGTGGCTGGACCATCTCAACCAGGGCCGGGGCAATGGCACCAAGGATCGCGCACAAGATGTCGAAAAGCGCCTGCTCGGCTCGCACGGCGGATTTCATGCCGACCCGTTCCGCCTGCTCGGCATCGCCGACGCGGCCGGCGAAAAGCTTTACTCACGCGTCGTCTTCGCGACCAATCACAAGAAGCGCGAAGTCTTCGACCAATCGGGCAAACTCGTCACCGCAAAAGGCCCCGCCGTGCGCCGCGAAACCATCGTCGGTGGCCAGTATCGCGCCCTGCATGCGGAAATTCGCAGCCACACCCTGCGCGGCATCGACGACGAACGACGCACGCCGGGGCCGCGCCACCGACTCCCCGCCTTTGCCGACCTTGCCCGGGCCTGCAATCGGTACTACGGCGCGCGACTGAGCGCCTTGCTCGACATTCTCGACCAGCGCCGCTTCGCCGCGCCCGAATGGCTGACCCGGTTCCGCGCGCTGATCGGCGAACTGCAACCGCGGCTGGATGCGGGCGAGCTGATGCTGTTGCGGGTCGGGCGCCATTCCGGCGCCGAAAGCGTCACTCTGGACGGCATTCGTTCCATCCGCATCATGGCCGGAAAAGGCATGCCAGCGCAGTTCTCATCCACTGGCGCCAAGACCGTCTGGCTCGCTGCGGATCAGGAGAACGCCCGCTCCGGCATGCTCCCGTTCGGCTGGCTGCTCATCGAACCCGCCGCTGCCGCAGAAGATCCGTCGCTGCGCGAATGGTGCCAGCAGCAACCCGGACTCGATCTCGACGCCGTGCGCGAGCGTCTGCTCGAAACCCGTCGCCAGCTCGAAGCCGAAACCCTGCGCAAGGAACAGCTTGCCGAGGAGCAGGCGGCACAGGCACAACTCGAAGCCGAGCGTCAGGCCGAGCGCGAGCGGGCACTGGCCGAAATGTCGCCGCGCGCACGCAGCATCGCCGAGTTCGTCACCGCCTGCGAAAGCCGCAACGGCAAGGATCCGTTCAACCCCGGCAGCGGGCTGTTCGGACAAGCGATGCAACTGAGCCGGCAAGCGCTCACCGAAGGGAGCGACTGGAATGCCGACGAACGGCGTCAGCTAGCCGATGCGCTCACCGAATGGTTGCCCCGCGTCATCGACCGACTCGACCGCAAGAACGAGTGGAAAGACGCCCGCAAAAAGCTCAAACTCAACGCCCTCGGTGGCGACTCGGCAACCGCCTGACCCACCAATGAGCAGCGCAACATGAATCTTCTCGTTTGCACGCTGGGCGCCAGCTGGGCCGTCGTCCCCGAAGTGTTCGGCTTCGTCGCGCCGGCAACCCTGGACCTGTATGCCCACCACCCCGAGCAGCAGCGGCTCGACGCACTGCGCGAGGAACACGGGCTGAATCCACCGGACGAGGTCTGGCTGTGCACCACCGGGGGCGTGCAGACCGAGCGTTCGCTGGCGCGGGTACGGGAATGGTGGCACCTGATCGGCGCCCCGATCCCACTGCGAACCTGGATCGCCGAAGGCACCGACCAGCTTGCCAGCCAGTCCGAATGCGAACACCTGCGCGAGCTCACCTGTCGCGTCGTGCTTCACGCCAGCGAGCGGCTTAGCCCCACCGGGCAACTCATCCTGTCGCTGGCCGGTGGCCGCAAGACCATGAGCGCGGATCTGCAAAGCGCCGGCCAGCTGTTCGGTGCCCACGCCTGGCTGCACGTCGTCGGCCCCGACCCACTGCCCGAAGAAATCGCACGCGGCGCCACACCGCACCGGTTTGCCGCCCCGCTGCCGGCGCACCTCGCCGGGGCGATCACGCCGATGGTCGTCGGGCGCGGTAATCGCTCCGATCTGCTCGACGTCAAGCTCGACGGCTTTGCCGTCCGTGGACAACGCTTTCCGCTGCCACTGGCGCCGACCGCCCCGGCCGACGATCTCGCCCCGCAAACCACCGCCGTGCTGCGCTGGCCCTTGCCATCCGACCCCGCCGCGCTGCTCACGCGCGAACTCGATCGCCGCGAGCGTGAAAGCAGCCGTTTGCTCGGTAACTTTCTCGCCGACCTCGGCGCCAGCGAACACCACGAGAACTGGCGTGCCCTCTATCGCCTGCCGCCACGCGAAATTCAGCGCCTGCGCGAAACCCCGCTGCGCGGCTGCGACGAGGGATGGCTGGACACCCTGCCCAAGGCCGATCTTCACCGCCACCTTGGCGGCTGCCTCGATCTGCCGGCGCAAATCGGCGTGGCACGCGCGGTGTGGGACGCCACCGACCCAAACGGGCAGGCACGTGCACTCGATGCCGTACAGCCACTGCTCGAACTCGCCAAACAACGCCTGCCCTGGCCCCTCGACTGGCCCGAGCAGTACGCTGGCAAACAACTCGATGGCACCGACCGGGCACTGCGCTGCGCCGCCCTGCTCACCCAGTGCGAAGCCGCCGCACTCGAACAAAACCTCTACGAAATCACCGCGCCACGCATCGCCCTCAAGACCCGCTCACCGCTCGGCTTCGCCGCGTACGAGCGACCCGGCGAACTCACCGGATCCGCCATCCTCACCCATCCCGCGGCACTCGCCCCTTACGCCGAGGCGCTGGTCGCACAAGCACGCGCCGAAGGGCTGGTGTACGTCGAACTCCGGGGCAGCCCGCACAAATATCGCCAACACGACCCCGCATCCTTTGTCGACGACCTGCGCCTCGCCCTGCAACGCGCCGGCGCCCTGGTCACCGCCTCCCAGGACTCGTCGCCCCCCGCCGCCCCCGGTGCAGAGCCCACCGGGGGCGGTGCGCCCCGCTTCGCCTTCATCTGGATCATCGACCGGCGCCAGCGCGGCAGCATCGGCCAGGTCGTGGACCACGCGGTGCGGGCTCAGGCGCGCCACGATGACTTTCTGGTCGGGCTCGACCTCGCGGGCGACGAAGGCACACACGCCCCCGAGGTCCTCGCCGGGCACTTCCTGCCCGCCTTTCGCAACTGCCTGCGCATGACCATTCACGCAGGCGAAGGCGAGGCCGCCGAAAACATCTGGCAAGCCGCTTATCATCTCCACGCCGACCGCATCGGCCACGGCCTCAGCCTCGCCGAACACCCCCGGCTACGCGCACGCTTCCGTGATCGCGACCTGTGTATCGAACTCTGTCCCACCTCCAACCGCGAAGTCGTCGGCTTCCGTGACCCGGCGATAGCCGAATCGAGCGAGCTCCCGACCTACCCGTTGCGCACCTTCATCGATCATGGCGTACCGGTCGCCATCTGCACCGACAACCCCGGCATTTCGCGAACCACCGTCTCGCGCGAGCTCATCACAGCCGCGCGCATGGGCGGCTCCCTCAGCCACTGGGAAGCCCTCGCGCTGATCAAGCAAGGCTTCACCCACGCCTTCGTTAGCGCCGCCGAGCGCGAAACCATGCTCAAACAGGCCGACCAGCAGCTCTACCGGCATCTTTCCGAGCGCCCTGCGCCAGACCCGGCACCGCCGAGCTGATTCACCATCCTGGTCCCCTGTGGCACAGCCACCACGGCACAAGCATCACCGCTTCCGTCCCCATCCATTTCGGCACACATCGCATGACCACTCTGATCAGCTTTCTCGGCAAGAGCAGCTACGACCCGCAACACGGCTACCGCACCGCCCGTTATGCCTTCGATGCCGAATTTTCGCGCGAAGCCCCCTTTTTCGGGATGGCGCTGGCTGAATACCTGAACGCCAGCCGGCTGATTCTGGTCGGCACCTCGGGCAGCATGTGGGACGTCTTCTTCGAGCGCGAATCCAGCCAGCACGATGAGAGTCTGCTCGAGCTCATCGAAGCCGTCGAAGAAGACCGCGTAAGCACCGGGCTTCTGCACCAGCACGCGCAACGGCTGTCGCAGCGTCTCGGTCACGCCGTCGACTGCGTACTCATCGACTACGCCCGCGACGCTGCCGGCCAGACCCGGCTGCTCGCTCAGCTGGCCGACATCATCACCCCCGGCGAGCGCATCGCCATCGACGTGACCCACTCGTTTCGCCACCTCCCGATGCTGGCCCTGGTGGCCGCGCGCTTTCTCGAAAAAGTTCGCCAGATCAGCATCGACGACCTGTATTACGGCGCCTACGACATGATCGACCGCCAGCGCGGCACCGTTCCCGTGGTACGCCTCAAGAGCATGCTCGGCACGCTCGACTGGATCGACGCCCTGTCCAGCTACGACAAGGACGGCGACTATGGCGTGTTCGCGCCGCTGCTCGAAGCCGAAGGCATGCCCGCGACCCGGGCCACCATGCTACGCCAGGCGGCCTTTCTCGAACGCGCCAACCACACCGAAGGTGCACGGCAGAAGCTCGCCCCCACGCTCGAGGCCATCACCACCCACGCCGGCCCGCTCGGCAGCCTGTTTCGGGATCAACTCTCGGCACGCATCGACTGGGTCCGCAAGGCCGAACGCGGACCGCGCGAACTCGCCCTCGCCCGCGCCTACCTGCAGCGGCGGGACTACCTGCGTTGCGCCATTTTCCTGCTCGAAGGGCAGGTCACCCGCGCCGTCTTCTCACGCCGTGGCAACCACAACGACTACGCCGAACGCGACGAAGCACGCCGGCAGCTGGCCCGTGACAACCATGATTTCAAGACACTCGACCGGTTGCGCAATGCCCTTGCCCACGGACAGCGCAGCAGCGACACCGAAGTCGTGCGTCTGCTCGAAAACGAGGAACGACTCGCCACCACCCTCGAGCGCTTCATCCGCCAACTCGAATAACCCCCCCGCACCACCACAGCGTTGCCGCCGTGCCCGCTTCGATCGGACCGTTCAGCCTTCGACTCATCAACCCAACACCCCACAGCCCGCCATGCAGCCCGCTACCTCCGACACCGCCACGACGATTGCAGTCGCCCGTTACCGCTTCAGCTTTCGCATGCTCGCTCCGCTCGCCTTACCCACCTTCGCGGGTTCGCTACTGCGCGGACAGTTCGGTGCCGCCCTGCGCCGTGTCAGTTGCATGACCGGTGAGAAGGACTGCACCCCCTGCCCGCTGCGCGTCACCTGTCCCTATCCCGCCATCTTCGAACACCCGGCGCCCGGCACCCACGGCCACCTCAAGGTCACGCAAGCCCCCAACCCCTACGTTGTCGAACCGCCACCGCTGCACACTCCCTCCCTCGCCGCGGGGGACACCCTGCAGTTCTGCATCGTGCTCATCGGGCGCGCCATCGACCAGCTGCCGCTGATCAGCTTTGCCCTGCAGCGGGCACTGCAAACCGGCATCGGCCGCGAACGCGCCAACGGCGAACTCATCGAAATCGCCTGGCAGGACACATCCAACCCAGCGCCCGCCGCCGACCCCGCCGACCCTGCAAACCCCGCGGACCCGCCCCAATACACCTTCACCCCCATCTGGCTCGCCGGCAACGCCGCCATCGCACCACATGCGCCGCGCATCAACATGACCCCTCCGCTCCACTCAACCGAGGCGATCACTCTTCAGCTCCACACCCCGATGCGCCTGCAACACCAGGGGAGCCCGGTTCAGGCACATCAACTCACCCCCCGCAAGCTTGTCGCCGACCTGCTGCGGCGGATCACCCTGCTCGCCGAATTTCATGCCGACCAACACGACCTGATCCCGAATGCCCCGGATCTGGTCCGTCACGCGGAAGCACTCGAGCACCACCCTTCCTTGCGCTGGCAGGACTGGTCCCGTTACTCCAGCCGCCAGCAACAGCGCATGACGCTTGGCGGCGCTCTGGGTGAGTGGCAACTGCGGGGCGAGCTCTCGCCCTTGCTACCCTGGCTGCAGCTGGGTCAATGGCTGCACGTCGGCAAAAACGCCACCATGGGCATGGGCCACTACACGCTCCAGACCGGAAACACCTGACCCCACCTTCGCTCGCCACCTCGGCCACACCCGTCGCAAGCTTGCGAAACCCCGCATTCTTCGGCGGGTTGCCGACAATACATCCACACCCGACCCAACCCGGAGTCCTGCCGATGTATTGCGACCTGCCCTGCCTCCAGCCCGCCGCCGCACGTACAGCCACGCCCCCCCGGCCTGGCAAGGTCCGCACCGGCCCCTGACCCCTCGCCCGCGCATTCCGTCGCCACCCAGATCGGCTGGCGACACCTTTTCCCAACCGGCACGAGGTACCCGTCATGACCCAGCGAGATCTCTATCTTGCCGCCTACGACATCGTCCGCAACCGCCGCCGGCGCGCCGCCCTCGCACTGGTGCGCGCCTACGCCACCGGCGGGCAGAAATCCGTCCATGAAGTCTTCCTGACCACCAGTGAACGCCACGAGCTACTGCACGAAATGTCGCTGATTCTCGACGAAGAAACCGACCGCTTTCTGCTCCTGCGGCTCGACCCGCGCGCCCGCTGCTACGCCCTCGGCATTGCCAATGCCCCCATCGATCCCGCCTACTTTTATGTGAGCTAAGCCCATGGCAACCTTGTTCCTCGACCGCAGCGGCCTCGAGATCCGCGTCATCGACAACGCCGTGGCGCTGTACGAAAACGGCGTGCGCAGCACCACCGTGCCAATCAAGCTCATCGAACGGCTCATCGTTCAGGGAGCCCGCACCCGCCTCGATACCAGCGTGTTGCTCAAGCTGGCCGAAGCCGGCACCAGCACCCTGCTGCTGGCACCGCGTGCGGGCCGGCGCATCGCCATCGTGCTCGGCCCGGCGCACAACGACGCCGCCATCCGCCTCGCGCAGGCCCAGCGCTGCGTCGATCCCGCATTTTGTGACCAGTGGGCGCAGCAAATCGTGCACGCCAAGATTCGGCGCCAGCTTACCGTCCTCGAAACCGCGGCACAGAAGCGCCCCGACCAGCGCAAGGCCCTGTTCGACGCCTGCCGCGCGCTGCGCGACATTCTCGGGCAGTTCACGCCCGAATCCGCGCAGCGGAGCAGCGCCAGCTTGCGCGGCCTCGAAGGCGCCGCCGCGCGCAGCTACTTTGCGGGCTACGGCGCCCTGTTCGCCCCCACCCTTGAGTTTACCGGGCGCAATCGTCGCCCCCCGCGCGACCCGGTCAACGCCTGTCTGTCGCTGGCCTACACCCTGCTTCACTTCGACGCCGTACGCGCTGCCCACGTCGCCGGACTCGACCCCCTGCTCGGCTTTTATCACCGCCCCGCCTTCGGTCGCGAGTCGCTCGCCAGCGATCTCATCGAACCGCTGCGACCGCATGTGGATCAATGGATCTGGCAACAATTCATCCAGCGCGACCTGCGCGAAGAACACTTCAGCCGCGACAAAGGCGCCTGCCTGCTGGGCAAAAGCGCACGCGGCCGTTTCTACGCCGCATGGGAAAAGTTCGCCCCCACCGGGCGACGCTGGCTACGTCAGCGCTGCACTACCCTGGCGCGCAACCTGCGCACCGAAGGCCAGACCTGGCTGGTCGAAGACGACGACGAGGTGTTCTGACATGGGCAAGGCACAGCACCGGCATCGCAACCTGCAATCGCTTGCGGCCCACCCGCCGGGCAAGCCGCTCTATCTGTCGACCGACAAGCGTCTCGACGTCGACGCCTGTGACAACGCGCTCACCCTACGCACCCAGGGCAGCGCCACCCGGCGGATACCGTTTTCGCGCATCGAACGCGTCATCTGCAACCGCAACGCGTGGTGGTCCGGCCGCGCCCTCACCCACTGCCTGCGGTCGGGCATTCCCATCGTCTGGCTCGACGGACGTCAACAACCCATCGGCAGCGCCCTGTCGATGCACCGCGACGTCAATCCACACCATGTCCTGCTCGAGCGCTATGTACAACTGCCCGACTGGCCACAGCGCTACGACAACTGGCGCACCCGCCGGCGTCTCGAAACCCTCACCGCGTGGGCCTATCGCCTCGCACGCGAAGGCCGGCAACCGTCCGCGCAAACCATGCAGCTTCTCAAGCGCGAGTTCGTCTACAAGAACATTCACCCTGTTCACTTTCCCGACGAAGGGCATGGCTGGTGCACAACGTATGTCGTCTCGCGGCTTCAGCAGGAAGAGTTGCGCGACAAGTACTGGGGGCAAGACGGCCATCCGTTGTCGCTTGCCGACGACCTGACCGCGCTGCTGTGGGCAGAGCTCAACTTCGACTGTTCCGCTTCGGCGCTGGGCGCCGCCTCCAGCGGCACGCGTATCGGGCTGTTCGAAAACTGGATCAATCTGCACGGGCACCGCTTCCACGTTCACTTATCCGATCTGCACCGTCATCTCGCAACCGAGGTCGAAACATGGCTGTAAACGCGCTTGCCAACTGGCTGATCTGCTACGACATCACCGACTCCAGGCGATTGGCTCGCCTTCATCGTTTTCTTTGCAAGCAGGCCATACCGGTGCAGTACTCGGTATTTCATTACGAAGGCAGTCCGGCACAGATGGGACGGCTGATCGTGGACATCGAAAAGCGCATCGATCCCGACACCGACGACGTGCGCGCTTACCGACTGCCCGCGAATCTCCAGTTGCACACCCTCGGAAGATCAGCCCTGCCCGAGGACACCGGCTTGTTGTCGAGCACATCACCCGTTCTCGAGAAACTGCTACGACCCGGCTCGGATACGAAACGGTGATATCATGCCCCCACTGCACGGCACCGGAGCCAGTCGCATGGAATCCGCTCTCCGCAACACGCCAAGGTTTGGAAAACACCCCGCCAGTCGATTGTTTACAAACGGGATTTCAGACCGAGCAGACTGAAGCACTGCCCTGATTCAAAAGGGATTGAGACCTCGCGTCGGCGAGTCTGTTGCGGGACGGTGCGGGACTGAAGCACTGCCCTGATTCAAAAGGGATTGAGACTGGTCATCCCGAATTACTTGGATTCGGGATCGGGACTGAAGCACTGCCCTGATTCAAAAGGGATTGAGACGGCTTACGCTGGCGCGCTTTCGGCGCCGTGGCGACTGAAGCACTGCCCTGATTCAAAAGGGATTGAGACACCCTAGCGGGTGCGATGTAAAATCGACTGCAGACTGAAGCACTGCCCTGATTCAAAAGGGATTGAGACCGGATCATCTTCGCCGACACTCCCGTGTCGGCGGACTGAAGCACTGCCCTGATTCAAAAGGGATTGAGACTCAAATAGATCAAGCCACGTGCTTGCGCTGAAACGACTGAAGCACTGCCCTGATTCAAAAGGGATTGAGACATGGCGGCATGGGCGTCCATGATTGTGTAACGCAGACTGAAGCACTGCCCTGATTCAAAAGGGATTGAGACCGGCGACCCAGGTGATGGTGGTGGTGTCGATTTGACTGAAGCACTGCCCTGATTCAAAAGGGATTGAGACTCCTTGTTGGATTTCCATGTCGCGATCGTCTTGCGACTGAAGCACTGCCCTGATTCAAAAGGGATTGAGACCTCTGCGGCGATGAACGGGTACTCGGGGTCGATGTGACTGAAGCACTGCCCTGATTCAAAAGGGATTGAGACATTTCGTCGGTGACTACGCACTCGCGGATAACAGGACTGAAGCACTGCCCTGATTCAAAAGGGATTGAGACAGCTGCTCCTCGGTCAGCATGTCGAGGACGTCGGACTGAAGCACTGCCCTGATTCAAAAGGGATTGAGACGCATATTCCCGTCGCACTCTGAAAAATTCACTGGACTGAAGCACTGCCCTGATTCAAAAGGGATTGAGACGCACCGGCATTGACCTGCACGTAGGCTCCGGTGTGACTGAAGCACTGCCCTGATTCAAAAGGGATTGAGACCCCGGTTTCCGGGTCATAATCCCCTTCCTGGATGGACTGAAGCACTGCCCTGATTCAAAAGGGATTGAGACAGTTCCCCTGCGTTCAGCTCGATCATGAGTTGTAGACTGAAGCACTGCCCTGATTCAAAAGGGATTGAGACATTCGGGCACTCGTGTGGCTCATCGTCCGTTTCCATGACTGAAGCACTGCCCTGATTCAAAAGGGATTGAGACGCCCGCTTGGCAGCGCGCTCGGCCCGCTTTTCGGACTGAAGCACTGCCCTGATTCAAAAGGGATTGAGACCCAACCGTCACCGCTGACTTATCCTACAACATCTGACTGAAGCACTGCCCTGATTCAAAAGGGATTGAGACCTTCATTGTCCGGCGACACGACGTTGGTGTTCCGACTGAAGCACTGCCCTGATTCAAAAGGGATTGAGACCTCGGCCTCAGCCCATTGTTTCGGGGTCAGGCGACTGAAGCACTGCCCTGATTCAAAAGGGATTGAGACCATTTTCTCTCCTTTGTCATCCGTGACTTACTTGGACTGAAGCACTGCCCTGATTCAAAAGGGATTGAGACTCATCGGTGGCATACACCTTGAGCATGAAGAACGGGACTGAAGCACTGCCCTGATTCAAAAGGGATTGAGACTGCTCTCGCAGTTGCTTGCGGTTCAGTCCTGAGGACTGAAGCACTGCCCTGATTCAAAAGGGATTGAGACCCGCACGCTTTCGCCTTCTCGATGATTGTGTCGAGACTGAAGCACTGCCCTGATTCAAAAGGGATTGAGACACAATAATTCGCTTCGTGTTGCGGACGTTGTGACGACTGAAGCACTGCCCTGATTCAAAAGGGATTGAGACACAAGCGTAACGGACGCATTGTCCGCATCAACGTGACTGAAGCACTGCCCTGATTCAAAAGGGATTGAGACGGATGTGATATTCTCACACCCCGGACGGTTTGAGACTGAAGCACTGCCCTGATTCAAAAGGGATTGAGACGCCAAACCTGATCACGGGTCGCTTTGGCCTTGGCGACTGAAGCACTGCCCTGATTCAAAAGGGATTGAGACGCGATTCCGCGCGCTTGATTTACGGTGGCGGTTGACTGAAGCACTGCCCTGATTCAAAAGGGATTGAGACCCTTTTTCGAAAGCGTTGGTGATTCCGTTCATTTGACTGAAGCACTGCCCTGATTCAAAAGGGATTGAGACGCGTTCTCAAATTTCAAGTGCTGCGTTGATCGCGACTGAAGCACTGCCCTGATTCAAAAGGGATTGAGACTAGCATTGATCATACCCGATTTGCTGGATCATATGACTGAAGCACTGCCCTGATTCAAAAGGGATTGAGACTTCGCCCGTATCGACAACTTCACGTAATCCGACAGACTGAAGCACTGCCCTGATTCAAAAGGGATTGAGACGCGTAAATTGCAATGTAGTCGCTGCTTTTAGCATGACTGAAGCACTGCCCTGATTCAAAAGGGATTGAGACACGAATCTTTTGCAGCGCGTAAATTGCAATGTAGTGACTGAAGCACTGCCCTGATTCAAAAGGGATTGAGACTTCTTTGGTGCGACCGTGGTATTGGTCGCACTCTGACTGAAGCACTGCCCTGATTCAAAAGGGATTGAGACACACCTTCTTCTTCTGATAAAACAATGGATTGTGACTGAAGCACTGCCCTGATTCAAAAGGGATTGAGACGCACGATTTCCTTCGTTTGAAATTGCAACAGAGACTGAAGCACTGCCCTGATTCAAAAGGGATTGAGACGTAAACTTCATAAGTGTTTAGATGAAAAAAAGGAGACTGAAGCACTGCCCTGATTCAAAAGGGATTGAGACTGGTAGTCATCATTGCCATCCTTAGCTGGAATAGACTGAAGCACTGCCCTGATTCAAAAGGGATTGAGACGGGTCTTGCTCGCCCGTGGTGCTGAACCGCACTTGACTGAAGCACTGCCCTGATTCAAAAGGGATTGAGACCCGCCACGAACGTGGCAACAAGCGAAGCGCGTTGACTGAAGCACTGCCCTGATTCAAAAGGGATTGAGACTGGTTGTGTGTGCGCTGGTGAGTGGCTTACATGGACTGAAGCACTGCCCTGATTCAAAAGGGATTGAGACATGCCCGATGCAATCGCGCTTTGCAACGCGCTTTCGACTGAAGCACTGCCCTGATTCAAAAGGGATTGAGACATGCGAGCATCAACGCAATTTGCTGCTAGTTCGCGACTGAAGCACTGCCCTGATTCAAAAGGGATTGAGACGATTCAAGCTCCAAGGATTACCCCGAACAAAAGGACTGAAGCACTGCCCTGATTCAAAAGGGATTGAGACCTGTATATCAGCGTCCAGCTTCTTGCCACGGGATGGACTGAAGCACTGCCCTGATTCAAAAGGGATTGAGACGTTATGCACTGTTCATCTTCGCTGAATTCGATTGACTGAAGCACTGCCCTGATTCAAAAGGGATCGAGTTTCTTTGAACGCACCAAACTCGTCGCAAGCTTGCAATCGAGACGATTCGGACCGAAGCCACGGTACGCTGTAGGTGATTTCATGCTTCTGATCTTCGCTATTGCGCTGCTTGCAGCCGGCCAACCCGATGCCGCCAACACCATTTTCGTCAGCCAGGTCCTTTCCTTCTTTCTCTGAGTGCACGCCCGCCGCCGCCCGCGGCGACCTGCATCCCGTTGAACGAAATAAACTTCCGGGTTCGTCACCGCCCGCATCGGCGTTTTCGAGATAGCGACGTCTGTAGGCGAAGCCCGTAAAATCGGGGAGTCCCTCCCCACCGCACGCCCAGGACCGGAATGGACCCGCAGGAAACTACCCACCGGCATCCAGACCTTCGCCAAGATCCGCGAGGATGACCAGACTACGGTAGACAAGGCTGCCTATGCGCTACGCCCGATCGACGAGGGCACGCACTATTTCTTGTCGCGCCCGCGCCGCTTCGGCAAAAGCCTGTTCTCGGGACTGAACAACCTCAACGACATCACCGTCGAGCGGGCCTACTCGGCCATCTGCGGGGGTATACCGAAGCGGATGTGGACACGGTCTTCGCGCCTGAACTCACCTGACTCGACTGCGACCAGATCCGTAGTTGGTACAACGGCTACAACTGGACCGGCAAGGCGGTCCATAGCCCCTTCAACCTGTTGCCCGTGTTCGACCACCGCGATTTTCGCCCGTACTGGTTCGAGACCGGCACGCCGACTTTCTTGATCGGTGCGTTCACCGAGCGTCAGGCGTTTCTGCCCGATCTCGAGCAGCTCACCGCCAACGACTTTGCCGCCATGGAGCAGTTGCTCACCGCGTTTTTCGCCAGCATTCTCCACGACTGGTTTCACAACAACCCCATCGCCCAGTATGAAGGCTATTCGCCTGCGTGTTTTGCGCCTACTTTGCCTCGCTGGGGCTGGACATCGTGCCCGAGGAATCGAGCAACGCCGGCCGCCTCGGCATGGCCGTGCGCTTCAATGGACAGGTCTATCTGTTCGAGTTCAAGGTGGTCGAGATTGAACCCGAAGGCACGGCGCTGGAGCAGATCAAGGCCAACGGCCATGCCAACAAGTACCGCGACGGCCAACGCCCCGTTCATCTGATCGGCGTCGAGTTCAGCCGTGAACAACGGCGCGTAGTCGGTTTTGCGGTAGAGTCGATTTGAGGGGTGGCCGGAGGTGTGCGGCCAGGGCCGTCGCTACGCCGCTTGCGTACCTGCCGGACGGACGGGCGTGGGCCCGACCGAGAAGACGTTGGCCAACCGCCGGGCCGACGTCCCGATTGATCCGGGCCAGCAATCAATACTTCAGGATCCCGGTCCGGAATGCGCACAGCCGGGGTCAATCGGCAGCTTCACGCGGAAGGTGGTCCCGACGCCTTCCTGGCTTTGCACGGTGATCTCCCCATCGTGGCTCTGAACGATACCGTAGGCGACGGCCAAGCCGAGTCCCGTGCCTTCACCAACCGGTTTGGTCGTAAAGAATGGATCGAATATCCGCCCTTGGATATCCGCTGGGATTCCGCTGCCACTGTCCTCGATCTCGACCCATACCGACTCGCCTTCGCGTCCGCTGCGGATGCGGATGATTCCCCGCTCCGGAATGGCTTGCGCGGCGTTGATCAGCAGGCTCAGGAAAACCTGGTTGAGCTGGAAAGGCATGCAGCGGATTGGCGGCACCGCTCCGTAGTCCTTGAGAACGTCGGCCTTGTGCATCAATTTGCTGGCGGCGACGTTCAATGTGCTATCGATGCACTGATGCAGGTCCGCCGGCTGCCACTCCGCTTCGCCGATGCGTGAGAAATCCTTGAGGTCCGCGACGATTCGTTTCACCCGTTCGATACCGTCAAGCGACTCCTGCAACAGTTGCGGTGCATCGTCGACGATGTAGGCGTAGTCGATCTCGGTCGCAAGATCACGTAGTCGCTGCGCAAGTGAATGATCGGGATTGGCGACCAGGCTCGCCTCATACGCCCCGATCAAACGCAGGAGCTGGGCGAGGTACTCGCGCAGTGTTCCCAGATTGGACTTGACGAAGCCAACCGGGTTGTTGATCTCATGGGCAACCCCCGCCGCAAGTTGCCCTACGGCAGACATCTTCTCCGCCTGCAGCAGCTGTGTCTGCGCGTTCTGGAGCCGTTTGTTGAGGAGAGTCAGCGCCCTCAGTTGCTCCGCCGTTTCCGCTTCGAGACGCTTGCGCGCGGTAATGTCTTCGACGATGCTCCAGACATAGGCTTGGCCGCCGCTACCGCAGATTCGCACACCGCTGACCTGCACGGGCACGGGCTGGCCATCCTCGCGGCAGTATTCGAGTTCGATCGCGTCGTGGTGTCCGACGTTGTTCAACGACTGGCGCAAGCTCGCAACCTGGTTCGCGAATTGCGGCGGGATCAAGGACCAGGTGTCCATCGTTCTCAACGTCTCGTCCGAACGGCCGACGATCCTCTGGTAGGCGTTGTTGCACTCGAGATGCTTCCCCTGCGGATCGACCAACGCGATGCCCAGCGGCGAGTGCTCGAAAAGTGCGCGCAACTTCTCATCGGCGGCGGCTTCCGCGATCTTGCGTTCGGTGACGTCGAGCAGGAGTCCAATGACGGCCGGCTTGCCGCCGAACGACATTGCCCGTCCATGGACCTCGACATGAATCCGGCGACCATCGCGGCGCTGGCCGGTGAAGGTATAACGCATCTGCGACACTTCACCTTCGGCCCTGCGACGAATGTTCTCAGTAACCCTCGCACGATCCTCGGGGGCGATCAGGTCGATGATCCTGAGCGTGCCGACGATATCGGCGGGCGCATCGTACCCGAAGATGTTCGCGAATTCCTGGTTGACGTACCGAAACACACCATCCTGAATCAGGTAGATCCCGGCCAGCGTCTGCTCGACCAGCGCGGGAAGCCAACCTTTGGGCAGCTCGTGGTCACCGGCCTCCTCAACGGCTGCGGAGTTCTGATTGATCTGATCTTCTTTCATGATCGCTTCCGGTGGAGACCATTGCGTTGCACCCCTTTGCATCAGGATCGTTGCAGAGTCCGACCTGCGTTCACGACGGACGTTCACTTCACCGCTGCCGATGATGGCGAGCCTGACCAACTTGACGATGGTACTACCTACCGAAACCGACAGTCACGTTGATGTACGAGGGTACGCTGCGAGGGAATCGAGCGCGACAAGGAAGACATTGGCCGACGTCCGCCGAAGCCTTCCGCCAACTGACTGACGCGCCACTGCAGGGACTGCGCCGCCTCTGCCCGCGTAGAGGCGGCCAGGGGCGGACTCCCTCGGCCACACCGGGGCGCAGACCTCAGCGGCGCTTACGCCCAGGTATCGACGACGCTCCCGGTAGCGCCGCCGGCGGTCGGAGCGGCAGGCACCTGCGGCATCGCCTCGAGCAGTTGCAGGGCACCCTGCTGCTGAACGTCAAGCGCCTTTTTCAGCACCATGACCGAGGCTTCCTGTTGCACCTTGACCATGGCGTTGGCGGTAGCCGCCGCCGCGATGGATGAAACTTCCATTTCTTTACTCCTGAGTTGCAGTGGCCACACTAACATTTACGGCAATATACGGTGAAACTTGAGTCCGACCGGGGGCGTTCGCGCCAGACACAGGACAATGAACCCGACGCAACCTCGCCGGCCTCTTCGACGATGGCAGGCGGGCCGAGCCCTGCCTACAATGGAAATAGCGACCACGACATTGCAGATTCGGTTCAACCCCTTTCGACCTGGAGACGGTCATGGCCATACCCGACAGCACCCTCAACCCCGCGCGACCGACGTCCGTGCCCGCCGCGCAGCCAGCCAATCCACGCGCACGCGGCGAGACGGCGGACGGGGACAACACGCTGCGTCCCGGCGAAGCCGTACGCCAGCAAACCAATGCGATGATTCTTCGCGCCTCGCTCGAGGTTTCGATCCGCGCCGGCAACGATGCGCAGACCCTGCTGTTCCAGAGCGCGATCGAGAACATCAACGAATTGCTGGCCGACGAGTTCGGTGCCGACGCGATCCAGTACGCGGCGGCCAATCAGGACAACTCGCCCGAGGCGACGGCCGGCCGCATTCTCGATCTGTCACTGGGCTTTTTCGATGCCTACGCGGCGCAGCGCCCCAACGATGACCCGGATACGGTGGCCAGCGATTTCGTCGCGCTGGTGCGTGGCGGCTTCGAGCAGGGCTTCAACGAAGCACGGGAGATCCTAGAGAGCCTCAAGGTGTTCGGCGGCGAGATCAAGGAAGGCATCATGAAGACCTGGGATCTGGTACAGCAGGGCTACGACGATTTCCTCGCCAGCCGGCTGAGCGAAGCGGCCGGGCCCAAGGCGGCTGACACGGCTGGCGACACCGGTAACGCCACCGCCGCGACGCGTGGCTGAGCGCGCGGCGGAGCCCCCGATTACCCCAGCAGCGTCGCCACACCGAACAGAATCGGCAGGATGAGCAGCGTCACCCACAGGCCGCAGCGAATCATCTGCCGCTGCGGAACGTGACCACTGCCGAAGATGATGGCGTTGGGCGGCGTCGCCACCGGCAGCAGAAAGGCGCACGAAGTCGCCATGGCGATGACGACCGCGATCGGCAGGCCGTCGATCTGCGGTGCCATGCCGATGAACAGCGGGATCAGCAAGGCCGCGCTGGCGGTGTTGCTGGTGACCTCGGTGAGCAGCATGGCGAACAGAATCATCAGGATCAGGCTGAGCAGCACCGGCATCGCCGCAAACGGGCCGCCGAGCTGCGCCGCCAGCCATTCGCCCGCCCCGCTCTCCGACAGCACGCGGCTCAGGGTGAGCCCGCCACCGAACAACAGCAGCACGCCCCATTCGACGTTGCGTTCGATGTCCTTCCACCGCGCCAGCCCCAGCGCATGGAGCAACACCAGCGCCAGCAAGGCCACGGCGGCGTCGTAGGCGCGACCAATGCCGAGCAGCTCGTTCAGCGGCGAACCGAACACCCACAGCGCCACGGCCAGCGCGAACACGCCAAGCATCATCGAATGGGCGCGGGTCCACGCCGACTGCATCTGCGGCTTCTCGATCTCCACCTGCAACTCCGGGCGCAAGGCAAAGCGCAGGGCGTATTCCATCAGCGGCATCATCACCAGCACCACCGGCAGGCCAATCGCCATCCACTGCGCAAAGCCGATGCCGACGTTGGACGCCGCGATGGCGTTGGGCGGGCTGCCGACCAGCGTGCCAATGCCGCCGATGTTGGCGGAGAACGCCACGCCCAGCAGCACGTAGAGATAGGTGCGACGATGGCGTTCAGGGTCGAGCGGTGCGAGCAAGCCCAGCGCCAGCGGCAGCATCATCGCCGCCGTGGCGGTGTTGCTGATCCACATCGACAACAGCGCCGTCAGCCAGAACAGCGCGCGCGCGGCCGGGGCCACGCGATTCCCGGCCTTGCTGATGACCTTGGCTGCCATCCAGCTGTCCAGCCCCTGCTTGTGCAGGCCGGCGGCCAGCGCGAAACCGCCGAGAAACAGGAAGATGACCGGGTCGGCAAACTGCGCCAGGCCTTCGTGCAGCGGCAGCACGCCACTCGCGGCAGCGAGCAGCGGCACCAGCACCGCCGTGACGCTGACGTGCAGGGCTTCACTGACCCACAGCCAGGCGATGGCAGCCATGATCGCCATGCCACTGCCGGCCGCACCCAGATCCGGCCCCAGCCAGGCCTCAATCAGGAAAAAGAGGCCGGCCGCCACGGCAATGTTGAGGACTTTCTTCATCGCTTGTCGTCGTTCGGGCGCATCCGCGGGGCCCGGTTCGTCAAAAGCCCACGATGGTACCCGCCGAAGGCGACCGCAACAAACATGCCGTCCTGAATCGTGGCGTCGCCCCTGAGGCCCGTCTCCCTTCACCATGGCGGTCGCGCCCGGATCAGAACGAGAACAGACCCCAAACCCTGAGCCCGCTGCGGATCCGCTCCGCTGGCAACCTTTGATGTACATCAAGCGTCCCCGGCAAAGCCTCTTGTCATTGAACCGTAACGATAAAATCGCCCGGTGAAGCGAAATCTGCCTTATCTTCTCGTCGTCTTGCTGTGTGGGCTCGCCGCCGCACTGGTTTTGCTCGACCAGCGCGTGGACGTTGTCGACGCAAACCACCTGCCCGCGCCATGGATGCAGCAGGCTCTGGTGCACCAGCACCCTCTGCTTCCGCTGCCACCCGCGCCGACGCTCGACCCGCGCCACGTGGCCCTGGGCGAGAGTCTGTTCCACGACCGCCTGCTGTCGCGCGACCAAACGGTTTCCTGCGCAAGTTGCCACGACCTGCAGCGCGGCGGCACCGACCGGCTGGCACGCTCGCGCGGGGTCGACGGGCTGGAAGGGCCGACCAACGCGCCGACGGTGTTCAACGTGGCGCTTGATTTCGTGTTCATGCGCGACGGCAGCGCGGCCTCGCTCGAAGCGCAGATGGCCGGACCATTGTATGCACGCCACGAGATGGGGTCCGACTGGGAGACCGTGCTCGAGCGATTGTCGCGGCACGAGGAGTACGCGCGTCTGTTCGCAGCGGCCTACCCCGATGGGCTCACCGAGGCCAACGTCGCCAGCGCCATCGCCACCTTCCAGCGCTCGTTGCTGACGCCGGACGCTCCGTTTGACCGCTATTTGCAAGGCGACGCAGCGGCACTGGATGCTCGTGCGCTCGCCGGCTACCAACTGTTCAAGACCCGGGGATGCACGAGCTGTCACCAGGGGGCCAACATCGGCGGCAACATGTTCCAGCGCTTCGGCGTCATGGACGACTATTTCGCCGATCGCGGCGCAATCACGGACGCCAGCCTGGGCCGCTTCAACGTCACCGGGCGAGAGCAGGACCGCCACGTCTTCAAGGTACCTTCACTGCGCAACGTCGCGGTCACCGCGCCCTATTTTCATGATGGTTCGGTCGCCAGCCTCGAGCAGGCAATCGCGATCATGGCGCGTTACCAGCTTGGACTGGCCCTGCCCGACGAGGAGATCGAGGCAATCGCCGCCTTCCTGAACAGCCTGACCGGCACCTTTCGCGGCAGCCCTTTGCAGTGAGCTGGATCACATTCCATTCGGCCGATGAGCCGTCTAGCGCGCGTCCCGCGCCGACACGCAAGCGACGCGCGACGGTGTTGCTGCTGTGCGCGATGATTGTTGCGCCCTTCGCCCTGACCTGGCTGTTCCTGCGCGCCGAGGCGGTCTCGACGCCCAACCACACCACCTACATGCGGGAGTTGCGACTGATTCGACAGGCCGACGCCGAGCTCGACGCCGCCGTGCTGTCGAGTCGCTTCGGACTGTCCCGCAACTACGACGGAATCGTCGCGCGCATGGAAGCCATTGACGAGCTGCTCGATCGCATTCTTCAAACGCCCGACTTTCTGCTCGAAGCCGACCGCGAGGTTCTGGTTGCCAGCATCGAGCGCTACTTGCGGCTGCAGCAGACCAAGTTCGACCTGATCGACCGCTTCAAACGCGAAAACGCCGTGGTCTCGAGCTCGCTCGCGTTCCTGCCGGCAGCGCTCGACAGCGTACACAACGCACCGGGCGCGGACAGCGCTCTGTTCTCGTTGACTGGCATCTATGTTCGCAACGTCCTCACCCACGCCCAGACCGAGGACCCTGCCCTGGCACGCATCATCGAAGCGCAGGCCGAATCGATTGCCGCCAATGCCGGACAGCGCGCCGAGAGCCTTGCCGAACCCATTCGCATCCTCCTGCGTCACGGCCACTTGATCACCACCAGCAAACCGGAGCTCGAAGCGCTGGTCCGCGACATCCTCAGTCTGCCGACGGCTCTGGAAGGCGAGAACCTGAGCCACACCTACGCCCAGGGCTATGCCAACGCGCTTGCCCGGTCACGGATGTACCGCATTCTGCTCTATCTGGTCGCGCTCTCCCTGGTCGCCTACGTCGCCTTCGCGATGATCCGGCTGTACCGTACCACCGGCGCGCTCAACGCCGCAAACCTCGCCCTCGAAGAGCGCATCGACACGCTGCGCCAAACCCAGGCCGATCTGCGCCTGTACGCGCGGGTGTTCACCAGCGCTTCGGAAGGCATGGCGATTACCGATTCGCGGGCACGCATCCTGGCAATCAACCCCGCCTTCTCGCGCATCACCGGCTACAGCCAGGAAGAAGTGGCCGGTCACACGCCGGCGATTCTGCGTTCCGGGCGGCAGGATGCCAGTTTCTACCGCAAGATGTGGGCCGCGCTCGAATCCCGGGGGCAATGGCAGGGCGAGATCTGGAACCGGCGCAAGGACGGCACCGTCTTCCCGGAGTGGCTGTCGATCACCGCAGTGGGCCACGAGGACGGTTCGCCCGATCACTACATCGCCATTTTCATGGACATCAGCGACCGCAAGCAGGCCGAAGCGACGATTCATCACCTGGCCCACCACGACGCGCTCACTGGACTGCCCAACCTCGTGCTGCTGCGCGACCGCCTCGATCAGGCCATCCTCAAGGCCCGCCGCAGCGGTCGCCACGTCGGCGTGCTGATGCTCGACCTCGACCGCTTCAAGCTCATCAACGACACCCTCGGCCACGACGTCGGCGACAGCCTCATCGTGCAGGTGGCGCGCCGTTGTCAGAGCGTGCTGCGCGAAACCGACACCATCTCGCGCCAGGGCGGTGACGAGTTTGCCTTCGTACTGTCCGATCTCGAGCACGTGCAGGACGCCGCCCACGCCGCGCGCAAGCTGCTCAACGCGCTCGAAGCGCCGTTCGTGCTCGGCGCCCATACGTTGACGGTGACCGGCAGCATCGGCATCGCGCTCTACCCGGACGACGGCAGCGATCCTTCACAACTGCTGGGCAACGCCGATGCAGCGATGTATCGCGCCAAGGAAGAAGGACGCAACGGCTACGCCTACTACTCGGACGACCTCAACCTGAGCTCGCTGAGCGAGCTGCTGCTCGAAAACCAGTTGCGCAACGTGCTCGACCGCAACGAGCTGCGTCTCCACTACCAGCCCAAGGTCGACGCACGTGACGGCAGCCTGCGAGGTCTGGAAGCCTTGTTGCGCTGGCAGCATCCCGAACAGGGGCTGCTGTCACCCGGGCGCTTCATCCCGCTGGCCGAGGACATCGGCCTGATCGTGCCAATCGGCGAGTGGGTGCTGCGCGAAGCCTGTCGCCAGCTGCGCGCCTGGATCGATGCGGGACTGGAGCCCGTGCCGGTGTCAGTCAATCTGTCGGCGCAGCAGCTCGCTCAGCAGGACATCCCTTCCCTGGTCGAATCCGTGCTCACCGCGTACAGGCTCGCGCCCCACCTGCTCGAACTCGAGCTCACCGAAACCATGCTGATGCGCGACCCGCAACGCACCACCGGTTGCCTGAGGCGCTTGCGTGAGCTCGGCGTGGCGCTCTCGATCGACGACTTCGGCACCGGCTACTCCTCGCTGGGCTATCTGCGCATGTTCCCGGTGCACACGCTGAAGATCGACCGCAGCTTCGTCGAGGACATTCGCGACACCGCCACCGGCGAGACCATCGCCATTGCAATCATCGCCCTCGCCCACAGCCTGGGCCTGAAGGTCGTCGCCGAAGGCGTCGAGACCGAGGTGCAGCGTGACCAGCTCGCCCGGGGCGGTTGCGACCAGTTGCAAGGCTATCTGTGCGGCCGGCCCGCCCCCGCCGGGGACATCGCGCTGCGCCTGCGGGAGACGGCCCGCGCCTGAGCCTCGCGCTCAGCGCACCGCGGGCAGTTCGATCTCGTCGCTGCGCCGCACCCCCGCGGTCAGCGCCCGGCAGCGCTCCAGAATCATGCGCATCGCGCCGTTGTGATACTTGTCGCGGTGCCAGATGAACTGAAACCCGCGCCGCAGATCCAGCTCCGCCACCTCGACCGGCACCAGACTGCCCCGGCGGAAGGCATCGCGCAAGGCCAGACGGGAGATGCAGCCGATGCCAAGACCGCACTCGACGGCGCGCTTGACCGCCTCGGTATGTTCGAGTTCGAGACGCACGTCGAGCCGCCCCTGCCAGTGACGCAAGGCCTGATGCAGCGTCTCGCGCGTGCCGGAACCCGGCTCGCGCAGAATCCAGGGCTCGGCCGCCAGCCGCTCGAACGTGGGCGCAGAAACCCTGGCCAGGGGATGATCGGGTGCGCAGAACACCACCAGTTCGTCCTCCACCCAGGGTTCGACGACGATGTCCGGGTGCCGGCACACCCCTTCGATCAGACCGAGGTCGATGTCATGGGACAGCACCTGCTCGATCACTCGCTCGGTGTTGTGAACCCGCAGCCGCACCCGGCTCTGCGGATGTTCACGGAGAAAGCCGGCGACGATCAGCGTCGCCAGATAGTTGCCGATGGTCAGCGTGGCACCGATATCCACGTCGCCCAGCGCGGTGTCGTCGCGCAGCAGGCTTTCGAACTCTTCGGCGCGGTCGAGCAGTTCCACCGCGCGCGGCAGCAACGAACGGCCGTGATCATTCAGACGCACGCGTTTGCCGTCGCGATCGAACAGGTCGCGGCCGTACTGCCGCTCCAGCTCGGCCAGCGCCGCGCTCGCGGCGGACTGGGAAAGATTGAGTGCCCGCGCCGCGTGCGAGACGTTCTCGACGCGGGCGACTTCGACGAATACTCGCACCTGACGCAAGGTGTAACGCATTGCCAAACCCCGCATGACCAAGCCCCTTATCGACTAAGCCGATATCTTATACAAATTTAATTCGTTTTACCGATAAATACGCCTGCGCGACAATCCGCTTCATCGTCGAATTCATCATTCAATGCCTCACGGAGAACCGAACATGGCGGGTTTGCTCACCGAACGCGTACTCAGCGTGCACCACTGGAACGACACTCTGTTCAGCTTTCGCACCACGCGCGATCGCGGACTGCGCTTCGAGAACGGCCAGTTCGTCATGATCGGGCTGGAAGTCGAAGGCCGACCGCTGACGCGGGCGTATTCCATCGCCAGCCCCAACTACGAGGAGCACCTCGAGTTCTTCAGCATCAAGGTGCCAGACGGTGCGCTGACCTCGCGTCTGCAGCACCTGCGCGAGGGCGACCCCATCGTGGTCAGCAAGAAGCCCACCGGCACGTTGGTGCTGCACGATCTGCGCCCCGGCCGGAACCTGTATCTGATGGCCACCGGCACCGGGCTGGCGCCGTTTCTGAGCGTGATCCAGGACCCGCTGGCCTACGAGCGATTCGACAAGATCGTGCTCATTCACGGCGTGCGTACCGTCTCCGAACTGGCCTACGCCGACTTCATCACCGGCGAGTTGCCCGCCAACGAATTCATTGGCGACGAGGTTCGCGACAAGCTGATCTACTACCCGACCGTGACGCGCGAGCCGTTTCGCCACCAGGGCCGGGTGACGCAGCTGATGGAAAGCGGCAAGCTGTTTGCCGACATCGGCCTGCCGCCGCTCGATCCCGCGCACGACCGCGCGATGATCTGCGGCAGCCCGGCCATGCTCGCCGACAGCTGCGAACTGCTCGACGGCCGCGGGTTCGAGATTTCCCCCCGAATCGGCGAACCCGGCGACTACGTCATCGAGCGCGCGTTCGTCGAACGCTGAACTCTGGAGAGCATCGGACAATCATGATCGCGGAACGTCGGCGGCCGAACCTTGGTCGCCGTTACGGTCCCCGCCCTCATCCAGACCGATGGTGACCGGCCCCTGCCCTTCAGGGCCGCGTTCATAAAACCGGATCCGTCCCCGCCCCTCCGACTTTGCCTGATACATCGCCGCATCGGCATGGCGCAGCAGGCCATCGGCATCGCGCCCGTGCTCGGGGAAGCGGACGATGCCGATACTCGCACCGATGTGCATCTCCTCCCCGCGAATGAGAAAGCGCGCGGTCAGGGCATCGAGAATCTTGCCCGCGACGGTCTGCAAGTCCTCCCGCGATTCGCTTTTCGGCAGCAGCACGACGAATTCGTCTCCCCCTTGCCGGCTCAGCGTGTCGGAGCCACGGATGCAGCGTCGGATGCGCTCCACCGCCTCGACCAGCAAGCGGTCGCCCACCTCGTGCCCATGGCGATCATTGACCGCCTTGAAGCGGTCGAGATCGATGAACAGCAAACCGAAATGCTCTCCATAGCGTTCCGCCCGACTGATCGTCGCGTCGAGCAGATCGGCAAACAGCAGTCGGTTCGGCACCCCGGTCAGCGGATCGTGCGTCGCCGCGCGTTGCAGCGCGCGGGCGCGCTCCCGCGTGCTCGCGAACGACCACACCGCGAGCACGAACATCAGGCCCACGGCGATGATGGCAATCAGTTCGGCATGCAGCCCGCCGACACCTGCCGCATAGCCCGGCCGGGCCTCCATCCACAACACCCAGTCGCGCCCGTTCAACTCGACCGTTGTGCTCAATGCCAGCGCGGGCGGTATCGGGTCGGTGATCTGCGGGTGGCTGTCGTAGAGCAAGGCGTCCTCGTCCCGGGCCTCGTCGTAGATCCGTACCCGGACGAACTCGGAAAAGCGCGCCACGGTGCCCTCGATCAGGTCGTTCATCCGGAACGGGCTGTACACCCAGCCGAACAACGCCGCCCGACGCTGTTCGGCGGTCTCCACCGGGACGTGATTGACGAACACGGGCAGATACAGCAACACCCCGGACTGCACGTCCTCACCGGTTTCCTGCACCAGCTTGACCTTGCCCGACAAGGCACCGCTACCGGTCTCGACCGCGCGGTTCATCGCCTCACGCCGCACCGCCTCGGAATACATGTCGTAACCGAGCGCGCGCTGGTTGCGCCAGTCCAGTGGCTCGAGCATTTTGATCGCCGAATACTCGGCACGATCGTCGTCCGGCCAGACCCTGTAGTCCTCCCAGCCGGTCTCGCTTCGCACATGGCGCTCGTGGCCAGCGATCTCATCCGGCCGCAGCCAGCGCGCAAACCCCAGCCCCTGAATGCCGGGGTAGTCTTCCTCGAGGCGCAGCCGGGCGACATACACATGCCATTCGTCGTGCTCGACGGAGGTCGAGGCGGCAAACAGACCTTGCGCTCCACGCAACACCTGATGATAGGCACGAAAGCGCTCTTCGATGCGAAAGGCGATTTCGGCGCTCTCGAACTCGAACACCTCGACCAGATCAACCCGCTGACGCTCGGCGAGCCTGTCCCACACGACCCAGGCCGCGACCACTGCCACGATCAATGCCAGCAAAGTGTGCTTCAGGACCCGATGCGCAATCAGCGGCGTGGACACGTCCTGTCGCAATCGCTCCGAGCCCTGGTCATCCGCGACCATCCGTTAACCGCCTCCCCGGCCTGCCGCCTCACCCGAACCATTTCCGACCGCACACCTACGACCGCAATGGCGCGGCACCGAATCCCGATTCGGATCCACTGATGATCGATTGGTTCATCCCGCGAGGTCAATAGCGATCTACCCTGACTGACAACCCCAAGTACAATCCAACCACACCCGTTCTCCCACCTCGTCATGCCCTCCACCAAACATCCCCCCGTGCTGACCCTGCTCACCATGCTCGTCCCCTACCGCGGGCGAGTCATCATTGCCGCGCTGGCGCTGGTGGTCGCGGCGGCGGCGATGCTTGCCGTCGGCCAGGGCCTGCGCGCGGTGATCGACCAGGGCTTCGCGGCCGGCGACCCGGCCTGGCTGGACCGCACGCTGGGCGCAATGTTCGGGGTGATCGTGGTGCTCACGGCGGCCACCTTCGTGCGTTTCTACAACGTCTCATGGCTGGGCGAGCGCGTCACCGCCGATCTGCGCCAGCGCGTGTTCGACCACATGCTGAACCTGCCACCGGCCTGGTTCGAGGCCGGGCGCACCGGCGAGGTCATCTCGCGCCTGACCTCTGACACCGCACAGATCGAAAGCGTCATCGGCTCCAGCCTGTCGATCGCGCTGCGCAACGTGTTGCTGCTGGTGGGCGGGCTGATCATGATGTTCACCACCAGCCTCAAGCTGTCGCTGCTCACCGTGATTGGCGTGCCGCTGGTGATCACCCCAATCATCGTTTTCGGCCGCAAGGTGCGCGCGCTGGCGCGCCAGAGCCAGGACCGCATCGCCGAGCTGGGCAACCGCATCGACGAGACCGTGCACGAGATCCGCATCGTGCAGGCCTACGGCCACGAGGACGTGGACCGCGCCGAGTTCGGCCGGCTCATCGACCGCAGCTTCGCCACCGCGCGCGAGCGCATCCGCACCCGCGCCATGCTGGTGGCGGTGGTGTTGCTGCTGGTGTTCGGCGCGATCGCGCTGATCCTGTGGCTGGGCGGACACGACGTGCTCGACGGTCACATCACCGCCGGGCAGCTCTCCGCCTTCGTCTTCTATGCCGCGCTGGTGGCCGGCAGCGTGGGCGCGCTGTCCGAAGTGTGGGGCGACCTGCAGCGCGCCGCCGGTGCCTCCGAACGCTTGATGGAGATCCTCGACGCCCGCCCCGCAATTCTTGCGCCGGCTTCGCCCCAGGCCCTGCCGCTCCCGCCACGCGGCGAGATCCGCTTCGACGCGGTCGGTTTCCACTACCCGGGGCGCCCCGACACGGCCGCGCTGGCAGCTTTCGACCTGACCGTGCGCGCCGGCGAAACCGTTGCGCTGGTCGGCCCCTCGGGTGCGGGCAAGAGCACCGTGTTCCAGATGTTGCTGCGCTTTTACGACCCGCAGCAAGGCACGGTAATGCTGGACGGCGTCGCGCTGAACGCGGCCGACCCCCGCGCGATACGCGCACGCATCGCGCTGGTTCCGCAGGAGCCGGTGATCTTCGCCGCCAGCGTCAGCGAGAACGTGCGCTACGCGCGACCGGACGCCACGCCCGACGAAGTCCGCGCCGCCTGCGTCGCCGCCCACGCCGACGAGTTCGTGCGTCACCTGCCGCAGGGCTATGATACCGATCTGGGCGAACGCGGCGTGAAGCTGTCGGGCGGACAGCGGCAGCGCATCGCCATCGCACGCGCGATTCTTGCCGACCGTCCGGTGCTGCTGCTCGACGAGGCCACCTCCGCGCTCGACGCCGAAAGCGAACGCATGGTGCAGGCCGCGCTCGGCAAGCTGATGGAGAACCGCAGCACGCTCGTGATCGCCCACCGCCTGGCAACCGTGCAGAAGGCCGACCGCATCGTGGTCATGGACGGCGGTCGCATCGTGGAGACCGGCACCCATGCCGAGCTGGTTGCGGGCGACGGCTTGTACGCACATCTGGCACGCCTGCAATTCGCAACGTAAAACGCACACAGGGCGGTTCACCGAGCGGTTCCATGGGCGCTCCATCGGCCATGCATCTCCACGCACGCGTCACCAACAGGCGCAGCGAAAGGCAATACAATCCTTCACTCACGCTTGAGGAACTTCCCCATGAACCGACACCTGATCCTCACCCTGCTTGGCGACGACCGGCCCGGACTGGTCGAAACCCTGTCCACACTGGTCAGTCACCACGAAGGCAACTGGCTGGAATCTTCCATGTCACGGCTGGCCGGCAAGTTTGCCGGCGTGGTGCGGGTAACCGTTCCGGAAAGCCATCTCGACGCGCTCGAAGCCAAGCTTGCCGCCATCGTCGATCTCAAGGTCGTGGTCGATCATCTCGACACCCCGGCCGAAGCCGCGGGTGCAGACGCCGGCCCCCTGCTGCGCTTCACGCTGGTCTGCCACGACCGGATCGGCATCGTCAGCGAGGTCAGCGGCGTGTTCGCCCGTCACGGCGTCAACGTCGAGAAGTTCTCCAGTCGGGTATCGAGCGCCCCGATGTCGTCCGAAAGCCTGTTCAATGCCGAAGCCGAACTCAGCCTGCCGGCCGGACTCGATCCGGACACCCTGAAGCAGGCGCTCGAACGGCTTTCGCCGGACCTGATCGCGGACATCTCGCTGGATACCGTGCGCTGATCACTGTTCAGGGCAACTTGCGATACGACTCGATGTACGGGTTGCTCACCCCCTGAATCGCGCGAATGCGGCGGTTGCGCAAGCGCTCCCAGTCGTCCGGAGGGTACTGGTTGTTCCACGCCTGATACAGGCGCTCATCGCGCGGGCTGAGGCGAAAGCCATAGGTGTCGCGCATGTAGAGCATGGTGCGCGCAATCGCCCCGCGCGTCTCTTCCGGTGGCTCGGCACGCCGCAGCCACGGGCTGACCCGCATCTCGCACTGCCCATAGCGTTCGCCAAAGAAATACACCGACCCCCAGTTGTGATTGGAGCGCCGCGCGTTGACGTGGCCGACCGCCGGGTACAGATTGTGGAGGTCGTTGTGCGCGGTGACGAAAGTCTCATCCACGCGCATGCAGCACTCGCGCCCGGGCACGGTGTTGCCCGACCCGTCGCGACACGCGTCGAACCGTTCGGGCTGGCGCCAGCAGCGCCGGAAGTTGCCGAACTGCGAGGCCGGGAACACGTGCTCGGCCTCGACCCGCAGCGCACGATTGACCGTGACCAGCGAGCTCATGCCGCAGCTGTAGAGATCGACCCGGTTGTCGCCGTCGAACGCACACCCGCAGTAGAACGTCTCGCGCCGGTCGAAATACACCTGCTCGTACAACGCGCGGCGCGTCGCGCTCCAGCTACCGGGTGTGGTCGGCAGCACCTCGGCCGGCACCGGCTCGTAGCGGTAACGCACGGCGTCCGGCAGCATCGGCTCGACCACCGCCTGCACTTCACGCACCCCGCTGCGCACCTCGGCCGGCAGCAGATCGAGCATCCACGGCGGCACATGACCGATCCCGAGCAGCGATGCCGCCGAGATGGCGCCGATCAGCAGCAGCGAACGCCATCCGCCAAGAAACCGGAAACGGCCCTTGCGCACCGACGCGCGGCGCTGTTTACGGACGGTGCGGGGCTTGCGGGCGGCGACAGGGGTGCTGCGAGGTGGCATGCGAACGGACCAGGCAAGTCAAAAAGGGGCTGTATATTACAACAGCGTCCGCAACGATTCGATCGCGATTCGCGCAGGGCACCCCCGGCCTTTAGCCAAACGGCGCGGCTGTGACCCGCCGCCCTGGGTGGTATGCTTGGGGTTTGTACCTCGTCCCATCAACACGGATCTACAGTACTCCATGGCCCAATACGTAATGAGCATGCTCCGCGTGAGCAAGGTCGTGCCGCCCAAGCGGCAAATCATCAAGGACATTTCGCTGTCGTTCTTTCCCGGCGCAAAGATCGGCCTGCTCGGCCTCAACGGGGCCGGAAAATCGACGGTGCTACGCATCATGGCCGGCGAAGACAAGGAATACGACGGCGAGGTGCAGCACCTGGCTGGCGTGCGCATCGGCTATCTGCCGCAGGAACCGCGCCTGGACGCCGACAAGACGGTCCGGGACGAGGTCGAGTCCGGCCTCGGCGAGATCATCGAGGCGCGCCAGAAGCTCGAGGAAATCTATGCCGCCTACGCCGAGCCGGATGCCGACTTCGACAAGCTCGCCGAAGAGCAGGCCAAATACGAGAACATCCTCGCCGCCGCCGGCAGCGACGTCGAAACCCAGATGGAAATCGCCGCCGACGCGCTGCGTCTGCCGTCATGGGATGCGCGCATCGGCAACCTCTCCGGCGGTGAGAAGCGCCGCGTGGCCTTGTGCAAGCTGTTGCTGTCGCGGCCCGACATGCTGCTGCTGGACGAACCCACCAACCACCTCGACGCCGAGTCGGTCGAGTGGCTGGAACAGTTCCTCACCCGCTTCCCCGGCACCGTGGTGGCCGTCACCCACGATCGCTACTTCCTCGACAACGCCGCCGAGTGGATTCTCGAACTCGACCGTGGCCACGGCATCCCCTGGAAGGGCAACTACTCATCGTGGCTGGAGCAGAAGGAAGAACGCCTGGAAAAGGAATCCAAGCAAATCGACGCCCACATGCGGGCGATGAAGCAGGAACTCGAGTGGGTGCGCTCCAACCCCAAGGCCCGCCAGGCCAAGAGCAAGGCGCGTCTGGCACGCTACGAGGAGATGAGCACCGTCGAGTACCAGCGCCGCAACGAGACCCAGGAGATCTTCATCCCGCCGGGCGAACGCCTCGGCGACCAGGTCATCGAGTTCAAGGGCGTGAGCAAGGCCTTCGGCGACAAGCTGCTGATGGACGACGTCAGCTTCGCCATCCCGCCCGGCGCCATCGTCGGCATCATCGGTCCCAACGGCGCGGGTAAATCCACGCTGTTCAAGATGATCCAGGGCAAGGAGCAGCCCGATGCCGGCGAGGTCGTAATCGGCTCGACGGTAAAGCTGGCCGCCGTCGATCAGTCCCGCGAAGGGCTGGCCGACGACAAGACCGTGTTCGAGGCCATCGCCGACGGCGCCGACGTGCTCACCGTGGGCAAGTTCGAGATGCCCAGCCGCGCCTACATCGGGCGCTTCAACTTCAAGGGCGGCGACCAGCAGAAGATCGTCGGCAACCTCTCCGGCGGCGAACGCGGTCGCCTGCACCTGGCCAAGACGCTGATCGCCGGCGGCAACGTGCTGCTGCTCGACGAACCGTCCAACGACCTCGACGTCGAGACCCTGCGTGCACTCGAAGACGCCCTGCTCGAATTCGCCGGCTGCGCGCTGATCATCAGCCACGACCGCTGGTTCCTGGACCGCATCTGCACCCACATCCTCGCCGCCGAAGGCGACTCGCAATGGACGTTCTTCGCCGGCAACTACCGCGAGTACGAGGACGACAAGAAAAAGCGCCTCGGCGAGGAAGGCGCCAAACCGCGCCGCATCCGCTACAAGCCGATCACGCGCTGAGCGCCTCGTGCGCGAAACGGGTGGTGTCGTGCGCTGTGGCACGGTGCCGCCAGGTGGTGGTGATGGTCAACGGGCGGGGCTTGAACCGATTCGCCCCGTTGACCATCGTGCGTTCGCGCGTCCGCAATACGCCGTGCCACGGATCGAATCGTTTTACCCGTTCACCCGTTCACGGTCTCCACCGCAAACTCCACCACCCGCCGCTGCTCGCGGCTGAACTCGACGCCGATCAGATGGATCGGCTGGTTGCGGTCGCGGTACTTGTCGGCGTAGCCGCGCGCCTTGATTTGCGCCAGCGCCGCCCCTTCCGGTTCCAGTTCGACCACCTTGAACTCGAACAGATAGACCTGCGCGTTGAAGCGCACCGCCATGTCGAGCCGGCCGGCATTGCTCGACTCCTCGGGCACGATGTCCAGCCCCAGCGAGGCGAAGTAGGCATAGAACACGCTGGCGTAATAGCCTTCGTACTGCGCGATCGGGTTGTTGCGAAACCAGTCGTGCGGAATGCTGGCGAAGAACGCGGTAAACAACTGCTCCATGCCCGCGAAGTCGTTGGCCAGCAACAGCCGGCCCAATTGACCGCGCTGGTGCAAGACCGGCTGCGCGTTTCCGGCGGCGGCCCAGGCCAGCAGCAGGGCTGTGGTCAGGCTGCGCGATACTTCCTGGTTAGGGTAACGCAGCCGGTACATGCGCTCGCCAAACTGATACTCGACGGCATCGATGGTCAGATACCCTGTCTGGAACAGCAGCGCCTCGGTCGCGATGTCACCGACTTCGAAAGCGGAGAGCAAGGCCTCGGTGGCCTGCAGCTGCTCCAGATCGGGCAGAAAGGCCCGCCGCTCGGTGAGCATGTCGACGAGAAAGGTCGGCGTACCCGTCTCGAACCAGTAGGGGCGAAAGTCGCGCTTGTTGAACAGTAGCAACAGATCGAAAGGGTTGTAGACCGCTTCGCCGGTCCAGTTGTAGCCGTTGTACCAATCGCGGATCTGGTCGCGGTCCAGCCCGGCGAGTTCGGGCGCAAAGACCGTGTCCACGTCCGCTTCGGTATACCCGCAGATGGCCGAGTAGGCCGGCTCGACGGTGACGTCGTTGAGGTTGTTCAGGCCCGAGAACAGGCTGACTTTGCTGAACTTGCTCACCCCGGTGAGCATGGCGAACTTGATGTGCGCGTCCGTGTCCTTGATCACCGAATACAGATCCCGCAGCCCGTCGCGAATCTCCCGCGACACATCGGGGCGGGTCAGGTTATCCAGAATCGGTTTGTCGTACTCATCCACCAGAATCACCGCCCGCTGGCCGAACTTGCGCTCGGTGGCGCGGATCAACGCGCCGAAGCGAGCGGGCACGCTGGCTGGCTCGCCCGCGAGCCCGAGGCGCTCTTCATTCTCCCGCAGAATCTCGTCGATGCGGCGGTCGAGCATCTGCCGGCTCTCGACCACGCCGGCGCCAAAACTGATCCGGATCACCGGATAACGGACCGACCAGTCCCACCGGTCGTGGCAGTAGAGCCCCCGGAACAGAGCCTCGTTGCCGGCAAACAGCTCGGCCAGGGTGTCGATGAACAGGCTCTTGCCGAAGCGGCGCGGGCGCGACAGAAAGTAGTACTTGCCCTCGTCGATCAGGCGCAGCGCGTGGGGCGTCTTGTCGACGTAGTAAAAGTCGTCTTCGCGGATCTCGCGAAAGGTCTGGATGCCGATGGGCAGCTTCTTGCGGGTCATGGAAGATCCTGTGAAAACCTGGGAAGCACAAGACCCGATTGTACGACCTTTGCCGTTCGATGCAGGATGCCCGCCTCGATGATCCGGGCGGACGGTGCCCGGCCAGTCGATGAAGTTCCACTCGCAGCCGGAACTTGCGGCCGGAACCCGCGGCCTCCGCCCCCTCAGCGGCCGACCGCGTCGCCCGGCAAGCGGGCTACGCGTTTACCGGTCAGCCACCCGCCCACCTTGTCGGCCGCACGGGACACGATCACGTACAGGCACGGGATCACGAACAGGGTCAGCAGCATCGAGCCGACCAGGCCGCCGATCACCGACAGCGCCAGCGGACGCATGATGTCGCCGCCCTCGCCCAGACCGATCGCCAGCGGCAGCATGCCCAGCGCAGTGGTCGAGGTGGTCATCAGGATCGGACGCAGCCGAACGCTGCCGGCCTCGATCACGGCGTCGAACAACTCCATGCCCTGACGGCGGCCAATCTCGATGTACTCGACGAGCAGGATCGCGTTGTTGACCACGATGCCGATCAGCAATACCCCGCCGATCAATACCGGCGCCGACACCGGCGTGCCGGTCAGCGTCAGGATGATGCTGACCCCCACCAGCGACAGCGGCGCCGCCATGATGATGACGAACGGGTTGCTGAGCTTTTCATACTGCACAGCGAGCACGACGAACACCAGAAACACCGCCAGCAGGATCACCATGCCGACTTCGCGGTTGGTCTCCTGTATCGTCTCCCACTGCCCGCCGAAGACCAGCGCGTACTGATCCGGCACCGAAACCTCCGCCAGACGCCGCTCCACCTCCGCCATGATCGTGCCGACATCGGACACCGAGGTGTTGATGTCGCCCACCACGCGCACGATGCGGCTCTGGTTTTCGCGCTCGATGGTTGCCGGGCCGGTGCCCAGGTCGAACGCGACGACCTCCCGCAGCAGCACCGGCGCACCGTTTCCACGGCCGACGATGAGATTGCCCAGCACCTCCGTGTCGCTGACCGCATCCGACGGCAGGCGCACCCGGATGTCGTACTCGCGGCTGCCCGACACGTAGCGTCCGGGCACCGCGCCATCGACTGCGTCGCGAATCGCCATGCCGACTTCGGACACGCGCAACCCGAACTCGGTGGCACGCTCGCGATCGACGCGCACCCGCATCAGCGGACTCTGCGCCTCGTTGCCGGTGTCCAGCCCCTCGATGCCCGGAATGCCTTCCAGGCGCACCGCAACCTCACGCCCGAGCGCGCGCAAGACGTCCAGATCCGGCCCGACGATACCAATCGCCAGATCGTTTCCGGTCGCGGTGAAGCGCAAGCCGCGAATCATCGGCGGGCGCACGAAGATCCGCGCACCGGGAATATCCATCGCCCGGATCTCGCGCTGCGCCTGCACCACCCACTGCCCGGCCGACATGCCGTTGCGCTGGTCGCCCGGCACCAGCTGCACGAAGAAGAAGGCCGACCCCGAGCGCTCGTTGATCGTGCCGCCCCACAACGCGCCGCCGGCCAGCGTGAACACGCTCTGCACGTTCGGCATCTGTCGCAGATGTGCCTCGACCCGACGCGATACCGCCTGCGTTTCATCCGGAGGCGTACCCGGCGGCAAGGCCACCCGCACGAACACGTTGCCGTCGTCGAGCGGCGGCAGAAACTCATTGCCCAGCTGAGAGAACAGCCACGCTGCGCCACCGAGCGCGCACACGGCCAGTCCGAGCACCCCCCAGCGCCACCGCAGCACGCCCGGCAGCAACCAGCGATACCCCCCGCGCAACGCCTCGACCACGGCCGCGAAGACACGCATCGGCAGACTGCGCGCCAGGCCGCTCTCGAAGCGTACCTTGCCGAGCAAGGCCGCCAGCGTCGGCACCAGCGTCAGCGCCGCCGCCAGCGTGGCGACGATGGCGAACGAAATGGTCAGGATCATCTCCCGGAACACCAGCGAGGCCACCCCCGAAACCAGCAGAAACGGGACCACCGCGGCGAGGTTGGTCAGCGTGCCGGCGGTGATCGCCGACACCACCTCGGCCGAGCCATCGCGCGCCGCGTCGTCGGCGCTCTTGCCCAGCTTCTCACGGTGGCGAAAGATGTTTTCCAGCACCACGATGGCGTTGTCCAGCAGCAGGCCGACACCCAGGGCCAGCCCGCCGAGGCTGATGATGTTCAGGGTCAGCCCGCTCGCCCCCATCATGCTGAAGGTCGCCATCAGCGCGATCGGGATCGACAGACCGATGATGAAGCCCTTGCGCAGACTGCCGAGAAACATCAGCACCATGCTCATCGCCAGCAACCCGCCCATGATCGCCGCCGTGCCGACGCTGTTGAGCGCACCGCGAATGAAGAAGGTCGGATCGCGAAAGGCGTTGTACTCGATGTCCGGCGGGATGAAGCCGGTGCGCTCCAGCCGCGCCAGTGTCGCCAGCACCTCGTCGGCCACCGCCACGGTGTTGGTGCCGGTGAGCTTGTAGACCTGTACCTGCACCGAGGGCACGCCGTTGAGGCGGGCAAACACCCGCTGCTCGCGGTGCCCGTCGCGCACCGTGGCGATCTCACCGAGCCGAATCGCGCGCCCACTGCCCGCCGTCTCGGTGCTCCCCGCCCCGCTCGTTCCGCTCCCCGGCAGCGCCAGCAGCACGTTCTCGATCTCGGCGACCGACGAGAACAGGCCCTCGGTCTTGACCACCACATCGAAGCGATCGGAGGTCATGCGTCCCCCGGCAATGTCCACGTTCTCGGCCGCCAGACTGGCAACTACATCCGACATCGCCAGTCCGTAGGAGCGCAACCGGTCCTGATCAATGATGACTTCCAGCTCGCGCACCATGCCGCCATTGGCTTCAACCGACGACACGCCGGGGATCGCGATCAGCTGCGGCATCAGGTTGTTCTCGACCCAGTCGCGCACCTCGACCTCGCTGCGCACCGTCGAGCTGAAGCCCCCTTCCCAGATCGCGTTCTGTCCCGGGTCGAACTTGCGGATGCGCGGCGGCTGGATGTCGGCCGGCAGTCGTGGCCGCGCCTGCTCCAGATAACGCGCGGCGTCCTGCATCGCCAGATCGAGGTTGGTCCCGAAGGCAAAATCGAGATCGACATCGGTACGGCCATCGTTGACCGTACTGGCAATACGCTGCAGCCCCTCGGTCGCGGCCAGATTGCGTTCGAGCACACGGGTGACCTGTTCCTCGATGATCTCCGGAGCGACACCGGGATAACTCACCGACACCCGGAGCTGCGGATACTCGATTTCCGGCAGCAGATCGATCGGCAGGCGGGTCAGGAAGAACAGCCCCATGACGAACACCACCGAGGCGATCGCCAGCGTCCCTACCGGCCGTGCAATCGAGACTCGCGCCAGTCCGCCCGATCGCTTGTCGAGTGCCGGATCAGTGCGCATGCGCTTGCTCCCGCACGGCGACGATGCGTACCGCCTGACCATCGCGCATCTCGATCGGATTGCTCGCCAGCACCATCTCGCCCACCTCCAGCCCTTCGATGACCTCGGTCCATTGGCCGCGCGTCACCCCGGTGACGATCTCACGCCGTGAAAGACGTCCATCGTCGATCACGAAGACATAGCGCGCCTCGCCGTTGCGTCCGACCGCGGCCGAAGGCACCACTCGCGCATCGGGGCGCAGATCCACCGAGGTACGGATACGCGCCAGGAAGCCCGGGCGCACCCCCAGTTCCGTGGCGTCGGCGGGAAGCGCGATCTCGACCGTGGTCAGCCGGTTGGACGTCTCGGCCATCGGAAAGATTCGCCGGATCGTCCCCTCGAGGGCGTGTTCCGGCATGGCGTCCAGATGCACCGGCACCTGCTGGCCGGGCGCGAGATGCACCACATCGAGCTCCGACACCCCGACGCGCACCACCAGCTCATCCAGCGCGGCGAGATCGAACAGCGTGGCCTGCGCCTGCACCGCTTCCCCCGGTTCGACGTGACGTGCGGTGACCACCGCGTCGAGCGGCGACGCGACCCGGCCAAACTCCACCCGGGTGCGCCACAGCGCCTGCTCGCTCTCCGCCACCTGCAGTGCCACCCGGGCGGTTTCGAACTGTGCCGCGCTGACCACGCCTCTTGCACGCAGCTCCTCGGCCCGTCGGAACTCGAGGCGCGCCGACTCCTGTTCGGCGCGGGCGCGACTCAACTCGGCACGTGCCTCGGCGGTATCCAGCGTCGCCAGCAGTTCGCCCGCGCGCACGGTCTGGCCGATGTCGGCCGTGACCGTTTCCACCGCGCCGGAAACGCGCGCGGCCAGACGCACGGTGACCCGTGGTTCGACGGTGCCGCTGAGACTGATCTGGCGGGAGAGATCGCGCCGAGCGATTTCGACGGCAGCAACGGGGGTCGACGGTTGAGCCCCAGGGCCCGTCTGCATGCCACTGGCCGGCGACGCCTGCTCGCCGCTACAGGCACCGAGCAGGACGGCCGATGACATTACTGCGACCATCCGGATCACTGCAACAGACACGGCACGACCGCGCCGGTCCAAACAACCGCGCCACGGAGCGCTGAAATGGAACATGCAATTCCCTCGAAACGATTCGATGCCCGCACGACGCACCACCCAGCCAATCGCGTCTGAATGCGGAAACACCGTTTTCCCGCCAGCAGGAGATCACGTGATGACAGGCAATCCGGGGATCGGTTCGCCTGGTCGGTCGCCTCATGATGAACACTCACATTCATGCACGATTGTATTTTGGCAATGCGAGCGCTTTTGTAGCGTAGTTTAGCAAGTCACTGAACAAGTCCATTCGGCAACCTTGCCGCCCGGGCCATAGCGGCGACTGACCGTTCCGGTCAGCGACAGGACCGTCTTTCGATGCGATTTCACGGCACGTTCTCTCAACGCGATCCAGACACCAGGCTGAGTTGACCTTTTTCTTCCAGTGTCATCACCCGGCGCAAACCGCCGACATCGAGCCGCGCTCGAAACGTATAATCGACTCGTTCGCGCCGCGGATCCGCCAGCAAATCGTTGAACAGACGCAGGCCGCTCAGCAAGTCCACGCCAGCCTGCAGCTCGATCTCCGATTCGCCGTAAGCCGGAATACGGGCCAGATCGCCGGCAACTCCGGTGAGCAGGCGCCGCCCCTCGAGTTCGACGTCGTAACTCAGGCCACGCAGATCGAGCGGAAAACGATTTGGATTGACCACTCGCAGACCGATCAGAAAGCGCGGTGACAAACCCTCCGACGGCAGCATGCGAAACGAACTGAGCATCACCGAGGGCTCCTGTACCTCACCCCCCGGAAGGCCGGCGCAACCGGTGAGCGCCAGCACCCCGATCGCCGCCAATGCCTCTCGTCTGGAAAATCCACGCATGTCCCACTCCGGAAATCAATCATTCATGAAACATAGCACGAGCCCGCTGCATCCGTCCCGGTCACGTTTCTGCCGACCATTGGCCTGGGCACTGTTCGTCTGCACGCTTGCACTGAGTGCCTGCGGGCGGGACACCCCTCCAGCCGCTTCCGACCCAACCCATGGTTCAACCGAGCCCGAGATCGAACTCGACGTCCCCTTCGTTCCGACACCTCACGAGATCGTCTCGCGCATGCTGGAAATCGCGGAGGTCGGTGCGGAGGATTATCTGATCGACCTCGGTTCCGGGGATGGCCGCATCGTCATCTCCGCAGTGCGCGATCGCGGGGCACGTGCGGCGCTCGGCGTGGAGATCGACCCGGAGCGAATCGCCGAAGCCAATGCTGCCGCTCGTGCCGCCGGGGTCGAGGACCGGGTCACGTTCGAAATGGGTGACCTGTTCGAGAAGGACTTCTCGGAGGCCACGGTGCTGACGATGTACCTGCTCGAATGGATCAACCTCGCGCTGCGTCCGACCATACTCGAAACCCTGGCCCCCGGCAGTCGCGTCGTCTCCCATGTGTTCGACATGGGAGACTGGACACCCGACCACCGTGAGCGCATCGGGTCGGTAGACGTATACTTCTGGATCGTGCCGGCAAGGGTCGGCGGCACCTGGTCCCTGGTTCGCGAAGGCGCCTCCCCGATGATTATCGAATTCGAACAGCAGTACCAGCGCATTGCCGGCCATGCACGCATCGACGGTCGTCACGTGGCACTCGTCGAGCCGACCCTGCGCGGCGACGAGATCCGCTTTCGTATCGGCGACACGGCTTTCGCGGGACGGGTGCAAGGTGACCGGATCGAGACAATCGACCCGGCCGGGCCGTCCGGACCATGGCACGCGAGGCGCGAGTAACGCCCGGGAGCGGCTACCCGGACGCACTCCCATCGACCGCACTTTCCACGCCGCATCTTTCGAACCTTGGCCGCGGGCATCTGTCCACGCCGACACACGATGACGAAAGGAGACGCACATGGAACCCCCGCTTCATTCGATGCGCAATCTTTTCACCCAACTCGGCCTGCCCGCAGAAGCGGAAGACATCGATCGCTTCATCGCATTCCATGGCCCCTTGCCCGACCACGTGCAGTTGGCCGATGCGCCGTTCTGGAACAAGGCGCAGGCGAGCTTCCTGCGCGAGGAGATCCTCGAGGACGCCGACTGGGCCGAGATCGTCGATCAGCTCAACGTACGCCTGCGCGGCTGACCCGGGTCCGCTTGCCGAAAAGCCCGCTTCCTCGCGCCCTGCTCGGGCGAAACCTCACGGGCAGGACGCTCCATGCCCCTGCCCGCGCATGCCAGCCGTCTGCGCACTGGTCAATGCTCGCCTACAATGAAGTCGGGCTGCAGAATCAGCCTTCCCCAGGGGAGTCATCCGGCCGCACGCAAGCCTGACGGGCTCGCGAGCCAAAGCAGCGCTTCCAACACCATCCGTGCGGCCCGAACACTGGAGTGCAACCATGAGCATCGCGCACCGCTTAAAGGACTACATCGCACAGCACCATCTGCGCTACGACGTCCTCACCCATCCACACTCGCACAACAGCATGGAAACCGCCCAGCTCGCCCATGTTCCGGGCCGCAGCCTGGCCAAGACAGTCATTCTCGGCGACGATGAAGGGTATCTGATGGCCGTGCTGCCATCGACTCACCATGTCCAGATCGGCAAGCTGGGCAAGGTCATGAACCGTCCCCTGCGCCTGGCCACCGAGTACGAGATCGGGCAATTGTTCGACGACTGTGAAACCGGAGCCATCCCACCGGTCGGTGAAGCCTACGGGATGAAGGTCGTCATGGACGACAGCCTCGCCGACGAACCGGAGATCTACTTCGAGGCGGGCGACCACGAGCGCCTGATCCAGATGAGCCGGGAAGACTTCATGACCATGATGAGATCGGCGATACACACCCGCTTCGACCGCCATCTCGGCCACCCTCACTGAAGAACCCGGACAGCCTCGAGGCACAGGGTGCGTAGAGGCGTATAATCCCGGTGCCGGGGCAATTTCGTCCCGACACCGGGCGTTGCCCACGTCCGGCTTGACTTCACACGAAGCCCGTCGCATGCCTCGAATCCAGATCTCGCTGCCCGAACGCTTTTCCTTCTCCACCGAAGTGCAGGTCTATGTCGGTCACATCAATGAAGCGGGCCATGTCGACAACGCGCAGTTGCTGACGCTCGTGTCCGAAGCCCGGCAACGCTTCTTCGGCTCGCTGGGATACACCCAGACCGACGTCGAGGGCGTCGGCATCGTCGTCAGCGATGCAGCGATACAGTACCGCGCAGAGGCCTTTCACGGCGAAACACTGATCATCGAGATGAGCGCCGATGACTTCAACAAGTATGGCTGCGATCTCGTCTATCGAATCAGCAACAGGGACGACGGCCGGGTGGTCGCGGTGGGCAAGACCGGGATCGTCTTCTTCGACTATGGCGTCCGTCGGATCACCACCGTGCCCGAGCCATTTCGTGCGCGCGTGACAAATGCACCATTCGGATGAATTGTTTTGGTGCTGATGCCAGCACAAATGCACAAACGAACGTATGATTACGGCTTTGATCGCAGCGCACCGGTGCATGCGGCCCCTCGCAGCCGGTAAACCTTCAGGAGGTCCGGGCATCAGTCGGATCTGGTCGTCTCGTTGACTGGTTCGTTCAACAATCATCGTTCTTCCAACAACAAAACCGGCCGAAATCGCCGCATCCCCCCATCCGCATGCCACTACCCACCAACGACGCGCTTGATGAACGCCTGCAAAATCTCAAGGCCCGCTGGCATGACTACTGCCAGCACGGTGACTTCGAACAGTTCGTGGAATTCGCCGTCGCCGTAAGCAGTCTTGCCGAGCAGTTCAACCGGCTCAAGCTGCCGGGCATGGTACGCTTGTGCCAGGGCTTGGAGAACGTCGTGCTCGCGCACCTGGATGGTCGCCACGACGTGCTGATGTCCGAACAGGACCGCTCCGCCCTGGCCCGGCAGTTGAACACCTTGTTCGCGGCCGTTCAGGGCGCGCGCACCCCGGTGTCCGAGCGTCGCCATCCTGCGAAGCCCTCGGCCTCGGGCGACACCAACTGGGTCAAACCGCGCATCGTGTGGGTCGTCGCCGACAAGGGCAGCGAACCCGCCGCCGGTCTCGCCCGACAGCTGGCCTTCTTCGGTTTCTCGGCCGAGGCGATGGAATGGAGCGTTGCCACCGCTCAGGAAGGGTCGCCACTGGCGATTGTCCTGATGCCGTCTCGAAACCACGACCGAAAGGCTTCGCTGCCAATGATCGAGGCGCTGCGCACACGCTGCCGCGCCAGCCAGATCTTCTACTTGGGCGTGGAGACCGCCATCGAAGCCATCGTCGAGCTGATGCGCGCCGGGGTCGATTTCGCGGTACCCCGCTCGGAGCCGATCTCCAGCGTGATCAACCGCGTGCTCGACCTGACACAGGCCGAAAACGCCGAGCGTTATCGCGTTCTCATCGTCGAGGACTCACGCGTGGCCGCCGCCATGGCGCGGCGAACGCTCGCCGAGCATGGCATCGACAGCCATCCGATCCACGACCCCGCGGAGATGCTCGAGGCCCTCGCCGATTATCGACCCGACCTGATTCTGATGGACATGCACATGCCACGCTTCAGCGGCATCGAGGCGACCCGGGTGCTACGCCAGTCCACCGCTTACCAGACGGTGCCGGTGGTTTACCTCTCCGGCGAGTCCGACGTCGGCATGCAGATCGAAGCCCTGCGGCTCGGTGGCGATCAGTTCCTGACCAAACCCTTCAATCCCGTACTGCTGGCCGCGGTGGTCAAGACCAAGATCGAGCGCTTTCGCGAAATGCAGCGCTCTACCACGCTCGACGGCCTTACCGGGCTGCTCAACCACACGGCATCGAAGGCGCGGCTGCAGACGCTGGTGGCACAGTGCCCCCCCGGCACCCCTCTGTCCGTGGCAATGATCGACATCGACCACTTCAAAGCCGTCAATGACACCTACGGACACCCCGTGGGCGATCAGGTCATCCGCGGTCTGGCGTGGTTGCTCAAGGGGCGTCTGCGCACCTCGGATCTGATCGGCCGCTATGGCGGTGAAGAGTTTCTGGTCGCACTCCCCGGTGCGGACGCGCACATGGCTGAATCGATCCTGGACCGCATTCGCCGTGATTTTGGCGAGCTCCCCCATGTTCACGCAGAGGGCACGCTGTTTTCGACAATGAGCGCCGGCATCGCGACCCGGTTCGGCGAAGAAACCGCCGCAGAACTCACCGAGTCGGCCGACGCCAATCTGCTGCGTGCCAAGCAACTCGGTCGAAACCGCGTGCATCTGGCGAACTGAGAGCTTGTGAAGAAATCGTCGCGAGCAGAGCCGAGTGCAAGGCGCGAGCGAGCGAACGACGAGACATATCAGATAGATAGGCGAGGAGTGAGCGAGTGAGTAACGCAGCAATCGGTTCGCGCAGCAGATTTATTCACAGGCTCTGAGTCACGCTCCCTGACTCACGCTGGTGGATCGAGACGCAGAATCCGGCCGTTGCTTTCATCGAGCAGGTAGATCCGCCCGTCCGGACCAGCGCGGACGTCGCGAATGCGGCTACGCAACTCGTTCAGGATGCGCTCTTCGTGTACCACGCGATCCCCCTCCAGCACCAGACGGGACACGAGTTGTCCGCGCAGGGCGCCCACGAAGAGATTGCCCTGCCACTGCGGAAACGCATCACCTGTGTAAAAGGCCATGCCGGACGGCGCGATCGACGGCGTCCACTGAATCACCGGAGGTTCGACGTCGTCGCGCTCCGTACCTTCACCGATGCGCCGCCCGGTAACGTACTCCCGTCCGTGGGTGATCTCCGGCCATCCGTAGTTTGCCCCGGCCTTGCCGACATTGACCTCGTCCCCACCCTGTGGCCCGTGTTCATGGGTCCACAGCACGCCGGTTTCCGGATGTAGCGCGGCTCCCTGAATGTTGCGATGACCGTAGGACCAGATCTCGGGCTGGACGTCGTCGCGCCCGATGAAGGGATTGTCATCCGGTACCGAGCCATCGGGATGAATGCGGATTACCTTGCCCAGGTGCGAATCGAGCGCCTGCGCCTGATCACGATACTGCGATCGATCACCCATGCCGACATACAGCATGCCATCACCATCAAAGACCAGACGCGAACCGAAGTGATGACGACCGGGCGGATCCTCATTCTGAACGAAGATCACCTCGACCTCGTCGAGCCGCAGCGCCTCGGCATTGAGCCGGGCGCGAGCCACCGCGGTGCGCGCACCGCGACCGGTCGGCTGCGCATACGAGAAGTAGATCCTGCGATCGGTATCGAAATCGGGGCCGAGCACGACATCGAGCAAGCCCCCCTGTCCCTGCGCATGTACCCGCGGCACCCCCGCCAGCGGGCTTGAAAGCTGCCCTGCGCCATCGACGATGCGCAGCGCACCGGGACGCTCGGTGACCAGCATGCCACCATCGGGCAGGAACGCCAGCCCCCAGGGCGTCTGCAGCCCTTCGGCGACCGTCGTGACGATCAGCTCGAGCTCCTCGGTGACGACGCGTTGCTGGGCGTGTCCCACCCCGGTCAGCAACATCCCGGATATCAAGCACAGCATCGACAGCATCGCCCGTCCGCGGACGAACGGCCGCCGCGCCCCCGGGTCACCGCCTGAAACCTCTGCCCTCATGACGTGAATTCCAGGGAACTTCGCGTTCATCTCGCCCTCCTTGTCGTTGTTCGGATCGACCGGGTGTTCATTACGCCCGCAAGGCGTGTCGCCGCGGCCGGTACTGCTGATCCGGACAGCCGAAGAGCGGCGGAGTTCGCTCCGAGCGTAAAACACGCGTGGCACCGACCTGGCACGTCCCTGCGCGTCTCACGGAAATCCTGCCTCACTTCGGGCACAATACCGCCCCAGCGCCGCTCGCTTGCGTCCCCTGATCGCCGTTGAGCCCCCCAGGAAACGGCCAATGCCGTTTACTCCCCCGAGGGGCAAGAAAACTTGAGGCGGCTCGGCCTTTTCTTGAGAGTCCTTATGTGGAAACTGATTAGTGCCATTCTCACCCTGGCTGTCGTAGTCACCATCGCACCCGTGCTGTGGAACGTCACACAGGCGCCGCCTTCCGAGGGAGAGATTTCGCACATGCTGCCGTGGCAAATCGAGCACCTCGACGACGGCCACACCCGCGCCCTGGGCTTGTCTCCGGGCGTCGACCCGCTCTCCGCCGCGAGACCAATCTTCGGTCCGGACGCCGAGATCGCCATTGTCGCGCCCCCCGGGCGGCCGATGCTGCTCGAAGCCTACTACGAGTCCGTAAACGCGGGATTCATTACCGGGCGCCTCATCCTCACCGCCGACCTGAACGACGACACCCTCGCCGCGATGCGTGCCCGCGCCCTGCGCGAGTCCTACATGGAAAGCACCACCCGCAAGATCCGGCTGCACCCGGACGACCTCGCCACCGCGCGCACCGCGCCGATCCGGGTGATCACCTTCATTCCCTCCGCCAACCTCGACGAAGAGGTCGTAAGCGCTCGCTTCGGTGCCGCCGGGGAGCGCATCGAGGGTGAAGGTGGAGTAGTGCATTTGCTGTACCCGAACAAGGGACTTGACATCGCCCTCGATGGGCGGGGTCGAGCCGTCATGCAGTATGTCGCGCCGCGCGACTTCGCGCGTCTCGCCTCGCCCCTGGCCACGCCCAGCACCTCGACCACGATCGATCCGTCCGGAGCACGTTGAAATGTCCTCCAACGCGCTCACCCCTTCGCTGCGTCCGCTCGTGCGGACCGGGTTTGCTCTCGCCCTGTTGGCCGCGTTTGCAGTCTCCCTGGCACCATCGCCGGCGATGCCGGAGATCGTTGCCGAGCAGGACAAGCTCGGCCACTTCCTTGCCTTCTTCGGTCTGGGCGTATTCGGCCTGGTTGCGTTTCCGCAACATCGGGGCATGGTCGTTGCCACCCTGCTCGTCCATGGCGCGGCAATCGAGATCGCGCAGTCCTTTACCGAATACCGCCGTGCCGAGTTGCTCGACTGGGTTGCCGACGCCCTCGGCGTGGCAGCGGCCGTGGTGGTCGACCTGCTCCGGCGAAAACTTCTCGCGTCGGCAAATTTCCGAATTTCACGTTAGACTGCGGAGGCTTACTTCGAAGGGGATTCGAGCGTATGGACCGCAAGGGCTTCACCAAGCCGATTCACGTCACCACCTGGATGGGCATCTTCCTTGCGCTGGTGGCCGCACTGGCCGCGGCGCTGGTGCCACAGCTCAAGCATGTGTTCATGGCCAACATGGTGTTCAACGGGGTCATCCTGTTCGTTCTGGCCATCGGCATCGCCGTCAATCTCCGTCAGGTCTGGCGCCTACAGCGAGAAGTGCTGTGGATCGAGGCCTATCAGGAATCCGACCCCGAACGGCCGATGCTCAGCCGCCCGGTGCTGCTCGCACCGATGGCCAAGATGCTGTCGAGCCGCGACCGCGGCAAGCTCAACCTGTCGCCGGCCTCGATGCGTACCATCCTCGACGGCGTGCAGATCCGCCTCGAAGAGCAGCGGGACCTGAGCCGCTACCTCATCGGTCTGCTCATCTTTCTCGGCCTGCTGGGCACGTTCTGGGGGCTGCTGGTCACCATCCGCTCGGTTGGCGACATCATCGGTGGCATGAGCGTGGGCAGCGACGCGGTTGCCATGTTCGAAGCGCTCAAGATGAAACTGGACGAGCCCCTGAGCGGCATGTCGACCGCCTTCTCGACCTCTCTGTTCGGCCTGGCCGGCTCCCTCGTCGTCGGTTTTCTGGATCTGCAGTCGGGTCACGCCCAGAACCGCTTCTACAATGAGCTCGAAGAGTGGCTGTCGAACATCACCCGAATTCCTTCTTCGGGATTCGGCGGCGAAGGCGAAGGCAGCGTACCGGCCTACGTCCAGGCCCTGCTCGAACAGACCGCGGAGAGCCTGGACCGCATGCAGCGCTCCATCGGCGAATCCGAACGCGAGCGACGCGCCACCGTCGACCAACTCTCCGAACTCGGGCATCAGCTCAACCGCCTGTCGGAGATGATCAGCCGTGAATCACGCGGACTCTCATCGGTAACCGAAACTCAGGAAGATCTGAGGGTACTGATTCGGCAGATCGCGCAGCGTCCAAGCGATACCGCACAGTTCTCGGACGAGTTGCGCTCGGAGCTACGCCTGATGTCGCGCACCATCGCCGCTGCGCTCAGCGGTCAGCGTCCGGACTGAAGGCCATGGCCTTGTTGTCGCGACGCCGTCGCAGCCTGGATTTCTGGCCAGGCTTCGTGGATGCCCTCGCCGCCTTGCTGATGGTGATGGTGTTCGTCATCCTCATCTTCGTCATCGGTCAGTTTGTGCTGACCGACGCGGTCGGCGGGCGTGATCGCGCGCTTGCCCGGCTCAATGCCGAGCTGGCCGCGCTGGCACAGACGCTCAGCCTCGAAACCGAGGCCCGCGCTGCCGCCGAGGCACGTATCGGCGAGCTGAGCGCATCGCTGGCACGCGTCCGCGGCGAGCGCGACGCGCTGGGCCTGAGCCTGGAACAGGCGCGCTCCAATCTTGCCGCAGTCGAGCAGACCCTGCTCGAGCAAATCGATGAGGCCTCCAGGCTGGCGGCCGACATTGCGGCGCTCGAACGACTGAAAGCCGAACTCGAATCGGAAGTCGCCCGCCTCGCGGTTGCCCTCGACGACTCCGAGCGCCGCATGGAAGACCAGATCGAAATTTCCGACCAGGCGCTGGCGCAGGTCGAACTGCTCAACCGTCAACTCTCGGCCATCCGTACCCAGCTCGACGAGCTCAACAATGCCCTGGCAGCCGCCGAGGCGACCCTTGCCGAACGCGATCTCCAAATCGAGGATCTCGGCCGCGAGCTCAATGTCGCCCTCGCGGCGCGGGTCCAGGAACTCGACCGATATCGTTCGGATTTCTTCGGTCGCTTGCGGGCCGTCCTCGGGGATCATCACGAGATCGAAATCGTCGGCGACCGCTTCGTGTTCGCCAGCGAGGTTCTGTTTCCCAGCGCGTCGGCCGATGTCAGCGAGGAAGGCATGCGAGAACTCGTTCGCCTTGCCGAGACCCTGAAGACGGTTGCCGGCGACATTCCTGAAGAGCTCCCGTGGGTATTGCAGGTAGATGGACACACCGACCGCCGCCCCATTTCCACCGCACGCTTTCCGTCGAACTGGGAGCTGAGCACTGCACGTGCGCTGGCCATCGTCCGCTTCCTGCGCGACCAGGGCGTTCCCGCTCAGCGTCTTGCGGCAACCGGCTACGGGGAATATCATCCGCTCGATGCTGCGGATACGCCTGAGGCATATGCCAGGAACCGCAGGATCGAACTCAAGCTGACCAGTCGCTGATGTCCGCGCCTCATACGGGGCGCGGACCACGCAGCTCCTCACCCGACCATGCCGTTGACGTTGCGCCGGCAGCCGATTTCCGGAGGCTTCAATGCAGGACCCCAATCATCCCGATCAGGAGCCACGAGGTGGGATCGGCGGCGTGCTCAAGTTTCTGGCGGGTACCATCGTCATCGTACTCGCCGTGCTGGCCATCCTCGTCATAGCGGACATCATCGACGGCGCGCGCTTCATGCAGCTTGCGGGCACCGCGATTGCCGTCGGCGTCGTGATCGGAGTGGCCAGCGGACTGATCTCGCTACTGGGTGGCGGCGAACGCCGAGGGTAACTGTGGCAATGCTGGAAACTTGTCAAGAAGTGTAGCCGGTCGCTCAAGGGCAAGGCGCGCGGAAAAGGTAGTCAACACAGCGCGCAGGGATCGACCGGCAGGCCGCGCGCAATCCACCCCGGCGTCCCGCGGCTACCGAGCATCCCCTCGGGTACGTGTGCCACGTTGGTGAACCCCATTTGCGTCAGTACCGACTGCACCCGGGCAGTACGGTTACCGGTGCGGCAGATCAGCACGATGGGGGCATCGAGATCGCCCCCCACGGTATCGAGCACCTCCCTGGCGAAACCGACGGCCCCCTGAGGGTGCAACATGTTGATGCGCTCCGCGCCTTCGGCGACACCCGTTGCGCGCCATTCCTCGGGTCGCCGGATATCGATCAGCTTCACCGCCCCGGAGCGCGCCCGTTCGTAGGCTTCGGCCGCACTGAGCTGCAAGGGCGCGCCGGTGTGTGCATTCACCGGAGCGGCCAAGGCCAGGACGCCAACGACCAGCATGAGACGGGGCAGCGCGGACAGGAATCGCATCGGCATCGGGAACACTCCGTTCAGATTCAGTAACGTCAGTAATGCGGCGGAATCTCGTCGCGCAGGTCACGTATCCCCGCAGGACGCAATGCCGCCAGTTGCTCTGCCAGCGCACGTACCTGCTGTTGCAAGCGTTCGATCTGTTGCTGTTGACGGAACACCGTCCGATTGAGTTCATCGACGGCGTCTTCGACGAACAGGGTCTTGGTTTCGAGCCGATCGAAACGCTGGCTGACTTCTTGCATATCCATCATTATATTACCGTTTTCTGTATTATCGAAACTGGGCCGCGTGCGAAAGCGAGACCCTACCACACACGGGGCACTTGTCTTTCACCCTCGCGGGCGCGTACCGTGAACCTGGCGTGCAGTCTCACCCGGGGTGAGAAATCCATGCTGCATGCCGGGACGGCGCCCAGGCATCTGAAGCGTTCCCGACCTTCGGCAAATCGAACCTTCGGGGAGAGCACGGCCAAAACCATCCTCTCCGGGAGGTTCTCGACAATCACAACAGGAGACAGGCACCATGTCCGATCATGTCTACAAAATGGTGGAGATCGTCGGCTCATCGACCATCGGCACGGACGATGCGATCCGCAATGCAATCGAGACGGCAAGCAAAACGATTCGTCACATGGACTGGTTCGAAACCAGTGAAGTCCGAGGGCACATCGTCGACGGCAAGGTTGCGCACTATCAGGTGAAGTTGAAGATCGGCTTCCGGCTCGAGGCGTGACGGCCTCGCCCTGTAGCGGCATGCGCCCCACCGGCTGAAGGGAACGGACCTGGAACCCGCAGACCCGCGAATCCGTTGACTGTGCGTATGACAGGAAAAAGCCTGGAGACGATCGACATCGCTTCCAGGCTTTCTCTCATCTCACCACCGGATGCTCCACCATCGCGGCTACTGGGAGATTGGCGCTCAGACCGATTTCGGTTGCGTTTCGCCTTCGCCCACCGTACCAGCGGTTCCGGCCACTGCAGCCCCTGCCGCGCCATCGGAGCTGGCCGCGGCGGCCTTGTTCTTCAACTCGCGGAACTTGCCTGACATTTTCTCCAGCCTTGCGTCCCACTCCGGGTTTGGCTGCTGTCCGTCAATGGCCTTGAAGTAGGCCTGCATCAAGCACGCGACGGCAAACGGCTCCAGCACCGCGGCCTTCACACTCCAGGCAAGCAACAAAGCAATCAGCACGCCTGTTGCCGACCAGCCGCCAGGCACAAAGTACGCAAGCAGGGCTGCAGGTGCCAGCATGACCAGAAACACGACGAAGGCCAGGATATAGACGAACACGGCAATCCAGGCCGCGTTCTTCAGCATCGACTGATAGTTCTGCCCGTACAGCACCAGCGCCGTGCGTGCCGAGCCCCACGCATTGGTCGAGCCGGTACGGATCGCATAGGCGAGGATCACCTCGTCGATCAAACCCACTGCGACGCGCAGAAAGGCGCGCAGAATCGAAACGGCCTGCTTGGCCCCGGGAATCGGCAACAGCGTGAAGAGACCGCGCGCCAGACCAGTGATCGCGCGCACCACGCCCTTGACCAGCTGGTCCATCAGGAACAGCGCGCTGGCCTGGCCAAAGCGTTCCTTGACGACCACGCCTGCGTGGCGAATCTGCGAACGCCCGCCGGGCAACGGCTTGCCGTCGATGAGTTCGACGAGCACCGCGATATGCCCCGCCTTGACGATGTACAGAATGTACTCGCGCAGCCAGTACATGATGGCTCCGGTGATGCCGAAGCCGGTTGCGCCGCCCCAGAAAGTGGACATCGCGCGGAAGCCTTCATCGCCGAAGCCGCCAATACCCCATCCAACCCCGGCACCGACACCGGTCATGGTGATGTACGCGAGCGCAATGCCGAAATAGACGAGCATGCGCAGCACGATGAACGGCAGCGTCCGGACCATCAGACCGAGTGCCTTTCTTGCCTCGAAGTCCCACATCGGGTTCGTCCTCCCTGCGTTCAGCGCGCGGTTTGCGCGCGTACCGCGTCCAGATCCCAGGCGCGCAGCAGATCGACCGCCACGTCGGGCGAGTCGAGTTGCTGGCCCTTGACCTGCAGCAGAATGCGGCCATCGAGCAGCATGGTGACCTCCGCGCGCGAGCGATTCTCCTCCCATTTCACAATCGCACTCTCGCGCCCGATGCGCACCCGCTCGAGGTTGGGCTGGGCGGCGATCATCGCCGGATTACTGAACATCGCGGCCATGCCCTGCACCATCGGGTTGTCGGTCATCAACGAAGCCTCGAGGCGCCCGCGTCCACTCTCTTCGGCATACTTGCGCTGAATGATGCTCATCGCGCCACCGAACATCGCCGCCGCACCCCCACCAGCCGAGGTGTCGGCGTCCTCCGCCGTCCAGCCGGCCGGTGCATCGGGAAAGGTCGATGCGATCTGCCCTGACATCAGCTTGCGAATGTCGGCAATCGCAAACTCGAGCTCGTTGATTGCGTTGGCATAATCCTGGGCAGCATAGTGCTCGAGCCCAAGCTCGATCTGCTCGACCACGGAATCGGCCTGAGCCACGGAAGACAAGGCCAGAGCCCCGAAACAGGTCAATGCACACAGACCCGAACGATTGAAAATCCAGTTTGACATGTGAAAACCCTCACCCGGTCTACAGAGTTCAAACCAAGGACTGTAGTAAATCCACAACGCCTCCGCCCCGTGCGTTTACAGGGGGAATACAGAAGGAATTGCCACGACCTCCAACCCCTGCCGCTGTCGCCGGGACCAAGTGTCATCGTCATTGCTTCGCTGCAGGAAGGGTGGACATCCTCGGACAAGGCCGTACCATGACCCTTTCCGTTCTCGCTGATCGATGCCCTATGCACGCCATTCGAAGATCAAGGGAGCGCTACACGCATCCCCTGCGATTCTCGCGTCCCGTTCGCCTGACTGCGAAGCCCAGCGGACGCGTTCGATACGGCTTCGTTCGACGCCTCCGCTCGGAACTCGCCGCAGTCGCGCTGACGCTGTCCATGTTCACCCCCGCGCTGGCGGCGGCGAGCGAAGCAACCCCAACCACCGCACCGGCGCTACCCGCCCCGTCCGGCCAGGTGTTGCTGCAGGTCAGTGGCCGCATTGCCAGCACGAACGTCGATGATGCTGCGCATTTCGACCGCGACATGCTCGCGTCCCTGCCACCGCATCGCATCGAAACGCACACCACGGTGACCGACGGGGTCCAGGTGTTCGAAGGATTTCGCATGGCCGACCTCCTGTCCTGGGTTGGCGCAAGAGGCGATACCGTACGTGCCAGCGCGCTGAACGAGTACCGGGTCGATATCCCGATGAGCGACTTCGACGAGTTCGATGTCATCGTCGCCTATCGCATGAACGAACAGGAACTGACGGTACCCGACAAGGGACCGCTGTGGATCATCTATCCACGCGACGATCACGAGGTACTCCAGGACATTCGCTACGATTACCGCTGGGTATGGCACCTGAACCGTCTCCACGTCGATTGACGCCCGCCCTGCACAGGAGGGCCTATCTGCTACCGCTCGCACTGATCTTCGCCTTCATCGTGGTGCTGTTCTTCGCGCTGAATCGATTGCTGGTGATCGAACACGACATGCGCGAGAACGTCAGCGACAACATGTTGTGGGTGGTCACCCAGGCTCACGCGGAAAGCCTCAAGCTTGCCGAAAGCCGTGCCCGGGCAGCGCTTGCGGAAGACACCCACCTCGAACTCAGGGCACAGTTGCTGCTCGGTCGCCTGCGACAACTCGACGATGGGCCGCAGCGCCGTTACCTCGAGCGCATTGGCTTTGGGGCAGAGCTTTCGCGCATCGTCGAATTGGGGACGGAACTGGCGGACGGAATGCACCTCGGGCGCGCCGAGTTCATCATCGATGACATCGGCTCCCAGCTCGGCCAGATGGCCAATGCCGTCATGATCGAGGAATGGAACGCCGCCGGCGAACAACTCGAACGGCACCGGCGCACGCTGATACACACCATCGCCTCGATCGTCGTCATTCTGGTGCTGGGCAGCGTCATCTCGTTGCGGTTGCTACAGGCGCTGAACCGCTCGCGCGAGGATGGCCGGCAGACCCACCACCAGCTTGAAGCTGCGATCGACACCGCCCCCGACGGCTTCGCCCTCTTCAACCGCCAACAAGATCTGTCACTGGCCAACCGGCGCTTCTTCGAACTCGTCGATCCGGCATCACGGATGGCAAGCAAGGAGATGACAATGGCGTCAGGCCTCCCCCTCCCATGGCTGCTCGAACACCTGTACGCGCTCGCTCCGGAGGCGAAAACGCCATCGGCGTCGGCCTCGCCCCCGAACCAGACTCCGGACCAGATCCGGGCGCCGACCCGGAACCCGAACAACCCACCAGGCCTGCCGCCGTTTTCCGACGACGATTTCGAGCTGCGGACGACCGACGAGCACTGGCTGCACGCAACCGTGCGTACCACGCGCGACGGATTCGTACTGGTGCGCCTTGCCGACATATCCAGCTACAAGCACGCCGAGCGCGTGCTGCACGACGCGCTTGAACGCGAGAAGGAGATCAGCGAGTTCTACCGCAGCTTTGCGGCGATGGCTTCCCACCAGTTTCGCATTCCTCTTGCCGTTGTCGATTCCGGCCTGCAGCGTCTGGCGCGGCGCAAGACTGCCCCGGGATTATCGGAGTTGCGCACCCGCTGCGAACGCATGCGCGCTTCGATCGCGCGCATGATCGAATCCATCGAACACGCCACCCGAGCCGCGCTTGCCGATGCTGGCGGGCGCGGGGTGGACCGGCACGCGGTCGCGCTCGACCACCTCGTCAGTCGCATGGCGCAGGCCATGCGTGACGCCTATGTCAATTCAATCGAAGTCCGCGCCCCCGGCGAACCCCCTATCGAAGCGATTTGCGACCCGGTGCTGGTCGAACAGATTCTCGGCAACCTGTTCTCCAACGCGGTCAAGTACTCGCCAGCCGAAGCGCCCATCGTGCTCGAACTCGACGCCGACGCGGAGCGCGTGCTGTGCACTCTGCATGACCACGGAATCGGGATCGAAGATGCCGAGCAGGCCCGCATCTTCGAGCGCTTTTATCGTGCCCCAAACGCCCGCACGCACCCCGGGAGCGGTCTCGGTCTCAACATTGCCCGCCATCTTGCCCGCATCCAGGGCGGGGACCTGACGGTGCGGTCAACCCCTGGTCAGGGTTCAGCGTTTACCCTGTCTTTACCCAGGGCCAAGCAACCCACCGAAACCGCATGACTGAACAGGCTCCGTTGATTCTTTGCGTCGAGGACAACGACGATCTGCGTACCGATATCGCGGAAGAACTCGTCGACAATGGCTACCGGGTGCTCGAATGCGCGGGCGGCCGGGACGCCCTCGAGCAGCTGGATGTCGTCACCCCCGACCTGATCCTGTGCGATGTGCTGATGCCCGGTGCCAATGGCTATGACGTGCTGCGGCAGGTTCGTGAGACGCGCCCGGACCTTGCTGGCGTCCCCTTCGTACTCCTCACCGCGCTCGCCGAACCGGCCGAGGTCATTGACGGCAAACGGCGTGGCGCCGACGACTATCTCGTCAAACCCATCGACTTCGATCTGCTGCTGGCCACCATCGAAGCCCGCCTGCGTGAGGTGCGGCGCATCCACGTTCAGCGCAACCGCGATCTCGAGCGCATGCGGGAGAACCTCGAATCGGTGGTTTCGCTCGCGGGCGAGACCGCATTCCGCCAGGCGGCCACCGCCTTCGACCATCTCGCCCACGGCGTCATTCTCGTCGACGCCGATTACCGTGTGCTTCACGCCAACAACGCGACGAAGGCCATCGCGCTCGACGCACGTCACACCCTGATCGAGACCCGAGCCAACGATGGCAGTCAGCATCTGACGGCCCCCCTGGTGCGCGAACTGGGCAGCCTGCGCGATGCCGACGGCGCAGATCAAGGCTGTCCGTGCTGTTTCCGGCTGGAACATCCGCAAGCCGCACGCGAGCTCCTCGTCGTCGCCTTCCCCTGTGCCGGCGCATCCGAAGCGACGGCGACACCGCCGGATGCAGCCCCCCCACGCCCCGCCAAGGCGTTCGTGCCGGCGGGCGAAGGCAATCTGATCGTCTTCGTCATCGATCCCGGCGCGCGCCCGTCGGCACCTCCGGAGGCGCTGGAAAAGCTGTTCGACTTCACGCCTACCGAAGCACGCATCGCGCTATCGCTCGCCGAAGGACGGCGCAGCGACGAGATCGCCACGACACACGGCGTATCGTCCACCACGGTCGCCTTTCACATCCGCAACATGTTCCAGAAGACCGGAACGCATCGACAAGCCGATCTCATCGCGCTGATTCTGGGGGGGCCGCTCACCCTCGCCCTGGGTTGAAGGCGGGAAGACGCCTTACAGCGCCGGGAACGACCAGGCCCGCATTGGCCACCATGGGATGACGGCCGGCGCGTGGATCATTCGTTCTGCCCGCGCTCTTCGACAATCAGCCCGGTATCCGCTCCCCTTCCTTCCGGAGCCGTCCGTTCGGCCATCGCCTGCGCAATCATTTGCTCACGACTGTCGGGCGTTTCCAGACTGATCCGGCCCAGCGCCCCGGAGCGGAAATCGTTCAGCAGAATCAGCGACGCCTTTTCCAGGTCCAGCCCGCCGCCCTTGATCAGACAACCGCGCCGCCGCGCGATCGCCTCGACCACCGCCGGCCCGTCGAGCGCGCCGGCGTCGATGCGGTAGCGCGCGCTCAATGCATCGGGATAGCGTTGCAACAGCTGATCGGCCAGAAAGACCGCGACCTCCTCATCGATCACCGCGTTCCGCCCGATCGCGTGGCAGACCGCGAGCATGAAGCCGTCCGCGTCGAAGTCGATCTTCGGCCACATCATGCCCGGGGTATCGGTGATCGTCATGTGCCCGCCGAGGTCGAAGGTCTGCTGCGACTTGGTCACCGCCGGTTCGTCCCCCACCTTGGCCACCCGCCGCTTGAGCAAGGCGTTCATCAACGTCGACTTGCCGACGTTGGGAATGCCCATGATCATCATGCGCAACTGCTTGGTGCCGTCGTTGCGGTGCGGCGCCAGCTGCTGGCACAACGACGGCACGCGCGCGGGCTCGCCGGGCTTCTTGCACGAGATGGCGACGGCCTTCACGCCCGGCTGACGATTGAAATACTCCATCCACAGGCGGGTGGCCTCGGGATCGGCAAGATCGGCCTTGTTCAGCAGTTTCAGACAGGGACGCTGGCGATGATCGCGGAGTTCGCGAATCATCGGGTTACTGCTCGCCATCGGGATGCGGGCATCGAGCACCTCGATGACCACGTCGATACGCGCCATGGTCTCGGACGCTTTCTTGCGCGCCGAGGTCATGTGACCGGGGAACCACTGGATTGCCATGGATGAAGCTACCGCCAAAGAGGCGCATTATCGCCCAAACCCGGGCCGCGCGGCGCCGAATCAGGCAAAATAGCGATTTGGGCGGGAGCAACGCCCCAGATTCGGCCTTTGCGCCGAGGTTCCCGCCGCTGCCCGCAAGGGCAGGGTTTCGAAACCGGAGTCGATCCCAAGATGAATCACGACGAAGTGCTCGCAGCGATGCGCTGCTGGCTCGAAAAGGCCGTCATCGGCCTCAACCTCTGTCCGTTCGCAAAATCCGTGTACGTGCGCGACCAGGTACGCATCGTCGTCAGCGAAGCGCGCCATCTGGACGCATTCCTCGAACAGCTTGACGCTGAGCTCGATCTGCTGGCGGAAGCCGACCCGGAGCAGATCGATACGACCCTGCTCGTTCACCCGACGCTGTTCCCCGACTTTCTCGATTTCAACGAAGTCGTCGGCATCGCCGAGGAAGCCGTGACCGAACACGATCTCGAAGGCGTGGTCCAGGTCGCGAGCTTTCATCCCCGGTTTCAGTTCGAAGGCACCCAACCCGAAGACATCGGCAACTACACCAATCGCGCGCCCTTCCCCACCTTGCACCTGATCCGCGAGGAAAGCCTCGAGCGTGCGATTGCCGGCTACCCGGACCCGGACAACATTTACCAGCGCAATATCGAAACCCTGGAGCAACTGGGCCTCGATGGCTGGCGCGCGCTGGGCATTCCCACCGCGGAAGACGACAAGGAATGAGTCCCGCACGCAAGCGCTCACGGCGTGCCGTCGCCGATTTTGGCCGCCGCGGCAACGAGGCCGCATCACCAGCCACCGCATCACCGGCCCTGCCCGCCGACGTGCGACCGGGTCAATCCGTCGAACTGCTCAAGCAGCTCCATATCCTCACCCGCGACGGCAAGCTCAACCAGGACAGTCGGCGCAAGCTCAAGCAGGTGTACCACCTGTACAACTTCATCGAGCCGCTGCTCGAGAACGTGCTCGCCGACCACGCCGAGTTCAGCCTTGTCGACCACGGCGCGGGCAAGTCCTACCTCGGCTTCATTCTCTACGACCTGTTCCTGAAGGCACGCGCCAGCGGTGAGGTCGTGGGCATCGAGACCCGGGACGAACTGGTCGCGAAATCGGCCGAGCTCGCGCAACGACTCGCGTTCGAGCGCATGCGCTTTCTCAACCTGAGCGTCGAACAGTCGATCTCCAGCCCGGAACTGCCCGCGCGCGTGGATATCGTCACCGCCCTGCATGCCTGCGATACCGCCACCGACGACGCGATCCGCTTCGCCCTCGAGAAGCAGGCACGCCATATCGTGCTCGTGCCCTGCTGTCAGGCCGAAGTCGCCGCGGCCTTGCGCCAGCACAAGAGCGAATCGCTGTCGCGTACGCCACTCGCCGAGCTCTGGCGCCATCCCATTCACACGCGCGAGTTCGGTAGCCAGCTGACCAACGTCCTGCGCTGCCTGCTGCTCGAAGCGCACGGCTATCAACTGACAGTCACAGAACTGATCGGCTGGGAGCATTCGATGAAGAACGAACTGATCATCGCACGCCATACCGGCCAGCGCCGCGGCAACGCGCGTGCGCGCGCCGAACGCATTCTCGAGGAACTCAATCTCGAATCGATGCGAACGCGCTTTCTCTACTGAAACCCCAACGAGCACGACGGACGGCCCACGGATGAGACCCGACAAACCCTTTGCTCCCGCCTGCGAACGCAATCGCGACCCGATCCTGGCCGTGCTCGGAACCTGTCTGCACGGCCCGCGTCATGTGCTCGAGATCGGCAGCGGCACCGGCCAGCACGCGGTACATTTTGCCGCCCATCTGCCTGAACTGACCTGGCAATGCTCCGACCAGCCGGAAATGCTGGCGGGGATCCGCATGTGGCTGGACGAAGCGGGACTCGCCAACACACCGCCGCCGCTCGCCCTCGACGTGAACGGCGACTGGCCGGAGATTCGGGTAGACACGGTGTTCTCGGCCAACACCTTGCACATCATGAGCTGGCCGGAGGTCGAGCACCTCTTCGAGCGTCTGCCGACCGTGCTTGCGAAACCCGGCCTGCTCATCGTGTATGGCCCGTTTCGCTACCAGGGGCGGCACACCAGCGAGAGCAATGCGCAGTTCGACCGGGCATTGCGTATCGATGCACCACAGCGTGGCATTCGGGATTTCGAGGCAGTCGACGCACTGGCCGGCGCCATTGGCTGCGAACTGTTGCACGATCACGCGATGCCGGCCAACAACCGCTGCATCGTCTGGGCCAGACGCTGAGCGGACACTCGGCGGACAACACGCAGGGGACAACCCTCGCCCGGCTACATCAGACGCCGTGGTTCGACGGTGACGGTCAGCTTTCCATCGGTAACCCACACCTGCCCATCCTGTATCGTCACCTGCAGACGCATGCCACGATCGACCAGACCCGCCAGCGCGGGCGCCGCTTCCGCGGGCAGACACCAGACGGCAAGATTGTCCAGGCGGGTCAATTTGTTCCGCACCCCCGACCACCACACGTCGGCGCTGCGCCCAAAGGCAATCACCACCACTTCGGCCGCACGCGCGCTGGCCTTGCGCATCCACTTTTCGTCAGGCTGACCAACGTCGATCCACTTGCGGATCGCGCCGGTGAGATCAAACTGCCATACATCGGCCTCGTCGTCGGCGCACAACCCCTTGCCGAAAGCCAGCCCTTCGTCGGCGTGCAGCGCAAACGCGAGCACGCGCACCATCATGCGTTCCTCGGTTTCCGATGGATGCCGCGCGATCGTCAGCGCGTGCTCGGCGTAATAGTGACGATCCAGATCGGCAATCGTCAGTTCAACCTTGTAGATCGTGGCCTTGAGCGCCATCTCCGGTCCGCCTCAGTGAATGCTGCCGGATGCCGGACGGTTGGCCTGCTGCCACGCCAGCACCGAGCGCGCCGCGTGCGCCATCACCAGATCACGGCATTCCGCCGGCAACTCGCGCGATAACGCGGCGAACAGGTTCTCGGTCATCTCCTGCGCGAGCCCTTCGGTTGCGAATGAGCCCGCAAGACACTGAATCTGGATGTGAGCAATGGCGTCGGCCACCAGCCGCCAGCCGAGCTGCGGCATCTCGCGCGTGAGCGCCACCATCATGCCGCCGAGGTTGCTCAGGATGGTTTCGGCTGCACCACGTTCGTCACAGGCGATCATGGCATGCCACAGCGCGAGATGAATACCCCTTCGCAGGTCGATCTTGAAGTCGATGACGTTGCCCTCCCCCGCGCCGACCGCCTCGAACTGACGCAGAAAGTGGGCATCGTCTCCGGCGTCGAGGCCGGTACGCAGCGCACCCACGACTGCCGACAGTGCGGGAATGGCCTGCAGCGAGAAAGCACGGCTGTAGGCCACGCCCCATTGATCGAGCCCGAAGATGATCAGGGCCAGCCGCAGACCGCGCGCCGCCACGTCATCGGTCGCCTGGCCCCAGTTGCGCAAGGCCTCGACCAGTTGGTTCACGCCCTGCGTCCGGTCTTCGTCGCCCGCCTCCACGCTGAGCCGAAAAGCCGTGGCGAAGGCATCCTGCGCGAGACGCGCAGCCTGGCGCTGCTGATCGCGCGACACCAGCCCGACGAGCAGATCCTCCGGTACGGAATGGTCAGCGGACGCGGCGGTCGAGGTCTTGCGGTTGGAATCCATGCGTGCATCCGGGAAAAGAGCGGTATTCTGACGATGTGCGGCGTCGCCCGCAATACTTGCACCGCCGTGCCTCATCGTCGCATGTTCACACTGAACACACGCCCGCAGGTCCGCACGACAGACGATCGTCCCGCCGGAATACACGACACCGTTCGGCAGAGGTCGCATCGCGCCCGCCTTGCCGGCATCACCGGACGGATACCCCTCCGCGGCTGACTCAAGCCCAGTTGAGCAGGTGCGCCGGCGATCTCGCCGTAACCGGTTCGACACCGGCGGACAGCGACACGAGCATCGCACGCAGGCGCTCGGCATCCTCTTCGGTAAATCCGCGCTTGAAATCAGTGAGTACCAGCCGGGAGCGAGTCAACCAGTTTCCCGGGGCGTCATCGAGCGCACACCACGGCGTGGTTGAAACATCGGCTTCGTGCTGGGCCAGCCACAGCATCGCCTCACGCTCGCGCAGGCCGTGCAGTTCCGGGCCTTTCTTGGGGATCAGATGCGGCGTGGCACCGACGATTCGCGGCCGGATGTCTTCGGAGAAGCGCGCCACCAGACGCGACAGTGAAAAAAGCATGCGCCAGTCGGACGAAATCACGATATGCGCCTCGACGCGTTCGCGCACCACCGCCTCGATCAGTGGCAGGCAACGAAAGTCCTCGACCTCGCCCCAAGGGTGGGTCACGCCATCGAAATCCATGAAGATATACGTCTTTCGGGTCATTTCCTGTCCGGTCAGCGCGTACGACCAGTGTGTCGACGCTTTATGGGTAAACAATGCTGCATTGCGCAAATTCTTGCAAGCACAAACCGTGAAGGATTTGTGATAATCGCACCAATCCCGGGATCTTCGCTTGCCGATGGCACCATAAAAAGGCATTCTTATTGGTGTTGCAGTGCAAACTTTGAATCCTTGAGGAGTCCTCGCATGAATCCGATCATCAACCTCGAAGGCAAGGTCGGGCTGATCACCGGCATCGCCAACGAGAAGTCGATTTCCACCGGCGTCGCGGAAGCCTGCAGCCAGGCCGGCGCGAAACTGGTGATCACCTACCAGAACGACAAGACGCGTGCGTTCATCGAACCGATCATCCATCGACTGGGCATCGAGGACGTGTTCCTGATGGACGTCACCCGCCAGGAAACCCTCGATGCAGTACGCGACGAAATCGCTGCCAAGTACGGCAAGCTCGACTTCGCCGTACACAGCATGGCCTTCGCCAAACGCGACGACCTGCATGGACGCGTCGTGGACACTTCGCCTGACGGCTTCGCGCTGGCCATGGACGTGTCAACGCACTCCTTCGTACGGCTGGCCAAGGCACTTGAACCTTTGATGGAAAAGGCTGGCGGCGGTTCGCTGGTCACGATGACATATCTGGGCAGTGAGAAGGTCATCCCCAACTACGGCGTGATGGGCCTGTGCAAGGCCGCGCTGGAAGCCGCGACGCGCTATATGGCCGCCGAACTCGGCGCCAAGAACATCCGCGTCAATGCCGTGTCTCCCGGCCCGCTGATGACGCGCGCCGCCTCCGGCATCGCCGGCTTCGATGGGCTGATGGCCGCCGCCGTGGAGCGTTCGCCCATGCACCGCCTGGTCACCCCCGAAGACATCGGCGCCCTCACCGCCTTCCTGGTCTCCGATGCCGGCCGTCTCGTCAGTGGCGGCGTGCATTTCGTGGATGCCGGATACAATATCATGGCCTGATGGATGGCCTGCCTTCCCGGCGGGAAGGAGATGGCAGCCGCCGTTTCCTTCTCCACGGGGAAGGCGCTCAAGAGGTTCCTCTCAGGAAAACGCCGAACCGCCCACGGTTGTCTTTTGCGTGAGTCGTTTTCCGGGAGTGCTCAGCGGGCTCACAAGGGAGCCACCGACATGCTCGACCTGGAACGCTTGCGGACGATGATTGGCAGACAATCGATAGTGATTCCCGACCCGGTCCCCGAGCACCCCTTGCTCGACGGCAAACCGGAAATCGGTCGTGGGGAGTACAGCATCGTGCTCGACAAGGGGGACGGCGAGCGGGTGTACAAAGTGGTCAGCTCACCGGCGGATTACTTTCTGTACACCGCCGACGACCGCCCCACCGGCAAGCATTTCCCGGTCATCCATGCCGATCACGGCATCATCGGCCGCGCCAGCTCCGGCTACCCGTTCCATCTGATCGAGATGGAAAAGCTGTATCCACTGACCCAGGGCGAACCGGCAACCGAGCTCGCGCTGCGCATCATCGAGTTCTATTGGGCCTCCTGCCGGCAATGGAACCAGCTCGGCATGGACATGGGTCGCATCGCACTGCACCACATGGCGACCAAGCCACTCGACGTCAACGAAGGCGTGCAGTCGGCGCTGCGCGCGCTGTCGGACTTCGTCGAGGAATATCAGGTACTGCCCGACATCCTCAACGCCGACAACCTGATGATGCGCAAGGACGGCACGCTGGTGTTCTCCGACCCGGTGTTCATCGCCTGAAAGCGCCCCCCTAGAATCCGATCTTGCGTCGCCGCCCACCCCGGAAGCTGTCGAGGTCGTCGGGCAACAGGTAGTCGCGTCCATCGAGCTTGGCGGTGCCGAAGGCGGCCATCAGTGCTCGCCGCTGCTCGCGCGGAGGCATCGCGGCCAGCCCTTCCATGACGTCATCGGGCGGGTCATCCGGGAAACCCCAGTCGTGCGCACCGACGATTTCCCGATACAGCGCGCAGGCGATCGAAAACGACTCGCACATGTCCGGGCGCGGCACCGAGTACACGTTCATGCGGTTCAGGATCGGCTCGGGGATGCTGCGTTCGTCGTTGGCGGTCGTCACCCACAGGATATGACTGGCATCGATCTCGACGTCGATGTACTCGTCACGAAAACGACGCGCGGTGTCGTGTTCGAGCAGTTCATACAAGGCGCCCATGGGATCGTAGCGACTGTCGCCGCCGGCCTTGTCGACCTCGTCGAGCACGATCACCGGATTGGCCATCTCACCGCCGACCAGCGCCTGCGCCACCTTGCCGGGCTTGGAGTGGCTCCACTGCGCGGCAGCCCCAGAGAGAATCCATCCGGCGGTGAGCGAGCTCATCGACACGAAGTGATAGCCGGTTCCCAGCCGGTCGGCCAGCATCCGCGCGAAATGGGTCTTGCCGATGCCGGGTTCGCCCAGCAACAGGATCGGTGCGAACGATACCGGCTCATTGCCGGACACCGCCAGCGCAAGCGATTTGCGCACGTCGTCGATGACCTCCTCGAAATTCGGGCAGGAGGCATGGAGCGAATCGAGCGTATCGGCACGACTGGGTTTGACCACGAAGCGCGTCCCACCGTACTTCTTCATCTTTTCGTAGTAAGCGGCCTGCGCCTCATTGCGGGTCGTGGCGCTTTCCTCCAGCGCCCGGTCCACATCCTCGACCCGGTATATCTCCCGGGTTTCGGCCAACGGAATGCGAATGTCGATGTTCGTCATGGCATGATCCCCCGCGCGTTCACTTCAGGTTTTCGACAATGATTCTGGCGTGATCCTCCCTTTTCGACAAGCAGTTTGCGTGCCGGTTTTGTGGGAAATTTCCTGAAAGCAGTCACAAGGGCTATCATGAAATGCAATGAGTCCCTGGAAGACCAATGACAGACAAGCCCCGCGAAACCACCGCTCCCGATGACCCATTTCTCCACGATCACGGCACCGCGCCACGACCGGCGCGCAGTATCGGCATTGCCCGCAGCGGTGAGTTCGACCCCGACGCCTTCGAACGGGCGGTCGATGACCTGCTGGCCGCCTGTGGCGTTCAGCCGGGCGGCGCGCATACCGGCAAGACCGCGCGGCGTGTGCGCGAGCTCTGGCAGCGCCGGTTGCTCGGCGGCTATGAGCTCGACCCCGCCGAAGCGCTCGGCGACGGCTTCGAGGATTCGCGACGCGACATGGTCGTGATCCGCGGCATCGCGGTGCACGGCGTATGTCCGCACCACCTCGTGCCGTTTCGCGGTGTCGCCCACGTCGCCTATCTTCCGGGCGGCAGGCTGCATGGCTTTGGGCGCATCGCACGTCTGGTGGACGCCATCGGGCACCGCTTCACTTACCAGGAATGGATGACACGCGACATCGCCGAAGCCTTGATGCACCATGGCAGGGCACGCGGTGCGGCGTGCATCATCGAGGCGGAGCAGTTATGCCTTTTGCTCGGCGAAGACCGACGCGGCGACGAGCGTGTGGTCACGCAGGCATTTTGCGGCGAGTTCGAACATTCCGGACGTTCCGAACACGCCTCGCAGTGGCGCAACGAATTCCTGCGCGCCTGCGGCAACCCGGGGATCTGAGTACTGCGCGCGCGCTCGAGAAAACGCCGAGCCGCCTCAAGTTTTCTTGCCCCCTCTGGGGGCGGAAACGGGCATTGGCCGTTTCCTGGGGGCGCTCAGAGATACACGCGAACCGTGCGGTGCGCGCTGACGTCGAGCAACACCACTTCCTGACCGACCAGCATGACCGAACCACGATAGCGGTCGTTCCCGGTGCCGGAATACTCGAATTCATACACCCGGCGCAACGCGAAACGGCCATTCTCGTCGCGCGCGAGGCGCTGCGTGCGGCATGACACCGTATCGTCAAGCAGTTGCACACCCTCGCGCCGACAACTGGCCCGCGCGGCACGCATGCCGGCTTCGCGGGCACGTACCGAGTCATACCAGTACCAGCCGCCGGCGCCAAGCAACAGGAGTGCGATCAATTCAAAAACAGGCATGGGAGCGGATCATACACCGGACTGCCGCTGCCGCGCGCGCAGTGACGACAAGGGATCCGGAGCACTTCAACCGATGAGCATGCCCTTGATGGTGAAGAACAGCAGCGCCGCCATGAAGGCCGAGGCCGGAACGGTAACCACCCACGCGGCAACAATGCGCATCACCTGCGAACGCTTGACCAGTTCCTGCCGGTACACCTTGCGCAGGCCCTTTCGTTCGGTCTTGGAAAAGTGCGCTGGATCGAGGCGGTTCTTGGACTGCTTTTTCAGCTCCGCGAGCATCCGTCCCTTTTCGTCGACCGAAGCCGCGGAAAACCGGCGCAGGAACGCATCGATCGCCGCCTGATCGCCTGCGGGATGATGTGCCTTGATGTCCTCGAGCATGCGCGCGTAGCTGCTCTTCAGGTACTCGCGCAAGAACCCCACCCCGAACACGGCGCCAACCGCCACGTGGGTAGTCGACACCGGGATGCCGAGCTGGCTTGCGATGATCACCGTGATCGTCGCCGACATGGCGATACAGTAGGCCCGCATTTTGTCCAGTTCGGTGATTTCCGAGCCGACCGTGCGGATCACGCGCGGTCCGAACAACCCGAGGCCGATCGCAATCCCCAACGCACCGACCACCATCACCCACATCGGGATCGGCGCGGCGCGCGCGATCTCTCCCGACCCTGAACTGACGACCTCGACGATGGCGGCGAGCGGACCGACCGCGTTGGCAACGTCATTCGAGCCATGAGCGAAGCTGAGCAGCGCCGCGGCAAAGATCAGTGGCACGGTGAACAGCTGGTTCACGCCTTCCTTGGAGTTGCCGATGTGCTCAGCCTTGCGTCGGACCATCGGTCGCACCGCAAAGAACACCGCCACCGCCAGCACCGAGCCGAACATCAGCGCCTCGACCAGGGAAACCTTCCAGATGCGCTCCAGCCCCTTGATCATCAGATAGGTGCCGAAGACCAGCGCCATGACCGCTACCAGATAGGGAACGGTCTTGCACGCCGCGCCCACCAGATCGGCCTTGTAGGTGATGCTGCGCTTGATCACGTAAAGAAAACCTGCGGCAATGACGCCGCCCATTACCGGGGAGATCACCCAGCTCGCCACGATCCGGCCAATGGTATCCCAGTTGGCGATCGCGAAGCCGCTCGACGCAATGCCGGCGCCGAGCACCGCGCCGACGATGGAGTGCGTGGTCGATACCGGAGCCCCCAGCGCCGAGGCAAAGTTGAGCCAAAGCGCCGCAGCCAGCAAAGCCGCCATCATGACCCAGACGAAAGTGTCGGCATCCGCGATCTGATTGGGGTCGATGATGCCACTGCGAATCGTGCCGACCACCTCGCCACCAGCGATGATCGCCCCCGCAGCCTCGAAAATGGCCGCAATGATCAGCGCGCCACCCAGCGTCAACGCCTTCGACCCGACCGCCGGACCAACGTTGTTGGCCACATCGTTGGCGCCGATGTTCATCGCCATGTAGCCACCGATCATTGCCGCGATGACGATGAAGATGCTGCCCTGCCCCTCGCCACGCATCAGCGCATACAACATCACGCCGATGATGAAGAGCAGCCCTATGCCAAGCCGGAAAAGCTCCAGCTGCCCCTTCTTGGTGGCCTTTTCCAGCTCGCTGATATGTTGCAGTTCCACGCCAGATCCGTGCAGAAATCAAAGGCGTTATTGTTGCAGAAATGTTTCTGAAACCCAATCGAAACAGCGCATCGAACAACACATTCCGGAGTCTGCTCGCGTTCCCCCTGAAGGTCGCCCTGGAACCAGACGAGTCTTGGACCAAGACGCGGCGACGTCGCAGCAATGGCAGCAGGACAAGGGACCGCCTCGCCAGGATGCGGGCCGTTCGCCCCTATTCAGACCCCTCGCGCCCCGGAACGCGCCGGGATTCTTGCTGCAGACGATCGTACTTGATCGCGCGGCCGCGGGATTGCGCCACCGGATAACGCCCGGCGTTGATTCGCATCTTGTCTCGGGCAGCGTCAGCGAGATCGATCTCGAGCACGTCGGCAAGACGCACCAGATAAAGCAGTACATCGGCCAGTTCGTGAGCCACCTCGGTGCGTTGCCGCGGGTCGAGTGCGCAAGACTGCTCGGGCGTGAGCCACTGAAAGTGTTCGAGCACCTCGCCAACCTCGCCAGCAAGCGCCATCGCCAGGTTCTTGGGATCGTGAAACCGCTGCCACTCCCGCTCTTCGGCGAATCGACGCAGCGTGTCACGCAACTCGAGCAACGCGTCCGGGGATCGGTCGCAAGCGGTCACTCGATCACCGCCTCTAGGTCATACGCCCCCTCTCCCGGCTCCCCCAGCAGCGCCACCAGGTCCGGCAGCACGGATTCGAGCGTCGCCGGCAACACCCACGGCGGATTGATCACGAACATGCCCGACCCGAACATGCCGAAACCGTCGGTTGCCGGTTTGCGTACCACCAGACGCGCATCGAGCCAGCTCCCGGCACCAAGCGCCGCAAGCCGTGCCGGCAAGCCCTGCGCCTCAGGGCGCGAAAGCAACGGATACCAAACCAGAAAGGTACCGCCCGCAAAGCGTCTGAGCGCATCCTCGAGCACTTCGATGACGCGCTTGTAGTCATTCTTGATTTCGTAGGAAGGGTCGATCAGCACGACCGCACGCCGGGTCGGAGGCGGGAGCAGACCACGCAGGGCATTGAAACCATCGGCCTTGCGGATCAGCACACGGTCGGTGTCGCGCGCGAAGGTCTTTTCCAGAAGGACGACGTCAGCCGGATGCAGTTCGAACAATCGCATCCGGTCGTGTTCGCGCAGGCAGGTCATCGCCAGTGCCGGCGAGCCCGGATAGAAGGTCAGCCCCCCGTGCGGATTGAACTGCGCCACCGCGTCCAGATAGGGACGCAATGCGCCGGGAACGTCATCGCGTTGCCACAAACGACCGATTCCTTCGGCGAACTCACCGGTGACACCGGCGCGCGGGCTCTCTAGCGCATAGCAGCCAGCGCCGGCATGGGTGTCGATGAACCACCACGGCTTGTCCTTGCGGTTGTAGTAGCGTAGCACTTCGAGCAGCATGAAATGCTTGAGAACGTCGGCGTGATTGCCGGCGTGAAAGGCGTGACGATAACTGAGCATCGACGAAGCGGCGGCGGGCGGAAAAGTTGTCAAGAAGCGAATCCTACCACCTTGGACGACCGATTCAGCGCATACGCGCATGCCAAGCCTTGTTATCATTGCAGCCCAAGGCCGCTTCACGCGAGCGCCACCTGTCCACCCTTTGCGACCGGCACGACGAGGCCGGCGATCTACCCCTGCCCGAGACCCGCAACATGCCCATCTACGCTCTCGAAGACCGCATTCCCCAGTTTGGCGATGGCTGCTGGGTGGCCGACAATGCCACCGTGATCGGCCGCGTCGTCGCCGGCAACAACGTCAGCATCTGGTACAACGCCGTGGTCCGCGGCGACAACGATCCCATCGTGATTGGCGACGGCACCAACATACAGGATGGCTCCATCCTCCATAATGACGAAGGCGTACCACTGACCATCGGCAGCAATGTCACGATCGGCCACATGGTCATGCTGCACGGCTGCACCGTCGGCGACGGTTCGCTGATCGGCATCAACGCCGTCGTCCTCAACCACGCGGTCATCGGCAAGCACTGCATCATCGGGGCCAATGCGCTGATCCCCGAGGGCAAGGTCATCCCGGACCGTTCGCTGGTTGTCGGTTCTCCCGGGCGCGTCATCCGCCAGCTCACCGACGAAGACATCGCCGGCTTGCTGAACAATGCCCGCCACTACGTCGACAACGCCCGGCTTTACGCCAATTCCATGCGCAGGATCGACTGAGAGCTTGTGAAGAAATCGTCGCGAGCAGAGCCGAGTGCAAGGCGCGAGCGAGCGAACGACGAGACATATCAGATAGATAGGCGAGGAGTGAGCGAGTGAGTAACGCAGCAATCGGTTCGCGCAGCAGATTTATTCACAGGCTCTGAGCAAGATGCTCGTCCGCCGTCCTTGTCTCTGCACGAATGCGATTCCCGCAGCGCGAAGGAGGTCAGAGCAATCGCCACAATCGCGCTCACGATCTCTCAAGACAAGCCACTTCAAGAAAAAGATCATTTCTTGACAAGATCTTACAGATAAGACTTAAACCTTTACTATAATTGCGTGTGAATGCCGTTTCGGCGTCACCCCTGCACGGAGTACAGGACAGAATGTTCGCCCGACACCTTTCTCCCCTCATCATTACGCTGCTATTGCCGCTGACCCTGGGCATGGCCACGACGGCCATCGCCGACACCGAGCCCCGACTGCCCACCGTGGACCTCTCCGCCGAGGCTTCGCGCAGCGCAGAAAACGACCTCGCGCGCACCACCGTGTATTTCGAAGCCACCGAGCGCGACCCCGCCGCGCTGTCGCGTCAGGTCAATGGCGTCATCGCGAATGCCCTCGAGCAGATCAAACGCTATCCCGATGTCCGCTTCAGCACCGCCGGCGTCAATACCTGGCCAGTCTATTCCGAACGTGGACGCAGCATCGACGCCTGGCGAATGCGCTCGGAGATTCGCCTCGAAAGCACCAACGTCACCGCGCTGTCCGAGTTGCTCGGACAACTGCAGCAAAACCTGGTCGTCACCGGGTTGGTCATGCTTCCTTCACCCGAGACTCGCGCCTTGGCAGCCGATCAGGCCGCTACCGACGCGATCAAAGCATTCGAGGCCCACGCCCGCGGCATTGCCGAAACCCTGGGCAAACAGCACCGCCTCCGCAGTCTGAACGTCAATTACGCCTCTGGCGACATGCCCGTCTATCCCACTGCGCGGGCAATGATGATGGCCCCCGCCGATGCGGCGCCCGCTCCGCTCGAAGGCGGCGAAAGCCGAATCGTCGTCCACGTCTCCGGTACCATCGAACTGATTGACTGAGGATCCGCATGGACTCCCTGAACCACGACCGCCCTCCCACCTGCAAGCCGACGCCTCCCCGCAGACTCGCTTTCGCCACCGCGCTCGTCGTTGCCGCCGCCGTCACCGCAACCACCGCCTACACCCGCGAGCAAAGCGAGAGTCGCGAGTACCTGTGCGACAACGGCGATCGCTTTGTCGTCGATTTTCGGCAAGGCCACGTCCGCCTGCGTCACGGCAGTGGCATCTTCGTGCTCGGCAAGGAAGTGAGCGCGTCCGGCAACCGCTACTCGGACGGCTATCAGGAGTTGTGGACCAAGGGCAATGAAGCCCGCCTGGAGCGGATCGGCTTCGATCTGCGAGGAGCCTGCCGCAGCGTCGAAGGGTCGTCTCTTTGATCGCACTGATCCAGCGCGTGCGCGAAGCCGAGGTACGCGTGGCGGATGAGTCCGTGGGCCACATCGATCATGGCATCCTCGCCCTGATCGGCGTCGAGCGTGAGGACGGATCGGCGAATGCCAAGCGCCTGGCCGAGCGCCTGCTGTCGTACCGAATCTTTCAGGACGCCGAAGACAGGATGAACCTCTCGGTGCAAGACGTCGAAGGCGGTCTGTTGCTGGTACCACAATTCACGCTCGCCGCCGACACGAAGAAGGGCAATCGCCCGGGATTTTCCACTGCGGCGGCGCCCGAACGTGCCCAGGCGCTGTTCGACGAGCTGGTCGTCCAGGTCCGCGCCCGCTACGCCCCCGTGGCGACCGGGCGCTTTGGTGCGGAGATGCACGTCTCGCTGGTCAACCACGGCCCGGTCACGTTCTGGCTGCAGGCCTGAACCGCGGTCCGGAGATCAGCAGGACCGCTGGCGGCGCCAACGCCCCGTCAGACGAGGTACAACTGGAGAGTTCCACCGATGCAGCATGCACTATCCAACTTGCACACCTTTCGGCCTTCCGCCGGCACCCTCACCGCGCTCGCGCTGACCTTCGGTCTGCTCGCCGGCTGCGGCAGCAAACCGACACCCGCGCCGCGCGCCCAGCCCCCCATTCCGACCCAGCCCGCGCCCGCTCCGGATCGCGGCTATTTCACCCTGCATGACGACTCCGCCGCCGAGGAAATGGTGCTCTACGCCCTCGGCCTGCTCGGCGTCGGCTACACTTTCGGCGGGCGCAACCCTGAAGCCGGCCTCGACTGCAGCGGCATGGTCAGCTACATCGTCGAGCAGATCAGCGGCAAGCGGCTACCGCACAACGCCGCACAGATCGCCGACATCACCCGGCCCATCGCCGTGCACGAGCTGCGCCCCGGTGACCTGGTGTTCTTCAACACCCTCAACCGCCGTCACTCCCACATGGGTATCTACATGGGCGATGGTCGCTTCGTCCATGCACCCAACAGCCGCAGTCAGATCCGCATCGAGAACCTGCACAACAGCTACTTCCGCCCGCGCATCGACGGGGTACGACGTATCGTGGCGGATGGACGAACCGAAACCGCGCAGGCACGCACTCGGTGAACGGCCCGGAAGCGACAGACGCCTTCCTGCCACACCGACAATAAGAAGACGTCCGCCGTGCTTGTGAGATCCCTCAATCCTTCTCCGGAATCTGCACGAAAATTTCGTCCGGCCGGGTCAGGCCAAGGTCGAAGCGCGCGCGCTCCTCAATCGCCTCGTTGCCGGACTTGAGGTCCCTCACCTCCGCGTCAAGCGCCGCGTTGCGCTGCTCCAGCCGCTGGTTGACCTCGCGCTGGGCGCGCAGCTGAGCATCGACTTCCCACACGCGCAGCCACCCCCCCTTGCCGAGCCACAGCGGGTACTGGAGGAATACAGCGATCAACAAGAGGATGACGACCGGCCAGCGCATACGCAAGTCTCATGGACATCGGTGCGGCAGCCCGGTGTCGGGCTGGCCGCCGCCATCGAGGATCAACGCCTTCTGAGATTGTAGAACGCGCGCCGACCGGGGTAGCTGACGGTATCGCCGAGATCTTCTTCGATACGCAGCAGCTGGTTGTACTTGGCGATGCGGTCCGAACGCGACAGCGACCCGGTCTTGATCTGCATCGCGTTGAGACCCACGGCAATGTCGGCAATGGTCGAATCCTCGGTCTCACCCGAACGGTGCGAAATCACCGAGGTATAGCCGGCGCGCTTGGCCATTTCGACCGCGGCGAAGGTCTCCGACAAGGTGCCGATCTGGTTGATCTTGATCAGGATGGAGTTGGCGATGCCCTGCTCGATGCCCTGCTCGAGGATCGCGGTGTTGGTCACGAACAAGTCGTCGCCGACGAGCTGTACCTTGCTGCCCAGGCGCTCCGTCAGCACCTTCCAGCCACCCCAGTCGTTTTCAGCCATGCCGTCTTCGATGGAGACGATCGGGAAGCGGTCGGCCAGCGTCGCGAGATAGTCCGCAAAGGCTTCGGACGACAGCGTCAGACCCTCGCCAGCGAGGAAGTACTGGCCGTCCTTGTAGAACTCGGACGCGGCGCAGTCGAGCGCGAGCACGACGTCGGTCCCCGGCTCGTATCCGGCGGCGGAGATCGCCTCCTGGATCAGGTTGAGCGCTTCTTCGGTGCCGCTGACATTGGGTGCGAAGCCACCTTCGTCACCGACGGTCGTCGGGTAACCGCGCTGGTCGGTGAGCTTCTTCAGGTGATGGAAGATCTCGGTGCCGCAACGCAACGCTTCACGGAAGCTGCCCATCGACACCGGCATGATCATGCATTCCTGGATGTCGAGGCTGTTGTTGGCGTGCGCGCCACCGTTGATGACGTTCATCATCGGCACCGGCATGGTCATCGGTCCCGATCCGCCGAAGTAGCGATAGAGCGGCAGGCCGGCCTCTTCTGCCGCCGCGCGCGCCACCGCCATCGACACCGCGAGCGTGGCGTTGGCGCCCAGGCGGGACTTGTTCTCGGTACCATCGAGTTCGATCAGGGTGCGATCGATGAAAGTCTGCTCTTCGGCATCCAGACCGATCAGGGCTTCCGAGATCTCGGTATTGACGTTCTCGACCGCCTTCAGCACGCCCTTGCCGAGGTAGCGGCTGGCATCGCCGTCGCGCAGTTCGATGGCTTCGCGCGCCCCGGTCGAGGCGCCGGACGGCACCGCAGCACGCCCCATCACCCCGGATTCGAGCAACACATCGGCTTCGACCGTGGGATTGCCACGCGAATCCAGTATTTCGCGGGCAATGACATCAACAATTGCACTCATGACTGTTCCTGTAGGTTTTGCAAATGGAAATCAGAAAAATCAGACGCCGTCGACCAGCAGCATGTCGAACTCCGCCGCTACACGCCGTGCCTCGCGTGCGGCCCGGTACTCGGGCGAATCATAAAATCGCCGGGCAATCTCGATCGAATCGAAGCGGACGATGACCAGGCGCTCAGGTTGCCAATCTCCCTCCAGCGTCTGGACTTCTCCACCGCGAACGAGATAGCGTCCGCCGTAGCGCTCGACGGCCAGTGCGGCAAGTTCGCGGTACCGCATGATGCCCTCCGGATCACTGACCCGGGCATCGACGACGATATAGGCCGGACGACTGCTCATGCGTACCAGGCTCCCGCGCCGGTTGTCGAGCTGTCCGGAGCGGCAGCAGCAACACCGCACATCACAGCCGCTGCTCCAGAAAACCCTGGGCCTTGACCAGACGGTCGATGTCGCGCAGGGTCGAAAGCAGTTCGTGCATGCGCCCCAGGGGCCAGGCATTGGGTCCGTCGGACAACGCCTTTGCCGGATCCGGGTGCGACTCCATGAACAGCCCCGCCACGCCGACGGCAACCGCGGCACGCGCGAGCAGCGGCACGAACTCGCGCTGCCCGCCCGAGCTGGTACCCTGCCCACCCGGCAGCTGCACCGAATGCGTGGCATCGAACACCACCGGGCAGCCGGTTTCGCGCATGATCGCAAGGCTGCGCATGTCCGACACGAGATTGTTGTAACCGAACGAGACACCACGCTCGCAGACCATGATGGTATCGGCACCGCCAGCCGCCTCACGCGCCTTGGCGACCACCTGCTGCATGTCGCCCGGTGCGAGAAACTGGCCTTTCTTGATGTTGACCGGTTTGCCCGACGCCGCCACGGCGTGGATGAAATCGGTCTGGCGGCAGAGAAAGGCAGGCGTTTGCAGGACGTCGACCACGGCCGCCACCTCAGCGACCTCCTCCACCGTGTGCACATCGGTGAGCACCGGGACACCCACCCGCTCGCGCACTTCGGCCAGGATCTCCAGTCCACGGGCCATCCCCATGCCACGATACGACTTGCCCGAACTGCGATTGGCCTTGTCGTACGACGACTTGTAGATGAACGGGATGTCCAGCCCGGCGCAGAGGTCGCGCAGCCGCTCGGCCGTATCGAGCGCCATCTCGCGGGACTCGATCACGCAGGGGCCGGAAATCAGGAAAAACGGCTTGTCCAGCCCGGCTTCGAAACCACACAGCTGCATAACGCCTCCGTCAGGCTCTGGCACCGCCGCGCTTGCGCGCGAGTGCGGCATTCACGTACGCGGTGAACAAGGGATGCCCCTTGCGCGGATTGGACGTGAACTCCGGATGAAACTGGCAGCCGACGAACCAGGGATGATCGGGAAGTTCGATCATCTCGCACAGGTCGGTCGCATCGGCACGCCCGGATACTCTAAGACCTTTTTCCTCGAGTTGCGACAACAAGGTGTTATTGACCTCGTAGCGGTGGCGATGACGCTCGTGAATCTCATCCGCGCCATAAACCGTGCGTGCGAGCGAATCGGGGGCGAGATGACAGGCCTGACCGCCAAGGCGCATCGTGCCGCCGAGATCGGATTCGGCGGAGCGCTTCTCGCGTCGACCGCTGCGATCCTGCCATTCGGTAATGAGACCGATCACCGGGTACGGTGACTCGGGTTCGAACTCGGTCGAATGCGCCTGTTCCATGCCGGCAACGTTGCGCGCGAACTCGACCACGGCAAGCTGCATCCCCAGGCAGATGCCCAGATACGGCACCTTGTGCTCGCGCGCGTAGCGGATCGCCGCGATCTTGCCTTCAGTGCCACGCTTGCCGAATCCACCCGGGACCAGAATCGCATCCATCTTCGCGAGCATGTCGCAGCCGCTCTTCTCGATCTCCTCGGAGTCGATGTAATGCAGGTTGACCTTGCTCTCGGTGTGCATGCCGGCATGGTTGAGGGCTTCGATCAGCGACTTGTAGGATTCGGTCAGATCGACATACTTGCCGACAAAGGCGACATCCACTTCAGCCTTGGGGTTTTCAAGCGCGTGAATCAGCCGCTCCCACACCGTCAGGTCGGCCGCGCGGGCAAGAATGCCGAGCTTGTGGCAGACGATCTCGTCGAGCATCTGGTCGTGCAGCATGCCCGGGATCTTGTAGATCGAACTTGCATCCAGACACTCGATGACGGCTTCGGGCATCACGTTGCAGAACAGCGCGATCTTGCGCCGCTCGTCGGCGGGAATCGCCCGATCCGCACGGCACAGCAGGATATCGGGCTGGATGCCGATCTCGCGCAGCTCCTTGACCGAGTGCTGGGTCGGCTTGGTCTTCAGCTCGCCCGCGGTCGGGATGTAAGGCAACAGCGTCAGGTGCATGAAGCAGGTGTGATTGCGCCCTTCCTCGATGCCCATCTGGCGAATCGCCTCGAGAAACGGCAGCGACTCGATGTCCCCCACCGTGCCGCCGACCTCGACGATGGCGACATCCGCACCCTCGGCGCCGCGTTTCACGTAGTGCTTGATCTCGTCGGTGATGTGCGGGATCACCTGCACCGTCTTGCCGAGGTACTCGCCGCGCCGCTCCTTCTTGATCACCGACTCGTAGATCTGGCCAGTGGTGAAGTTGTTGAGCCGGCTCATGCGCGCGCTGGTGAAGCGCTCGTAATGCCCCAGGTCGAGATCGGTCTCCGCCCCGTCCTCGGTGACGAACACCTCGCCGTGCTGGAACGGGCTCATCGTGCCCGGATCGACGTTGATGTAGGGGTCGAGTTTGAGGTGGGTCACGCGGATGCCGCGCGATTCCAGAATGGCCCCGAGCGAGGCCGCCGCGATGCCCTTGCCCAGCGAGGACACGACACCACCGGTAACGAATACGTATTTGGTCATGGAAAAAGCAGATGCGGGAAAGCGCGATGATAACCGAAACGACCCGGGTTCCGAAAGTGACTACCCGGTCGCATCATTCTCCCGCCCGGTGTATTGCACCGGGTTGGCTTCGTCCTCGCCGATCGCCACCACTTCGCCGTACGGGTTGTAGGCATACCAGCCAATGGCGCCCTGGTCCTCCCCGGTCTGGCCGATGACGCTGCGCTCGATCCGCCGACCGAATGGGTCGTCGCCGAAGCGCGCGGTCGCGTTGTGCGAGTTGACCAGCACCAGCACGGTTGCCAGCCCGCCCCCTGCCCCGAACACACCAAACAATAATCTGTTTTCGCACCGACTTGCACATCCAAGCTGTTTTTTTGTACAGTACCCGAAAACCGCCACGCCCTCTGGCTGACAATCGCCCACGAACTTATTCCACCACCGCGCCGTTTCCACTCATGACCCAGCTCTGCCTCGATCTTCCCTCGACACTCTGCCCGGCATCTGGTCCGCCGCCAAAGAAGGCGCGAGCTCGCCGCAGGAGCGCCGCATCGGGAAAGCCCGGGGAAGCAAGGCCCAGCCCCGGCGGCGAGGCAAGCGAACCAACCACCGCCTGGCTGCCACTTCGATTCGAAGCCGAATCTCCGGTGAAACCCAATGCGGCGAGCAGCGCGGCCTCGTCGCTCGATGACGCGGTCCCTGACGGAAGAACACCCGCGGCGATACCGGTTTGTCACGCTCTCGAGCCCCAATCCGCTCATGACAGGACTTCATCATCACAGCCGGCCATTGACTACCCCCCCCCGGCGCCGGCCGCCTTCAGCGCAGCAAACGGCGACGCAAGCGATGAAGCCGATCAAACGGTGGCGAATACCCCACCCCAATGTGGCGACCTCCGGGAGTGCGACCGATGGCGCGAAGACGGCTGGACCGTGCGCATCGTGCGCGATGCGGGGAACAGCGACTGGGTAGCCGAAATCGGCCGTAGCGAGGATACCGAGCCGGTGCTCGTGGTCCCCTGGTCTACTGGCCCCGAGCATGATGCGCCACTCGCTCTTGACGCACGCACCTTCGCCTCCCTGGTCCGCGCGGCGACCACGGAACTCGAACGCCACGAACGGCAGCTGCATGCCCTGCTGCACAAGCGCGTCGCGTTGTCCGCGGCGGGCGGGCAGTGGCAAGTCGAACTCGAAATCGTCCCCGACGAGTACGACCCACATGCGTTGCTCCGCGCCTTCGATTCGGCTGGCGAGTGTGTCGCCAACGCCCGGGTCGCACCCGACTTCAGGCTTGACACTGCGTCGGCCCGGCGCTGGATCACCGACGATTTCCGCATCACGGTTCCCGCGGGTGGGCGTTACGCTGAATGATCACAGGCGGGCATCGGTACCTCGTCGAGAAAATCTCTCAACCCGCGCACGTAGTCACCGCGACTGCGCAGAAAGCCATCATTGTGCCCGCCACGGATTTCGACGAAGCCGCGCGGTTCGTGTGCGGCCTCGAACACCGCCTGGCCGTGGTGAAACGGCACGAGTTCGTCGTCACGACTATGCACCACCAGTACAGGAGCGGAAATTTCGCCAACCGCAGCCCGCGTATCGTATTCATAGCGCAACAACCAGCGCACCGGCAGCCACGGCAACAGTTCGGCCCCCAGATCGGGAGCGCTGGTGAAGGCGGATTCGAGGATCACCGCCGCCGGACGTTGCCGCGCCGCCAGCCAGGCCGCAACGGCGCTGCCCAGCGAACGCCCGAACACCACGACGCAACCCGGCGAGACTCCGCGTTCATCGATCAGATGGCGCCAAGCCGCGCTTGCGTCGAGATAAGTGCCCTGTTCGTCGGGTCGTCCTTCACTCAACCCGAAGCCACGATAATCGATGATCCACACCGACAGACCGAGTTCGTGGAAAATCCGGATCGAATCCATCCGGTGCGAGATATTGCCCGCGTTGCCATGAAAGAACAGCAAGACTCCTCGGGCGTTGTCGGCCGGCACGAACCACCCGTGCAGCCGGACCCCGTCTTCGGTGCGAAAATGGACATCCTCGTATGCCATCCCGTGCGCCTGCGGCGTCGTGACCAGCGTGCGCAACGGAAAATACACCTGACGTGACTGTGTCAGGTACATCAGGGCGGCAATCGCGACATAGGCAGACAGACCCACCCCCAGCACTCCGAGTATCGATCTCACCCCGGCCTCCATCCCGTTTCCCCGACTCACCCGAAAAGCCGCAATCAGGTATCGTGCGCACACCATGAACACCCGCCCGCGCCGCATCGCCCACCTCGACATGGACGCTTTCTACGCGTCCGTCGAACTGCTACGCTACCCGGAACTGCGCGGCCATCCGGTGGTTATTGGCGGTCGTCGCACACCCCCTCCACAACCCGGCCCTGATGGCCATCGCACGTTTCCCCGCCTGGGCGCATACGCCGGGCGCGGTGTGGTCACCACCGCCACCTATGAAGCACGCGCATACGGCGTGCACTCGGGCATGGGTCTGATGAAGGCTGCCCGCCTCGCCCCGGAGGCGACGTTGCTGCCCGCCGACTTCGAAGCCTACCGGCATTACTCCCGTCTGTTCAAGCAGGCTGTGGGACACATTGCCGGTGAGATCGAGGACCGGGGAATCGACGAAATCTACATCGACCTTACCACCCTCGACGCCGAAACCGAACACCTTGCGCGGCGGATACAGCAGGCGGTGTTCGCCGCCACCGGCCTCACCTGCTCGATCGGGGTTTCACCCAACAAGCTGCTTTCCAAGATCTGTTCCGAGCTCGACAAGCCAAACGGCTTGACCGTGCTCACTCACGCGGACATTCCGACACGCATCTGGCCGCTGCACGTCAATCGCATCAACGGCATCGGTCCGAAGGCAGTCATCCGTCTCGATGAGCTCGGTATCACCACCATCGGTCAGCTCGCCGATGCCGACATCGCCACGCTGCAGGCACGTTTCGGCACAAACTACGCAAACTGGCTCAAACGGGCGGCCAACGGCATGGACGACCGCCCATTGGTCACGCACTCCGAGCCCAAATCGATCAGCCGCGAAACCACGTTCGAGCGTGACCTGCACCCGCGCGAAGACCGCGCACAACTCGGCGAGATCTTCACCGAGTTGTGCGCGCGCGTCGCCGAAGACCTGCGGCGAAAAGGCTATGCCGGACGCACCATCGGGATCAAGCTCCGCTATGACGACTTCCGCACGATGACGCGGGACGCAACGCTCGCGGCCCCCACCGCTGACGCCGGGATGATTCGCCGCGCAGCGGGCGAGTGTCTGCGCCGGGTGCCGCTCGAGCGCCGCCTGCGCCTGCTCGGCGTGCGAGTGGGCTCGCTCTCTGCCCTGGATACCCTCGAGCCCGGCGAAGGCAGCGCGCCGGTGCAAGGCGAACTTCCGCTGTGAGCGTCGCGCAGCCACCCAAAATGGGCAACCGCCACATTATCTCCCCATCTCCACCGACTCCGACTACACTCCCCGCAGCCGGCCAAGCATCGATGGCGATAAATTTCGTTTCCGCAATCAACCTTTCGGGTGAATTCCCCCATAATTCGGGCATGGTCATCACTGCGCGTCCCCGAGTCTCGATCACGCATCGCGTATTCGCGCGGACGCTCGCGTTGTTCGTGGGCCTCGCGATCACCCTCACCCTGGTGCTGGTGGTAGAAACCCTGTGGCAGGCCCGCGAGGGGCTACGCACCGAACTCGAAATTTATCAACGCAGCTTCGAGCGCTCGATGGCCGAGGCCCAATGGGCGCTCGACCGGCAGAAGCTCGATTCCATCGTCTCCGGCATCATCGAGATTCCCGCGATCACCGGCGTGCGCGTCGTCGACCCGGAGCGTGGCGGCGAGATCATCAAGGCGGGCATCATTCCCGACGCTCAGGAGGCGACTCCATACGCCTTGCTTCACCGCTTCGACCTGATTCACGACGGTGGACTGGGTCGCGAGACCGTCGGCGTGGTCGAATTTCACTCGTCGTTCGCGGAAGTGCTCGCGCGCAGCCAGCGCAAGATCGTGCTGATCGTCTCACTGGGGTTGCTGAAGACACTCGCCCTGTGGTGGATCTTCACGCTCGTCGGCCACCGTCTGCTGGTCCGCCCCCTCGACGAGATGGTCCGTGCCATCGACGGCACGCCCATCGCCGAACCGATGAAGATCACGCCGGCAACCTCTCGCGCCATCGACGGTACCGAACTGGGCGTGCTGCGCACGGTGTTCGACGAGCTCACCGAACGCGTGCGCATCACCCAGGATGCGCTGGAAAAAATGAATCATGATCTCGAGAGGCGCGTTTCAGAGCGTACCAACCAGCTGGAGGAAGCCAACCGTCGGCTGGAAACGCTGGCCCACACCGACCCCCTCACCGGGCTCGCCAATCGGCGTCAGTTCATCACCGAATCACAGCGCCTGATCGCACACGCGCGACGTACCCATCGCCCGCTCTCCCTGATCGTGTGCGACATCGATTCGTTCAAGCAGGTAAACGACGTTCATGGCCATACCTCCGGTGATCAGGTCATCTGCCAGGTCGCACACTCCCTGCGCTCGACGGTTCGGGAAGAAGATATCGTCGGAAGGTTTGGCGGTGACGAGTTCGTCGTCTTGCTCCCCGACAGCTGCGAACAAGACGCACGTGCAGTAGCACTCAGGCTATGCGAACATGCCCGGACCTCGCGGGACGAAATCGAGCCCGACACGGCGCCTCGTTTCACCCTCAGTTGCGGCGTTGCGGAACTGCGAGACACGGACGAGCGTTTGGAAGACATGTTCCTGCGCGCCGATCACCGCCTGTATCTGGCCAAGGAACTCGGACGGGACCGGGTTGTGTCCTCGGACGAAACGGACGATCGCACCTGTGCATGACACATACGTTGGCGAACGGCTTTCAGCCACCGAAAGTGGGCCAACAAACACGAGAGTCACCTGAAACGGGAATGCGGAGGTCAGGTCCGCGGTACGTCACCGATCCGGGCACCCCCGGCTCAGCGTTCGCAAGCGCCGTTGTACCAGGCCCCGCCGGTGAGCATGCACTCGGCGATGAACTCGTCACCCGGGAAAGGATGGAACTCCTGATCCACCAGATCCGAACCAAAGGCATGATGATGGTGACGCGCGTGCAGGGGACGCATTGAATCCGGCAACCAGTGCCGATAAGCCGCCGCAAAGTAGCCATCCCGCTCTTCGGCGATCAACGGATTGGATGCTGCGATGACCTCATCCCCAAGCGCCGAACGCGAACACGCCAGGTGATTCAAGGTGTACACCGCGTTGCCTTCGACCGGGAGAAAGGCAATCGTGTCTGCAAACGTCGAGCCACGCAGATGGTAGGAGAACTCATACGGGTACAAGGGCAGCACATCGACACGCCCGGCACGCAACAAACCAAACTTGGCATCCATTGGCCGATGGTTGGTGGTGATCGTGAATACCCGATCGTCTTTACGGGCATGTGCAATGGCCGCATCGATCTCCGCACCATATGAGCGACCACTCTGAACCGCAATCACCCCCGCACCCGCCTGCGCGAGCGCATTGATCTCGAAAGCGCCATTTCCATCGAGATACGCGGCGTAGTCACTTTCCAGTCGCATGCGTTGCACCGCGATACCGTTCGGAAACTGGGCATGAAGAGGATCGGCATACACCATGAAACGCTCACGTGCCTCCGTGCGCAAGAACGCCGTGTTGCAGATGTTTGGCTTGATCTCGAGGTCGTGCAGCATGCGATGCACATTGGACAGACGCAGCACGTGTCGATAGCCGTCAAGCCCCGCCACCAGCCGCCAGCGAATCCAGTCGGTATACCCCTGACCGCGCTCGACTCCAGTCTGGTTCTGGATCGGCGGCAGGTCGATCATGTACCACTCGATGGTCTGCGGCGAGGAAGCCGCTGAAACCCGCGAAAGGGTCACGAGCAGCAACGCCAGCACAACCAAGGTGAGTCTCGCGCACCCCACACCCTTCACCACCGACACCGGCAATCCATTCACTGCAGCAATCCTCACGACCGACCCCTGCCAATCCACACAGGGGCCAAGGTTATCACTTTCCGGATAAGCTGCAAGAGGCGATCTGCACAGTATGGGGCGAATTCAGCGAATAAAGTCGCGCATCACCGAGCTAAAGACCGGTGTTCCACCCCGCTGCAACCACTCGAACGCAACCATCTCCCGGGAAATGATCTCGATGCCGTGTGCACGCATGCGGGCGAAGGCCAACTCACGATCCGCAGGGTTTCGCGAACCGCATGCGTCGGCCACGACGAACACTTCCTTGCCCGCCCAACGCAATTCCAGCGCCGTTTGCTGTACGCAGACATGCGCTTCGGTACCGCACAGGATCACCTGTCGGCGGGTATCCACAGCCGTCGCCTTGAGGCGATTCTCGGCGACGGCGGAAAAACACGCCTTGCCGACATACTCGGCGCCTGCCGTCACGGTCTTGAGCGCCTCCACGGTGGCACCGATCTTCTCCGGCCAGTGTTCCGTCACCACCACCGGCACACCGACCCTTGTTGCCACACCAGCCAACCAGATGCAGTTGTCCACGACCCGCTGCCCTTCATGAATCGCCGGGGCCAGGCGCGCCTGGACGTCGATGATCAGCAACACGGATTTTTCGGCGTTCATCAGCATGTCGGAAATCCTCTTCTCAGCACTGCAGTTCGGGACGGTCCCGGAAGTAGGCGAGTGTCTCCGGGTTGGCCAGCGCCTCGACGTTCTTCACGGGGTCACCATGCACCACGTTGCGTACTGCCAGTTCAACGATCTTGCCGCTTTTGGTGCGCGGAATGTCCGCCACCTGCAGCACCTTGGCGGGTACGTGACGCGGCGTCGTGTTGTCGCGGATGGTCTTCTTGATACGTGCCACAAGGGTCTCGTCGAGTTCCGTTCCGTCGCGCAGCTTGACGAACAACACCACCCGAACGTCATCCTGCCAGTTCTGACCAATGACAATCGACTCGACCACCTCGTCGAGCTTCTCCACCTGGCGATAGATCTCGGCCGTGCCGATTCGGACGCCACCCGGATTCAACGTCGCATCCGAGCGACCGTAGATGATCAACCCGTCGTGTGCGGTGATCTCGCAGAAATCGCCATGACACCAGATGTTGTCGAAACGTTCGAAATAGGCCGCACGGTAGCGGGCACCATCGGCATCATTCCAGAAACCGATAGGCATCACCGGGAACGGCCGCGTGCACACCAGCTCGCCCTTCTCACCGTGGACCGGATGCCCGTCCTCGTCGAACACCTCGACCGCCATGCCCAAGCCTTTGCACTGAATCTCCCCACGCCATACGGGCAGGACCGGATTCCCCAGCACAAAGCACGAGATGATGTCGGTTCCACCCGAAATCGACGCCAGGCACACGTCGCCCTTGATCTCCCGATAGACGTACTCGAAGCCTTCGGCCACCAGCGGACTGCCCGTACTCATCACCGCGCGCAGATGCTTCAGCTGGTGGGTCTCACGGGGCTTGAGATCGATCTTGGCAATGGCATCGATGAACTTTGCCGAAGTGCCGAAATGGGTCATGCCTTCTGCGTCGGCATAGTCGAACAGGATGGTACCCTTGCCGATGAACGGCGACCCGTCGTACAGCAGCAGCGTGGCCCCCGCGGCGAGCCCGGAGACCAGCCAGTTCCACATCATCCAGCCGCAGGTGGTGAAGTAGAACACCTTGTCGCCGGGTTTGACATCGGTGTGCAGGCGGTGCTCCTTCAAATGCTGCAGCAACGCGCCCCCCGCGCAGTGCACGATGCACTTCGGCACACCAGTGGTACCCGACGAATACATGATGTACAACGGATGGTCGAAAGGCAGCGCTTCAAACGCGATTTCAGTGACGTCGCGGTGCATCGCGACGAAATCGGCCCACATCCGGCCGTGCGCGATGCTGGACAGCGCGTGGGCCTGATGCACATACGGCACCACCACCACACGCTGCAGCGACGGCAACTGACGCGTCACCTCGGCGAGCTTGTCCATGCAGTCGATGATCTTGCCGTTGTACCAGTAGCCATCGCACGCGATCAGCACCTTGGGTTCGGTCTGCCCGAAACGATCGAGCACACCCTGCACCCCGAAATCGGGTGAAGCCGAGGTGAAGATTGCGCCAATGCTCGCCGCGGCCAGCATCGCCACGATGGTCTCGGGCATATTGGGCATCCACGCGGCAACACGGTCACCGGGCTCAACCCCCATCTCGCGCAACGCTGCGGCAAAGCGCGCCACCTCGCGGTACAGCTCGCCGCGGCTCATCCGGTTCTTGACCTTGTCTTCCCCCCAGAAGACCAGCGCATCCCCATCGTCACGTCCGCGCAGCAGATTCTCCGCAAAGTTCAAGCGGGCATCCGGAAACCAGCGGGCGCCGGGCATGCGGTCGCCATCGACCAGCACCGTCGAGCCACGCACGCCAATCACTCCGCCGTCCTCCCAGACGCTGCTCCAGAACTGTTCCGGTTCGCGCACAGACCAGGCGTGCAGCTCCGCATAGTCGGGCAGTGACAGGCCCCAGCGCTGCTCTGCGGCACGGGCAAAAGCGGTCATGTTTGCGGACGCGATTCGTTCCGGAGCAGGTGTCCACAGCGGGGATTCGGTTTGCACCGTCATCATGAGTCTCCTTGCTTGCATTGTTCTGAGTGCGCGGCGGGCGATCACGCTTCAAGTCATCACGCGTCAGATCGCCCTTCGCCTCGAGTCACCAACTGACTCCGGGGGCCGCGCGCCCCCGGATTCTATCCGCCAACAGTACCCGAATGTGCATCAATCGACTTCGATACCATTCGGCCACAGCACCTGTCCGCCGATCGGGCGCTCGAGAAAACGCCAGAAACCGGTTCCCCGGGGATGCTCAGGCACCATCGTTTTGCGGCGCGAACAACGCCCGGAGCCGCTCCGGCAACGGCGCCGATTTTCCGCTCTCCAGGTGCATCCACACAACCTTGGCCGACCCCTCGGCGTAGACTCGGTCATCGCCCTCGACATACAGCTCGTACCAGGTCATCACACTGCTCCGGCCGGGCTGCCCGGCATACAGTCGAATCTCGGCGACCGCGGGGTAATTCACCGGCAGGCGAAAGGTGCAGTCCGCATTGATGATGACCGCGCCACTCTCCACGCCCGGCCGCACCGGAAAACCCATCTCTTCGATCCACTCTACGCGTGCCTGCTCGAAGTAGCGAAAGTAAATCGTGTTGTTGAGGTGACCGTAGGCATCCATGTCCCCCCAGCGCACTGGAATTCGAGTCGTGTGCAACAGCGTTTTTTCAATCGTCATTGTGGTTTCACCATGTTCGCCTCAGCGGCGATAATGTAACATACGCTACCGTATGTAGTCTGTACAATCCCGCTCCGAAGCGTTATTTTATACTTAAACATTTCAGCGGACCGCAAGTGCGGGAGCCGACGCCCTTGCCGCCAACGACAGCAAGCGAAACGGCACAGGTAAATGGGGCGAACGCATCGAACGCGGCGACCGTTTCGAGCGACCATGCCCATCCGGGTTAGAATCCGGGCAAACAACCAGATCGACGCGGACCGGGCCGAGACCCGCCGCGCAACCGAGGAGAAACAGATGGAACGTGAATCGATGGAGTTCGATGTACTGATCGTCGGAGGTGGGCCGGCGGGGCTGGCCGCGGCGATTCGCCTCAAGCAACTCGCCGACGAAAGAGACCATGAACTCACGATCTGCCTGATCGAGAAGGGGTCCGAAATCGGCGCGCACGCGTTATCGGGTGCAGTGCTCGATCCGCGTTCGTTGAACGAACTCATCCCGGACTGGAAGGACAAGGGCGCCCCGATCCAGACCGAGGTCAGCGAAGATCGCTTCATGTTTCTCTCTGAAACCGGTTCGCGCTCGGTACCCAACGCCCTGCTGCCCGCCTGCTTCCAGAATCACGGCAACTACATCGTCCGTCTCGGACACCTCGCCAAGTGGCTGGGCGAACAGGCCGAAGCAATGGGCATCGAAGTGTATCCGGGCTTTGCCGCGGCCGAGATCCTGTACGACGAGAATGGCGCGGTGAAGGGCATTGCCACCGGAGACATGGGTCTCAATCGCGACGGCACGCCGGGGCCGAATCACGAGCCGGGCATGGAACTGCATGCGCGCTACACCTTGTTCGCCGAAGGCTGTCGTGGTCACCTCGGAAAGATGCTCGAAGAGAAGTTTCAACTGCGCGAGGGGGCCGACCCGCAGACCTACGGCATCGGCATCAAGGAGCTGTGGGAGATCCAGCCCGGGCAGCACGTTCCCGGCCTGGTCGTGCACACCGCCGGCTGGCCGCTGGACAGCGCCACCTACGGCGGTTCGTTCATGTATCACCTCGAGGACAACCTCGTCGCCATCGGCTTCGTGGTCGGTCTCAACTACGCCAACCCCTACCTGTCGCCGTACGAAGAATTCCAGCGCTACAAGACGCACCCCGAGATCCGCAAGTTTCTCGACGGCGGCAAGCGCATCTCCTACGGTGCGCGCGCCCTCGCGGCCGGTGGCCTGCAGTCGCTGCCCAAGACGGTGTTCCCGGGCGGCGCCCTGATCGGTGACGACGCCGGCTTTCTCAACGCCTCGCGCATCAAGGGCATCCATGCCGCGATCAAGTCCGGCATGCTCGCCGCCGAAGCGGCCTTCGACGCGCTGGCGGCCGAACGCGCACGCGACGAACTTGATGCCTACCCGGCCGCGTTCAAGTCCAGCTGGCTGCACGAAGAGCTGTACAAGGCGCGCAACTTCAAGCCGCTGATGAAAAAAGGCCTGTGGATGGGGTCACTGCTGTTCGGCATGGACCAGATCGTGTTCCGCGGCAAGGCGCCGTGGACGCTGCACAACAGCGCCGATCACACCACGCTGAAGAAGGCGTCCGAATGTACCCCGATCGACTACCCCAAGCCCGACGGCGTACTCACCTTCGATCGCCTGTCGTCGGTGTTCCTCTCCAGCACCAACCACGAGGAAGAGCAGCCCTGCCACCTGCAGCTCAAGGATCCAACCGTCGCCATCCGCGTCAACCTGGAGCAGTACGATGCCCCCGAGCAGCGCTACTGCCCCGCCGGCGTGTACGAGATCGTGCGCGAAGAAAGCGGTCCGCGCCTGCAGATCAACGCCCAGAACTGCGTCCACTGCAAGACCTGTGACATCAAGGACCCGACCCAGAACATCAACTGGGTCGTACCCCAGGGCGGCGAAGGCCCGATCTATCAGGGGATGTAATCAGGGGGCGAACCAAGCCGGTCAGCGCGTGGTGAACCGGCCAAGCAGGGACTGCAGATCGCGTGACACGGACTCCAGCGCGGAACTGGCCTGACTCAGGCGTCGGGCCGCGCTGGTGTTCTCGTCGGCGATCCGGTCGATACCCTCCAGGCTTTCGCGCACCTGCGCCGCGGCCACGACCTGGGCGCGCGCCTGTTCGACGACCTCGCGGTTGAGCGCGCCGACTTCCTCGATGGAGCGATTGATGTCCTCCAGGCAAGCTCGCACCCGCTCGGAGCGCTCGGCCGTCGCCTGAGCGGATGTACGGCCCGATGCCATCGCATCGACGGCAAGGCGTGCATCCTTCTGCAATCGCTCGGCCATCGCCTGGATCTCGGCAGTCGCCTTTTCCGAGCGCGTCGCCAGTTTGCGCACCTCATCGGCCACCACCGCAAAACCACGCCCCTGCTCACCGGCGCGCGCCGCCTCGATCGCAGCGTTCAGCGCCAACAGATTCGTCTGTTCGGCAATCTCACGGATCCCCTGGAGTACCGGCGTGATCGCGGCGGCATCGTGTCCGAGTTCGCTGATCACGTCGGCCGCGCTCTCGACTTCACGCGCCAATTGCTCGACCGAAGCAATCGATTCATTCACCACACGCTCGCCACCGTCGGCGGCGGCCTCGGCGCGACCCACCGCAGCGGATGCCTGTTCGATACGGATACCGACCGTCTCGACGGTCGCGATGGTGGCATCCATTCCCTGCACCACCCGGGCGGTCTGCTCATGCTGCCGGCCTGCGCCACGATCGGTTTCCGCGGCGACCGTGCCCAGTTCATCGCAAGCCCGGACGAGCCGCTGAACCGAATCGTCCACGCTCAGCAGCGTCTGACGAATACGTTCGACGAAACGATTGAAGGCGGCCGCCAGCGCCTCGAGCTCGGCGCCACCGCTCTCGTCCAGCCGTCGGGTGAGATCGGCGTCACCGTCCGCGATCCCTTCCAGCGCCGCGATCGCCGCACGGATGGGTCGAATCACCGTGAATCCGATCACGAACACACCCGCCACACCCAGCCCGACGCCAAGCAGCATCAGCACACTCATCGAACGACTGGTCACTTCGACCCGATCCACCAGCCCCTCCAGCTGCAACCGCGACCGCGACTGCAAGGCTTCGACGACGGTGCCGATGCGACGCACGGCATCGTCCAGCAGAGGCGCCAGTTCGGAGCGAATCAGGAACACATCGCGGTAGGCATGCTCGCTGCCATGAACCTCGAACAATTCACCGAGTCCCTCATGCAATCGCGCCGCCAGCGGAATCAGGTAGTCCAGCGCCTCCTCCTGCTCGAAGTCGAGAAAGAAGCGTCGTTGCTCGATTTCAGCCAGCAACGTGTCGATCCGTTGCAGGTAAAGATCGGTGTTCTCGCGCGAGGCGGTATCCCGAAACGCAACAAAACCGCGTACACCGTTCATCACATTGGCAAGAGCATGGCGCAACTCGTGAAACGCCGACAGCAAGAACCGATGCGCGGTGCCATCGTCGGCCACCGCCTCGATCGTGATCATCTGACTGGCATAGTGCAGCATCTCGCGCATGACCGGATTCACCCTTTCGTTGGTGATCTCGAGCGCAGGCATGTTGCGTGCGGGATTCTGCGCGATGGCGACGACCTCCTCACGCGCGGCGACGAGTCGATCGATCTGCCGCGCCAATGTTTCAAGGTCTTCTTGCCGGAGCGCCCCCCCGACATCGCCGGTACGACCCAGCGCACCGCGAAGGTCCGCAAGCGCCCGCGGCAGCAGGTCGAACTCGCGCTCCATCTGGGCGCGGTGTTCCGGCTGCTTGGAAACCATGAAGAATCCAAGCGCGGTCGAACTCCGGTGCAGCGCCGTCTCCAGGCGCATCGCCGCCACTACCGCTGGCTGCAGATCATCGGCCATGATCGTGGCCTGAGCACGTGTCGCCTGCATGCCATGCAGACCAATGACGGAGAGCAGCAGCAGGATCGCGAGCAAGCTGCCGAAACCCATCCACAGCTTGAAACGGATCGACAAGCGACCAAGCCACGCCAGCATTCGTATCCTCCCGCGAAATGGTTTTGACCACTGTACCCGGTCTCACCACAGGATTATCGGCTGCGGCACCAAAAGCTTTAACCCACATTTCAAACAGCGGCGCGATTCATTGGCACGAAGCTCGGGCGCTCGGGCGCGTCCGGGCTTCCCGACCGAGCTAGCAGATTCATTTCCATACAGCGCCCGGCAACATTCTCCGGTATGCTCAGATGACTCAAGCATGGGAATATCAAACCAGGATGAAACGATGAAGAAAAACCCGGCAACAAGAGCTATCGCGATCGCGGGACTGGGATTGGCAATCGAGGCCGGCGCGATGAACACCTTCGACGACGCCACCGGTCACTTGACACTACATACCGTAACCGTGGACGGAGTCATCCACAGCAATGTTGCCGCCCGGATCGACGCCTATTCGGTGCTGGACGAACGCGCGGGCATGCCAGGACCGACCAGTTTTGACCCGGGTAGCGGTGTACTGCGGCTGGGCTCGGTGCACTATGACGGAAATACCTACACGAACGTAACGGTTCGGGTTGACGACTACGCGCTGCAGCATGCCACCGAACGAGCGCCCGCCCCTTGTCGAGCGCTTGCGCCGCCGAAGAATGTGGTGATTGAAGTCTCTACGGCTGCAGACCTGGTTGCGGCAGTCAGCGAGGCGAACAGCGCCGGCGGAAACCGAACCATCGCTCTGGCCGACGGCGTCTATGAACTCAGCGCACCGCTCCTGGTGAGTGCGCCCGACATCACGGTGCGCGGCGCATCCGGCGACCGCGACGCGGTCATCATCCACGGTGCCGGAATGACCGGTGGGGTAATGCACGTCTTTCTGGTGCGGGGCAGCCGCTTCACCGTCGCCGACCTGTCATTGGGCGGCGTCGCGAACCACGGCATACAGATACAGGGTGAGCACGAGGCGCACGAACCGACGGTCCATAACGTGCGCTTTGCCGATACCGGAGAGCAGATGCTCAAGGTGAGCTACAACCGGAACGACATGAGCAAGGGGTCCAACCGAGGCGTGGTGCAGTGTTCGCTGTTCGAATACACCGCGGGGGTCGGACCTCAATACTATATCGGCGGAATCGACGCCCACAACGCAGCGGACTGGATCGTGCGCAACAACACGTTCAGGGCAATCCGCAGTCCCGAAAGCCGTCTCGCCGAGCATGCAATCCATTTCTGGAGTGCATCGCGCAATACGCTGGTCGAACGCAACATCATCGTCGACAGCGACCGCGGCATCGGATTCGGCCTCGGAAACCGATCGCATCTTGGAGGCACAATCCGCAACAACATGGTGTACACGACACGCGACGTTGGCATTGGTCTCGAGAGTTCGTCGGGGACGCGCGTCGTCAATAACAGCGTCTACACGGTCAACTACCCCAACGCCATCGAGTACCGCTTCAGCGCCACTGAGAACGCCTTCATCGCCAACAATCTGACCCGGGGCGCAATCGCCCGGCGCGACGACGCCACTGCGACCCTGGCCTCGAACCACACATCGGCAACCGAAGCCGACTTCGAGGACCCCACCAACGGCAACCTGCGCCTGGCGACACCGATCGCGTCCGTTATCGATCAGGCCCTGGCCTTGCCCGATGTTCGCGACGACATCGACGGAACACCCCGTCCGCAGGGCAGTGCACCGGACATCGGCGCCCACGAATGGAGCGGGCGCTGAGCGGCGTACATCGAGGCCCCCCCGGGTCAGCCGCGCTCCACGGCGGCAGCCGGGGCTCACGGAATCGGAGCACTCGAAACTCATTGGACCCACCGGGCGCAGGAACCGCACGCAGTCCAACGGATTGCTATCTCTCCCTGAAGCTCTCCTGCGAATATTGCAGAAGCGGTCCCAGGAAATACTCGACCAGACGACGCTTTCCGGTCTTGATCTCAACCGTGACAGCCATACCCGGTGAAAGCGCGACCGGCCGCCCGTCCACCAATATCGTGTCGCTTGTCATTCGCGCCCTTACAGCAAATACGAGCCCAAGCCTTTCGTCCTGTATCGCATCACGTGATACATGAACGATCTCACCCTGAAGCGTACCGTACTTGGTGAACGAAAAGGTTTCCACCTTCACTTCCACCGCCTGACCATCGCCAACGAATCCAATATCCTTGTTCGGCAGAAGGGCCTCGATCTCGAGTGGGCGATCACCAGGTACGACAACCATCAAGGTTTGCGCGGGAGTGACTACCCCGCCCACGGTGTGCACCGAAAGCTGCTGCACCACGCCTTCCACAGGAGCCCGAAGTGTCATTGACCGCCCCTTGCTTTCGGCCTTCAGTAACTCCTCTTCGTAGGTCACGAGACGTCGCTCGGCTTCGTGCAGCTGGTCAAGCCATTCTCGGCGCGTTTCGGCCTGAAAATAGGACTTCTGCTTTTCGACCTCGACTCTGGAAGCAACAACCTGGGCCAACCGCTCGCGTTGCGCCGCCAGATCGAGTTCAGTTTCGATGCGCTGCTGCTCAAGTTCAAGAAACCCGTGGCGTGACACAAAATTGCGCTCCATCAGTCCCTGAAAATCACGGGCACGCGCCGTGACGATCGGTAAGGTCTCGCGCAACTTCTCCATATTCGCGGTAATCGCGCGTCGCTCTGCATCGCGCGCCTCGAGCTCGGCATCGAACTGTTCAAGTCGCGCGGAATAGGATTGATAGCGGCCAACCGCCAGACGCTGCTCGGTAAGCAGCCTGGAGCGCTCCACCCGATCCCCGGCGAAACCATTCAACTGTACCGCCATGCCCGTTTCCTGCGCCTCGAGCAGTGCCCTGTTCCTGGCCACCTCAAGATGCGCCGCCAGAAGGTCCTGACTCAATCGGCGGATGTCAGCCGCAGCCACCGTTTCATCGAGCTCTATCAGGGGTTCACCAACCGTCACTCGCTGGCCGTCGCGCACGTAGATCGCGGTCACCATTCCTGTTTCGAGCGACTGAACGAGCTTGACATGGCTATCAGGCACAATTCTGCCAGGGGCCGTTGCGACAACATCCACGTGCCCCAGAACCACCCAACCTAAAGCAATCGCAGCAAAGGACACGATCAACCACATCGCGACCCTCGGAGCGGGGTGTACCGGCGTATCTCGCAGCGCCAGCGCGGCCGGCAGGAACTCCGCCTCCTTGCGCGATCGCACCGGTGGCTCCAGGTTTACCCGATTCCGCCAGGCTTCGCGCACGACCACCCCATAACGCCTCAAGAGGTCCATTACCGCCTGCAACCCCGCGCTCATACACCCGCCTGCAAACGCAACAGATGGGCGTAGACACCCCCATCCCGGGCAGCAAGCTCTTCGTGGGAGCCCGTCTCGACGATTCGGCCACGCTCCATCACCAGAATGCGGTCGGCGTTGCGAACCGCCGACAGTCGATGCGCGATGATGATCGTCGTTCTTCCGCGGCAGATCGCCTGCATGTTGTTCCGGATCACGCTCTCGGACTCGTAGTCGAGCGCGCTGGTCGCCTCGTCGAAGATCAGAATGCGCGGATTGCCCATCAACGCACGCGCAATCGCGATGCGCTGTCGCTGACCACCGGAAAGTGTCGAGCCATGCTCGCCGACCAGCGTATCGTAACCATCACGCAACTCGAGTATGAAGTCGTGCGCACCTGCGAGCTTCGCGGCTTCGATGACCCGCTCGATCGGTGCGCCTGGATCGACGAGGGCTATGTTCTCGCGAATCGACCGGTTGAACAACACGTTCTCCTGCAGCACCACACCGATCTGACGTCGCAGCGAAGCGGTATCCACCTGTGCCAGATCCGTTCCGTCGATAAGCACCCTCCCTCGCTCGGGCACATGCAAACGCTGCACCAGGCGGGTCAGGGTACTCTTGCCCGAACCTGAGCGACCCACGATGCCGATCACCTCCCCTGGTGCGCTCGAGAAGCTCACACCACACAGGACCTCGGGACCATCCGGTCGGTAGCGAAAGCGCACGTTGTCAAACTCGATTCGCCCCGCCAACGCCGGCAGCGTGGAGCGGGCATCGCCCGAGAGCTCGGTACGCGTGTTCAGGATGTCCCCAAGGCGCTGCATCGAAATGCCCACCTGCTGGAAATCCGCCCAGAGCTGCGCAAGCCGCATGATGGGTTGCGCAACCCTCGCCGCAAGCATGTTGAACGCGATGAGCTGACCGACGGTCAGCTCACCATCGATCACCAGCCGGGCACCAAGCCAAAGCGTTCCGACCGTGACCAACTTGCCCACCATGTTGACGCTCTCGTGAGCCAGAGTCGACATCGTGTTCGCACGGAAACTTGCCGACACGTAGTGCGCGAGCTGGTTATCCCAACGACGGGTCATCTGCGGCTCGACCGCCATGCTCTTGAGGGTGTCGATCCCGGACACGGACTCGACCAGGAACGCCTGATTCTCGGCCCCTCGATTGAACTTCTCGTGCAGGCGGGCGCGAAGCAACGGCGTAATTGCAATCGAAATCGCAACATAGACGGGCAGCGAAGCAATTACGATCAAGGTCAGGGCACCGCTGTAGAACAGCATTACACCGACGAAAACGATCGAAAAGAATACGTCCAGCACCACCGTCACGGAGTTGCCGGTCAGAAAACCACGGATGCTCTCCAGCTCACGAACCCGGGCCACCGAATCGCCCACCCGCCTTGCCTGGAAATAGGACATCGGCAACGCCATCAGATGTCGGAACAAGCGCGCGCCCAACTCGACGTCGATCCGACTGCTCGTATGCGCAAACACATAGGTGCGCAAGCCGGACAGCACCACTTCGAACACCGATACCACCAGCAGTCCGATCGCGATGACATCGAGGGTGGTCAGCCCACGATGTACAAGCACCTTGTCCATCACCACCTGAAAGAACAAGGGCGTCACCAGGGCGAAGAGGTTCAGTACAAACGAAACCAGCAAGACCTCCCCGAGCAACCGCCGATACTTCACGATCGCGGGCACGAACCACGAGAAATCGAAACGGGCCAGTTCACCCGCGATCGAAGCACGCGACGCGAAGAGAATCGCGCTGCCACTCCAAAACTCGTCGAACGACGCTCGTGCCATCACGCGCGGCCTCTCTGCAGACGGATCATGCATCAGCACTTTGTCCGCATCCACCCGCGCGATCAAGAAGAACCCTCCATCGCGCGCGATCCCGACGGCCGGCAGCGGCATGCTGTCCAACCGTTCGATCGTGCCCGATACCTTGCGCGCCTTCAGACCCAGGCTTTTCGCCGCAAGCAGAATTTCGGTCACCCCGAACGGCGCACCCTCACCCCCGAAGGCATGCGCAAGCTGCGCCGGATCCGCTGCAATCCCATGCAGGCGAGCAATCATCACCAATGCGACAAGCCCGGTATCCGGGTTGGTCGCACTCGCTGTTGCCCCCATCACTGCATCGTTCATGCGGACAGTTCCGGCTGCTGTGTACGCGCCAAGTCCATCAGCGCCCCGCCGGATCGGCTCACGTCGATCCCCGCAATGCGGCCATACGCTTCAACGCTTTTGCGAACATCGTAGCGCGCCGCCTCACGTCGCGCCGCGGCGCGAATTGCGCTATGGCGCACCGGGTTCTCGAGCGCCTCGAGAACCCGCTCCGCAAGCGCATGCCGATCGAAGAAATCAACCAGCAACCCGTTCTCCTCATCCCGGACCACCTCCTCTACCGGAGGCGTGCGCGAAGCGATGACGAGACAACCGCTCGCCATGGCTTCGAGTAACGACCACGACAACACAAACGGATAGGTGAGATAGACGTGGGCACTCGAAATCTGGAGCACTGTCCGGTAGGCATCGTAGGGAAGCTTGCCGGTGAAGTGCGTGCGGGCGGGGTCGAGCTTCACCTCGCGCAGCAACTTCTCTCGCCAGTTCGGCGCGTCGTCGGGGCGCTTGCCGTAGCTCACGCCATCACCCCCTACGATAAGCGCATGACACTTCGGGTGGCGGCGCTGAATAATCTCAAGCGCACGCATGAAGCTATGAAAGCCACGATAGGGTTCAAGATTGCGGGCAACGTAGGTCACCACGGAGTCGCCGGCACTCAGACGACGGCCATCAGGCGTAAGGAACGTTGCGTCCGGCCTGGGCGCAAGTCGGTTCATGTCTATACCTTCGTGCAGCACCTGAATGCGGGGCAGGAATATCGCCGGATGCTGAGCGCGTTGCCACTCCGTCGGGCTGATGCCGATGTCACATTGGGTCAGATTCAAGGCATGCAAGGCGTTCCATGTTCGCATGCGCGCGCGCTCGTGAAGGCCGAGTGGGTACTCGGGATCGAAACCGCTCTCCGACCCAAGCATTCCGTAATACCACTCGCAAAGGTGGATGACTCTGGCTTCCGGGAACACCTCGCGCAGGTAAAGCGTCTCACCCCAGCCCGGATGCGCAAGCACAAGGTCCGGAACAAACCCCTTGCGTTTCAAGGCATCAAGCGCCCGAGCAACCGCCTGGCCGTGCAGCACCGCGTCTTCCATCTGAGCAAGGTATGGGTGCTGCGTTGCGGCCGGCTGACGGTGCAGACGATACCTGTACCAACGGATGCCAGCCTGCCCTGGGGCGGTATCCCGTCCCAGGCCGATGAGTTCGATACCGGGTAGCCGCGACCACGCCGCCGCCACATGGCGAAACTGCCCCGGGAAATTTTGATGAATCAGAAGTATACGCATCAAGAAGGCTCCCGCTCACACGCGTCCGGCAAAGCGAAAAGCGCGCCTTGCCGGACGCGTGTGAGCGGTTCAGGCAGTGGTCACTGCCAATGGGCGGCGATCACCGCGTTCAGTTGATCCTGCTGTACAGGCGACAGATTGACTTCCCCTCCGGCCGGGGCCCCGAACGCTGCCATCGCGTCGACCAGGCTCGCAACCTGGTTCGAATACAAGGCCAGCCCTCCGGCTTGAACGACATCGAGCTGTTGCGCCGGACCGGAATACCATCCCTGAATGCGCACTCCGTCGTCGCCACCGAGTACATCGATCCGGAGATCGTCACCGTCCTGGTAGAACCAGAGGTCGCTAGCGGTCAGATCTCCGAAAACCAGCGCGTCGAAATCGTCGTCTCGAGTCGAGAAGTTGTTGATGGTGTCCTGTCCGTCCCCTCGACTGAAGTGGTAGGTATCGTCGCCCGCCCCGCCAATCAGATAGTCGTTTCCGGGACCACCATATAAGTGGTCGTTGCCGCTGCCGGCCACGATGAAGTCGGCGCCGGATGATCCAAAGATCGTACGACCACCGGTTTCGCCAAACCAATGCGTCCCGAAGAGGCGTTCGTCCGGCAAGTTCGAGTACCCGGGGGAACCCACCGGATCGGGATTGCTCAACCCGAACGCGCCGAAAATCTGGGCCGAGGTGATTTGTCCGCCGGAAGCAAAGGTGATGAGATCGAGCGGATAGTCGCCTCCGAGGAACCAGTCCTTGATGGTTATCTGGTCGGAGCCACCGGAAATCTGCAGCACGAGGTCGTTGCCGTTCTTCATGAGGCCACTGGCCACCTGTCCAAAGCTGATGTCCTCGAAGTGCAGAACGTCGAAACCGCCGCCGGTGTTGTCGATTACATCCTGGCCGTCCCCGGCAGAGAACACGTAGGTGTCGTCCCCCAGTCCACCGACCAGCGTATCGTTGCCGGGACCACCGCGCAGCGTGTCGTTGCCATGCCCGCCCTCGAGGCGGTCGTTCCCCGCCCCGCCTTCCAGCAAGTCGTCGCCACCATAACCGCGAATGAGATCGGCGCCAGCGGTTCCGGCAAGCAGGCCATCATTGCCTGCACTCCCTTCGACAAGCGTGTCAAAACCCGTGGAAACCGGAACGGAAAGGCCGAAGGCGCCGAAGATCTGCGCCGCGCTCAGAGTGCCACCCGTCTCGAACACAATCTCCTCGAGCAGATGTTCTCCGCCCAGGAAATAGTCCTTCACGGTAACCTGGTCAGGTCCACCGTTGACACGCAGGATCAGATCGTTGCCCGACCTCGTGAGCCCCGAGGCCACCTGACCGAAGGTGATGCCGCCGGCAAAGCGAAGGGTATCGAAACCGCCTCCCCGATTGTCGATGACGTCCTGACCCGAAGTGAAGATGTAGGTGTCGTCTCCGGCCCCGCCGACGAGCAGGTCATTGCCCGCTCCGCCCGCAAGCGTATCATCGCCTGCACCGCCCAGCAGGACGTCGTTTCCGGCCGTGCCCACGATGCTGTCGTTACCGCCCACGTCGACCACCGGAGGGCCGTCTCCCCCGTCACCCGGCACGCCGCCATCGCCATCGCCGCCATCTCCATCACCGTCACCACCCTCGCCACCGCTACCCGGCAGCGCCTGCAGCAGTCCCGCGATCTGTGCCCCCTGAATCGTCATCCCGCCATCCGGCTGGATGAAGTCGATCGCCATATCTCCGCCGAGGAAGTGATCGAGCACGCGCACCTGCTGTCCGAGATCACCGTCGACAAGAATGATCAAGTCGTCGCCATCCTGGTGAAAGCTCAGCCGCGCCGCCGTAATACCCTGGAGAAAGAAGATTCCGTCATGCCCGCCGCCGGTGTTGTCGATGGTGTCGACGCCCCCGCCATAGATGTATCGATCGTCCCCCTCGCCGCCAACCAGCAGATTCGCGCCCGGCCCGCCCAGCAGCGTATCGTCACCCGCGCCGCCATACAGGGTGTCGTCACCCTCCCCGCCATCCAGGTAGTCGTCGCCATCCTCGCCCCAGAGGACGTCGTTGCCCGCCCGCCCCCACACCGAGTCGTTCCCCGCGCCCGCGCGGATCTCATCGTCTCGATCGCGATAGCCGAGCAAGGACTCCGCACCGCTCCCACCGAAGGTCACCGTACGGTTCTCCACGTCCACCGCGCTCAACTCGGTGCCGTCCGCGAATCGCAGCACATCGATCTTGAAGTGATCGGTCGGCTCGCGAAACCAGTTCTGTACGGTGATCCTGTCGCTGCCGTTCGCGTGCCGAATCGTCAGGTCGTCTCCATGACGTTCAAAGGCAAGGTCGGCCTCGACAATGCCCGAACCGAACACGAACATATCGAACGAAGGGTCGATGTTCCCGTAGGCCTCGTCCTGCCGCCGCGCGACGATCAGGTCCTCGCCATCACCCAGGTTGAAAAGATAGGTATCGTCGCCGAAGCCGCCAAAGATCGTGTCGTTGCCCGCGCCGCCCTCGAGGACCGCAGGATTGCGCGCCCAAGGGTCGCTGTAGGCGATCAACAGGTCATCGCCCCCACCGCCGCGCAGGGTATCTTCGTCACCGGTTCCGATGAGGGTATCGTTGCCAGCGCCCCCATCCAGCAGACCGACGCCTTCAAGCCAGTCATCTCCATCATCGCCGTACAATTCGCCGATACCTTGCAGGTAATCGTTTCCGGCGCCCCCATACAACAGGTTGAAGCCAACTCCGCCATACAAGGTGTCATTTCCGTCGCCGCCGTACAATATACCGTTTCCGGTGCCGCTGTAGAGCACGTCGTCCCCGCCCTCCCCGTACAACACGTTGGTGCCAGTTCCTCCTGCGTAGAGCGTATCGTCTCCCGCGCCACCATAAAGGGTATTGTTGCCGTTCACGCCATAGATCACATCATTTCCGCCCAGACCATAAATGACGTTGTCGGTGTCGTTTCCAGAGAGAACGTCGTCGAACTCGGTGCCGAGCATGGCCCTTGCGTTGATCGCGGCCGGGTCGAGCACGACCAGTTCTCCATTCGTACCTGCCAGTGCGAGAGGACCACGCGGTTCGCGCTGGTGAAAGAAGGACTCCAGCGTCATGGTTTCGCCATCGCCACCGAGAAAGGTCAGCAGCAGGTCCGATCCGTTGGGCCCATTCCGCCTCATGACTACATCGTCGATGCTCGCCCCCTCCACTTGAATCGTGGTCAAGGCCAGGAAGTCGTCGATCACGCGTTTGTTGCCATTTCCTGGAGAGAAGACGTAGGTATCGGCACCGGCGCCACCCACCAACGTGTCGTTGCCGCGACCGCCGTCGAGCACATCGTCGCCGTCGCCCCCGCTCAGATAATCGTCACCCTCGCCCCCGAAAAGGGTATCGTCTCCGCCACCGCCGTAGAGCCAGTCGTTGCCCGCGCCACCATGGAGAACGTCGTTTCCGGCCTCGCCGTACAAGGTATCGTCGCCGTCGCCGCCATAGAGCAAGTCGTCCCCCTCGCGGCCATGGATCAGGTCGTTGCCCGCCCCGCCATCAATGGTGTCGTTGCCCTCGAAGCCGATCAGCACGTCGTCGCCGTCGGTGCCGCGCAGCAGTTCGAGCTTGATGCGCTCGACATCCCAAACCTGTCCGTCGTCGAAAACCAGTGTTTCGATGACACGCTCCGGGCGCAACTGGCCGGTTGCCGCGTCGAACATGCCGAGCACGGTGACCCGTTCGCCGGAGTCCAGCGTAATCACCAGGTTCGCACCCACCCGTTCCAGCGCAAGGTCTTCCGGTGCAATGCCGGGGCCGAACTCTAGGCGATCGTTTCCGCCATGGTCCTCGATGGTGTCATGACCGTCGCCACGCCCAAAACGATACACATCGTCGGAGGATGTGCTTTCGTCTACCAGTACGTCGTCGCCCGGACCGCCGATATAGACGTCGTTTCCGGCGCCGCCGTACAGGTAGTCATTCCCTTCGCCGCCATCCAGCGTGTCGTTTCCGTCGCCGCCATAGAGGGTATCGTCGCCTTCACCGCCCAGCAGCAGGTCGTCCCCACCCAAGCCATGCAACACGTCGTTGCCTGCGCCGCCGAAGATCGTATCGGGGCCATCGAAACCGTACAGGGTGTCGTCGCCGTCGGTTCCCCCAAGCAATGCGGCCTTGATGTCTTCCAGGCCCCACACCGTGCCGTCGGCGAACACGTACGACTCGATCGCATGCGCGGGGGCAATCTGGCCGGTAACAGCGTCGAACATGTTCTCGACCGTCACCTCGCCACCATCGGGCAGTTCGATGACCAGATCCGTCGTCATGCGCGACACTCTTAGATCCGCAGCCTCGATGCCTGCGCCGAACTCGATGCGGTCGTCCCCACCCGCGTCGCGGATACGATTCCTGCCGTCACCAAGCCCGAAGCGATAGACGTCATCGGAGACAGGGTCGTCATCGATCAGCAGGTCGTCCCCAGCACCGCCTATGTAGGTGTCGTTGCCCGCTCCGCCATGCAACACGTCGTCGCCCGGGCCACCATCGAGCACGTCGTCTCCACCCTCACCGTACAACGTGTCGTTGCCGGCACCGCCGATCAGCAGGTCATCCCCGTCACGACCGAAGACCAGGTCATCACCGAGGCTGCCGGCGATGATGTCCGCACCGTCGAAGCCGATCAGCGTATCGTCGAGCACCGACCCCTCCAGCGCCGCGCTCATCATGCGCTCAAGATCCCACTCGGTCCCATCCGCGAACCGCAGCGTTTCGATCGCCCTGCCCGCAACCAATGCTCCGGTCGCCCCGTCGAACACGCCCCTTACGGTAATCCGCTCGCCGGACGCCAGCGACAACACCATATCCGTTCCGGAGTTGCGAACCGTGAGCATCCACGGGTAAATGCCTTCCCCGAACTCGATGCGGTCGTCCCCTCCCGCGTCTTCGATGACGTTCTGTCCATCCCCAAGTTCAAACCGATAGACGTCGTTCGACTCGGGTCCCGTATCGATGATCAGATCGTCACCCGGTCCGGCAATATGCACGTCATCGCCTTCGAAGCCTTGCAGTACATCGTCGCCCGCGCCCCCCATCAGCGTACTGCCGCCAGCATGGGCACTCAGCGTATCATCGCCCATACCGCCCATCACGGAGCCCCCCGGGCCGGACCCGATACGCGTCAACGAGTTCTGCAAGGTGCCGAACAGGAACGACTGCAGGTCATACCCCTCGCCCGACCCCAGGCGGAACGTCGAAATCGCGCCATTTGCTCCATCGAAGATGTAGATCCCTTCACCACTGCCGAAATTCAACACCAGCGCGTCGCCTTGCAGTACCGCACGAATCTCCTGCAGCGCGTTCACGCCCGACAGCACCAGCGTGTTGTGCCCCTGGTTGTCGTCAATCGTATTCAGCAGGTGAACCGGGCCGGACGGCCCGGACGTAACCACCGGAAGCGCATCCCCAGTGTCAAAAACGTAGGTATCATCCCCACCGCCGCCATCCATGTAATCCCGCCCGGCACCACCGATCAAGGTGTCGTTTCCATCTCCTCCGTAGAGCGTATCGTCACCGGCTCCGCCGATGATCAGGTTATTGCCCTCTCCGCCGTCGACGTAATCGTCACCAGCACCGCCGATCAAGGTGTCGTTGCCAGCACCGCCCCACAGGCTGTCGTCGCCTTCACCGCCATACAGCCAGTCGTTGCCCGGTCCGCCACTCAACTGGTCGTTCCCTTCACCGCCGAACAGCGTGTCATCGCCCTCCCCGCCGACCAGTGTGTCGTCGCCCGGTCCCCCATCGAGCCAGTCGTTGCCGTTGCCTCCGCTCAGCACATCATTTCCGGGGCCACCATACAAAGTGTCGTCGCCATCTCCCCCTTCCAGGAAGTCGTCGCCCTCGCCACCATCAAGCCAGTCATTACCCGCGCCCCCGTGCAACGAATCGTTACCGTCCTCCCCGTACAACGTATCATCTCCGTCATTGCCCGAGAGATCGTCGTCCCCCTCCCCACCGAACAGCAGGTCGTCGCCCTCACCCCCCATCAGCGTGTCGTTGCCGGCACCGCCGATCAAGGTATCGTTGCCCTCCTCTCCCGCAAGAAGGTCGTCACCATCCCCCCCGTCGAGCCAATCATCACCGGCACGACCGAACAGCACATCGTTGTCCGCGCCACCAAACAGTCGGTCGGCCCCGGCGTTGCCGATGAGCAGGTCGTCACCATCGTCGCCGTACAGCGTCACGCCCCCTTCGAAGGTCACCGCCTGCCGGTGATACTCGACGTAGTACTCTAGCGGGTCCTCAAGAGAGGGATGATGGTAGAACAGCGTTGCATGCGGAGGCGCGAGCGTGAAGACATACGTCCAGCCGTCTCCGAGCATCGAGTCTCCCGACAAGGTGCCGGTCTCGACGCCGGAGAAGTAGCGGTCGAGCCGGTATAGAGTCGTGTCGCCGACCGTTTCCTGGGTCACCTCGAAGCCCGACTGCCAGTGCTGACTCAAATCGGCCCAAGCGACATCCTGCGTAACCGCGTAGTCCGCCCACGGGCCTTGCACCCAGAACCACTCGCGGATCGCGGCCGAGATGACGTCGTTGCCCGCGCCTCCATGGACAACCGATCCACCCTCTATCCAGGTGATGAAGTCATTCCCGTCACCGCCGATGATCGTGTCCGCGCCCCCGCTCCCCACCAGCCAGTCGTCGCCTTCCCCGCCGTCGATCAGATCGTCGCCCAGCGAGCCGAACAGCATGTCGCGCCCGCCGTAGCCATCGAGCTGGTGCCCGATGGTCGTCCCTTCCGGCCAGGAAACGTAGAGGAAGTTTGCCTCCCCGTCGCCCTGTTCGGGTGCGGCCGGCAGCGCCGGCGCCGGCT